>Ga0315336_1000493_pt1 | contig 108571 bp, 76 predicted proteins | sample ASW5metaG_FD_204512 | JGI IMG/M metagenome (GOLD analysis project Ga0315336, IMG submission 204512) | Ammonia-oxidizing marine archaeal communities from Monterey Bay, California, United States - ASW #5 | ecosystem: Environmental > Aquatic > Marine > Intertidal zone | place: USA: California...
CCACCAATTGAGGCAAAGACAGTAAGATCACGCCGATTTTCATCAGCCACATGTTCGACCGCAACGATGGTTGGACGTGTGGCTGTTTTTTGCGCATTATCGCGCACCGACAATCACGTATAGCTTTGGTCACGAATTTTCTGATAGATTGATCAGCCCCAGCTCTTTCCGTTCTTGCGGCTGCCGCACAGCGCGACTTTCATGCCCATGGCTTCGGCCATGCTGGCCTTGGTAAACATTGCGCGATCGGCTTCCGCGGCGCTGTTGGCATAAGCGACGTGAATGTGGTTCGATTTGTGTCGCGCCATGAGTTGCTCGCGCGACATGCCGTACGTCACGGCGTGCATGATCGGCCACTGGTACGTCGTTTCGTTCCAACGGCGCGTGGTTTCTTCGAGCGGCAGCTCGACGACTTCGGCGCGGCCCAAATCCATTTTGAGCTGATCATTCTCGACGTAAACCCGCGACCAAACAATCTCACCGGGTTGGGAAATCCCCCTCAGGGAACTGCCCCCGTTGGGAAAATACATAATCGGCTGCCGGTGCCCATCGGCATTCTGCCAACCGCCGTAGTGCGCCGGCGGCGCCGGGCCGCTAATCAGGAACACCCAAACGTAATCGTCGACGGTCCCCGATCGGTCAACGTCTCCCCAACGGATGTCGTGCAGCGTGTTCTCGACCGGCTGCCCCATCGCCTTGTGCACGCGGTACGTCATCAGCGCGTCGATACCGGCGCATTCGTCGACCTCGTTGAAATGGGGAATCGCCTCACCTTGATAGAGTTCGCGCCGGCCGTCTCGGCTCTTGACGGGTGGACGATCTTCGTTGTTCAGCGTTCCCTCGACGAGATCACTGGCGGGTAGGAGATCCTTGAGTCCCTGTTGGTATTGAATGCCGATACAGTCGCACCTGAAATCGTCGGCAATGCGAACCGCGGCGATGTACATCTTGCATTGACCGAGAATTTGTGCATCGGTGAGGTCTTCGTCATCGTTGGGCCCGGTATGAAACGTCATACCCTTGCGTTCCATCCAGGCGCGAACCGCCTGGGCTTCTGCGTCGTTCACCTGTGTCGTCTCGTAATACAAGGCCGACTGGCTCAATCGTTCTTTGAAGACGCCGGTTGGGTTGAGCAGATGATCGGGAATGATCGCGTTGAACATCCCCATGCAGCCTTCATCGAACACGCCCATAATCGCCTTGTCGGATTGAAGTTGTTCTGCCAACGCCCGTCCCAGCTTGCGTTCCTTTCCCGGTACCTTGACATTGGAAATTTGTGTCACGTGTTTGGTGGGGTGCGAGCACTTGCCGGTCTTCAGCCATTTTTCCAGTCGGCGGGTAAAGTATTTATCGGTGAAATCGTCACTCCATAGCGTCGAGTACTTCACGCCGGCCTTCGTAAGCGACCCATTCAAATTGAGCATGCCGACCAGACCCGGCCATGTGCCCGACCAATTGGCGACCGTCAGAATCGGGCCGCGATGCGTGGTGAGCCCGGCCAAAACATGATGTGAATACTGCCATACCGCTTCGGCGACGATCAACGGTGCTTTGGGGTCGATGTTTTCAAACACCTGCATGCCCTCGTGTTGCGAGGCGATGAAGCCGTGTTTTTCGTCCTTTTTGTGAGGATGCATGCGAACGACTTCGTAGCCGGCCGCCTCGACCGCTTTGACGAGTGACTGTTCCATTTCCTGCTGCGCGGGCCAACACATCTGATTTGCGGAAAGCCTCAGGTCTCCACTAGCGATGAGTTGGACCTGCTTTTTCTTGAGCTTCTGAGTCTTACGTTTTGCGGGCATCTGGTAAGTCGACATGTTGTGAATTCCCTGATTCGCGGTTTCAATCTTTTGCTGGAAAGACTGCTAGAAGGCGTCCCGAAAGCCGACTGTGGTGAAATGTGATCTTACAAACAAAGGACACACGTTACCCCATTGAGACGTATGGAATCACTTCTGCGAGAGCATGTTAGCCAGTTCACGGTAGCGGGCGTAAATCGAATCGTACTGTTTGTGAGCGGATTCATCGGGTGCGACCACGATCGATTCGCGTCCGAGTACACCCCGTTTCGCACCTGCCATCGCCGTCACTGCCTCGGCAGCGCTCGAGAACGCTTTAACACGGTCGCCGGCAGCTAGAACACCGAGAATCGCCGCTCCGAGAGCCGGCCCTTGTTTCGACGGATGAACGAGAATTGTCTCCCCCAAGACGTCCGCGTAGATCTCGACCAACAGCGGATTGTGGTGCGGCAAGCCTCCGGTGGCAACAAACTGCGTGACGGGCACGCCGTTTTCCCGCAACAGATCGACAATCCAGCGGACGCCGAAGGCCGACGCCTCCATCAAGGCTCGATACAGATGATGCGGACCATGTCCGAGTGTCATGCCTGTGAAGGCGCCTTTCAGTGAGCCGTCCATGAGCGGCGTGCGACAACCGTTGAACCAATCCATGCAGAGAACCCCCTCCGCCCCCGGCGACAGTTCCTTCGCACGGGCCGTCAGCTGTTCGAAGTCATCGTGACCGAGCGTGCGGCGCAACCAGTCGAACGCATCGCCTACAGCCGCCTGCCCTGTTTCATAGCCGAAGTATCCGGGAAGAATTCCACCCTCGACAACTCCAGAAATTCCGGGAACCAGCTTTTCTTCGACGGCATTGAGCATATGGCAACTGCTGGTTCCCATGACCATGACGAACGACCCCGGTTCGGACGCCCCTGCGCCGGGAACCCCGGCGTGAGCGTCGATTGTGGCGGCACTGACTGGTGTGCCCGGGCTGAGGCCAAAACGAGTCGCGATCGTTTGCTGAAGATCTCCCGCTGCCACGCCCGGTGCCAACCATCGGCCCGGCATTTTCTCGGCAACAACGTCTTTCAATTTTGGGTGCAGCGACGCAAAATATTCCGGCGAGGGATAACCCGTCCGGCTATTCCACATTGCCTTGTAGCCCGCTTGGCAGGTCGAACGGGGTAACGAATCGGCATCCCCCCCCACAAGTTGCCAGACAAACCAATCACCGGCTTCGAGCCAGACTTCGGCGACCTCGTAGACTTCCGGGGCGTTTTCTAACGTCTCGAGGATTTTCGGGAAAAACCATTCCAATCCGATGATACCCCCGTAACGGTCGAACCATCCTTCCTTGCGTTCACGAGCGAGTTGATTGAATCGTTCGGTCTGATCTTTGGCGCCGTGATGTTTCCACAACTTCGGCCAGGAGAACTTTTCGGCACCCCATCGCTGGCTGATCTCTCCCGCTTCGTTCAGGCATAGGGGCGTGCCGTCGCGAAACGCGGGCAGCATCGTGCAACTGGTGAAGTCGACGCCGATGCCGACGACGTCATCGCCGCTGAGTTCTGCCTTCGCCAACGCACCGCGTGTCGCCTGTGCCGCGCTCTCAATCCAATCACCCGGATGTTGCAGGGCAAAATCCGCCGGAAGTTTTTCGCCCGTGCCCGGTAGCGTTTCGACAATCTGCCCGTGCGCATAGGCAGAAACTGAAGCTCCCTTCTCGCTGCCGTCCAAGTCGACCAGCAGCGCTCGTACCGACTCGGTTCCAAAATCAAGACCCAAGGCCACCTGCCGGTTGTTCGTCTGTCTGTTCGTCATTTCATTTCCAAATCAGAGAGGTCATCCTGTGTTCCGGCAGAATACCCGATTCTCGGCTCCCGAGTGAACCCAGCGAGACCGCGAAGACAGCACTTTCCGCCCAAATTCCTCTAGCGCCGTTGACCGAGGGTGCGACCTGAGGCACCAGCTCAAGAACGCGAGTTGGGATGAAACGTAGCGCACAAAATGCCAAGAGCACCGCCACTGCAATCATTCGAAACGTAACGATCCTGAGTTTCGTATCGGCGGGTCGAGCCGGTTGCGCAGAATGAGGTGGCGTGTTCAGTGACTGTAGCATGAATCTCGTTTCACATCGTTGGTTCGTCTTGGCGCTGTCGCGCGCGGCATCTTGTACAAACATGCCAGGCCGTGTGACTCTCGTCATTCGCATAATTGGGGCCGTTGCAATTTGGCCACACAGACCCGCTGAACACGCGATTTGGTCGTTTGACTCCACGCGGAAGTAGCGTAGTTTTAACTGCCAAGCTCTCGCCCGCACAGGGTGCTCCCCATACTGCGACTTCAAATCGATGTCCGTTAACGAACAAAAGTTATCGCCGTCCGATTTTCTCGCTCAACTGAAGCGGGATGATGCGCCGTCGAACGATCAAACGGACGTCTCGCCGGACGATCTCGACCTCGACTTTTCGGATCTCGATGAAAGTTCGGAAAGCGACGGTGACGATTCTGAGGGCGACGCCCCACCCGCCGACGCCCGCGACGCGACGGACGAGAGCACCCGCGACGAGAACACTGACGAGAACACTGACGAGAACACTGACGAGAACACGGACGAGAACTCGAACGAGGGCGACGCGGTCTCTGGCATCCTGGGCGGGAGTTCACAGCTCAGCGAATTGTTCGATCGCGTCAACTCGCTGCTGGGTGATTCTTCGAATGAGAGCGATGAGTTTCGACCGCCGGCACCGGAATCGCTTGCAGACGCTGGGCTCAAAGATGATGACGTCGAACGCTTGTTACTAAAGTATCTTCTTTCGAAAGGTTCCGCGACGGGCCGCGGAATTTCCGGCCAAATTCGTCTGCCGTTTCCGATCGTTGAACCTATTCTCAAGCAGCTCAAGCAGGAGCAGATTCTCGCGTTTAAGGGAACGGCTCAGATGGGCGACTACGAGTATACGATCACCGATTTCGGTCGTGACCGAGCGCGGCGTTATACCGAGGAATGCACCTATTTTGGCTCCGCTCCCGTTTCGTTAGCCGACTATCTGCACGCGATGGAGAAGCAGAGCATCGCCAAGCAGGAAGTCACCGAGGATGACCTGCACGATGCGTTTTCTGATTTAATTATCAGCGACCGGATGTTCGAGCGACTCGGGCCGGCCATCAATTCCGGACGAGGAATGTTCTTGTTCGGTGAGCCGGGTAATGGGAAAACAAGCATTGCCGAGCGGATCACGAAATGCTTTGGCTCGACAATCTGGATACCCCGCGCGATGGCCATCGATGGAGATATCATACGCGTGTTCGATCCGGGAATTCACGAAGTCATCGATGAAGATGGCGGCGATGGAATCTTCGACCTGTCCGGCGTCGATCAGCGCTGGGTGCAGATCGTCCGCCCGACGGTTATCGCCGGCGGTGAACTGACAATGCAGGAACTAGAAGTCGTGCAGAATCCGCAGACAAAGATCTGCGAAGCGCCGCTTCAACTCAAAAGCAACTGCGGTACGTTGATCATCGACGACTTCGGACGTCAGACGATGCCGGTCGACGTACTGCTGAACCGATGGATCGTGCCGCTCGAAAAACGGTATGACTTCCTCAACTTGCCCAGCGGCAAGAAAATCCAGGTTCCCTTCGATCAGCTAATCATTTTTTCGACAAACCTCGAACCGAGTGAGCTGGTCGATGGTGCTTTTTTGCGCCGAATCCCGTACAAAATTGAAGTGCCCGATCCGAACGAAGATGAATTCCATGCTCTGTTTGAATTGATGGCCCCGCTGATGGGATTCGAGTACCGCAAGGATGCGGTGAACTATCTGATCGAGACACACTACAAGTCCTGTCAGCGGCCATTTCGCGCCTGCCAGCCGCGCGACTTGCTGTTGCAGGTTCGTAACTATTGCGTCTACAAGCGAACGCCCAAGAAAATCACGCCGGAAGGATTTGATTTCGCAGTCGACAACTATTTTTCCGTAATGTGACGAGAACCCGTGCAGACACCAAGTGCCACGGCGGTGTCTTCTCGAACAGCCGGTGCCACGCAGGAGCCCACCATTGGAATCGCACCCGCTTCGCTTCATACGTAGCCTCGGTCGAAGCCGCGAGATCGCGACCGTACTGCTCACGTACGGCTTCGGCGACCTGGTCGAGCGGCTGCATCTGGGGCGTTACCTGCGTTGGGGCAAGAGGCTCTTCCTGCGCAAGACGCCCGAGCCGGAACAGCTGCTCACGCGAGCCCAACGTATCCGCCTTGCGCTGGAAGAACTGGGCCCGACGTTCATCAAATTTGGGCAGGTCGTGAGCACGCGGCCCGACCTGGTTCCCGACGACATTATCCGTGAGCTTTCATTCTTGCGGGAGCGCGTGCCTCAGTTTTCGTCGGACGTCGCCGTGCAGCTGGTGGAGGAGCAATTTGGCGCCCGCGTCGATCAAGTGTTTGATAAATTCGAAAAGGAACCGATTGCCGCCGGTTCGTTGGCACAGGTTCATCGGGCCCGGCACCGGGACGGCTCGGAACTGGCGGTCAAAATCCGGCGTCCCAACGTCGTCAAAGATATCGAACGCGATCTCGATTTGATGTTGGAATTGGCGATTCTCATCGAGCGGCACATTCCCGAGGCCAAAGTGTTTGATCCGATCGGGCTGGTGCAACACTTTGCGAGGACAATCCGTCGCGAACTGAACTTCATGCGTGAAGGGCGGACGCTCGACGAATTCTCGCGGTTGTTTCGCAACGACGCGACGTTGGTTGTGCCAGAGGTCTATCTCGACCTGACGACTGAGTCTGTCCTGACGATGCGTTACATTGATGGCCATCGACTGGACGAACTTGAAACGCTCGAGTCCAGCGGCATCTCGAAAAAGGACATCGCGGCCAACGGCGCCCACATCTTCATGAAACAGGCGTTCGAGTTGGGGATATTTCACGGCGATCCGCATCCGGGAAATATTCGTATTATGCCTGACGGCGCCATTTGCCTGCTCGACTACGGAATGGTAGGGATGTTGGAAGAGGACCAACGCGAGCAGCTCATCGATCTGTTCCTGTCAGTCAACCGTCAAGATGTCCGTCTGACCGTTGAGCTCATCGAACGCTTCGGCGAACCGTCCGATGCTATCGACAAACCTTTGTTGCGGGCCGATGTCCGCGACTTTGTCGACAACTACTACGGCGTGCCACTCGAACGGCTCAAGGTCGGCAGAATGCTCACGGACTTCGTGGGCATTCTGGCAAACCACCGGATTCGCTGCCCGGCCGACCTCATACTGCTCATTCGCGCTTTCGTAACACTCGAAGGAGTCGGACGCGATCTCGATCCTGAATTCAACATGGCGCAGCAAATGGTGCCGTTCATCGAACGCGTCGTGCACGAGCGATACAATCCCCGGAGGATCGCTCATCGGTTGATGAGGGAATCGAGAACGTTCCTGCAATTGGCCCACGATGTTCCGCAACATATCGGCCGCACGCTCGAAAAACTGAGCCGCGATGACCTCAAAGTGCAGTTTGAACACAAAGGCTTAGACCACTTAATTACCGAAGTGGACCGGTCCAGCAATCGGCTCGTCGTCGGTTTGGTCATGTCGTCGCTGATGGTTTCTTCGGCGCTAATCATTCGTAGCGGCGACAACGGCCCGCTGCTGAGCGTGTCGTTTTTTGTGTTGTCGAGTCTGTTGGGAGTCTGGCTGATCTACGGCGTCTTCCGCAGCGGTCGGCTTTGACGTGAAAACCACGCGACAACTCAGGAGCGCGAGTCGCACACGAGAAGGCGCAATTGCGAGACCGAATGGCGCAGAAACGGATTGATCAGCCCAGGAACCAGGGAGCCGCTATGAAGTGCGTCGCGACGACCGTAACCGCGGCCGCGACTCCGACACGAAGATTGTCTGTGATGTCGGTCTCGATCGACTCGGCCAGCGAACCAGCGATCGAAGCGGCGGTTCCGCATATCACGGCCAGGACGAGCGGCGCGGAAGGGTTGGCCGCCTCGAGCCAGTAGGCCATTGTCGCCGTGGGGGCGGCGCACAGTACAAATCCGATCGAGCCAGCCCACGTTTTTTGGGGGTTCCAGGGAAGCGGTTTGCGACCAAAAAGTTTGCCGCTAACGAACGCGGCTCCGTCGCCGAACGCCAACACGCACAGCACGACCGTCGCGAACTCCGCGTTCGCACGAAACAGGATGAGTGTGATGAGGATCGTTCCCGGGTAGCTGAGCACGGTGACGAGAAAATCGGTTTCGCCCGGCCTCCGGACGATGCGGTGCGATGCGAGAAAGACGCCGGTCAACACGGCGATCAACACCGACAGGTTTATGAGTTCGACGGGGCCGAGCGGATCGGGATGTGGCACCAAGACCAGCAAAAACGGCAAGAGGCCCGGTGACATGTGAAGCACCTTACGCCAGATCTCGCCACGAACGATGGCCGGTGCAGCCGCTGTTTCCGTTTTGCTCATATCGATCAAAAAATCATATCTAGATTGGCAATCCGTCAGATGGCGACGTTTCGCGCTGTGGTTTTTTTGGGGCATCGCCTCTAAGCGTTGTGTGCGATTCAGGACCGTCTGGTCCCTTGCTTGTCAGGAGTCGGTCGGATTGTTAAAGCGCGAATGCGGCCTCATAGATACAAAAGTATACCATTGGCCCGCCCCGCCGCCCGGTCCTGCTTGTTGGACTCCAGTGCCACGAGCTTCCGCGCCATAGCGTGAATTGTGAGCTTCAACGCAATGTGAATGGACTCTGTATCCGTTTCGTCGAACTCACCCGGCCTTCCTTAGACAACCTTTCAGTCAGCGACCCACGGCGGGAAAAGATACGAATCGATTTGATCTCTGCCGCCTGGCCGCATTCGACGGTCGTCCGGGCTTCGTCAGCTCGCAACTCGCGGCAATATCGGCTCAGCGTCGATAGGGTGGTCGCGTCGCTGGTGGTGAATTCGATACATTCTTCACTATTCACGTGGACCGCCATTTTTTGGCCAATACATACTACCTAAACTGTTTATTTCATGTATACTGAAAATGAAATTGCAGAGATAATCGCCGTTGCGCTGCCCTTTTGGTGTCGGTTTCATCAGTTTTTGGAACCGTCGGTCGTACAGACAGTTTGAAATGGACTCCATTGGCGACGGGGAAGGCGCGGTAGGCTGATCCGATTGCTGGGTTTATGTTCTTGAATCACTGAACTGTGAGAGGTATAGTCGGTGGGTCAGGGGACTGTGACTTTCGGCCGGCTGGGAACGTTTGGTCGTCGCAAGTCGATATATGCGCGAATCTTCAACGGGGACATTGAAGGCTCTCGACCAGGGATTGGTCTGCGAGAATGGAATGCAGGGATGGTATTCCGGCCAAATCGTTTGATTCACCATGGAATACCTATTCCTAACCGGCGCAACCGGTCTGCTGGGTTCGTACCTGCTTCGTGATCTGCTGAACGCGGGGACGAAGCTAGCGGTACTTGTCCGGTCGACCCGTTTTGCCTCGGCCCGACAACGCGTCGACGCGATAATGGCTCGATGGGAAAAGCAGGCTGGCCATGCCCTGCCGCGCCCCGTTGTGCTTGAAGGTGATCTGTCGAGCCCCAATCTTGGTCTGGATGATGACACGCTGCGTTGGGTCTCGCTCAATTGCAAGGCGTTCATGCACAACGCCGCCAGTTTGACGTTTCAAAGCGAGAGCGGCGACAACCGGCTTCCGAACGATGAACCATGGCGTTCGAATCTGTACGGCACGCAGAATGTTTTAGAGTTCTGTAAGACGGCCGGAATCAGAGAGTTTCACCACGTCTCGACCGCTTACGTCTGCGGGCTCAGAGAAGATCGCGTTTTCGAAAACGAATTGGACGTCGGCCAAACGTTCGGAAACGACTACGAAATCAGCAAGTCTGAATCCGAGACGATGGTCCGCAACGCGGACTTCCTCGATTCGCTGACGGTTTACCGGCCCGGCATTATCTTCGGCGATGCGCAAACCGGCTACACGTCGACCTATCATGGGTTCTACGTGCCGCTGAAGCTCGTCGCGACGTTGATCGCCAAGACCGCCGGCATCGGTGTTTCGCGGGATCTGTTGATCGAAGGCATCGCCGCCGCCGGAAAACGGTTGCGGGAGGTCCTCAATTTCACCGGCAGCGAGGTCAAGCACTACGTTCCCGTCGACTGGGTCTCGGCGGTCATGGCAGGCGTTTATTCAAATACCGCGCAGCATGGACAGACATATCACCTCACGCCGAGCGAAGGAGTTCGCGTTGAAGTCACACAGGACGTGATGGAAAAGGCGATTCTGAAGTATGCCGAGTTGACTCCGCCGGAGAAGATTTCCGAAACCCCCATCGATTGGGAGGAGTTCGAGGCGTTCTTCATCGACGGTATGTCGGTTTATCGTTCGTATTGGAGAAACGATCCGCAGTTCGACGATTCGAACACGCGGCGTGCGATGCCGAACTTGCCATGTCCCGTGCTGGATGAAGCGCTGCTGAATCGGATGTGTAAATTTGCGGTCGAATCAAACTTCGGTTGGCCCGTCGAGCCGATGGTCAAGCCGAACATCGATCTGCAAACGCATCTCGACCGGCTGCCGAGCCGCACGAACAACAACCATCGTGGTGCGGAGCCGGTTTTTTTGGGACTTCAGGTCAACGGACACGGTGGTGGTCAGTGGGAATTGACGGTAAGAGGTGGTGAAGTGGTCGGTGCCGCTCAGGGACTTAGCGGCCGATGTACGGCGACTTATTACCTCAACAGTAAGACGTTTGAATGTTTGACAACTCGCGATTCGACCGTTGATGACGCCCTGTTGGCGGGGCGCGTCTTGATCGAAGGCAACGGCGTTCCGCTGCCAGAGTTGACGCGATTGTTGGAAACTGTTGCTACGAGCCAGTAACAACTGGTGTTGCCGGCTGGGTCAAAGGGTCAATCAATACGTAGCGATACTCGAAAATGAAGTGGGCGCGCTGCGCTCATTGAGGCTGGGCAAGGTTGGGTCAGTAGATTAAGCGGCTAGCGATCTGTAACACAGATCTGCCGCGCGACCCGTGCCAAGCTGGACGTATTCCTCCTCACGTAGAATCGGAGCGCTGAAGTGAATTCTCGCATCGACGGATCTCCCGCAACGCCGGGGATGCCGACAAACGGTAATGGGGCTCTGCAAGGCAATGGAGCCCTGGAGATTGTACAATTCGATGCCACCCTGCGACGCAAGGAGAAGATGCGGCAACGGGCGGTCACCGAGCAAAAACAGGAACCGGTACCAGCAGCGGCGCCCGTTCCCGCTGCTGCACCCGCTCCGGCTGCTGCCGCACCGACGATGCAACCCGTAGCCGCGCCGGTTGCCATGGCTCCGCCCGTGTCGCAGCCCGTCGCCCCGGTCACACCGGTTTCAGTTGCTGTGCCTGTCGAGCCGACACCGATGGCGGCGGCTCCGACTCCCGCGGCTTCTCCCGCGGCGTCCGGCGGCATGAGCGGCGAAGTGCTCGAGAAGTTTCTGATCGATTTCGTCGTCGAACAGACGGGTTATCCGGAAGAGATGGTCGAACTCGATGCCGACCTCGAAGCGGATCTCGGAATCGACAGCATCAAAAAGGCCCAGTTGCTCGGCGAACTCTCCGAACACTTCGAAGTTCAAGTGACTGACGACATGTCACTGGATGACTTCCCCACGCTTCGGCACATGACGGAATTTCTGGAAGGCACGCCGAACGCAGCCGCGCCCGTTGCGGCACCGGCAACTGCACAAGCCGCACAGCCCGTCGCCGCACCTGCGCCTGTCGCCGCAGCTCCGCCCGTATCACAGCCCGTCGCTCCGGTCGTGCCTGTTCCGGCTGCCGCGCCGGTTGAGCCGACGCCGATGGCCGCGGCTCCAGCCGCTTCTCCGGCCGCAACGGGTGGAATGAGTGGCGAAGCGCTCGAAAAATTCTTGATTGGCTTTGTCGTCGAACAGACGGGCTATCCGGAAGAGATGGTCGAGCTCGACGCCGACCTCGAAGCCGATCTCGGGATCGACAGCATCAAGAAAGCTCAATTGCTGGGTGAACTCTCCGAGCACTTCGAAGTTCAAGTGACCGAAGATATGTCACTGGACGACTTCCCCACGCTGCGACACATGACGGAATTCTTAGAAAGCGTTCCGCAGAATGGCGCGAGCCCTCAGACCGCTGCCCCTGCTCAGCCCCTTGTGACTCATTCGCCCAGTGCTCCAACGGCGCCAGCTGTCGGCTACACGGCGGCACCCGTTGCGAGTCCTGCTCCCGTCATTGCTGCGGTTTCAGTGGCACAACCTGTCGCTGCTCCGGTTACTCAGGCCGCCGTCTCGACGGCGACGGCCGATGAAGGTCTCGAAACGTTTCTAATCGATTTTGTTGTCGAGCAAACCGGCTATCCGTCGGAGATGGTCGAACTCGACGCCGACCTCGAAGCCGACCTCGGCATCGATAGCATTAAGAAGGCGCAATTGTTTGGCGAGCTTGCCGAACACTTTGAAGTTCAAGTGACGGAGGACTTATCGCTGGATGACTTCGCGACGCTGCGCCACGTGATGAACTTCCTCGAAGGAGTTCCCCGAAAGTAAACCGCCGCAGTCAGTCCCCTCAATCGTCCCGCCTTACCAGTGGCACAAACGGTTTTGTGCCGTAACCACCCTTGCAGGATGCCCGTTCGGACCTGTTACGCGTAGGCATGGATTTTCAAAGCGACAATGCCCAACATCTCTGAAACGCCCCTCGCCATTGTGGGAATGGACTGCCAACTTCCCGGCGCGGAAAATCTCGATGAATTCTGGCAGCTCTTAGTAGAGGGCCGCAGCGAATTGGGCGAGTTGCCCATCGAGCGCTTCGACCCCGCCCTGCACTTTCATCCTGATAAAGGTGTGCGGACGAAGTCTTATGCCAAGGTCGGCGGAATTGTCGCAGACGCTCCGTTCGACGCGGCGACGTATCCTCTGCCTGACGAGTTGATCGAGAATTCGCACAAGGTTCACCTGACGCTGTTCAAAGTTGCCGCCCGGGCCTGCCGCAACGCCGGGCTCGATCCCTACCGTATGCCCGAAAAGCGGAAAGTCGGTGTGTACATCGGCCATACTCCGCCAAGTTCGATTTCCGGCAACCTACTTTACGCCAGGCAAATTGCAGAGACGGCTCAGTACCTGCGCGACGTCGAAGGGTTCGACCAACTCACCGGCGGGGAGCAGGACACGGTCATAAAGGAGATCATCGAAGAAGTCCGCAGCCAGTTTCGTCCCGGCGACAAGGTGTTTTCACTCAGTGCGAATGCGTACCATGCCTCGTCTTTGATCACGACCGGGTTCCATCTTGACGGTCCGTCGATGTCGTTTGATGCCGCCTGCGCTTCGTCGCTCCGTGCGCTCGGGCATGGGGCACGGGCTCTGCAACTTGGCCAGATCGACATGGCGATCATCGGCGGTGCCTCGTTTTGCCATTCTGATCTGCTCGTCATGTTTTCGCAGGCTCAGTCGCTTACCACGAGTATCTCCCGCCCATTCGATACGAACGCCGACGGACTGGTTGCCTCCGAAGGATATGCCGTCGTCGTTCTCAAAACACTGGAACAGGCTCTCGCCGATGACGACGACGTACTTGCCGTTATTCGCGGCATTGGCATCTCCTCGGACGGCAAGGGAAAAAGCCTGTGGGCCCCGCGTGAAGAAGGCCAGATCGAAGCCATTCATCGTGCCTACCCGCAAGACATCTCTGTCGATGACTTGCAGTTCATCGAAATGCACGCTACTTCCACGCAGGTCGGCGATGCCACCGAACTTGCCGCGCTGACACAGGTGCTCAATAGCAGATTGACCGCCGGCAAGAAGATTCCCGTTGGCAGCGTGAAGGCCAACGTGGGGCACACTCTGGAAGCCGCCGGACTCGCCAGCCTGTGTAAGACGGTGTTGGCGATGAAGCACGGCATTATTCCACGGCAAATCAACATCGATCAGCTCAACGAAAAGATCGATTGGACGAATAGTCCGTTTTACGTGCCACAAGAATCAATGGCGTGGCCGGAACCGGCTCCCGGTAAGCCGCGACGGGCGGCGGTCAATGCGTTTGGAATCGGCGGACTGAATGTGCACGTCGTGCTCGACCAATTCTGTTCGCAATCGAGCCCGAAGCTCATTGCCGCGCCACTTCATCGTGACCAGAAAGCGACGGCCGAAAAAACCCGTCCTGAAGACGAGCCGATCGCGGTGATTGGAATGGGTGCGGTTTTCGCCGGCGCTCACACAATCGACGCGATGCTCGATCGTCTTCGTGAGGGAACCGATCCCAAGCATGCCTTGCCGCAGGCCTCTTGGACGCAATATGTGGACGAAAACTCGGCCGACGAGCGCCAGTGGCGCGTTCCCACGCCTTACGGCGGTTTCATCGAAGATTACGAATACGACTGGAAACAGCATCGTGTTCCGCCGAAGCAAGTTGCAACAGCCGATCCGCTACAATTCATGCTGCTCGACGCGGCCGACCAGGCGATTCGAGATTCGGGCTACCACGAGAAGGACTTCGATCGGCTCAGAGCGGGCGTTATCGTCGGTACGATTTTTGGAGGAGTGTTCACAGACAAGCTTCAAATGGGCCTCCGCCTGACCGATTTCGAACAGACACTCAAACACGTATTACAGCGCCGTGGCGTGGCCGCCGAAAACATCGACGCCGTCTATCAGAAATATGCCGACATCTTGCTGAAGCACATGCCGGCTCTCATCGATGAGACGGGGAGCTTCACGTGCAGTACGTTGGCGTCCCGCATCACGAAAACGTTCAACCTCATGGGGGGAGCTGTCGCCGTTGACGCCGGCGACACTTCGGCCACCGCGGCGATCAGCGCGTCGATCGACCTGCTGCGAGCCGGTGATTGTGACATGATGTTGTGTGCGGCCGGCCAAACCTTGCTGGGCTGTGCGACCTACACCAGCTTGCGGGACAAGGGAATGTTCTCCGGCGGTGAAACCGGGGCCCCGTTCGACGCCCAGGCGAACGGCTGTGTTCCCGGTGAAGGCGTCGGCGTGGTGATGCTCAAACGCCTCTCGGATGCCCAACGAGACGGTGACAGAATTCACGCCGTCATCCACGGCATCGGTGTCGCGTGCAACGACGATCTGACTGAAGGTCTTGGGACGGCCATCCAGCGCGGATTGGAAGCCTCTCGCATCGAGCCGGGCCAAGTCTCCGTCATCGAAGCCGGTTCAACGGGACACGCCGTCGATGACAATGCCGAAATCAAAGCGACGGCCCACGCGTACGGTAACGGCGAACGCCGTGACGAATCGCTCGTCGTCGGCTCGGCCGCGAGCCAATTTGGGTACACCGGCGGCGTCTCGGCCATGGCGTCGCTATTCAAGACGATCTCCGATTTGAACAACACGTCGATCCCGAAGAATGTGGGATTGGAACAGCCTTCGGACGTGGCCATCGAGCATTCGGGCACATTACGTCTGGCCACCGAACGAACCGGTGTGCCCGCAGTCAATGAAGATGGTCGGCTGATCGCCGGCATCAACTCGTATTCTCAGTACAACACGGCTTATCACATGCTCGTCGAAGGAATGGCGAAGGTCCCGAAGAAGGTCGCTCACCCAGCCAAAATCCCCGAGGCGGCTGCACCGCATTCACACGTGGTCGACCCGGCTGGGTACAGTGCCTGGCGAACGGTTCGCATCGGTGCCGCCGACATGACGCAACTTTCCGAACAGTTGGCACAAGCATCGCCGAATGCCGGATCGCTGTTCGAGGCGGAACGGCAGTCGGCCTTTCAACATTCCGATCGCGCACGGATCGCATTCGTCTGCCAGGACGTCGCAGAACTCACGAAACAACTTGCCCTGGCAAGCAAACAGTTGGGCAAACCAAAGTTTCGGCCATTGTTGGCGGAGCAAGGAGTTTTCTGGGACGAACTCGGGCTCGACCGTCCACACGTCGCGTTCCTGTTTCCTGGCCAAGGTTCACAGTACGACGGGATGCTCAAGACGCTCGTCGAAAATTACCCGCCGGCAGCCCGGGCCATGCAAGAAGTAGACGTTGTGCTCAAAAAGCTGGGCCTGCCGTCATTCGCAAACCTGGCTTGGGAAAACGGCGAAGAACTTGGAAACGACGTCTGGAGAACACAACTTTCGTTGATAGCCGCTAATGCGATTGTCTATGCCGCGGTCACCGCGATGGGGCTCAAGCCAGACCGGGTCAGCGGGCACAGCTTCGGTGAATTGGCGGCGATGCTGGCTGCCAAGTGTTGGTCGTTCGAAGAAGCCGTCCGCGCGACGAGCGCACGTTGCGCTGCCATTGATTCCTGTACCAATACCAACGGGCAACTTTTGTCAACGGACGCTCCGTTTTCAGAACTCGAAGCGCTGTGCGCGAAAGTCGGCGGGGACGCTTTCGTTTCGCATCGCAATGCGCCCGCTCAAACCGTGGCTGGCGGAACTGTGCACGCGATCGAAAAGCTGAAGGTTGCGCTGGAACAGGCGGGATTCAAAGCGCTCATTCTGAATGTGCCGGCTGCATTTCACACGCCTCTGATGGAGTCGGTCAAGGATCCGTTCCGCCGCGGGCTTGAAGGAATCGTGATCGAACCGCCGCGAGTGCCGCTGCTGAGCAGTGTGACCAATCGCTATGTGGCCGATCCCGAAGATCTCCGCGAAAACTTGGTCGTGCAGATGACGCAGCCGTTAAATTACACGGGGCTCGCCGAGCGGCTCGCCGATGAAGGGCGAACGGTCTTTGTCGAGGTGGGCCCGAGGCAGGTGCTTACCGGGTTGCACAAACGAACGTTTGAAGATGGCAGCGTGACGATAGTCTCCTGCGACCACAGCAAACGCGACGGCCTGCAGCAACTGCTATTCGCCCGGGCTTGTGTCGAAGTCTCAGGAGCTCTCGACCCGCCGACTGACCATGCCACGCTTCGACTCACGGAAGAATCGGCATCCGATTCGCCCGAAACGGCTTCGCAGGATGATTACGCGGGCCTGAACCTGCTTCGCTTGAGCGGCACACCGTACGAGATGGGCGAGCAGAACGGACGAGAACAAGCCGAGGGAATCAAACGCGTTCTAAGACGCTACGCGGATTTGGCCGGCACAAAGTGGGACACGCACGCCGACGTCGTCCGCGCCGTCGCGAATCCTGAACTCTATTTCGGCCCGGATGACCTGGACGAGCTTCACGGAATGGCGCACGGAGCTGGCGTGACGATGGCCAACCTCGTCGCGCACAATCTCCGATTGTACCTCGATGCCGGTGCGGGCGGCCTTCACTTCGCTGTGACGGCCGGGCAAAACCGTGACGACGGCTTGTTACATGCTGCCAATGAAGACGTCCAGCAAGCGCTGTGCCTACGCGATTGCCTCGATCGCAATCTTCAAGTGCGGCGGCCGAATGATGGAATCGCGTACGTGACGTTTGCCGCAGCCGGGCAGGTGGGCGGGCTGAACGGCGTCAACGCAGCCGGGCTGGCTATCAGCACGGTGGCTTTGCTCGATGTTCCCAAATCGGCGGCGGCGTCGGGCCGCAAGCTGCCGACTGTCCTCGTGAAGGAGATTCTCACGAAGGCCACAAATGTTGAATCCGCGCTCGAGTTGATCCGTCGGTCGCGCGCCTCTGCGGCGGTAGGACTTTGCTTGAGCCACCATACCACCGATCGGCTCTGTTACGTGGAATTCGACGGCCAAGACGTAAAAGTGCAATCGGCCACACCGTCGGTGTTGGCATCCAATCATCGGCTCATGAAAACCGTCGCAGGTGACGCGCCTCAGCACTCGCAGTCACGACTCAAGCGACTCAAGGATCTTCTCGGTGGCGAGGAGCCGCGAGATGTGTCCGTGAGCCGACTGCAACAGACGCTGAGAGATCGCTTCGATGCTCATCGCGGCCGTGAGCTCACGAACGCGAACATCAACACAATTCGCCGCGTTGACAATCAGATTAGCATCGTCATCCAACCGGCGAAGGGAAATCTGTGGGTGACGCTCGGTCCTCAATCCAACGGACATCAGAGTCAATTCAAGCACTTGAGCTTGAAAAAGTTGTTGCCTGGGTTCGGCGACACGGGACATTCGCAAGAAGCTGAGAGTGCCGCCCCTGCTCCTTTGGCTGACACGACGGTGACCGGTGACTCCACAACAAGTTCCGGCGAAGCCGAGATTTCGGCGGACGCGCTCAACAATTCGTATGCGGCCGCTGAGCAGCGTGGCGCTGAACTGGGCAACGACTCACCAGTCTGTAGCCGCTTTACCATGCGAATGGTCGAAAAACCGCTGCCCGCTGAGGTAACCAATTCCCGCGCGCTCAACGGTCCGGTCATGATCCTGGGGTCGAACGCAGCAGCGAACGCTCTTCGCACCGAACTCGAGCAACAGGGCGCCGCAGTCGTACAACTTCCCGCTTCGGACGACATCGATGCCACGCTGTCCCGTATCGACCAGCATTTCGATTCGAGTCCCACTCCGCATTTGGTCATTGCAACAGCCTGCGACGAGGACGCGGTCACGTCACTGGAAAGTGTCACGTGGAACGCTCGCCGACTGCGTGGCGTGACGATTCCTTACCGCGTGGCGCAGCGATGGTTCCAGAAAATCGCTCAAGCAGAAATGCTTTCCAGCGCGTCGGTCACGGCACTGACCAGCATGGGTGGCGACTATGGATTTTCGGGCCAGCCTAGAAATGTCGAAAGCGGCGCGCTGGCTGGATTGCTCAAAGGGATCGGCCTCGAGGTCGAAATGGCCCGCGGCACGACCTCATTCGCGATAAAGATCCTCGACGTTTCCGCTACGATGGCTCCGAACGAAGTTGCCAAGTTGGCTCTGCGCGAAATGCGTTCGGAAGATAGCGAACACGAGGTTGGTTATCGCGACGGCCGACGATTTGTGCCGCGCCCCGTTGCCGAAGCCGCTGATACGCTGACATTGACCGATCTTCCGCAGGGAGCGCCGTTTGTTGTTACGGGTGGTGCGCGGGGCGTGACCGCTGTTGTCGCCCTCGAGCTGGGACGACGGTTCGGCTTGAAACTGCATCTGATTGGATCGAGTCCAATCCAAAAGGTTGCCGACGCCTACCACTCGATGAACGAAGACGAATTAAAGGAAGTTCGCGCGACCGTGATGAAAGAGGCCCTCGCCAACGGGGAAAAGCCGATCGATGGCTGGGCGCGGTTTGAAAAGACGCTCGAAATCGACAAGACGATCCGGCAGTTCGCCGCTCAGGGGGTCGAAGCGACCTACCATGCCTGTGACGTCAGCGACCGTAGGGCACTGGCCGGCGTGCTCAACGACATTCGCGCCGCCGCTGGGCCGATTCAAGGCATTATCCATGGTGCGGGCTTCGAGCGGGCTGCCAGTTTCGAAAAGAAACAGCCCGAGCTCGTCGAGCGCACCGTGGCGGCGAAAGTCGACGGGGCCGCTGCGCTGTTCGACCTGACTCGCGACGACCCGCTCAAATACTTTGCGGCTTTCGCGTCGATCAGCGGACGGTTCGGTGGTGTCGGCCAGACCGATTACTGTATGGCGAATGAAATGCTGGCCAAGCTGATCAGTTGGTGCAGAGTTGAGCGGCCGGACTGCTCTGGAGCCGTGTTCCACTGGCATGCCTGGGATGACGTTGGCATGGCGGTTCGACCCGAGTCGAAACATATTCGCAAGCTGCACAACATCAACTTCATGCCGTCACTTGAGGGAGCCGATCACCTCATCAATGAACTGCGGGCCGGCCTCCCCGAACGCGAGATCGTCGTGACCGAATTGGCCTACTGTAGGGACCGCTATGCTGATTCGCTGGGCGATCAACCGGAGGCTTCGCACGGGACCGAGCAACCCGCCGCAGACGTGGCCACGTCACCGCTGGTCGACGCTGTGGTCGCGCACGTGCCGAAGCAAAGCCTTCTCACTGAGACAAATCTTGACCCGACATCGGACGTGTTCTTGAATCAGCATCGATTCAAGGGGCATCCGTTGATGCCTGTGGTCATGACGCTCGAAACAATCGCCGAAGCGGCCGCGCTGGCCGCCGGTAGCGCGAAGCAAGTCGCCGAATTGAGCGACATCAAGATTCTCAACGGGCTTCGTTTTCATACCGACGCGGCCCAAACTGGACGCGTCCAGGTCGATCTTCAGGACGACGTCGCGAATTGCAATTTCACGTGCGATGTTTACAACCGCAAGGGCAAGTTGCTGCTCAAAGACAAGCCGTATTTAGAGTGCCAAGTGAAGACTGCCGAGCCGAATCGAGAGCTGAAACTCGACCCATGCGGGATGCCGGCGAGTTGGCAGGATGTTGCGTACCCGGATGAAGACATCGTCATCTGGCACGGTCCCGAGTTCCGCTGCTTGTATCAGATCGCCGTTGAGGGCGACGAAGGTTGGGGACGGCTCAAGGCTCCCGCGATTGGCAACCTGGGCGGAAGCCGGCAGGGTGACAACTGGGTCACTCCGGCGGCACTACTTGATTCCTCCTTTTTCGCGTGCGGCGTCTTCCTTTGGGTGCGTTTCCCCGGCGTGGTTGCGATCCCCGCTGGGATCGATCGTATCCAATTGGGTCGCCCGCCGCGTACCGGAGAAGAATGTATCGTTCACATGCGCTACCGGGGCCGGGAAGGGAACCAGGGAATATTCGACTTCGACATTCGCGGAGATGACGGCACCGCCATCGTGTCGCTCGAAGGATATCGCAACGTGATCGTTTCCGAGGCGCCCGCCAATGCATCGTCCTGACGTCATCGAGCGCTACGCAACATTTGCCGAGCTGCGCCCTCAATGTGTCTCAAGCGACGATGAGTGGCTCTCGATTGGCGAACAGCGTGAATTAGATCACTTGAGTCATCCCACGCGCCGTGAGACATGGCGGCTCGGGCGGCTGCTCAGTAAGCAGATCATATTAGAAGCATATTCGATTTCGACCGCCGATTTCGCATCGATCGACATCATGTCACGCAACGACACTCGGCAAGCCGTCCGTCCTGTTGTCTCGATTGACGGCGAAGTCATGCCGTGCTGCCTGTCGATCTCACATACGGATGCTGCTGCACTGGCCGTTTTGACGACATCCGAAAATCATTCCATCGGATGCGACTTGGTGCGCGTTGAAGAAGTTTCACAGGGGTTTCTCGATACATGGTTTACCGCGCGCGAACGTAGCGGGCTTCATTCGGCAACGGCAGGCGACGTCGCACGGGCGTGGGCCGCGAAGGAAGCGGCTTACAAGGCGTACAACAACGGAGAAGCGTTCACTCCCCGGCGGATCGAAATCATTCGCCTGCCGAATGGAAACCTGACGTGCTCGTATCGCGGGCAGGACTTAAGCGGCCACTGCGAGATTCGCAACCGGATGATAGACGGCTTCGTCGCCTTGGTCGTGATTGCCGACTCATCGATCGCTGGGGATCGTACGACGGACTCGGAATCGACCGTCAACAATGCAGAAGAATCGTCGATTCATTCCGCCGTTTCCACATAGAGAATCAGAGAAGAGGATTTCCAACGAACCGTTCGGAAGTTTGCAAATAACCGCATTCACCGAATTGACCATGAGTACAGAAACGAATACTCCCGTCGCAATTCGGCCTGGATTTCATTCAAAGCGAAAAGAACAATGAGGAATAGTGATGATCGACTTAACCGGGAAAGTGGCGCTCGTTTCAGGAAGTTCGCGTGGGATCGGCCGCGCCTGTGCGCTTAAGTTGGCCCAAGCCGGTGCCGATGTGATCGTCAACTACGTGACATCGCGGGCAGCGGCGATGGAAGTCGCCACGCAGATTCAGGCAATGGGCCGCCGCGCATACGTGGTCAAAGCCGACATCAGTGAAGAGGACGATGTTGAGTCGATGATCGACTTCATAACGGAGAACATCGGAAAGCTCGACATCATCGTCAGCAACGCGGCCACCGGCGGCTTCCGTCCGCTGTTGGCTGCCAACGAACGCCATTTTCACACGACGATGAACACCAACGTGCTTTCGCTCGTGTACCTTGTCCGGTCGGCATTGCCGCTTCTCGAGCAGGGTGAAGGCCGAGGCAAGGTCACCACCATCTCGAGCCACGGCTCGCACATGGCTCTGCCGATGTACGGCTTGATCGGCGGTTCCAAGGCGGCGCTTGAAAGCGTTGCTCGGCATCTCACGCTCGAAGTCGGCGACCGGGGCGTCAACGTTAACGTCGTGAAAGCCGGCCTCGTCGAGACCGATTCCACGCGGAAAATTCCCTTCGCAGACCGGATGTTTGATGGCCGCACCGAAAAGAGCATGGTCGGCGATCGTGTGCTGACGGCCGACGACGTCGCCAACACTGTTCTGTTCCTCAGCAGCCCCTTAAGCGATCTCGTCCAAGGCGAGACGATCACCGTCGATGGCGGGTCGGCCATCCATATTTAGAATTGGTTCCCAAACCCTCTGATGGGTGATACGTGTCCCTTATCGGCGGAGTCAAATCGCACCACAACCGGGTTTGGGGACGACTCTTGACGCGCAAATCGCAGTTTTCGGTTATTGTGGCGCCTGGCGTCCGTCGCACGAAGCAGGCGACGTTCCCAGGTTACAGCATCTTGGCCCGGTTCCGGCGGCCTTTTCGTTTGTGATTGCGCGCCGTCTTAGATATCTTCAATTCCACGACACCCACAATGGTTTTTGGAGGGACCGGTCGATGGATATTGAGAGTGCGCTGCTGGAAATGCAGTTGAACGGCTTCTGCGTCATTCCAGACATCATTCCCGAAGAACAGTGCTCGACGATTCGTCAATCAATTCTCGCAGCCGTCGAAATCGAATCCGTCAACTACCCGACTGCCCCCAAGAACGTGGGGTTTGTGCCGTCGATCATCAATCACGATCAATCCTTCGCGCCCTATCTCACTGAGCCTCGCTTGATGCAACTGGCTGAGGCGCTACTGGGCGAACATCTGCGGATTTCCTATACATCGGCGATCATCAACCAGCCGGGAAACGAACGTGGCGAATGGCACGCCGACTGGCCGTTCAACCAGAAGAACGCGGGACACCTTCCGTCCCCGTATCCCGACGCGGTCTTTCATTTGACTACGCTGTGGATGCTTAGCCCGTTCAGCAAGAAGACGAGCGGCACACTCGTCGTTCCCGGCAGTCATCGCAGTCCGGCAAATCCGACGGGCGGGGGTTTGATCGAGTCGCGAGCCCCCTTTCCTACCGAAGTCAACGCCAGCGGCACATGCGGAAGCGTGCTCGTATTCGACAGTCGTCTCTGGCATGCCACCGCCTTGAATCAAACAGGCGAGCCGCGCGTCGCCTTGGCCGTGCGGTATGCGCCGTGGTGGCTGAACTTGGAAGTGCTCAGGCCGGAATCAGACGAACGCCGTCGCATGGTTGATGAATCGGGCGGGCAGGAAAACCAAGTCCCCTCGATTCAGCGCGACGTCTACGATCGGCTTCCCGATGACGTAAAGCCGCTCTATCGACACTGGGTCGCTGAGAACGCACCTGCCACTGCCACTTAGCGGGCCGGGAGTCACCGTCTAATAGAAGCCATCCCAAAACCCGGTTGTCGTGGGTTTTGCCGATACAATTATGGGGCACGCGTTGCCCGACAGAGGGTCTTGGGACCACATTGACGGCGATCATCCTTTTAGAAAACGGAGTCATGCAGACGTGGAACATCGCCGGCTCGGACGCACCGAACTTCAAGTCAGCTCGATTGGAATGGGATGTGTGACCTTCGGGCGCGAGATCGACGAGCAAACTTCGTTTCGCGTACTCGATCACGCGATCGAGTGCGGTATTAACTTGCTCGACACCGCCGAGGCCTATGCGAGCGGCGCTTCCGAGACGGTTCTGGGGCGTTGGATTGCCAGTCGTAACACCCGTGATCGCGTCGTGCTGGCGACCAAGGTCACCGCTCCGCTTTCGCGGACGCGAATCGTTGAATCGGTCGAAGCCAGCTTAAAGCGATTGCAGACCGACCGCATCGACTTATTTCAGTTGCATGTGTGGGACACGGAGATTCCTTTGGAAGAGACGCTGGGAACGCTCACCGATCTCGTACAGCAGGGGAAGCTGCACTATATCGGTTGCAGCAACTGGTCGGCGTGGCAACTGGCCAAAGCGCTTCTGGCTTCGGGGGAATCGGGTTTCTCCCGGATCGAATCGGTGCAGCCTCCGTACAACCTTGTGCAGCGCGAGATCGAACCGGATCTCTTGCCCTTGTGCGCCGATCAAGACATCGGCGTCATTTCCTATAGCCCGTTGGGGGCAGGGTTTCTCACCGGTAAATACCATCGCGAAGCCGAGGTGCCCATAGGCACGCGGTTCGACGTCATTCCCGGGCACCAGCCGATTTACTTCACGGAAAATGGCTGGCGGACGATGGAAGCTGCCCGCCGCCTGGCCGACGAAGCCGGCTGCTCGATGATTCGTTTGGCGCTGGCCTGGGTGTTCGACAATCCCCACGTCACGTCAGTCCTCGTGGGTGCCCGCAAGCCCGAGCATGTCGATCAGGCGATCGAAGCACAGAACGATCCGCTTGCCGGCGACCTACGCGAACGAATGGCCGGTCTATGATGCGCTCGCAGTGCATGATGCACGCGATGTGTTACATTGCTGCGGAAGACGGATGAACCAGCACCCTGAGTGACGACAAACCGCGGAGTCGGCGAATGAATCTTCAAGGTAAACGAGCGTTGGTGACCGGCGCGGGACGTGGCATCGGCAAAGGCTGTGCGATCGAGTTGGCCCGCGCAGGGGCCGAACTTGTGATCAACGATCGGCCGGGCAGCCCCGACGTCGAGGCGACGGCCGCCGAAATCCGCGACCTGGGACGCACATGCACCGTTTTCGAGGCGGACGTTTTTTCCCGGTCCGGCTGCGAAGATCTCGTCGATCGGGCGATTGCCGCAGCCGGTCAGATCGACATTCTCATCAGCAATCCGGCAGCCGGCGTGCGTGGTGGTTTTTTGGAATACGATCCTGAGACGTTCCAGCGCGTGATCCACAGCACACTGACCGGCGGGTTTCACATCAGCCAGCTCGTCGCCCGGCATTTTGTAAAGCGGGGTGGCGGCGGAAAGATTGTTTTCATCTCCAGCGTGCAGGCTCTGATGCCATACGGAAACAGCGTGGCTTACAACGCCGCCAAGGCGGGGCTGAACCATATGGCCGAAACGATTGCCGTGGAACTTTCATCGCATCGCATCAACGTCAACGTCATCGAGCCCGGGTGGATCGATACACCGGGTGAGCACGTGGCATTTGGCGACGACGTGATCGAAGCGGAGGGCAAGAAGTTGCCGTGGGGCCGCTTGGGAACGATCAACGACATCGGCAAAGCCGCCGCGTTTCTCAGTTCAGACGATGCCGACTATATCACCGGAGCCATCCTCCGCGTCGACGGCGGCTTCTGGATGAAGGACTGCCGCGTCGATTCAGTCATCAGCGACACCGAGAGCTGACTGGCCTCGAAAAAAGGATTGCCCCAAATTGTCTTGAGTTGGCGCCAAGGCCATTTGATGCGCAGGTGGGTTCCCCTCGTTCGTAGTATGCACGTGCATCGCAGCCGGAAACCGAGGCGGCTTCACGCGAAGACGGGCTTACTTTCCGGTGGTGGGCAACTCAGACGGATGACTCGAGACGACCCACGCCCGGCAATCCTCGGCTAACAGTTCCGTCTGCTCGGACGCGTCTGTGTATCCAGCGGTCAATTTTCCGAAGAAGGCCCAACCCTCTTTCTCCGGATTCACGACGTACAACCGATACGCTGCGTAGTTCTTGCTTACCAGGTTTTGTTTGAACTGAGCCAGCGGAACGTCCTTTGACTGGATGGTCTTGGAATACGTATTCGAGCCTACGTCGAATTGGTCGGGAGTGAAGACAATTCGTGTCGTCTCATCGCTGGACTCGTGCGCAGGGAGTGGTGGAGGGTACTCGTCTTCGACTTCAAACGAAATCCTGATCTCCTTAGCCGTGACCGGGAGCTGCTCGCCCGTCTCAACTTGCACATTCGACTCGATTGCCTGTCGGCGTTGCTGGTACGACTTGAGCTTGCTGATTCCCAGCAATACGAACATTGCAACAATGATAAACAGAATGCGGTTTGCTGACAGGACCGATTGCATAACGAGGCTCACAGATGTGATGTCGGCAAGCTGAGTAGCTGCTCCTTCATTCTAATTCGCAAGAACTCACGAAACAGATGTTCTTGGTAGACGATAGGAAGCAAGTACGAACGATGTCGACGATTCCCAACAGAAAGATTCGACCGAGGCTCCTTCAGCGTGCGGGATAGCCGTCTAGATCCCGTTCGGGATAACTGTGGCGGCTATCGGACGATTTTTGGTCTTTGAATATCGTCTCTACGCCGCCAGAACCCGCTACACTCATGTCGAATGCGCTCTAGAATTTGCGAAGAGACAACGGGCCCTTACCATATTGGATGATTTTCAAATCGGGCCGTACCATTTGCAGTCTTTTCAGACCGGCATTGGTAACCTTTTCGGACCCGACGTTGAGCGTCTTCAGATGGGACATTTTCTCGACGGTTTTCAACAACTCATCACCGACGTTCGAGCGGTCGACACCGAGCGTGTCGATCTGCTTCATCTCCACGAGGGCGTCTAAGCCTGCTTGTTCAAAGTTGACGATTCTCAGGCTCAACGTTCTGAGGCTTGCAATCTTCCCCAGGCTGGCGACGCCGGCGGCGGTGAGACTGACTTTGCGTAGAACAAGCTCGCGCAGACTTGCTACGTTCTGCAGGTGATCGATGCCGGATTCGGTCAACTTTGGCACGGTCAACACGAGCCGATCGAGTTTTGGGAGCTTCTTGATGTGGACGAGCCCCGCATCGGTCACATCGTCGGAGTCGATCAGCAGCGATGTGAGTTTCTCAAACGCGGGCAGCTGTTCGAGAAGGGCATCGGAAACCGGCCCCTTTTCGAGCCGGATGTCTTTCACCGATTTACTCAAACCGGACTTGTGATAGCTATAGTTAAGATGTGGCAGCGCCCGAATCAGTTCCAGCAGGGCAAGTTTTTCGCTCTCGCGCACGCCGTCGAAACCCTCTGATCCGCCGATAACGACACTTCGATTCGCGCCCGCAATGCTGACGGTTCCTCCGCCGAGGGGAACGTCCAGTGTCGAATCGAGTTCGCGGGCCTGCTCATAGTCGGCAATGGCTTTGTCCCGTTTGCCGATGGCAGCGTACGCGTTTCCCCGTTCGAGGTAGGCCAGGGCGAACTTGGGATCGAGTCGCGTCGCCTCATCGTGATCGGCGACCGCCTGATCGAACTGCCGTAATTCCTGCTTGGCGAGCGCTCGATTGTAAAACGCGAACTTGTCATCGGGTTTTAGTCGAATCGCCTCAGAATAGGACTCGATCGCCTGTTCATACTCGCGGTTGTTGAACTGCTTCATCCCTCGGTCGAAGGCTTCGTTGGCAAGCTTCTTGTTCTGTTGGCATCCGGCAAACGAAATCAACACCAAGAAAGCGGCAGCAAAGATTGCTCGACTGGCGTTTGAGCGACAGACGCCTGGATGAACGTACGGCGCAAGATTCATTTTCTCACTCATTGGCATCTCGATCGTACATTTTGAATACAGCACACTACTGTCGTACGAGAACTACCAAGGGCAGGTCGGATTCGAGCAAGCGATCGTGGACGGTTTTGCGGCCTGGAGGGCATCTCGATCAACCCGTCCTGGCAGCGGCTATGGAAACTTTCCGCGTCACCGTTTCGAAACATGTTACGCGTTCTCGTGTCGGCTTTGGGCGGCACGTGAACGACCGTGCCGGACATTGTTGTCCTGAATTTTACCACACTGGTCCGTCGCAGGACAATCGACAGTCGTGGATTCCCAGCCGCTCATTGTCTTCGACGGCGCACGTCCTCTGTTGTTGTGATGAGTCTGTGGACAAAATGGAGCTCTCGGCGTTCGCTAACTGAAACCAACCAGCAACGGCGGTACAATGACTTCGCGAAGCGACGGCGCCTGCGCTCACGCTGAAAACGCCTGCGAAACAGACATAGCCATCTATGACGCGATCCAGACTAGGAGAAGTCGCGTTGCTGTGATGATTCGAACTAAAGAGGACAAACGATGTCTCCGACCTCATGCCCCACACATCCGCCAACGGCGCTCGTTTCGATCCGAACGGCATTCCTCATCGTTCTCGCAATTGCTCTGCGTGTGCCGGCGGCGGAAAGCGGTCGGCCCAACGTGTTGTTGATTGTGGCCGACGACGTTGCGGCGCTCGACCATGGTTGTTATGGGAACCGCGTGGTTCGCACGCCCAATATCGATCGACTGGCGGAACAGGGCATGCGGTTTGCCAATATGTTTACGCCGTCGACGACCTGTGTGCCGAGTCGCACTTCGCTCTACACGGGCCTGTACCCCATTCGCCACGGTGCGCACCCCAACTGGAGTTCCGTCAAGCTGGGAACGAAAAGTCTGCCGCACTACCTGTCCAGGCTTGGTTATCGTGTGATTCTGTTGGGCAAGAAACATGTGCTGCCGGCGGAAAGTTTTCCGTTCGAGCATTACGCCGATCCCGGCCAACAGGGACCCGGCCGCGACTTCGAGCGGATTCTCTCGGACGACGACCCTCGTCCGTGGTGTATCATGATGGCAAAATTCGGCGCGCATGTTGCGTGGCCGCACAACATAAACGGCTACGCGCCCGCGCAGGTCGACATTCCCGATGATCACATCGATACACCGTCCACACGGCGATTCAGGTCGTACTACTACTCGAAGATCACCGAGATGGACGCGGCAGTCGGCCGAGTTCTCGACTCGTTGAAAGAACACGATCTGGAAGACAATACGCTCACAATCTACACCGCCGACCACGGCACCGACTGGCCGAAACAGAAATGGAATCTGTACGACGCGGGAATGCGAACGCCGTTCATTGCGCGCTGGCCGGGAAGGATCGAGCCGGGATCGTCGGTCGATGCGTTGTGCAGCTACGTCGACGTCGTTCCAACAATTATCGAAACGGCCGGCGGTCATCCCGAAGAAGTGGTGCGCAGTGCCGGTGGTGAATCGCTCGACGGCCGCAGCTTTCTTCCCGTGTTGCTCGGAAAGCGTACCGGCCATCATGATGTTGTGTTCGGCTGTTTCACTTGGGGCGTGATGACCGCCTACCCCATGCGCGCCGTCCGCACGGCAACGCACAAATACATTTGGAACATCGATTCGGAGTACCGTTTCAATTGGCCGCCCGATACGGGTTGGTGGGGTGACGGTCGCGAGCCGATGGCGCTCAGCCGCTGGTCGAGAGAGTATTGGCCGATGTGGCGGTCCTGGTTCGATCGAGCGAAATCGGATCCGGCCGCCGCCGCCCTTCTCAATCGGCTCCAGTACCGGCCGCCAATCGAGTTATACGACCTGCGTGTTGACCCTGACGAGACTCACAACCTGGCCGAACATCCCGATCAACGAAAACTCATGGAATCACTAGGGAGAAAATTGGCCGCATGGATGGAACAACAGGGCGATGACGGGAGTTCAGCCTATCACAAGGAAGGCAGAGGCAAGCCACGATTCCTCGACCAATTCTATGGACGTCAGCACGTCGTCAACGTACGAGCTTACGCCGCCGGTGAAACCCAAGCCCGCGTCGAGCTTTCTTGCCCGCTTTGGCGCGCAACAATTCATTTCACGCTCGACGGTTCAGAGCCGACGCCGTCGTCGCCGCGATACACGAAGCCACTCGTCGTCACGCCGACGAAGACCATCATGGCCCGAGCCTTTGATGAACGTATTGTGACGCCGGTGAAGACCGTTGATCTTCCCGAAATCAATTTCCGCTTTCATTATCAATACCACATCAAACCGTGGTCGTGGTAAGATCGGCATCGATTCTTAGACTTGGTCCCCGTCGAATTGCGCAATCTGCGATGGACGGGCCCTGCACCCGGGACCATTAATGCTTCAGTCACGCGAACGTTTCCAGCCAGCCGGGCCGAAGCAGCCGGGCAACCACAGCCGAATCGTTCGCTACGGCGTCTGGGTGACTGGCTTCTCGATGGTATTCCCGCAGCTCATCGGAAGCGGGTTTAACATCGCGTACAACGCAGTGCATGTGGAGCGGTTGCTCGAACCCGACCAGCTCGCGACATTCTTCGCCACCGTGACAACTTATAATCTCACTGTTTATCCGCTGGCGGCAGTCCTTTGGTTTTGGATGTTGTGGTTGCTCAATCGGCCGTTTGCGAAATTGCTTGGTGGACAACCCGTCGGCCCGAAGCCGCTCGCGCGGGCGCGGCGGATGGCGATCAACCTCCCGTGGTGGGGTGCGAGCCTGGGTGCCGCGGGCTGGTTCTTCTGCGTTCCCGTGTTCCTGATCGCATTGTCGCAGACTGAAACCCCGCTTGACACCCACGTGTATAAACTCTTGCCGATATCGTTTGCCATCTCCGGCTTGATCGCAACGACGCACGCGTTTTTTACGCTCGAAATGCTTTCCCAGCGGCTCCTGTATCCGGTGTTCTTCGTCGACTGTTCACCGTCCGAAACTCGCGGAGCTTACCCGCTCTCGCTTCGGTCGCATGGATTGTTATGGGCCCTGTCGGCAGGGGTGTGCCCCATCGGATCATTGTTATTGCTGATGGTCGCGCCGCATGAAGTTGATGTTGGAACGCCTTGGTTTGGGCTCTCGGTGGGAGGAATCGGCATCGTGTTCGGTTTGACGACCGCCGGGCTTGTGGGCCGCTGGGTGACCGAGCCAGTGAGCGAACTCAAGCGTGCATCTCAAGCCGTTGCCCGAGGCGATCTCAATGCGCATGTCGACCTGTTACGTGCCGATGATTTTGGTCCACTGATCGACGAATTCAACGAGATGGTCACCGGTCTGCGCGAGAAACAGCGCGTGGAAGAAACATTTGGCCGTCACGTCGGGCAGCAGGCTGCCAAGCTCATCCTGGAACGAAACCCGGGACTGGGCGGGTTCGAAGAAAGGGTGACCGTCGTTTTCGTCGATATTCGCAACTTCACCGCCCGCTGCGAGCGATCGACGCCCGAAGATGTCGTCGAGGTGCTTAATCTGTTCCTTACGGAGATGGTAGAAATTGTTGAGCAGCACGGGGGCATGGTCAACAAGTTCTTAGGCGACGGCTTCATGGCAATCTTCGGCCTCACGGGAGAAGGTTCGGACGACGAAGAGGCTGCCGCGATAGCCGGTTGTGAGATGTTAAATCGCCTCGAGAGTCTCAACGGTCAACTCGATCGAGATCGTCAGCCCCCGCTCGACATCGGCATCGGAATTCATAGCGGTCCCGCTATCGTGGGCAGTATCGGCTCGCCACGACGCATGGAGTTCACCGTCATCGGCGATACTGTGAACGTGGCGTCGCGAGTCGAGTCGCTGACGAAAGTCGTCGGCCGGCCGCTGCTGGTGACGTCGTCGACGCGAAGCGCACTGCCTGAACACGTTGAGTGCGAAGAACTTCCGCCGCAGCGGGTGAAAGGACAGACCGAGCCGTTGATCGTCTGGCACATTAAGACGCAGTAGGCGTAGTCCTGAAACCCTCTGTTGGCTCAAAACCACGCTTGTCTTCAAGTGAAGTAGCGTCAAAACCCTCTGTTGCTAAATCAACCCCCTTGTTTTCCAGGCCGAAATTCGTCCACAACCGGGTTTTGACGTGGGTTCGTGTCATTTTCGCCCACAACCGGGTTTCAGGATCGGTTCTAGTTTGCGCCCTCGTGGTGTGCGATCCGAGTGCCCACGCGTTGAACTTCTGTACGCAGTCGCGCGAGCCCTATTCGATCACGTGTTCGCTGAGGATGATCGCCCCATCGCAATCGGTGCAGGTTTCCCCCATACTCCCGCTCCCGCAGCAACCTCGCCAATGGCCGACCCAGGGGCCGCATGAACCGTCCGGGTAGCCACCTTCCCACTCACAACTCAATAAGCAGTGCACGAGCGCATTGAGCTCGCTAGTGGTCTTGTGCAGGAGCCCGCCCATTCCGCAGTTCTTGCGGTGAGAGCCGAACGGCGATTGGCCGGGACAGTCGAGCAGTCCGCCATAGTCGCATCGGTCCGATGAGCAATAGGCGGTGCGGTGGACGAAACTGCTTTCCGACGATGCGCTTCGAAACGCATGGCAGCCAACGATCGACGGCAAAAACAGCGCCGCAATAACGCTCAAAATGATACGCTTCACGTCCAATCCCCCCCTTGCCTTGCAGCTACAGCGCAGTGCCGTCCCGACGAGACGCGACTCGCCGTATTCCTCTATCGACGAATCGACTCGGCCGACTGTAGCGGTAATCCGGCCTTTTCCGCCGATTCCGGTTCAGGGATCTCATGGTGTGTCGCCGCACCGCGAGTTAGCACAATCCGTCGGTGGTCCGGACGGCTTCATTCGCAACGGCCCAGAGAGGCTGCCTCAGGCCGTCAGATGGCGTAGGGAGCCCCTCTGGTTCCCCTGGCGACCAACATCGGCTTGTGGGCGATCTGGCGTGCTTGCCGTGTCCGAACTGATGAACGGCACAAGTGTCAATCTGCCATGCGATGACATGCGAATTCCGATTTTGTGGCTCCACATTCACGAGATCGGTATAATCGGACTATTCGCCGATGTCCGGAAACGTCGAGGAACGACATCGCTGACGCGTCGATTCCGTCGTCCGGCCGTCAGAGCTATGTTACGTAACAGGCATGCTACCATGCTGATCATCGACTGCCATGCTCACATCTACTCGCCCGATGAAAAGCGGTATCAACCGAAGGATCAGCCGCTCCGGGTGCCCGGCGGGAAGGGCTCGATCGCCGATCTTCGCAAGATGTCTCAGTCGCATGGCGTGACGGCCGTGCGAGCGGTGCAGACCGTTTCGTTTTACGGATACGATAACCGGTACCTATGCGACGCGACCAAATCGCATCCCGATTGGGTTGCCGGTGTTTGCACGCTCGACCCGGATGACCCGCACAGCCCGGGCCTGATGGAGCAGTTCGTTCGAGACTACGGCGTCAAGACGCTGCGCAGCATTCCGGGCAACCGATCAAAAACCTTCGACGATGAAGGCGTGCGCAAGCTTTGGAAGACATGCGCCGACGTCGGAGCGACCGTCGATATTTTTCTCATGCACCTGGAGTGGGTCGAAGGTGCGGAGAAGCTCATGCGCGAGTTTCCGAATATCACGGTAGGCTTCGACCACTGCATGGACCTCAAGCCCGGCCCGCTTTACAAGAAAAAACTGGCTGAAGTGCTCCGGCTCTCGAAGTACAAGAATCTGTACCCCAAGGTCGATTTCATCAGCACGGGTACGGAAACTGGATACCCGGGCGACGACCTGCATGACGCAGCCATAAAGATTATCGACGCCTACGGACCGGAACGCTGTGTGTGGGGTAGCAACTTTCCCAACGCGCTGTGGACGCCCAAACTGACATACGCAGAGCACCTCAAAATCTTCACACACGATCTGCCGCTGACGAAACAGGCCCGTGCACAGATCCTGGGTGATACGGCGCGGCGACTTTGGTTTCTGGGCCTTTAAAAGCGATTGCCACGCCCGTAAGAGAACGCCTCATCATTCGACGATGCTGACTCACTCTAGACTGTCGTTGATCGTGACGGGCCGGCGAGAAGATCTCTCAGCGCGTCGTCGAGCTTGGAGAATTGGAATTCGAACTGCTCTTCCTGTAGCCGTTTCGGAATCACATATCGTCCGTAGAGCGCGAGTTCCGGATCGGTGCGCAGGAAAATTTTCGCCCCCGCTCGAACCATCCAGGGAAATGCAGGCAGGCCGATTGGCACGCCGATGGCGGTGCGCAGCGTGCGCATGAAGACTTGCTGCGAGACCGGATTAGGAGAGGATGCAATGTAGGGGCCGCGCATGGCCGGTTCAATCAGCGCACACTCGAACAGACGATTCATGTCGGTCGAATGGATCCAGCTCATGCCTTGCGTGCCCGAACCGATCCTTCCGCTCAGGCCGAGCCGTGCGAGCAGGGTCAGACGTGCCAACGCACCACCGCCGGCGCCTTGATCACGACCAATGACAAAGCTCGTTCGAAGGACGACGGCGCGTTGAGAAGGCAAGACGCTTGCGTCGAAGGCCTCTTCCCACGCTCGTCCGACGAACGGCGCCAGCCCATAGCCGAAGGGCGACTCTTCGCTGCAAACGACTTCCGGCGGATCGCCGTAGATGTGCGCCGTGCTCATCTGCACCCACACGGGCGGTGGCATATCGATCGATCGCACCGCCGCTCCCAGCACGCGCGTCGATTCGACCCGTGAACGGAGTATTTCATCCTGGTGATCGGGAGTCTTGATGCAATCGACGCTGCGCCCCGTCAGATTGACTAACCCGGCGGCTCCATCCAATTCCCGCCGCCACTCTCCCAAGCTGCGAGCATCCCAGCGGACATGCTTCCACGGACCATTCGTTTTCGGCGGATGACGGGAAAGCACGACAACCGACGCGCCGCCGGCCGCCAGGTGCCGCGCAAGAGAGACCCCTAAAAACCCACTGCCGCCAGCAATGACAATTCTGCTTGCACGTAACTCATCCGTCATGGAGATAGCCTCAATAAACGGTTTTTCAGAAATCACTCCTTCTTCAACCGAAAATGCAGTGCCGTAATTAACCGAAGACGTTCTTCCATTCGTCCTCTGATGAGCGCAAGTTGAAGTGAACGCCAAGGTTGGGGTGGTGGATTCGAATTCGGCCTCCGGCTGGACAACGCATCTGTCGCGGCGAATCGGCACGCCTGTCAACACCGATTTGACCCTTTCAAAGACGCTCCTGGATTGATTTTGACACACCTTTCGAATCCCGCTATTCTCCCGCGTCGATTTGACGACCCAACCTGGCGGAAGTGGTCAGACATCCCGATTGAAAACCCTTTGATGGGATGCAGTTGCCCCGATTCTGGTAGCACACTCAGGCAACCGCACGACGAGACATCCTGTTGCCGGAGTCAACCGGAGCCGGCTTCAAGACCGAATCGGCCGGAACACACACTGTAGAGCGGACATCCAAGCGTGCCTCGGTGCTCGGCGATCCTGCCGAATACCGAATCATCCATGTCACAGCCGAATTCTGGCGTTGTTTCAGCGAGAGGAACCAGAGTGGTGAGCGGACGACGCGTCCTAGTGGTCGACGGGCTGGAAGAGACCGAGCAGGTTCTCAGGGCGGTCCTGGAGCCACGCGGCCACGAAGTCAGCCGAGTTCAAGTTGGCGGTGTTGATGAAAGCCGCTGCGAACGCCGGGCGCCGAGCGTCGTCGTGTTGCACGATGACCGTTCGCCCGAAAGCCGACTCGCGCTCGAAAAGTGGGGCCGCGTTCCACACGTCGTCATCGGCTCAGCCGACTTGCCGTCGATTTCGGACGGTTCCGGGCAGTATTTGCGCAATCCGTTTCAGTACCGCGAACTGATTCAAGCCGTGGAACGATTGCTCGGCACGGCTCATTCCTAGTACGTTTCCCTAAGGATTGCCACGCGTCTTTTTCGGGAAACGTTCGAGGGATTCTTGATCCTCGCTTGCCCCTCGTTCCCAAGCTCTGCTTGGGGACGCACATGCTCTCATTCGACACGGGACGGCAAGCGACTCGAGCGCGTTTGGTTTAAGTGTAGCGGGTTCTGGCGGCGTAGAACCTGTGTATAAAGACCAAGAAACGACCGATAGCCGTCCCAGTTATCCCGAACGGGATCTAGCGACACTCGATTCTGGCGAGATCGAAGTTTTCGTGTTTTGAACGCGCCGCATTCTTGCTTCCCAAAAAATCATGCAACCCGCGTGGAGTCCGAGCGGTCGGCTGTTATGATAACGGGCTGTGATTGTGGTGATGCTGCCACGTTGCGACGGTTTTGCCGTCGAGACGATTCGTCGTGCCCAGCGCACATGGATTGACCAGTTCGGTCGTACGGTTTCCTCGTTGAAGTCGTCAACCCGAACTTGTCGGGCAACTCCTGGCGAAGCACCTGCGGGAAAGAAGACTCGTGCCGAACGCGATGATACTGGTGATCCAAGGGGTCGATCAGGGTGCTCGTTTCGAGGTGGCGAAGACGGCAGCCCACATCGGCCGGGGTGTGCCCAACGAGATCCACATTCACGATACCGAGGTATCACGGCGGCACGCGACAATCAACTGGTCTGGTGAAGGGTTCACCATCACCGACCACAACAGCTCTAACGGCACGTACGTTAACGGTGCGCCCGTTCGCGACAAGGCTCTCAATAGCGGCGATCAGATTCAGTTGGGGCGGAGCACGTTGCTGTTCACGCGCGTCGGTGACGGCGAAGCGACCCGAGCCGCCGATCAGATCAATCTCGTCGGCCAGCACAGCGGCGACGACCGGTCGAGCATTGTCGGTGAGGTGAGCCAGGATGCGGGTCGCTCGTTGTTGGCCGATGCCGCCCACGACGCGGTTGCCGACGACGTCGGTCGCACGCTGGTCAATCTGCGGACGTTGTACCGTATCACTGAAGAAGTCGTCAGTCCGTCGTTCTCGCCGGACCAGTTGTTGAATCGCATTCTCGATCTGACGATCGAAGTGGTGGCCGCCGACCGTGGTTGCATCCTCGTAAGCGATGCGCACACCGGCAAGCCAATCCCTCGCGTCTTCCAACATCGCGGTGGAGTCGACGCCACGCAGCGGATGACCGTCTCGCGGAGCATTGTCGATTACGTGCTGCAGAACGGGCAGGGCGTTCGCACGTCCGACGCCCGCAGCGACCGCCGGTTCGAGCCGGGACAGAGCATTTTGCAGGCAGGCATTCGCGAGGCGATGTGTGTTCCCATGCAGGGCCGTTTCGGAACACTGGGCGCCATCTACGTCGACACCACGACACCGCCCGAACAGGTTGTGATGGCCGGTGGTACGAAAAATCAGTTCAATGAAGATCAGCTCCGGCTGCTGGTCGCTATTGGACGACAGGCTGCGTTGGCCGTGGAAAACAATCGTTATCAGCAAGCGTTCGTGCATGCCGAACGCCTGGCCGCAATCGGGCAGACCATCGCCACGCTCAGCCACCACATCAAGAACATTCTCCAAGGCGTACGGGGCGGAAGTTACCTGATCGACATGGGTCTGAACGACCACGACGAACAATTGGTTCGAAAGGGATGGGGAATTGTCGAAAAGAACCAGAACAAGATTTACCACCTCGTGATGGACATGTTGACGTTCAGCAAAGAACGCACACCGGCCTTCGAGCATGCGTCGCTGAACGATACTGTGTCCGACGTTTTCGAACTCATGCAGTCGCGGGCCGAAGAGAACAACGTCGAGTTTCAGATCAAACTCGACCCTAAGATTCCTGAGTCAACTTTCGATGCCGAAGGCATTCATCGTGCAGTCTTGAATATCGTTACGAACGCAATCGATGCTGTGGAAGCTTCTGAAGAGGGAGCCGTTCTGATTAGCACGGGCTACGACGAAAAGGAAGATTCCGTGCACGTCTCCGTCGTCGACAATGGGCCCGGTATTCCCGATGAGCAGTTGCAAACGATATTTAACGTGTTCGAATCGACCAAAGGGGGCCGCGGCACGGGGCTCGGTCTGGCCGTCAGCCAAAAGATCATCCGCGAACACGGCGGCGAAATTAGCGTAACTTCAGAGCCGAACGAGGGCTCACGGTTTCTATTGGCTTGGCCCCGCATCGACGAAGAACACCGCCACGCCGACGGACAGACTCAAGTGTAAACCGCCGCTCCTCACCCCGCGATGGCAAGAAACCGACCGGCGGCCGTCAATCGTCCTGCCGTGGTTTGCGACGTGCTTGTTTTTTTCCCGATTGCTCCCGCTTCGCCTTGAGACGCCGTTCGCGCGAAGCGCGGCTCGGCTTCGACTTCTTACGAATCTTCGGAGCCACGGCCACGCTCTGAATCAATTCAGTGAGCTTTTCCAGGCAATCGGCGACGTTGCGGCTCTGATCGCGGTAGCGCTGGCTCGTGAGCAGCAGTTCGCCATCTTGCGTGACTCGGCGGCGATATTTCGTGAGAAACCGGTTGCGCACACCGTCCGGCAAGTTCGTTGTACCGACGATATCCCAGCGCAGGCATGCCTTGGTGTTCACCTTGTTGACGTTCTGTCCGCCCGGACCGGAACTGCGCACAAACGTGAATTGAAACTCCGATCTCGGAATCTGGATTGACCGCGAGACGAACAATACATCGCGCTCGCCGGATCGTTGGGGGCCATCGGTACTCATCTGGACCATGATAGGAAACGATCACAAAATGCGAAACACGCGTTTCGTCGCTCTTCAGCGACAACCGATGAGCCGCGAGCGATCTTTTGCGTTGTGCCGTCAACATCGAGTATGGTGGATCGTATGAATGCATTCCAAAACCTGCCCCGTCCGCGAGCGATCACCCTTTTATCGGCAGCGCTGATTTCGGTCGCGCTGTTGCCGGCGACATTTGCCGATGACGACATCGTCCGGCGACCTAACATTGTGTTGGCGATTTCCGATGATCAATCGTTTCCGCATGCGGGAGCCTATGGTGATACAGGCGTCAAGACGCCGGCCTTCGACCGCATCGCCCGCGAGGGGGTGCTGTTTACGAACGCGTTCTGTGCCTCCCCCGGTTGTAGCCCGTCACGCGCCGCTTTGCTCACGGGACGCCACACTTGGCAGCTGGAACACGCCGGCACACATGCCAGCGAGTTTCCGAAGAAGTATCGTGTCTATCCTGAAATCCTCGAGCAGGCGGGCTATCACGTCGGCTACGCAGGAAAAGGCTGGGGGCCGGGGAACTATCGCATCAGTGGCCGGAATCGCAATCCCGCCGGTCATCCCTATGGCAAACGAAAAACGACATCACCTCCGGGGATTTCCGACTCCGACTACGCGGCCAATTTTCGTGATTTTCTCGACGCGCAGCCGGATGGCAAGCCGTTCTGTTTTTGGTTCGGCGGGCATGAGCCGCACCGCAAGTATGATCAAGGTGCGGGCCAGAGGGCGGGCAAGAAACTCGCGGATGCACGGGTTCCGGCCTTCTTGCCCGACACGCCCGAAATTCGTAGCGATCTACTCGACTACTACACGGAAATCGAATGGTTCGACAGCCATCTGGGGCGGATCATTGCTCTGCTTGAACAGCGGGGCGAGTTGGACAACACGCTCATATTCGTCACCGGCGACAACGGCATGCCCTTTCCCCGCGCCAAGGCGAACTGTTACGAGTTCGGCATTCATGTGCCCCTCGCCGTTTGTTGGCCGCGGAAGGTGAAGGGAAGCCGGGTGATCGATGACTTGGTCGGCTTCATCGATTTCGCGCCGACTTTTTTGGAAGCAGCGGGTATCGAGCCGGCGGCGGCCATGTCCGGCACGAGCCTGATGAATGTTTTGATAAGCGAAAAGTCGGGCAACGTCGATCCAGCACGCACACACGTCGTCTCGGCTCGCGAGCGGCACTCGTCGTCGCGCCACGACAACTTGGCGTATCCCATTCGCGCCCTCAGAACGAGTGAGTTTCTCTACATTCGCAACTTTCGCCCCGAGCGCTGGCCCGCCGGCCATCCCGCCGGTTTCAAAGGCGATCCGTTCGGCTACTACGATATCGACGGCTGCCCGTCGAAGACGTTCCTATGGGAACACCGCGACGATTCGACAATCGGCCCCTTCTTCCACATGGCGGTCGACAAGCGTCCCGCCGAGGAATTATTCGACATTCGCACCGACCCGGGAAACGTTCGCAATCTGGCCGACGTGCCGAGATACTTGGGTGTTCTCAAACAGTTGCGGCGGGAACTGAAACAGACGCTTCGCGAAACGGGCGACCCGCGGATCATCGACGGCGGAGACGTCTTCGAAACCTACAAGCGCTACAGCCGGATTCGGACGTTTCCAGGACCGTAGTGCTCGGTTTAGGCTCTTCCGTGGGGCATTGCCGCATCGATCGTGGCGCGAGAAAGGTCAAGGATGAGGTTGCGCGATGTGACCTTTCAAAACACCCTATCGGCCCATCATCCACGTGCGCTTCAACGGGCCGTTTGACATCACGCTGTGATGAACGTACCATCTTGGCGCTAACCAGTTCGGTGTGGTATTGCTTTCAGACCCACCGTCCATCTCCTGGATGGCACGCCAAATTGATGGTGCACGCCACACGCCGTCACGAAATGAGTCGTGATCGCACGGAGATGGAGTCATGAGCGGGCCAACTCACGAGATTTCTCTGCGTCCTCGCGCACGAACCCCGCCTCTCTCTTCGCGCTTGTCCGACCCATCTACCAGCGCGCAGAAATTCTTTCCGCAACGAACATTTGCCATCTGACAGATTCACGGAGGAAAACAATGAAGTTTCAAACCGTTTTGAAATGTCTGGCAGCGTTCGCGCTGCTCGTGACGATGATGAACGCCATCGAGTTTGCAATCGCCGAGCGTTCGTCTCCGGGGCCGACCGGGCGCACGGCGTTGGGCATCGGCGAGCCGACCTGCTGTATGAGTTGCGGGCCGCTTTCGTCTGCCCTTACCTATTGCGAGAGCGGGCAAACGTGCAGCGACTCCGTCGACGGCGGCATTGGAAACGCCGCGTGCATCGACCCAGCGGCGTAACGTTGAGGCAGACTCTTGTCGTATTCGTAGGACATTTCTAGCAGAACGGAACTTCAACGGAGATGGAAAGATGCAACAAGCCGATGGGAGACGGCGAAAATATGCTATTTGTGGCGTGATCATCTTGGGGCTTTCGCTGAACGCGTGGCTCATCGTCCAGCGCCGCGAACGAGACTTTCCGATGACGGAACGTCGAATCCGCGAGCAGGTGAAGGAGGCTCATCGCGACAGTTGGGAGTTGCAAAAGTCGGTGCCGCTGCGTTCGAGCGAGATGGAGAACGTGGTGAAGAAGTTGCCGTCATGCGATTGTATTCAACCGCCGGCTGACGTTTCAGCGATCGCGTATGCGGAAATGACAGAACAACAGCAGGCAGACCTCGACGAAGCCGTGCGCGGTTTGCTCGCGGCCTTCGCCGACTATTCACCAGAGTCGCTGGTGGAGTACATGGAGGGGCGTGGAGAGAGCCTCGACACGCAGATGATCACAATCATGAAGGACATTCTGGCCGACGAACATGATGTGGACGCGAATCGCTTGAACGCGATGGACGACTTCGAGGTCTTGTCCGCATTCTGGCGGATCGCGGACGTGCAAACTCATTGGGAGAGCGTACTGCCGGAATCGTCGTGTCTGGTCACGTGGCGCGTCTCCGACCGCAGTCCACTCGATGACGTGCTGCAAGACACGCTGGCGAAGGCCGACAGGGATGTGTGGAAAGGGTACGCCAGGCACAACCACGTCTTCGTGAGCGATCGCTCCGTCGAGGAGGCGATGCAAACGGAGGGGACTGCCCTGTGCGCGGACACGCGCGTTTTAATCAAGCACGACGCTTCGCATGAGGGGCAGATCACACCGTATCACTTCCGGTTCTGGTATGACCCCGCCGATGAACGCTGGCACCCGATCGACATGGTGCGACTGCAAACGTTCAAGAATGCGCCGTTTAAGATCGTTTTCTAGATCCCGTTCGAGATATCTGTGGCGGCTATCGGACGATTTGTGGTCTTTGAATATCGTCTCTACGCCGCCAGAACCCGCTACACTTATGTCGAATGCGATCTAAAATCCGTCCTGAAATCTGGTTGTGGTCGAGTTTGGCCCTGCAAATCAAGGGCACACGTTACGCACCGGAGGGTTTGGGGCCACTCACAGTGGCTCAGAATTATCTGGCGAAGATTCACGGATCTTCCCCTAACCCGCCCTAGGCTTATTGACATTTGAGCCCGGTGAACATAAATTTTCAACGGCTATTCAGTCGCATCTGCTGATTAGCACACGCCATTTGGAGGGCATGCCGCACGAATTGAGTCGTGAGCGCAAGGAACGGAATCATGCGCGGGCCAACACAGGAAATCTCTCTGCGTCTTCGCGCACGAGCCCCCCCCTCTCTCTGCACGCGCCGCGCTGCATCGATCTTCCGGCGCGCGCGAACTCTTTCTAGTTCAACCATCTACCATCTCCCAAAGTCACGGAGGACAACAGTGAGTTTTAGAACCATCTCAAAATGTCTGGCGGCGTTCGCGCTGATGGTGACAACGATGAACGCCACGGAGTACGCGATCGCCGAGTGTAGGTGTCCGGACCCGTTTGGGTGTGACGCAGATTGCACGGTAGAGCAAGAGTGCTGTCAGAGGTGTGAACCGTTGTCGTCGACCTGCCTCTGCTGTGAAAGCGGAGAAACTTGCACCACCTATGCTTCCGGAGGCTTTGGCTTCGCGCAGTGCGGCGATCCGCCGGCTTAACGTCAAAGCTGTCCAATCGACGCAAAAAAAACGCGGCGGGAGTCGACTTCGTTGGGCCCATCTCAACCCAACGGGGCAGTCGACTCCACGCCGCGCTTATAGAACTTCATCACCGCTGGTAAGCGCCCGCAGTTCCTCGATGGATATGGCTACGCCGAATGTCATGAGCCGGGCGCTAAGCATCGTGGCCACTCGGGAAATGTAAGAAGAAGAAAGCGTGGCGGGAACCGACGCCGATAGGCCCATCTCAACCTATCGGGCAGTCGAGATTCCCGCCGCGCTTATAGAACTTCATCGCCTTGTATGATCGCCCGCAGTTCCTCAAGAGTGTTTGGTTCGTTCGGAGTCGGTCGTGGCTTGGCGCTGCTTTGCGCCTGCAGTATCACGTCGGCAAGTCGCTCCTTGTCAAATTTCAGAGGATGCACGGGCTTTGTCTGCGGGCCGTTTCTCAGGCCAACATGCAACAAATACGTTTCATGATTCTCGTAATGTGATGCGTCATGACCGCCGGGGACGAACAACGACCAGTTCCAGTCGCGGTTGTTGATTGACGTTCGTCGAAGGCGATGATGTGCAAAAGGACGGCCGGCACCAGTGGGTGTGAAAACCATCTCATTGGGTGCGTCTTGCTTTTCGGAATTGTCCTGGTATGCCCAGCACACCAGCACCGCCCCGTGATCGATCAAGAGTGCCAATCGCAACTCGAAGCGCTCATCGCCAGTTTCAATGAAAGTCATCAGCCCAATATCGCGCGCCGGCGAGTCATCCTGTTTGATGTTGAATCCAGGCGGCACGCTCAATGAGGCTAAATCCGGACGCTCCGCCAGGTCGGCACCAATTGCGTCTATCGTGACCAGCGGAACCTCGTGGCGATCCGCTTTGCCGCGAAACGTCGTTGCTTTGATCGGCAGACCGCTCGCTCGTTCAACCCATACTTCTTGCCGATTGTGCCAACCATGTTCCAGGCGGAAAACCTTTTCGTACACATCACATCGCACGCCGTTTGCCGTATCGACGCCGAGTGCCACGTATTCGCCCGGTGAATCGCCCAGAACGCCGCCAACGATCCATTCCTGAATCATTTGTTCGCCGAAAATCTCCGCAGCGAAGGGTGAATCGTTGCGGACAGTCGCTGTGTTTGTTTCGGTGTTCGCGTAGATGTGGCGCCTGCCGTTACTGGCGATGTACGACCGGAAGCCATCTTCGCTGGTCGTGCCAGTCGAGTACCAATAGAACCCCGGGCGCTCGACATACCACTCGAACGGAATCTCGCGTAGCTGTCCGTTTTTACCTGGTTGAAAACGCCGGCCCTTGACTCGCATATTTTTGCAGGCCAGCAGCTTTTCGCGAACGCCGATGACGCCGTACGCCTGCTGCGGCTCGACGCCCGAGAAGGCGAACCACATCGTAGCGAAGAGACTGGCGGCGACCGCCGCGGTGAGCCAGCGCCGATTCAGCCGAAATCGGCGACGGGGAGCGGCTTGCGTCGACTGCTCTCGCACAGGACGCTCTTGGGCGTCTGTCGAGTGATTGGCTCGTTGAACCGTTTGCGACGAGTCCCCAATCATCGGCTGCGTTAGTAGCGCGGCGCGAAACGCCCGCTCCCTTCGCTCGGCGTCGCGGTGAAAGGCTCGGTGAGCCGCTCTTAAGTCGTTCCCAGACGGTTCGTTCATAGGATGTCAATTACTCATCAGATCGACTACTCATCAGATCGACTGGCGTGGCTAGGTCTGATGGACCTAGGCAAAATCACGCCGCATATGTACAGATTCTAGAGTCAGTCCTGAAACCCTCTGTTGGCTCGGAAGCATCCTCGTTTTCAAGAATCGAATTCGCTCACAACCGGATTCCAGGGTGGATTCAAATTCACAAAAGTAACAAAACCAACGCCCCTACTATACAAATGGCCGATGACCCCATTTTGTCTACCACTATTTTTGCAATTTTCCGATTTTGTAGAAAAAAGCCGCCAATGACCGCGTGCGAGGGCGTTTTCGCGGCATGCAGCGTGAGATGAAACGCGGACCGTGAGCGATTTTGAAGCGTGTGCCGGCGGTCGCGAATCGCACTTCTGGCCAACACGAAGAAGATGGGCGGCCAAAACGAAGAAGGTCGGCCCAATCAGATGAACATTCGGCCGCCCGACGCGGCGATCTCAAAATCGCAGCGACGAGATCACGGTCTACCGATCACAGCAAAGGCCGACTGCGACCTGCTGCCCATTTCGAAGAACACTTTGTCGAAACGGGAGGCTCCAGGGCCCCCACGGATTTCTTCGTAACGTTAAATTGCATGGTGCGACGCTGGTGCGACGTATATGCGACACCTGGCGCCAAAAACGGTGCGATTTGATCAAACATCGTCAAACATCGCGCTGGTCGAAAACGACACGATCATCAATGACACGTTTGACTTAGGTTGATTTGGGTTGACTGCGCACGAAAACACCCGGAAGCAGTGGGTCCCAGGGGGGCGAAGGACTCCAACTACTTCCGGGGGCGATTGGTCGCTTCAATGTCCGATCAGATAGGATTGATCGCGTCACGCGCTGTGGAATATCGGTCTCACAACGCTGGCTTGCGTATCGCAAAAACAGGTTTGGTCGAGGGAAAGTCGTGTCGAAAGGGCCCGAGCGAAGTCAGGCGTCGAATGAAGGGCCGGACAATAGCCATTTCGGTTTTTGAGGTCAATACGGGAAATGCATTTTTGCAGAACGAATTCGCCCTTCGCCCCGAAGCAGGTGTCAATGACGGCTGCGTCGCTCGCGGTCTACGCAATTCTCGCGTGACGGCTCGCTGCGCGGCTTCGGCAACAGTCACGTAACTCATTGCTGAAGCGCCAGTTGCGATGCTTTCCCGACAACGCGGTCTCCGCGTCATTCGAAGCGCACACGATCTGCGGGATGACCGGTGAATCTCGCCCAACGAAAACTGCACCGGCATTAATTGCCGGTGACCTCGTAGGTTCGCAATTGCCTGTCGCGGTAAATCTGTGGTGAGGTCGCCGATTCAATCACGAGTTCGCCCACACGAATGTTCGCCGGGCGTGTATCACGCCGGCTCCAATCGACAACGAGGAATTTGTCGTTGGTCGAGGGGTTTTCAGCCAGCGCTTGTGAAAGGGCGGCATCCCAGCTCTTCACCGAGTGCAAGCGTGCCTTCGGCCACCGAGAGCGGAGCATGTACCAAAGTTGAACCGGCGGGGGGGATTCACTTACCACGGCGCACGTATCGACGTCATTGATGCTCGCGTACTCCCGGCGGCATTCGGCGAGCGTCGTGTCTTCATTCGTTCGTAGCCGAACACCGAGTAGGCCCTGGGCGGCATTCATTACGATAGGAACGACCAGCAGCACGGCGATCAGAGCGCGCTGCTGCGAATCGTGATCGCGAACGTACAGTCGGATGAGCCAAACCAGCGCGATCATGATCGCCAGCACGACGACGCCCGACGAGATCACCATGTTGATTCCCGCTCCTGGGACACCGCCGTCCAGCGTGCCCGGCCGTATCGACATGAAGTGCATTCCGACAAACGACAGGCTCGTGCAGCCGAGTACCACGGCCACGGAAACGCGCCGCATCGAGATTTCCTCGATGGCGAACGCCGCAAATACGACCAGGGGAACCAGCAAAAAGCCTTTCCAAAGTGCCACAGAAAACTCGGCAGTCGTAGTGTTTCGCATCAACGTGGTCCAGATAAGTAGCGCTCCGCCGGCCCAAGCGACCAAAAACTGAAGCCGTCGCCGCCGAGCCTCGTCGACCGTACGCCACAACTCGCGGATCGCGCACCAACACCCCAAAAGTGACAACCCGAGCAGACCTCCTTGCAGGTGGATGAACTCCCGCGCGGCCTGCGGAATCAATACGTTCTGAAATCCCGAACCGGTAACGACTTCAGCCTTGTCAAATGGAGTCGTTCCTCCGGTCAACCAACCGGTCCAAAACTCCATACCGTCCCGCCAAACCATCATCGGCACCCACCAACCGCCTAAGAGGAACGCCGTAAACACGAGCATGAACAAAGACCAAAGCGCCGGCCAGCCGGACCAAACCGTACGCCGCTCGGATTTCGGTCCTTTACGGCCCGAAACGCTCTCACCGCGTAGTCCGAAAACGTGGACCAACAACACGGCCACCACGATAAATGAGAGCGGGCCCCCCGAAAGCAAGCATTGTCCCAACGCGAAGCCCCCGATGAGCAGTTTGAACGACATCAGGCCCTCAGCCTGTTGGCGATGCGCGACAAATGCCCAGAACGTGAGCACGGCGAAAAATATTGCCACCGAACAAGGGGCAGGATTCTGCAGTTGGATCAATAGCGGTCCGTGACAACTCAGCAGCACGGTCGTCCAAAAAGCGCAGTGAACCCCCATCAGGCGTTGGCACAGCAGATACACGATCAACACGAGCGCCAACGTTGCCAAATACGACGTGACGACAAGGCCAACCGGATACGACGGTCCCAGAATCGACATCGCGGCGGCAGTCAGCCAAGTACCTAACGGCGGCTGATAACGTAGCGGCTCAGTCGGAGCGAACGTTGCGTCAGATGGGGAAGCGGCCGCCTGCGACGCCGAGAAGACATCGAGACTCCTCAGACCCCAGCGCGCAGCGGATTCGTCAAGCGTGCGATTCTCGAGTGCATAAAGCCCAGGCAAAATGGCCAGCACCAGCAACAGCGGAGTCATCACCGAGGCATTGTCGAGCACGCGGAACAGAGGCGTCGTTTCCTGAGACGTGAGCCGCACTAGTTGAGAATCGTCGACAATGTCCAACAGTCGAGGCCTCTATGAGATTTGACACGGTAAGGATTCTTCGGTGACCCACCGGTCGATTATGGAATTCCGGTCTTGGCACTGAGATCCCGTTCGGGATAACTGTGGCGGCTATCGGACGTTTCTTGGTCGTTGCACACAGGCGCTACGCCGCCAGAACCCGCTATACTTAAACCAAACGCGCCCTAGTCGTTTCGCCGATCCCGTTTCCAGCGAATGATATCGTCAAGAATCTCACCAAGCGGCATGCTAGGTTTTGTGCCAATGGTCTCGGTCAATCGAGTCAAGTCCGGCACGCGACGACGGACGTCTTCAAAATCGTCGCCGTAGGCTTCGCGATACGGCAGGTATTCGATCGGGACGCGCGGCTCGACTCGATCGGTCACCTGCTCGGCCAATTCTCCGATCGAAACGGGTTGATCGCTGCCGATGTTAAACACCCGTCCGTCGGCTTGGGGAGTGTCCATCAGGCGAACAACGCTGTCGACAACCTCATTCACGTGGGCGAAGCAGCGAACCTGTTCGCCGTCGTCGTACACCATGACCGGCTGACCGTCCAGCGCGCGGTCGACAAATCGCGGGATCACCATTCCGTAGTGGCCAACCTGTCGCGGCCCGACGACGTTGAAAAAACGCCCGATAACCACTTTCAAGTCGAACGTTCGGTGGTATGCCAGCGCCAGGAATTCGTCGATCGCCTTCGAACATCCGTATGCCCAACGTGGCCGCGAGGTCGGGCCGAGACACAGGTCCTCCTCCTCGGTCCAGCGATCTTTGGGGTTCTTGCCGACAACCTCGCTCGTTGATGCAAGAAAAAACTGCTGACCGCCCTGCACTGCCATCCGCAATAGCACTTCGGTCGGGTAGATATTCGTTTCGATCGTTCGAACGGGATTGTCGGCCACCAGTTTGACGCCAACGGCCGCCGCTAAGTGGTAGATCACGTCGATTCCCGGGACAATGTCTGAGAGCACAACCGGATCGGTGATCGATCCAGAATGAAACTGAAATCGCGGGTGCGACTCGACGCCCGCCAGGTTTTCCTGGTTGCCCGTCGTAAGATTGTCCAAAACGATAACGTCGTGCCCGAGATCGAGCAGCCGTTCGGTGAGATGACTCCCGATAAAACCGGCGCCGCCGGTAACCAAACATCGCGTCATATTGAAAAGATTTCCCTGCGAGGCAACACTCGCCTGTTTCTACTCATTTCCAGAATGGTGCAAGCCGTCATGAATGGACTGCCCATCACGAAGAAAACCACATTGCTGTCGCAGAAAGGCGATCGGCAACGGTATTTCGCCGCGCAAAAGCCACCGCCGTCCGATCAACGCCTCCATACAAAAGCCGAGCGGCGGGGTTGCACGCGTATCCAAGAATTTGGAATACGCCTGATTTCCCTCCCGTCCGTTCGTCATGTGTCCACCACGATAGTCAAAATGCGTTCCGGGATATAGGTTTACTGATCGAACAGTGGGCTATGGCCGAAACAACGGCTGCTTCGGCCAAAGGAAATCGGCGGGAACGTCCGGTGAGCAGGTGTCCCGGTTGCGCGCGAATCCGTTCAGCACTCGTGTCAGGTTGTCGATTTTGTGTGCATCGTAACAAGAATTGTTTTCGTTTCTTTACCGGTGCTAGCCCGATGACGACGCCCGAAACGACATGCAAACGGTTTCGCGCAACATACTGATCCCAAACTATTTGCGCGCAGGCGACCGCCGGCATGGCCTTGCTCGTCGAATCGTACGGCACGCGAACTGCCTTTGCGGTTTCCCCAGGTTTGACGTCATCGGCTGCGTGAAGCGGTCTGCTGGGGCAACGTCCAGAAGCGAAACCGTAACGATCCGGTTTGATTCATCGACGAATCCGACATGATCGTAGCGGCGAGCTGTTTTCGGAAGCCCATTGGCAATCCGACCGCTGTTTGTGCACTCACCGCGCAACATGCAGGGGCAACCGATCGGCTCAATTGGGGGATTCAACAACGTATTGTATGCGGGGGCAAAGTATGCGCACTCTGATTTTTCGCCTTTGGAACGATGACAATGGGTTTGTCATCTCGGCAGAACTCGTACTGGTGCTCACCATCGCCGTGCTCGGCATGGTCGTTGGGCTTCACAGCGTCACGTCGTCGGTCAACAACGAATTCAACGACCTTTCCGGAGCCTTCGGGTCGTTGAATCAGTCCTACTACTTCCGGGGATTTGCCAAATCGTGGCATGCTGCCGTTTCGGGTTCTGCGTATGGGGACCGAGGCGATTTCTGCGACTGTTCTCCCGTGATTCAGTCGGCCGTTGGCGCTTACTCGCACGGATCGGGGGCGGGGGCGAATGTTGGTGGAGAGGGATTCGTCTCGCCGCAGACGCACGGCACAGGTTGCCCGAATGGAGATTGCGGTCACGTCACACCATGTGTGAACGGCGACTGCCTGGACGCGGTACCCTGCGACGATTGCCAGCAACCGACAACCGACGATCCGGCGACGGAAAATGGCACGGTCGACTTACCGATGCCCGACGGGCTAAACGAGCCGTCTGCGAACGAGACCAAGTAACAACGCTCGCCTCGGTGGCGCGTATCGCCGTCGGCGACGACAATGATCCGAAGCGAGCGACCAGAACGCGTCGATTGGCATGACACGTGCACATCATGACGGTATTGCCGGCGTGATGACAAAAAACAACGTCTTCTACGATAGGAAATACTTGCTCGGCATTCACACGCGGATGAAGGTGAGAGAGCATCTGCAAGATCGCCTCTTTTGTGCGGTCCAACACGTGAATGTCTGAGTCCCCCGGGGCCGCCGCACTTGCGGCGGCCCCCGAAAACAACGGTTGAGAGTGGCTCACGCGGGCGTCGGTTGTGTCGAAAATATGACACCGGCACCCGCGAACGCGAAAGGTGCGCCGCGCAAAGCGGCTCGAACAACATTGCTGCCGGTGTTGCGATTCTGTTCAGATCGCTTGACACGCTGCACGGCCGAACGGAGCCGCGCCGCGGACGGAACTGGTCACGTTTTGAGCGGCCTAAGCCGTTTGCCCGCAAAGGACAAGAGGCCTTCTTCGTGGGACGCCGAGGTGTCAAATCCGCCGGTTGGCACGTCCTCTGCGATAGCTTCTGACACCGCCGACACGTTGGACGACCGATGCACCTTCACGAGAAAGCAGCGTCGGACGGAAACGGTTGACCGACTTGGCACGGGACCACCGCTGTATTTCTGCCGAAGCGGCGTTTCTGCCGAAGCAGAATGGCTGATGCGGTTGGGCGTGCTCTCTGCGACGACTCTCTCACAACTCTCTCACTTGGCTGCCGATCAGGGGACTCAATCCATGCGCAACACTCTCAAAATGTTCATCGACGATGACTATGGCTTCGTCATTTCGGCCGAATTGGTATTGGTGTTGACCATCGCGGTCTTGGCGATGGTTGTTGGTTTGCACGCGGTCGCCAAGTCGGTCACTGTCGAACTGAACGATCTTGCTGGTGCCTTCGGCACGCTCAACCAGTCGTACTTCTACCGCGGTCTGCACAAGCCGAACCACGCCTGCGTCTTCGGCTCCGCCTTCCGTGATCGCGGCGACTTCTGCGACTGTGCTCCGATCATTCAGCCCATGCCGCGCGGCAAGGTCGATCGTGGCGGCAGCGGCCCGGAAGCAGGTTAGACGACGCACGACGCGTTTCTGCGAGCATTGGGGAACAAAGCCAAGATCGCCCCGCGGGTGCTCTGATTTCCGCGACGACTTGTCGTGCTGACATGTTTGCCAAGAACGTGATACTCTCGAGAAATCGTCGGCGAACAAATGAAAACGGGACGTCGCTCGCATGATGTGCAAGTAACGTCCCGTTGGAACATTCAGATTTTTGACAGTTCGCCCTAAGCCCGCAGTGTTGTCTTGGCCGGCCGCGACTTGGCACTCGGCGCTGTTTCGGGCGTCGGTGTGGGCGGGTTATCCGGAACGGGTTTCAATACTTCCGTGTCTGATTCAACGGCCCCGCTCGGTTGGGCTCCAGCGGCCGGCGTTCCCGTCGCACAGCCTGAGCAGAAGTCGCCGGCGTCACAAACGGTTACCGGCACGAGGCGGCAAACTTCATAAGCCACTTGGCGCGGAACGCATTTGGCGACCATTCGCGTGCAGGTCACGGGAACTTGCTTCGCAACGCAACGCGAAATACGTCGAGTGACCGTGTAGGGAACCTGTTTTGACACACAATACGGGACGCGGCACGTCTTCACTTCCTGTACGACCCGACACGTTGTCACGGGAACTTTACGCACGCGTTCTTCGCACACCATGCGGCACGTCCTGACGGGCACCTTTCGACTCACGACTTCGCGTTCCCAGCGACATGTCCGGACGGGAACGCGGGTGACGACTTCGTCTCGCACCATGCGACAGACTTTGACCGGAACCTGCGTGACGACGCATTCGGGAACCATCCGGCAAATTTGAACCGGACAACTTTTGCGTACGACCTGCGGGACGTACGTCGTGCACGGCACTTGCTGAGCGACGACTCGTGGACACCAGACGCGGTGGCAGGTGTGGAAACCGGCGCATCGAGTCATGCACCAACGCGGTCCCGAACAGGGATCGCAAACGAGGCGCGGAACGATGGGGCCGGGATGATAAACCTTGCGAGTCACCCAATGGCCGCAGTTCTTGTAGACCGTACGGTGCGACGTGACCGGCTTCATGACGGTGTAGCAGCGTTCCTGATTGATCGTCTTAACGACGCGGCGCATCACCGTTCGACGGCATTCACGCATTTGCGTTTCAACGACGGGACGGCACACAACGCGCCGGCACTCTCGTTCGTGAGTCTCCCACACCGGCTTGCAAACCGTATAGCTGCAATCCCGATAGGAAGTTTCCCAGACTGGACGGCTCACCGTGTAGCGTTCCTCGCGGCAACTCGTCTCAGCAACGCGTTTGCAAACCGTATACTGCTGCTCGCGGTAGTGAGTTTCGTTGACCGTTCGGTAGCATGTGACGTTCTGGTCTTCGCACTGTGTCTCGTAGACGGTCTTGTTGTACGTGTACTGCTGCGGCTCGTACTGCGTTTCATAAACCGTTCGGTAGCACGTCTGCCGCTGAACCTTGCACGACGTGTAGCACGCGGTCGGCTGACACGCTGCCGGTGGGCAGCAGTTGTAGCTGGCTGCGCCGCAGAAGCTGCCCGCATTGGCATCCTGAGCGAACATGAAGGCGAGGGCGGCTACCACTCCCGCTATGACGTTTTTCATGGGACTAGGTCCTCCGGTCGGAAACATTGCTCTGTTGTCATTCCCAGATGTTGTGCTTGTTGTGATCGACGTTGTTCTCTTCATTATCTGCACAACCCAGACAGGATGCAAAGCAATACCATGCGATGCCACCTGGATTATCTGCACTCGCGAACGGTCGTTCCGTTCAATGAGCAAGCATAGTCCAAGTCGTTCCTGAGGCTTGAGCAAAAAAGTCCGATTCCGGTAAGACTTCCCAATGGTGAATGCCTTCCGGCCGCACAATCGTTAAGGGACACAAGGTTTACCACAATTCTCATAACGGGTTTCGCGCGACCGCCCGGCCTAACCGATTTGCGATTGCAACGTTGCGCGACAACCTAGACCGTGCCGCTGTCAGCGGCTACATTTCGCCGACCCTCGCCAATTTAATCGAGCCGGGGCCTGATGTTCCCTGCCTTGTCGACAGTTGGTATAACAAATCAACGACTCTACATTTGTTGCCGGCGGCTCGACCGGGTTTTGAATGAGATATGACGCAGTTCTGTCGAATGTCGCGGAGGGCTCGCTTGGCTTGGTTAACGAGCATGTTGTGGACGGTGGTGGTCCGATTTCGGCAGACGGTTATTCGATGACAATTCAACCGACCTTGATACACGCACATTAAGGGAACGTTTGCCATGAAACCCGCTCTGAAAATCTTACTGTGCGTGTCGCTTGGTGCTGGTTTGGTCTGCGCGGCAAGCGGGGTTGGCTTCACTCGAGATCCGGCCAACGTTCAGAAAGCCGCACCCCAATTAGCAGGAAAACTGACATCGCTCAACAAGCAGCGCAGCGTGCTGCTCGACCGTCATGGCAAACGCGTGCTGCTGAAGTCCAAGGTTGTGCTACGAGAAGGTCTGCTCGAAATGCTCTGCTGTTTGAGCCAGACCAAGGAGCACGAATCGGTGCTCGCCGTCGATGCGCGCGCCTTCGTCATCCACGCAGCACTGCTGGCGGTGGGGGCGAAACCGGGCCATCCCGTTCAGTTTTCCCCCAAGTTTGAACCACCGAGTGGCCAGACGATTGACATCTTCCTGCAGTGGGCCGATGAGAAGGGGAAGTTGCATCGGGTCAAAGCTCAGCAATGGATTCGACACGCCACGCACCGATTCTACGCGGCTCAACTCAAAAAACGTCCGCCTGGTCTTACGATTCCCAAGATGAGCGAGCTGTTTTACGACGAGCGAAACAAAGAGCTCTCCTGGTTCGGCCACATGACCAAAGACCAGCGAGATCAACTGCTCGAACTCAGCAAGGACGCACAATATCGGAAAGCGATCCGCGGGTTCTTCCAGCAGAGCCAACCCAAAAAGATGAAACACGAGTGGGTCTTCGCCGGCAGCGACACGTTTGTCGATGAAGAAACGGGAGAGAAGTTCTACGAAGCGGAACAGGGTGACGTCATCTGCCTGGCCAATTTTCCGTCCGCGATGATCGACGTCGGAGCCCAAAGCAGCGCGTCAGGCAAATCGAATCTGCTGTTCGAAGCGGATACCGACAAGATTCCTCCCGTCGGTACCAAGGTGACGATCGAACTCGTCCCGGCGATCTCCAAAAAAAGCGCTGCCGACAAGACTAAGAAGTGATCGGCAATCGTAGGCTGGAATGGCGAGCGTTCTTCAAAATGCGAGCCGTTTTTTGCTAAAGCCGGCAGAGTTCACCGCGAGATGCGGTTGAAGTGGACCATGCTCCGCGTGCCCGGACAATTTCGATGTCCCAATTGCATTGAGAATCCGTCACGTGGATTTCGAAGCTCGTCTGAACGACGCCGTACTCGCTCCTCACGTGGCAAGTGCGTTAATGTGGGAATAAGGCGCATTGTGAGAGCATGCCGTCGAGTTTTCTGATTCTCCGGCAATACTCAGCTCGCACTCGTGGGAAGGATCTAACCTCACGCGCGAAATCTTTAACCGATCCTCGATCGGCCCGCCGATTTTGAGAAGCATCTGCACCACTGCGCACACGAAGTTCTTAGCTGCGCACAAGGAATTCTTTGCGCGACCACTCTCAAGATGAGGTAATCCGCGGTATGACGCGTTTGAAACTGGTTCGATTTGGCCTTCCCGCCTCGCCAGACCGGCAGAACATCTACTGTTTATTCATTTTTCTTGCCGCCGGAACAATTCTGCATGGGGGCTTTGATCCATTGCCTGCCGGATTAGACCCTGACGAGACCGTCGTCGACATCGAAGCCGTGATTGGCTCCGCCTCTGATCCCACCGTGCCGGCGGCTCTGGCATCGATTAGCTCCACCGCGCCGAGTGCCGGGGCTCAGTCTGAAGCGGCTCAGTCTGAAGCGGCCCAGTGCAATACGGGCACTCCGGGCAGTATCGAGCCGACTGGTGACAGCCGAGCCGTACTGACCCAGACGGTTGAATTGCTCCGAAAAGGCGTCGATCAACTCGACACGGTTTCGGATTACGTTGCCACGTTCTACAAACGCGAGCAGATCGGCGGCGCAATGGGCGATGGACAGGTCATGAAGATCAAACTTCGGCACGCACCGTTTAGCGTCTACATGCGCTGGCTGGTCGGCGACAAAGGTCGGGAAGTGCTCTACGTTGACGGGGAAAACAACGGCAAGATGCTGGTCAAGGTTGGTGGAGTGCGAGGCCGGTTGTTGCCGTGCATCAAGCTCGACCCGACGGGCTCACTGGCCATGCGCGAGTCGCGGCATCCCATCACAATGGTGGGACTCAAGAACCTTGCGGCGGAAATTCTTGCGCATCGCGAAGAAGAACTCGAACGGTCCGAACTCAAATTGACATGTCGAATTGTCGACGGCCCACAGTTCGACGATCGACCGTGTTATTGCTTCATCGTCGACTACGACAACCCACAGGTCCGCGCGCCCTATCGGCGTTCGATCCAGTACGTCGACAAGGAATACCTGATACCGGTCTGCGTAAAGAATTACGGCTGGTCGACCAACGCGGACGGCACTTCTCACGAGCCGGACGAATCGTCGCTGATCGAGCACTACAGCTACTCGGGCGTGCGGATCAATTCCCGGCTCGCCGACATCGACTTCGATCGAGCCAACTCGAATTACCGTTTGCGTCGCTGACGACGAAGCGTCGAAACGCTCCTGTAACCGACTGTTGGCTCATGACCACACGTGTCATCGGGTGTCGATTTCGCCCACAACCGGGTTTCAGGGCGGTTGCTCATAGCTTGAGGTGTGCGATCGCTTCTGCCGGCGGCATGATGTAGCTGATGTAGAACGGGCCAAACTCGGCATACCGTGCCGAAGCCTGGTCGAAGCGCATCGTGTAGACGATTTCCTTGATGTGCTCGGGCGCCCGGCCCCAGAGCGTCACTCCCCATTCCCAGTCGTCGAAGCCCGTTGACGCCGTGATCAACTGGCTGACTCTTCCCGCGAACTTGATGCCGGACGTCGCGTGTTCAGACATCAGCGCGCTGCGGCTGCTAAACGGCTCGCAGTACCAGTTCGCGTGCGGGTCGCGGATCTTGTTCATGGGATAAAAGCTAGTCACCGGAAAGGGCGGGAAGTCCGGGTAGAGCCGCTGCTTGTTCATCGCCGGGAGACGTTGGCTGTAGGCGTTCAATTTGGCTTCGAATGCGGGATCCGATGGGTCGGTGCCGTCGGACTTGAGCTTCTCAGCGTACTGCTCGGCTGTGGGCACGTATTCCGAGACCTCCGTGATCGAGACGAACGAATCGGTGGCGACCAGCGCTGATCCGAGCGTACTCGAGCGAATCGATTGTTGCAGTGAGTCGAGCACGAGCGGATCCGGGTCCAGCGCCATCACGCCCAAGTCGGCTTTGTGACCGGAAACGATTGACGACTGCAACCGATCGGGCGTTCCCTCTCGCTTGGGGTTAAGAATCTCAGCCAATTCTTCGCGGCCCGCTGACCGAGCCGATTCGTCGAAGCGGTTCAAGTGCGACTGGTCGACACTGTAAAACAGGTGCAGGCAATGCCAGCCCTGGGACATCTTGATTGTGGGATCGGGCAATTTCGAGGCAGCATGCGGCGGTCGGTTCACAGCTTATGTCTTTCGTGTTCATGCTTGTCTGTTAATGAGCTTCCGATAGAAAGGAAGCGTCTGGACGCATCATAGTTGTGCATCGTTGTGTAGGGAAGCGTGTGACTCGTCCCGCCTTCGGGCGTCGAATCCGCCGGCGCGACCAGGATCGAATGCGAAGTCGGCGTCAAATGGTCGGATGCGCTCGAGCATTGTGCCGTTTGAACCGGTGGGCAGCCGTGAGGCCGCGAATGTCACCACGGAAGCGAAAACGTTTTCACGTTCGTCATGAATTTCATCGACTCGATGACGCCTTCCTTGACGCCGAGTCCGGAGTCTTTCACGCCGCCGAACGGCGATGACTCGATGCGGAATCCGGGAATCTCGTTCACGTTGACAGTGCCCGTGCGAATACGCTTGACGGCGCCGAGAGCCGCCCGCATGTTATTCGTGACGATTCCGCTTGATAGGCCATAAGCGGTGCCGTTAGCCACTTCAATCGCGTCGTCGATGTCTTCGATTTCGATAATTGGCGCCAGTGGACCGAACGACTCGTGTACGACCATTTCTGTCGTACGCGGTACATTGTCGATGACAGTCGGCTCGAGCAGAGCGCCCTGACGCCCGCCCCCGCACAACACTTTCGCTCCCTCATCGACCGCTTGTCCAACGACTCGTTCCAGATTGATCGCGGCGGCCTCGTCGATTACGGTGCCCACGCGCGTATCGGGATCAGCCGGATCGCCGCAGATGTACTCCTTTGTGCGCTCGACAAAACGTTCCGTGAATTGCTCGCGAATGGCTCGATGCACCAGGAGTCGCTTGACGGCCGTGCAGCGTTGCCCCGAATTTCGGTAGCAACCTTCAGCCGCCAAATGGACGGCGAGGTCCATGTCGGCATCATCGAGAATGATGAGGGGCGCGTTACCCCCCAATTCCAGACACAGCTTCTTGTATCCCGCGATGTGCGAGATGTGTTTGCCAATGGCCACGCTTCCCGTGAAGCTGACAAGCTCGGTTCGTTCATCTGTGATTAACGGCTCGACAACCGTGTCGATCGGGCCGACCAACACGCTGAGCCTATCACCGGGCAAGCCGGCCTCGTACAGCAACTCCGCGAACCGGATTGCCGTCAGCGGCGTTTTTTCCGAAGGTTTGAGAATCATCGGCGCCCCAACGGCGATCGCCGGCGCGAGCTTGTGAACCACCTGATTGAGCGGATGGTTAAACGGCGTGATCGCGGCAACGAGTTGCACGGGCTCGCGGGTCGTGAATATTTTGCGTGCTTTGCCCGAGGGGGTGACATCGCAGGAAAACACCTGTCCGTCGTCCTTGAGTGATTCCATGGCGGCGAATCGAAGCACGTCAGCAGCGCGTCCGACCTCGTACTTCGTCTCGCGCATGCACAGACCCGACTCACAACGGATAAGATGTGCGAACTCGTCGGCCCGCTCGTTGAGCAAGCCTCGCGCGGCTTCGAGTATCTCGTATCGCTGATACCGATTCGGCGCCGCTGGAGCAGTGATCGCCGCTTCGATGGCTTCGTTGAGGGCATCAGCTCCCGCAAGCGTCACACGGCCGACGGTTTCCCTTGTGTAGGGATATGTCACGTCCAACCGTTCGCCAAAGTCGATCGGCTGACCGGCGACATAGCTGGGCAGTTTGAGAGGCTCAGCGGTTGACGGGTCGGCGTTCATCGGTTGGCCCGGTTGCAGGTGAAATCGAAGATGTCGAAGTTGCGCGGATCGCGTGATGCCTTGGCGGCTTGCAGATCATCCAAAGGCTCCGAGAGCAGCATCGGAACCATCTCCTCATAACGGCCGCCGTGTGAACGAAGGCCGTTCGCGATGTGACTCACGTCGTGATGTTCGGCGGTTCGGCCGACGGTCACGTCCCGGCCCGAGAGCACCGCGAGATCGCCGATGCGATCCGCGGGAAGCTCCAATTTGTGAGCCGCCGTCGAACGGTCGTGGACCTCGGTAATGCCGTCGATTTGCAGAATCCAGCGACCGACGTCGCCTATCGCTCCGGCATCGGGAACGTGCACCATGACCATCGAACCCAGAGCGCCGTGATGCGCGACGTACGGGTCGGTGATCGGACAAATGACCTTGAAGCCCGGTCCGAATTCTTCCGTGAGCAGCGTTTCAAGGTAAATGACATTCGGCCGGCCATCGGCATCGTTCTTGGCGTTCATTCCGTGGTCTGCGGTTGCTCCAATCACCGCACCCTGGTCGAGCAGCGCGTCAAGTTCGTGGTCGATTGCGGCATAAAACTCGATCGATTCGCTGGATTCGGGGGCGTATTTGTGCTGCATGTAATCGGTCAGCGACAAATACAGAAAGTCGGCCATGTCATGTTGCAGCAAGGCGACGCCCGCCTGCAGCGCGAACAAGCTGGCGTCGGCACTGTAAATTTCTGGCGTTGGCCGACCGACGAGTTCTTCAACGTTGTCAATTCCGTGTGTCTCCCGCCGGGCTTCGTTGGCCTTTTCCGATGAAAAAGCGATTCCGTCGAGTTCGTGCGACAGGATGTCGCGAAGTTTCTCTTTGGCCGTCACGGTGGCCACTTCGCGTCCGGCACGCGCCGCGGCTGCCAGAATAGTCCCGCATCGCAGATACTCGGCGGAGTTCATCATCACTTCTTCGCCCGTTTCGGGATCGAGAAAGAAATTCCCGCTGATGCCCGTCTTCGACGGCGGCACTCCGGTCACAATGCTCGTGTTGTTCACGTTGGTAAATGACGGAAGCGCCGCTCGAACCATGCCGCGGTAGCCGGAACCGATCATTCGCTCCAAGTTGGGCATCCGGCCGCGTAGCAACGTCGAGCTGAGATACTCGTCAGCGCAGCCATCGATGCAGATAACGACAACCGGTCGCGGCGGCGGACAATACCGGCGACCGTTGACGGTGAATTCCTGGGTGGACGTCGGCACGTTCGCTCCTGAGTTTCGCGGCTCGCTGACTCGGCTTGCTTTACCACGATTCCTGACCGTGAGGGCAAGTTACTTCTGACATCTGGCGTTGTGAGCCATGCTACCTATCGCAGTCGCCGCCGTAAACTGATCGCGCAGAGTCGATGTAACCTGTAGTGTATAAACGACTAAGGCGTGTGTTTGGCTGCGAGGCATCGTGAGGTTATCGGGTGGCCGCTGGACAGCGACACGGGGACCGGCAAAGCCGTCGTGATCAGCAAAAATCGTCTCATTTTGTCCATATTCCGGAATTGGCATAACCGGAATGACTCGAATGACCGATATCAGTTGATAAGCCGGATGGTCTGCGCCGTACGGCGTCTGTACGCCGCATTGCCTCGCGACGGCTCGTCTCCGCGGCATGATCGGGAATGGAAACCGAGTCGAACCTCATGAAGACACAACGAGTCTGGGCGATCATACTGCTCTTAGGGTGTTTGCAAGGATGTCACCACCCGCGCAGTGATAATCGCCATTCACTCAAGGCGACGCACAACCACTTCGCCGCAAAGCGGGCGTGGTTGCGCACGGAAAGTCACTACGCCAACACAACCAATGCGCACCACATCGCGAAGGGCTTTCAAGATGGCTACTACGACGTCGCTTCCGGCGGACCGGGTTCGCCGCCGCGGATGCCGGCGAGTCGATACTGGCATTCCCACTACCGTGGGCCCGAAGGGCAGCAAAAGGTGGCTGCCTGGTACAGCGGGTTCTCGCACGGAGCACAGGTCGCCCTGAATGAAATGCCGGCGACTCCGAGCGGAACGATCGTCCCCGTCGAGCACACTTCGCCGCCGCACATCTCGCCTGAGAAATCGTTGCTTGATAATGAACCAATGGAATTCGAAGGCGGTCCGCCGGGATCGGTCGACGAACCGACATCGCGGCCCGACAGTTCCCAGTGGTATCGGTCGACGCCACCCAGGCAGACGCCGTCGGTTCCGAAGCCCGTCGCACCCCGCCCGGACTTCATCGAGGACGGTGACTTGTCGCGCCCGCTTCCGGCGCCCAAAGATCGCAATCGCCGACCTCCGTTGCCGCAGCTGGAAGACGTCAAACGCAACAGCCCCCGAACATTGTTCCCGTCATCGGGATCATTCAAAAGCGACGACGCCAACGGTCGACGTGTTTCTCGAACAGACGGCCCACGCGATTCTCGTACACCACGTGGCCGGTCGGTTCAGACGCCTCACAGGCCGACAACCTGGAAGGCGGCTCGCGAAGTGGCACGCCAAAAGGTCGCCCAGCGGCGTTCAACGGCAAAATCAAGTCGATTGGCGACACAACGGCACGTGCCCAATTCACCGTCCAGGCAGCTCGCGTCACGGTCGCGGAATGTCGCTGGCCGGAAACCACGTCTGAATGGGCCGCGAAACGGCCGGCAACGCGTCTACTTAGCGAGTTCGCGACTTGTCAAAACTCGGGTACGAGCTGAAAGATTAATCCGCACCAAGAAGGATTCGCCGACCGACCGAATCGGACAAGAAGCGGTGTCAAACGCTGTTTCAACGACCGTCGCTCCACCGGCAAAAGCGCCGGCATCACCCACGGCGACGTCCGGCGACCAACAACTGCCGATTATCCAGCCGGCCCGTCGAAAAAGCTCTCGCCGGCCGATGGTTCCCTAATCGGGCCAATCGCGGAATCTATCAACAAGGGGTCACTATCATCCAGTAACGGGCGTAGCAATCCGCCACCAGATCGGGTCGAATCTGTTCGTCCTCAAATTGAAATCCAGCAGCGATGTCTGAACGGATTTGTTGTCGGCGATACGACTGGTCGAACAGTCCGCCGAGTTGTAGAATGACCTGCAATCCAGTGCCCTGTCCAGGGCTTTGTTTCGGGTCGCAGTGTCGCAATTCCGCACGAAACCCTGCGGGATTCGTGCTCACGCAGCACGCACTCAACCTGAATATTGATCTTTGACGCAACACGAGTACGGCGTCAGCTTTGTTTTTGCCGTTTCAAAGAAACGAAGGCAAGCAAAGGAAGGTGTTTTCTCGTTTACAGCTTTGCCATAGGGGCACCCAAAACACCAACGTGGTCACAGCACTCAAGTTGCTCCCAAAACCCTCTGATAGACGACACGTGTACCATGTTTCGAATGTCGAAACCGACCACAACCGGGTTCTGGGACGGCTTATTGACGATTCGCGGAGAGTAGCATCATCGTGTTTAGAGCGAGGCAAAGGGTCGGGAAGTACCGGATCGAGCGCCGCTTGGCGAATGGCGGGTTCGCCGTCGTCTATCAGGCAATGGACACCATCGAAGGTATCCGCGTTGCACTGAAGGTGCCGCATTCGAACTTCATCGACGAAGACGTGCTCAAAGACTTTCGCAGCGAAGTTCGGATGACGGCTAAGCTCGATCACGCGAACATTCTTCCCTTGAAGAATGCCAGCTTCATCGACGGCCATTTTGTGATCGCGTTTCCGCTGGGCCGCGAGTCGTTGTACGAACGGTTGCGGCGGCGAATGTCTTTGGCGACCGTGCTCGACTTTTCCGAGCAGATGCTGCATGCGACGGCTTACGCTCATCGCCAACGAATCATCCATTGCGATATCAAGCCTGAGAATTTTATACTCTTCGCAAACAACCGTATCCGTCTCACCGATTTCGGTATTGCAAAGGTGGCGCAAAAGACGGTGCGTGCGGCGGGAACTGGAACCATTGGCTACATGGCCCCGGAACAAGCGATGGGGAAACCGTCGCTACGGTCTGACGTGTTCTCTTTGGGGTTGATCATGTATCGTATGCTCTCCGGGCAATGGCCGGATTACCCGTACGAATGGCCATTTCCGGGTCACCAGAAATTGCGAGGTCGAGTGCATCGTGACGTCGTCGGTTTTTTGCGAAAATCGATTGAAGTCATGCCGCGTAAACGATATCGTGACGCCGACCAGATGCTCGAAGAGTTTCGACCTCTGCACCAGCGGGCATTGAAGCATCAAGCACGGCGTCGCCGCTAGCGGCGGACGAGAGTTTTTTCGTCGGATGCGACTTCGATCGATGACGGCATAACCGCGAGATATCGGATTTTATTTCAGAACCCGTTTGAGGCTGATAAGGATGGTCGGGCGGCCGCTGTGACGAAGTTGTCCAGAGGGTTTTGAAAACCGCTTCTAAGACAAATTGCATGATCCACGAAACCGCAACGGACGCGAGCGTGTGTATCAGCGAGGCGCTTGCCGAAATGCAAGTCGCGCCCTTGGCCGACGGTCTGGCCGTTATCTGCTCGAGCCGCAGCCCCGACAAGCTCACGCCCAACGAAGACGCCGCTGCACTGATCCCCGTGACCGATCGCTCCGGCGTGATGGTCGTGGCTGATGGCGTCGGTGGATATCGCGCCGGTGAACAAGCCTCCCGGAGCATCATTGACGCACTCAAGACAACGGTTCTGCACGACTCTCACGTGGCCAACGACTCGGGCGACGCATCAACGCTCAGGCCGGCCATTCTCAACGCCATCGAGTCGGCCAACGACGCCGTGCTCGGGTTCGCGATGCGGGCGGCCACCACACTGGCGGTTGTGGAAGTCCAAAAACATACGGTGCGGCCGTACCACGTCGGCGATTCGATGATCCTCGTGGTCGGCCAGCGCGGGAAAATCAAGCTGCAAACCATCTCTCATTCGCCGGTGGGCTTCGCGGTTGAATCAGGGTTGCTCGACGAGAAGGAAGCCCTGCATCACGAGGAACGGCATCTCGTATCAAACGTCTTGGGCATGAGCGACATGCGAATCGAAATCGGTTCGACGTTGCAACTCGCACCGCGTGATACGATCGTGATCGCCAGTGACGGCTTGTTCGACAACTTGCATCTCGACGAAATTGTCGAATGCATTCGCAAAGGTCCGCTCGACGAAGGCGTGCGCCGTTTGGCTGCCGATGCCTTGGAACGGATGAATCGTCCTAGACACAGGCAGCCCTCGAAGCCGGACGACATGACCATCATCGCCTATCGCCGCCAGCCCTGCGCCATGTCACGAAAGACAAGGGCTCAGAGCCGCAAACCAAAACGCGCCGGCACTCCGGCGACCACACTCGGTAGCGACCCGGCCGCTTAGAAATCCGTCTAAGGAAGTCTTTCGATTCACCTCGAAGCCGAAGGTTCATTCTCCCACCCTGTCATCGATGTCGCCAGAATTGATTGGTCGTGCATGATCATGATATCCCGGGTTCACGACCTACAACACAATTCCAAGTCGGGCCAGCACATCCAACGCTACTTCGCTGGGATTTGAGGCGTCTTTTTTTCCGCTTCGGCCTTTTCCTGTTCCTTTTCTCGAGTCGGCCCGACCTCTATGCCGAGTTTGCGCAGATGGCTGGCGGCCAGTGTGCGGTTGAATCGCCGGATGGGCGACGTTGCGCAACGTTGTAGGTATTTTTGGGACGCGCGGTCCTTCCGATTCTCCAAGAACCTGCCGACGATGTAGTCCAACCTGGTCGGCACCCTAGCAGGAGCGACGGCCATTAGTTTTTCATACTGATCGGCATCGAATTCCCCGCCGCGGACGTACTGCTCAAGCAGTGTGGCGAACCGGCCATATGCTTCAGACAGCTTGATTTTGCGCCCGCTTAGGGCTCCTTTCCGGCGGGTTTTCTTGGCGATCAATTGCAGCCACACGTCCCGGTCCCTTTCCGCGCCGATTGTGTCGCAGATGAGGGCGGCATGCAGCCCGGTGGAACTGTATGTTTTCTTCTCCCAGGCCTGCTCGTACAGATTTAACGCGGCTTCGAACTCGTCGTTGAGCAGGTGGAACAGACCTATCCGACGCATCTGCGCTTCCGTTGCCGAATCGCCCAGTGACTCAATGTAGGCGCGCGTAAACTTGGTGGCCGCTTCGACGTCACCCTGGCCGTGGTAATGGCACCAGAACAGCCAATCAAATGCAGACTGATCGACATAGCGCTGCGAGAGGTTGCTGACGTACGTTTCAGCGGCTTCCCAGTCTTCGAGCGCTTCGCAACACTTTTGCGCACAGCTCATGGCCCAAGCGGCCCAGGACTCAGCGGCTTCTTCGGCGTAGGGCCAGGCACGTTCGTAGTCACCTTTCGCCATGAAATGCCGGGCGATGCTCACGCGGCTGCTCGAATGTTCCAGACCCATCACCGACATATTGAGCGAGGTTTCCATCGCCTCGAGCCATTTCTCTTCGTCTCCCGATTTCTTGTAGAGTTCCGCCAGCTTGACGTAAGCATAGTATTCCGGGGTCGTTTTGATCTGCCGCTCCAATAAGCGAATGGCATCGTCGCGTCGATCCAGTCCGGCGTAGCGAACCGCGAGCGCGTAGACGACCAACGGCTCCAACGCATACGTCTCTTCCCACTCCGCGGCAAGGTCTTCGACCGTCTTCCAATCGTAACGAATGCTTGTGTCAATCGAATAAGGCAAATGCGGGCTGAGTTCGCGCAAAAAGCCGCAGAGGTCGGAAATATTCTTGTTCGATGAACCACTCATCTCGATCATGGACAGCACGTCTTGATAGACGGGATTGGCGTGACGAAATGCCAGATCCGCGAACGTCAGATCGGCCGGTTTCCGCGAGTTTTCCGGCGGTGAATGGTTCAAGATGTCTCTCAACATATGGCGCTCGGTCATTTCCACCTCGGTCTGGTCGATCGATTCAGCGAGTTCCGTCAGAGCCAGTTTCCATGTGTCACCAGAGCGGTCGTAGGTTTCAAGATAGAGCGAATAGGGATGATGCTCGCAAAGCGGTCGGACGACATTGAGTGTCTCCGCAGTTTCGACACCTTGCAGGTTTCTCATGAAATAGAGCAGCGCGCGGGACTGCACAAATCCCGTCTCGTCGATGAGCTGTGCCACGACTTCAAGAGACGGCTCGCCGCGGTCACGATCGGAGCGGGCGTGGTCGCGCAGTTTCTTTGATAGTTCGAGTCTGACGGCAAACTCGTCCTCAGGAGCCCAGTCCGGACTTTCGACGATCGCGCGTATTTGCCGTGGAAGATCTGCCACTTGAGCCAATCTGCCATAGAGCGCGGCAGAAAACGTTTGCATGCCGTGGAAGGCAGCCACGTTGGACGTGCCCAATCGCTCCGCCCAGAACATTGTGTCGATGGCCCGGTAACAGTCAGGATAGACTTCCAACACCTCATTTGAAGGCAGCACTTTCCAGGTGGACGGCCGCGTCGTCTCGCTGCTGAGCATGCGCAAGTATCGAGCCGGGCCTTGTTCCGGACCTTTCTTCGCCGCCAGTTTTACAAGCAGGTCACGTTCGTAGCTGCAGAACGCTTTGATGGCGTCAGTTCCCGGCGGTTTTCGCCCCCGTTTGGACCGGCCCTTCTGCTCTTTATCGAGCAGCTCTGCGCGATTCAGGTCATCGAGCGCGGTGGCGTGGCGTCCGATGAGCGTACGGACGTAGGCCCTCTGGCGCGTCGACCAGGCGGATTCCGGGTCCCGATGGACGAGGCGTTCCGCATAGAGCAAGGCACGTGCTTTGAATGCGTTATGCGCGGGACTCCAGTAATGTTCGGTCAGCGAACCAAGATTCGCGTAGCCGCGAGCGAGGCCGGCCAGCAGTGCCGGCGACTCCCCCGACTTGCGGATCTTCGCGTGCAGTTGACGTATCGCTGAGTACTGGGCGACGAAATTCATCTGCGCGAGAAGTGCGCTGACTCGCCCGGGAATCCGCGTCTTCTTTCCTCCTGCGCGCGGCGTACCGGTGATTCCGGCTTGTTTGAGAACGTCCACAAACTCGTTGCGAGAGAGTTCCTCCGCCTTCGCGATGGTGAGCTCGAATTTCCAATCTTGAGGAAGTGTGACATCGGTGGTCCAGCTCGGCTCCTCCCCGGCATCAGGACGAAAAATGTCGACGCGAATTGATACATCGTCCGTGATCGTCGAGCGAATCGTCCAAGGTCGCTGCTCGTTCTTGTTCTCCGCGTCGATCTCTTCGCGGAGCGTTCGGTCGCGCGTCAGCAGACCGAGTTCATCGCGCGCCGCGATCAGAAAGGCCTGTCGCACAACCTCACGTGAAAGAATGCTTCCGACGATGTCTTTGTTCGTGAAACCCGGCTCGAGAAGTGACAACGCCAGTCGATTTGTCGAGGAGCGCTTCGTGTTCGCATCATCCGCCCGACACTCAACAACGAACGTGCACGAGGCGAAAACAACGAACGACGCAAAGATCCGCCGAAGCAACATGGGCCGCCTCCTGATTTTGAAAGCCGCTGCGGTCAAATGCACGTACTGCAATCATAAAAGAGTCAAGGGCTCGATTGGCGCGCCAAATACGTGATTTCCTGGTGTTCGATGGTTCATTCGCATGTTCCCGCGCAAATCTCAAATGCTCGAACTTCAGCTTCAACCGTGCTCGGTTGCTAGTCCCTACGCGGTAGCCTCGTTTGTTGCTACCGCGCTCGCCCAACCTGACGCCCGTCGACTTCGTCTCAGTTGCTAGTCCGAAACGCACTCTTCGCGGGGACGAAGATAGAGCATTCTGCTCGAGTCGGCGGAGTCATCCCGCGGGCTGGAAACGACATCCAACTGATAGAATCTCCTACTCCGGGCTGCATTGTCAACGAGATTCTTCGTCGGCAGAGACGAATTTTCATTGCCGCTTTCGGAGGCCGTGTACTAGCCACATCTTGCCCGGATGCCGCAGCCTCATCGCCCTCATCCACCCAGTGGTCCAGAAGGCTCATTCTCCTGCGTGGCTATCGACGTCGACGAGGTCGTTCGGTAGTTCGTGATTGTTGCAGGCTCGGCCCACGACCAACAACACAAATCCAAGTCCAGCCGCCACAGCCGGACAAACGTCTCCTCGGTGCATCGCATTGTTCGTCGCCGTTAAATGTGTTGCTGCGAAATCCGATCGCGTGGCGGCGCAACTTGATTCATTTGAGCAATCGCGTATCACTTACGCCGCAAACCCGCCGAATGATGAGCTTGCCCAGGAAGAACTCTTTCAGCGAAGCACACGCGATGATACCAATCACGCCAACGAAGACGGTCATGACGAGCAACCTTACCCATCCATCGTCGCGGAAGAGAATAAAGCCACCAATGGCACCACCCAGAAAACCGACGACGGCAGAAACAACCAAAGCGGTCCGTGAGCACAGATAGCGTTCGATCTTCGTCGCGCGAGCACTGTGACGGGAGTAATAATCTGTGATTGTCTCACCGGTGTCTGACCACGCAAAGTCAGACAACGGGAAAAACGCGTTGCAGGTATTGCACCAAGTGCGGCTCATGTCCGAGAGTGGGTCGGATAAGGCTTCAAATGCGTCGCCGCTGACAACGGTTTCAGCATCGCATTTCTGATGGTGGTACGTCCGTGCTTCCGGAATTGTTGGGTCAGTCATTCGGCACATCTTTCGAAGTAAAGCCGTCGCTACGAATGTCTGACGTAACGGCGTTGGCGGACCAACACGACCACACCTTGATATTCACAAAACAGTGATCGAAGGAAACGAAGTGGGAATTTGGAAAGCGAGCCCGCTTCGGTCAATCACATTGTTGCCGAACACGTGCGATCGTTTACTTTCTCGTCCGTTTGTACGCGGCCACGCTGTACGACTTTCTTGCATTCGAATAAAAGTCGCGGAGGGGATCGAAATCGACGAACAGGAGATCGTGAGTTTGCTTGGCTCCCGGCACGATTGAAACCCGCGCCGTCAGGAGCCCGATATTGACGGCTCCGTACCAGAAGTAGGTTTTACCTTTACGATGAGTGATCAGACATTCTGATTCGGAGACGTCGTCTTCGCCGTGCCGACGCCGAATACGACCAGTGGCAACGAGCTGATGTTCCTGTTGCTCGACGTATTCTCGATACGATTCCAATTCGCCTTCTGGCGTTGAGTCACCCAGAGTTTTGTCGATCGTGATTTCAATGTAGGAGCACGGGAAGACGACGGCCTTTTTACGTTGCGACTCGTCACCATCCGTATATCCAAGCGCGCGGTCGATCTCGACGTGCCGCTCCCACTTTCCGGCTAAGCCGAGCGACGCCGAGTGGGATTTCAACGTGTCGTCGGCAGCGGCCAGCGGCGCAACAAAGAGAGACAGTGCAAGGCAGGCCAATACGAGACGCTTGTCTGGAACGAAAACAGTGAAACTAGACATAGCACAGATCCTCCAGGAGTTGGCTAACGCAAGAGCTGATCGGGCGGCCGGGCAGCGACCTGTATTTCAAACTGCGTAGGGCCGGCTGTGCCGGCCGCAGGTTGTTTTTCGGTTCGCGCTCCCACGCTTTCATCGACGTCGGCAAAGTCGATCGGTGGTAGATGATTGTTGCACGCCCGGCTCACGGCCTGCAACACAATTCCACGTCCGTCCGGCTGAGCCGGGGCTATTTCACTCGTGTTGAAGGCAATGTCGAAGAAGACGTTAATTCTACACCCCCTGTTGATCTGAGGCTCAGCGATCGCGGAGTGGACAGAACATAGGCAGTGTTTTTGGTATTGTTACCGAACCGGCCCTTGAAGGTGTTTATGCGGCTCGTTCCGAGAGCTGACGACGACCAACAGAGATGGATATTGATTCACTTCACTGGACAAACAGGAACGTTGAGAATGGCACGCTTTGAATTCTTAAAGCCGCTCAGTCCGATTGTCATGCTTTTTCTCTTGGGTCCATGCGTGCCGAGTGCTGCCTTGGGGCAGGATGACGAAACCTCAAGTCTGGATGCAATCTTCAAGGCATGGTCCACCCGCCAGGAGAACACTCAGTCTGCGCGTTTCGAACTGAGCCGACGATTATCTACTCGCAAATTCGATCTTGAAGCAACTCTATCGGAAGAAACCACCGACGACGCGTCGGATGATTCGAACAAGTCGCCCAAGCCTGCCAACTTGATCACCGTTGAGCAGAAACTCACCCTATTGTTTGACGGCGAACGAGTTGGCTACGAAGTGGACACCGAAGGAGCCAAAGCACTCGATATGCCGCCCCGTTACCAAAGCACGTTCGACGGCACGAGCAGCCAGATGTACGGGGCCATCGAACCAGACGATCCTAAACTCGGTACCGGCGGTGGTATCATTACTGACAGGCCACATGCTTTCGACATGGATTCCACGGGAATTCGCCCGATGCTGCTGGCAATTCGCGCGTTCCACCCAGCGCTGGGGCGCGTCAAGCCGTCCGTCTATCGCATGTCGCCGGACCAAGGACAGATCGGTGACGTCTCTTGTCTTATTGTCGAACATGCTGGAGACCAACAGCCCCATAAGTACTACTGGGTTGATCCCGCGAGGGACTACGTTATCTTGCGCGAGCATGAGACGTATAACGGCGTAGATCGCATTCGCAAGGATATCACGTACCAACACGACGAGACTCATGGTTGGATTCCGAGGGGCTGGAAAATCGTCAACCTCGACGAAAACGGCGAACTCATCGAGTCGGTCGACACGACCGTTACCGACTACGCCATCAACGTCCCGATTCCCCTTTCGGAATTTCAAATTGAGTATCCCGACGGGACGCATGTGACCGATGAGAGGACGCAAAAGGATCATTGGGTGGGCGGAAACCCGCATCTAGCAGATAGTCAAACCAAGGCCGTCTCGATGCGGTGGCTTTTGATTGCCAATGCGGTGCTCATTGCACTCCTGATCGCATTTTTTGGCATTCGACGATACATCCAGCGCCGACGCGCTTGAAATACTGAAGTTCCGTAGGGGCGGCTATGTGTCTGAACGACTGTTGCCGATCTGCCTGGCCCATACACTGCGCCGGCCGTGGGCAAGTATCGGAGAAGGGCGCAGAAACGAATCAAACAACCGTTTCCACCCAGCGGCCCATTGTGTAACGACCGGCGATGAGTACGCAGCGGACGGCCATGTCGGCGCACATGCCGATCCAGGCGCCGTACAGGCCGCCGTCGAGCGTGATCGCGCACACGTACGCGATGGGTAAGCGAACCAAAAACACGCTGACGACGGTCACGACCAGCGGGAAGCGTGTTTCGCCGGCGCCGCGTAGGGCGTGAACGTAGACGATGGCGATGACCAGCGGGATTTGGAAGAAGGCGGCCAGTTCGAACGCGGGAACGCCGGCGACGGCTACGGCCGGATCGCGGTGCATGAGCGAGTAAATGGCACCCGCGCCGAAATAGAAGGCGAGCGAGATCGCCACACCCATCAGGCTACATTGCAGGGCGGCTTCATGCCCCGAACGCACGGCTCGTGATTTCTCGCCGGCTCCCAGCGACTGCCCGACGATCGTCGCCGCCGCCAGGCCCCAGGCGATCGCCGGGAGATAGGTAATCGCCTCAACGCGGATGCCGACGATGTGAGCCGCGAACACCGAGCTCTCCATTCCCGCTTGGCCGATCGAGGCGATGATCATCAGGAACAAAAAGTGTCCTACCCACATGATCGCTCCGTCGAGCGCCGCGGGACCACCGATTCGCGAGATGCGGATGACGTCGCCGCCGCGCAGTGAGAGCTCGCCCCAAGTCAAGCGCAGACCGCTTAAGCCTCGCACGAGGGCGCCGATCATGATCAACCCGCCAGTGACGCGGGCGATGATCGTTCCCGTGACGATGCCGTCGATGCCCATCGGCTCGATGATCGCCGAGGGCATTCCCAGTTGCGGAAACGGCCCCACTCCATAAACTAAGGCCCGTGAGACTATCACGTTGAGCACGCTGACTAAGCCGAAAACCCACATCGGCGAACGCATGTCACCGGCGCCGCGAAGCGCGGCCGCCGCAACCAGGCTCACGCCGGAAAAGAAATACCCAATTGCATCAATTCGCAGATAACGAATCGTGATCCGTTCGACGGCGCCTTCCATGCCCAGCATCCGCGCGAATTGCGGAGCCGATGCGAAGATGACGGCGAAGATCACCAGACCTGCAGCCGACGCGAGCGAGATCGATTGATTGGTAATTTGATTCGCTCGCCGGAGGTCTCCCGCACCTCGGTAGCGGGCGACGAGTGCCGTCGTTCCCGCGCCGACCAGTGCGAACAACATGCTCGCCAACCAGCCAACGTAGGCGGCCAATCCGATGGCCGAGGTGGCGTCGGTACTGATACCCGCTTCTAAGTGTCCGGAAAGATACGTGTCGTAAAAGCCGACCATGAACGCCAGTAATTGCTCAAGCAGTACCGGCATCGCAAAGACGAACACTTTGCGCCTGATGTCGCCGGTGACGGCTGAAGGGAGACCCTCCGTGCGTGTTGGGTTGGTGTCCTCACTCATGGGGCAATTCGAATCCCATTCGCGAGAACTGATGCCGGACAAGGCCTGCCATTTCGCGGGCCGTATTGTTCGTGTGCACTGTCGTCAGCGGCAGCATTCGCTCGCCGGCGAAGGCCGCGCAACACCGTCTGTGATCGCCAAGTGGATCGCGGCGGCGTTGCCGCCCTGATTTCATTCGTTTTTCATTCATCAGGTTGGCAACCACGACGTCGGTGACTGCTGTTGTCGCGAACTGTCTGCAAAATCCTAGCCAGCCGAGATGCCAGCGCGTGCTCAGCGAGTCGCTTGTGATTTCGACGGTCTGCTTGCCCCGATAGACGAACATCAGCACCAAAAACGGAAGCACAACGAACGGCAGTTCGAGTGCTATAACGATGAGCATCGCCACACCCAATCCGCCGCCCTGTCCATTGAGATGCTGGACGATGTGCCAGGCAAAAAACGCCGTTGGAAGGATCCACCCTGGACCAAACAACGCGGTCAGGCATCCCCGCGCCGTCCCCCGGGGGACGCCGGGAATCTGCAGTACGAGCCGATCATGCTCCGAATCGAGAACTTGGACCATGCTGTCAGCCGGTAATTCTTCAGGGGCGAGGTTTGGGACGCGTTCGATCGTTGTTTGGTTGACGGCTGCGTTAATTTCTGTTGGCGCGTCGTCATCGTTTGCGGCTTCGGTTCCGAGGAACGCGTTGATTGTGTGAACGAGCCAGTCCTTCTCCGGTCGCGACAGCGCCGCTCCAAATTTGCCCACGTCGTCGCGGCCGTTGATGACGACCGAATAGATGGGTTCGTCGTTGACGCGATACGATTCAACGAGTTGAGCCCGGCTGTCGTGAGTGAGGCCGGTTTCGATGTTACGTTTGCGGTTGAAGAACTGATTCTGAATGGCCAGCCGGTCACGTTCCAGCAACAGAAGCGTGCGCGTATATCGCATGCAAGCCCACACGTAAAGCAGGCCGAAACCCACCATCCAGAATAGCGTCAGAAAGGGAACGATAAACAGCATCGGCGGCCCATTACCTTTGCCGATTCCGATGAACCAAGGCGGTGTGAAGAGGCACATGAAGACCAGCCAAAAGGCGACAAAGCGACCCAGCGATTTCGTCCGTTTGCCGGTCGCCGGGATGTGGAGCACGAGCCGCTGTTCGCCGGCCTCGATGACCTCGATACGACTTTCGAGTGGAAGTTTTGCGTTGCCGGCGGTTTGTGTCGGCGTTGATGGAACGGCCGGCTTGGGCGCCGTCTGATCATTTGAGACCGAACCCGGTTCCGTTGAAGACGTTTCGGCGCCGCAAAAGGGACACGCGGTCGAACCGGTGCTCGCGAGAAGGTCGTCTTCGATTGCCGCTCCGCATTGCGGGCAGACCGGTTGTTCCATCATCCGGCTCCTGGATGTTTCCGGCAACAAGAGAACAGTTTCGTTACACGATTTTGATCCCTGGTTTTTCGCACGCTTAAGCGTTTTCGCTCACTCAAACTGCGCATAGTCCAGCGTGAGTGCCCAACCTTCTAGCCAACTGATGACGCCTTCTTCGCTCTCAAACACGTTTTCATATCCATGCAAGAAAATCGTATCCAGATCATGACTAAGTTCCTCTGCCCTGTAAAACTCACCGTCGTATCCGAAGGCGACGCAATGGCCGTCAATATAAAGGTGGCACATCCAATGGTCGTCATTTCCTTCAACGAGTTCCACGCGTGCGTCTGTGCGTCTTTCCGCCACGCGCCCAATTGCATCAACAACATAATTCATGTTGAGCCCTCTGACAGCGCGACCGTCGACGGAACGAATCGACGACAGCGTTGTATCGAAGCGAAGGCACGACTCTTCCTATTCGGTCAAGCCGTCCTCGCGCAACATGTCGATGGCTGCTGCGAACGCAGAGAGCGTGCGATCGAGATCGGCATCGGTGTGAGCTGACGACGTCGACGCTCCCCAGCCCATGAAGTCGACGCCATTCAAAAGCAATGCACAGCGAAACGCGTGCGAGAGTGTGGGGTCGATAACCCGATCCAATTTCGTGTAGTCGTTTTCGTACGGGACAAACGAATCATCCGTGGGGCGAGGTCCGTCGTAGTCCGGAACAATTTTGATCGCCGAGAAATTTCCGTATGCAACCCAGTTTGCGCTCTTGTCGGCGAACACCTCGTTCAGACCCGATCGGACCTTGACGGCGAAGCGGTTGGCGGCTTGGCAAGGCTGACCCGTCGCAACCTCGTTCAGGCAGGCAGTTCCGGCGGCTGCCGAAAGCGGGTTGGCGTTGTAAGTGCCGGGATGCTTCATCTTTTTCCCCAGCGCGTTGTCGAAGGCGATCACTTGCATCAGGTCGGCTCGGCCTCCCAGACAACCGCCGGGCAGTCCGCCGGCAAGAACTTTCGCCATCGTCGTCAAATCAGGTGTGACCCCGCAGTGCCCTTGAAAGCCTCCGGGATGCACACGGAATCCGGTGATGACTTCGTCATGGATGAAAATCACACCGGTCTTCGCCGTCAGTTCTCTGAGGCCCTTGAGAAATTTTTCGTTTGTGGGAACGACACCCCAGCGTGCGCCGTTGCCCTCGAGAATCACACACGCCGGGTCGTGCTCGTCGATGGCGCGGGCGACGGCATCCAGGTCGTTGGGCGGGACAATGACCAGATCGTTATAGACGCCGTCGGTCACGCCGGGCATCGAATAGTCATCATCCACGTGCGGAGGAGCTCCGGCGATGATGAGTTGATCGTGCCAGCCGTGGAAGTGGCCGGCAAATTTCACGACCTTCGTTTTTCCAGTCACAATGCGGGCGACACGCAGCGCCATCAGAGTTGCTTCCGTACCGCTGTTGGTGAATCGCAGCTTTTCGCACGACGGCATCAGCCGGCGAACCGCCTCGCCCCATTCGAGCTCGCGTTCGTGACAGGCCCCGGGATGTGTCGAACTGAGCGCCTGCTGCCGAATCGCTTCAACAATCGCCGGGTGAGAGTGACCGAGCAGCAAGGCCCCGTGACCGACCCAATAGTCGACAATCTCATTGCCGTCGACGTCCCACTTTCTCGATCCGTCTGCCCGCTCGACGTAGATCGGAAATGGCTGAAGGAAGCGGCCATCGTGGGTCACGCCGCTCGGAAACAGCGAGCTGCCACGCTGGTACAATTCGGCAGAGCGCGGAAACTTTTCGCGGTATGCGGCTTCAATTCGACCGGAGAGAACTTGTGCCATTAGCCGTTCTTTCTGCTTCGTGATGCGTGGTAGACACCTGAAACAGAAATCATAGCGGGCGGCTCGCCTGAGCCGCAACCGCGAGTTCAGTGGGGGGCTTCAGAGGTCTCGCGCCCCAACGGCGGCGTGAATCGCCCGCACGACGCTGCAATTGGACCGCATCCCAAAACCCGGTTGCGGTGAGATTGGCACCAACAAATCCAGAGCGAACATTGCCCATCAGAGGGTCTTGCGACCGCTTCTAAAGCGCACGCCAGACGTTGATCCGCTTGACGCGTGAATCGCGTTTCGCTGATTTCGCGGGCTGAGTGGCCACCGCGTGCTTCAGAGCGACCGGCAGAAGCGGTTCGGTCGACTTGTTCGAAACGCGGGAGTCCAACGGCTTTGAAGCCGGCACGGCAGAGATTTCGCCGCGTGCGGGCTCGGGCTCGATGGCGGTGCGCTGTGGCTGCTCCGATTGGGACGCCCACGTCTTGGGCGTCACGTCGACCGTAACAGCCCCCGTTTCGGCATCCATTTGCATCTTTAGAGTGAAGCGGGAATTCGCTACGCGGCGCGATGCGTCAGAGCCGTTATTGGAGGGAAAGACGACCCGACGGGCAGGCGTCGCAATTTGGTGAACATTGCCAAGCTTTTCGCGCGGGCAGATTTCGAGGCGTCGCGTATTGGTTCGAGAAACTAGTACGCTATCGTACCGGTTCGCGTAAGGATCAAATGAGCTGCCTTCGCTGTTGTGAAGGCTGACTTGCGAGCGTCGCGCCGGCTGTATCGGGTACAAATCGCTGCCGACGGGTGGGGCGGCGTATCGTGTCGGCATCGATTTTTGCTCTCGGCGAACCTCGTCTAGCCAAAGTATTGCCTCTTCAAAATCGGGCTGGTGTTGGATGGCTCGTACGAAGCGTGCTTCACTCGCCTCGAGCTGCCCGAGTTCGTACAGCAGGACACCCATGTTGTACTGTGCGGCGGCGTGGCCGACGGTCCGCACAAAGTGAGGCATTGCCTCGTCGAACTGCCCCGTTTTCCCCAACGCGACAGCCAAGTCGTAGCGAACACCGACGTCATCCGGCGTGGTGGAGACCGCGACGTGTAGCACTTCACTTGCGAGTGCCCACTCGTTTTCCATTGTGTAAAAGCGACCCAGTGACCGGCTGACTTTTGAGTCGTTCGGCCGTAGTCTGCGGATTCGCCGAAACCGCTCGGCGGCAGCAGCGACGCGGCCATCGCGATGCTCTTTCCAGGCCATCTCCAAGAGGACGTCGACGATGGATTGAATGTCTTTGTCTACCAGGCCGCTCGCGGCGAACGAGCCTACGGTTTCGGTTGAACCGACCCCGAGTCTTTTGGGTGCATCCGACGACGACGACACGTTCAAGCTTTGCGCGTTACCGTCTCCGAAGATGATCTCGCAATCTGGAAGTGATTGGCGAAGTTCATCGACGCCGTCTTGTGTGACGTTGCATTTGAGCAGGCTCAGGCCTTCGAGCGCCTTCAACTGCTTGAGATGTTCCAGTCCGGCGTCTGATATCTGAGTTCGTCCAAGCAGCAGGAATTGCAATTCCGTCAAGCCGCTCAGATGGGCAAGCCCTTCGTCGGCGATCGACGTTCGTTCAAGACCCAGCGCCTTGAGTTGTGTCAACTCCGTAATGGCCACGAGACTGGCATCTGTAATTTCCGTTCCCGTCAGCCACAGCGACTCAAGCTCGTCCAAGCCAGCAAGATGTACCAGGCCAGCATCGGTAACCTGCGTGCCCGTCAGGTTGAGTTCTTCCACATGAGCTAGTAGGGAAATGTGCGAAAGGTCTTCGTTGGCAACGTTCTTGAACGACAGGTCGATGATCGCGACCTCGCCCTGCTCGTCACGCTCGACGGTGGCCCCCAATTCTTCGAGACGACTGATGACCGTTCCAGCGGTAACGGGCTCCTCGCGAGCGTCCCGAGGTTCATCAGCCTCTTCGTCTTGAGGGTCATCGGCGTTTTCGTCATAGGGAGTCACCGTTTCGGACGCAGCGTTCTCGCGGTGCGCGTTGCTGTTCCACCATTCGTCGTCTGCGCCGGGTTGAACTGCTGGCCCGACTTCTGTCTCGGGCACGGTGACATCGGGGACAGTCACATCAGGCATCGCGGCCGGCATCTGAGCGACGCGACTCGATCCATTTTGCGCCGGCGACCACGTACTGGCGGTCGCACACGGGGCGCAACAGGCGTTGGGGCGGCGGAAGCATTTCGACAGACAACAGGAATGGCGCGAGTAGGATTGGCATCCACCCAAACCAACAACGCCGACTAGTGCCATACTCACAAGAGCCGAACTGAAAGCTTGCTTCGACATCACACTACCCCAAAATCGTCCGGCGTTCAGTCGACGGCAAACATCTGACCACCCAGATGTTCTCCGCGTCGAATGTCTCCCGGCTTCGATCGATGACTGCTCCGTCTCACCACGACAATTCCTGTACGGGAAAGGATCGGGCGAAACCTGAGCAAAATAACAAACCGTGTAAGGGATAGAATCGGTCGACTCGTAAACTCGGCAGAACCCGTTTGCTGTGAATCGGATGCTGCGACGCGATTTCAGGGCAGTTGTCACGACGGTACGACGCATGCCATCTGGACGGCTTCGACTCAACGTGCGCTCTGTACGGCTCGTAAGGGTGTTTCGCCGCTTGAATCCCGACAGCGTCGATCGCAAATATGGCAAATACTCGGTTACGATACGGAAACGACGTGAAAGGTTCAGTCAATACGTCCCGTCTGGCGACGCGGTAACGCACGCGATGGTCGTTCCGGTCGGAAGTGACCTGTCCCGATTGGGACGTTGTATTCGCTGCAACCGCTACGTCGGTCATGACACTGACAGTGCGACGGCGGCGAACGTTGCACGCGAGCGCGTTCGTTTCAACGGCGCATCGGTCAACGGGCTTCAAGAGCGTCGAATCGATTCAGGATGTACGCCGCCAGCCGATTTGTTGACACGATTGTCGCCGGCCCATCGCGACAATCGATACAGGCCGACCATCACCGGCGACCACGTCAACCGGCATCCGCCTATGCCGATCACCTCTCCGATCGAATAGAAATCACCAACAGTCCCTGCGCCCCGTGCTAGGTTTCTCCATTCGGAAGAGAATTGAGGACTCTGAAAGCTGAGGAGAGAAAGTTGAAAACGCTACTCCTTGCCGCGGTTTTGCCGTTGCTGTATGCCGACGACGCCAACGGGCGCTCGAGCGCCAAGACGCTCGACCAGTCCGAGGCCATCACATTCGCTGATCCATCAACGGATAGTGCTGCGCGCGACGGTGAACCAAATCCCTCGGCAGAAAAAGCCGATTCGCAGTCATCGGCGACATCCGAGCCGAATGGTGATAAGACGCACAAACAGGCCGAGTCCAACACAAAAATACTCCACGTCGATGAAAACAGCTCACCGGGAGCTGTTGTGGGCAACGTCGGCTCGGAACGGGAGCAGCGCAAGGGATCGTATCGGTTCGAGGCGCTCGATGGCGACGCAAACCAGCCGTTCGCCGTCGATCAGAACACAGGCGAGATTACTGTTCGGGAAGGTTTCGCGCTCGATTTCGAGAAGATCAGCCAATATCGGTTCAATGTCCGAGTCGCCAACGTCACTTCAAAGAAGGGCGACCTGCGCACTAAATTCGCCGCCAAGTTAGTGGAATCCGGCGCCTCGCGTGGGACTGTCGGCAAATTCACTGGAAGCCGCACCGTTGCAATCCGCATCGACGTAATCAATGTAAACGAACAACCCGCTGCCCAAGACGTTGTGTTTCGCCTCAAAGAGAACGCGATCGCAGGCACGGTCGTGGGCCGTGTCACGGCGACCGATCCTGATGCGGATGACGAGTTAAGCTTTGCGATCGTGGGCGGAAATGAGTCCAAGGTTTTTGAGATCGAAAAACAGTCGGGACAAATCAGCGTGCGTGACGGGCGGCAGCTCGATTTCGAAGTGACACCGAGCCACACGCTCGACATTCAAGTGACCGATCAAACCGGACTGCGAACGTCGATCGCTGCAAACGTTGAGGTGGAAGACATTGCCGAAGCGCCATCACTGCCCATGGCGGCCGACGAAGATTCGAAACCACTCACTGCCGTGAAGCCCATTCCAGTCGCTCGTCCAGAAACGATCACCGCGACGCGAGAAGAGAACGACGACGACGCAGTCGTGGCGCCGATTCCTGTCGCGAACGACGCCGATCGTGCGGCGGCGGTCGAGCGCGGAGCATTTGACGGCACATTTCGTACCGTCCCGTTCCCTCCGATCGATGAAGAACCCTCAACAGCTCCCATTGAGAATAACATAGAGGACGGCGTCGTCGCGGACGTCGCCGAAGCTGTAGATGAAAACGCTGAAGCCGCAAGCGAACCCGAAGTCGTCGCATCAGCGCCGGCGCAGGACGAAGGTGTCGCGGCCGTTCCGCTGCCAACCGAGGCCCAGGTCGAACATTCCAGCGGATGGTATGCATTCTGGCTCATCCTTTTCGGCGGAGTCTTTCTGTTTGCCTACCTGTTTCGCCGGCAAATCTCCCGAGAGGCTGGCGTACGCGATGCATACGAACAGCGCTGTCAATTCTTGGAGCAGCAGGTTCGCGAATTAGCAGTCGCATGCGAGCAACTCGAAGCCGAGAGAGATGAGTTGGAAGAGTGGAAACGGGAACACGAACACGAGTTGGAAGCTGCCCTCGTAGCCGCGTCAACCAAGTCAGAAGATGATGCCACTGAGATCGCCGGTCGCTGTTGCGAAACCGACTCGAGCAACCTGCGGGACTCGCTCGAATCGCTCGCGGGAAGCGACGATCAATTTGCCGCCGATGTGATCACCGGCAATACAGATGGAATTGACGCGACTCTTCGTGAGTTGAAAGTCGTCGAAGACGAACTGCGGGCCGAATCGGCCGCGGCAATGACCGAGAATAATGCCCAGATTGACGGTTCGAAGGAAGACACCCCGCTGCAAATCGTGTCTGACGAGACGATGTCGGACGATGCCGCGATTGCTCAATTCAGCGCGATGCAAAACGGCGACGACGAATGCACGCCGATGGCCGGCGATGACCAGCAAACTCTCCAATCCGTCGCCCCACCGCTGTCGCCGTCGGAAGACAACTATGCTGTCGACGATGCAACCGATGAGGATTCCGTGAACGCTTACATGCGGCGAATTCTCGGCGGCGACAGTAGCTATTTCAACAAGGCGTCTCAGCCTTCAACGACCAAAACAAAGAATCATTCAACCTCGACGCAGACCGCACCGACAGTCGGCGATGCAGATACGAGTTCAGATTCGGCGGCGGATGAGCCCGTCGTTGAGACGATTGAGGCAACGCCGGTTCCGACCCAGCCTTGTCACGCACAGGATAAGGACGCTGTGCGGGCCAACGTCGACTCGTTGCGTGAAGTCGCCAAAAGTTCCGCAAGGAGCGCCATCGACACATACGGCCGAAAGAAGCAGCGCAGAATCTTCATCGTGCAGTCTGCGTTGGCGGGCGTTTCAGGCGTGCTCGGAATCGGGTTCGTGGCGGCTTCCCAGCAAGGAACGCCACTGTCGGTCGTCGGTTGGGCCAGCGTCGGCCTCAGCGTCATCATGATGATGGGCGTCACCCGCGCGTTCGTGGCAATGAAAAAATGAGCTGCAAAGAACCGCTCGACCTTCCATTCACCCGATAACGTGCCAACACTTGTCAGCTCGACGCAGGAGGCTGACACTGACACGGGCGAGTTGGTTCTCACCTCGTCGCCGAACTGAGCGACACCCGCCGGCTCGAATCGACGGGTGTGCCGGCGACGCACGCGTAGCGGCTGTGATCAAGCCGCGACCGCGATTCTTTTGCGTGACATCTTAGGATTGGCGCAAGCACACTTCTGGCAAGACAATGCCCAACGGCGCAGGCTCGTTGCGCCGCGCGGCGAATCGCCTTCCGTGTTCCGCAGCACGTTGATGTGCCTGCCGCATAGTCCGGGTTCTCTCGCGGTCGCCGCCGCCAGCTTGTCCGCTTCATTGCGGCAGGTTAGCATGATTCTACGAACCGGCGTCTTTCCCGGCCGCGATGAAGCCCTGCAGGAGATCGAACGATGACGCGTATCAATCGGCGTGAGTTTCTTTCAGCCGCCGGTGCGGTGGCTGGTGCGGCAGCACTTTCCCATGCGGCCGATTCTCCCAACGAAAAGGTGGGCGTGGCCGTGCTCGGCTGTGGCCGGGGCGCGAATCTGGCGAATTGGTTTTCCACATTGCCAAACAGTCAGCTCGTCGCCGTCTGCGACGTCGACGAAAACCGTAGCAACAAACTCTGCGACCGAATTGAATCGAATACGGGCCGACGTCCTGAAGCCGTTGTCGACTTCCGAACGTTGCTCGATCGTGGCGATGTCGACGCGTTGGCCGTTGCGACGCCCGACCATTGGCACGCACCAGTCACAATCCATGCCTGTCTCGCCGGCAAAGACGTCTACGTCGAGAAGCCCTGCTCCCACAACATTGCCGAGGGACGACTGGCTGTCGAAGCGGCACGTAAGCATCAGCGGATCGTTCAGCATGGAACGCAGCTGCGTTCGGCTCCCCACTATTCCAAAGCCTGGGAATTGATCCGTGAGGGTGTGATCGGCAAGCCGATGATGGTCAAGGCGATCAACAACCAACGGCGAGGCCGCGTGCCGCATCGCGACGACAGCCCGGTTCCAGCGGGCGTCGATTACGATCTGTGGCTCGGCCCGGCGAAGAAGCGTCCGTTCAATCGCAACCGCTTTCACAGTGCCTGGCATTGGATGTGGGATTACGGCACGGGCGACCTCGGCAACGACGGCGTGCATCAGATCGATATCGGTCGATGGGCGCTCAACCTCAAAGCGCCGAACGCGGTTTCCTGTAGCGCCGCAAAGCTCGGCTCGAAAGGCGATGCCCAAGAGACGCCCGACGCGATGGTTGTCACTTGGGAATACGACGATCTACTGTACGTGTTCGAACAGCGGGACTTCACCCCCTATCGCATGCAGGGTCACCATAACGACAACGACAACATCATCTACGGCGACAAGGGTTTCATGATGATCGATCGCGACGGTTACCGCGTGTTTTACAGGCACGAACGTGGGCCGTCGTTCAACAAGAAATGGACCGACACCAAAACGCACTATCAAAACTTCATCGATTGTGTGAAGAGCCGAAACCAGGACGCGCTGATCGCCGACATTGAAGAAGGCCACTACTCCGCTCTGCTGTGCCATCTGGGCAACATCTCGTACAAGACCGGTCGCCGACTGGTGTTCGATCCGAAAACTGAAACATTTCCCGGCGACGAGGAAGCAAACGGTCATCTTGGCCGCGAATACCGCAAAGGCTACGAACTGCCGGCTATCTAACGCGGGAACCACGTCGTCTTGAGGTGGTCGCAGAATCCTGCGATGGACAGCATGTGCATCATGTTGGCAACGCATGGCAACGTAGAAGTCGACCACAGACGAGTATTGCCACAGTCGAAAAAGAATGTTTTCGATGTGCCGTGTTCAAGAGGTTCCATTTTCGGGATGCATTGATAGCCTGGCCCACGTTCGCAACAGGCCCGCCTGCTTCGACACGACGGCGACTGCTCCATGACCGAAGAAGAAGCCCTGTATCCCGAACCGCCCGTCGCGCTGGCGAAACCGAGTCTCAGGCACGTCGCCTCCTACCTCGGCCCGGGTGTGATTATCGCCTCGGTGACGATCGGTAGCGGAGAGCTGGTGTTCGCGTCGAGAAGCGGTGCGATTTTCGGCTACGGCATGCTGTGGTGTTTTCTGTACGCGGGTCTATTCAAGGCAATTCAGGTTTACACGGCGGCCCGGTACATCACCCTCACCGGTGAGCATCCCATGATCGCCTGGAAAGACCTCCCCGGCCCTCCGTACTGGCTTCCGCTGATCATCGCGCTCCCGGCGGTCATGCTGATGCCGATCGCGTTTTCGGCGATACCGGAAATACTTGGCGGGTTCATTCATCGTCTCAGTGAACTTCCCTCAGTAGCCGGCAGCGTCGGTTTTTGGACGTATTACGAATACAGCGTCAACGTCTGGTCGACCTACGTGCTCTGCGTCTGCCTGCTGTTGGCAATTTTTTCGAGCTACGACATTCTCGAACGCGTGTCGGTTGTCGTATTGTGCGTGATGGTCGTTTGCGTGGGTGTTTCAATTGTCATCTTCGGCCCGAATTTGTGGAAGTTGCTCACCGGCGCACTCGTTCCGACCGTCCCCAGCTTTCCCGATTGGCTTGTCACGTCGGACAAGTATGCGGAAGCATTTCGAAGCCGGAGCCCGTGGCTGGAAGTGTCGATCTATCTGGGCGCCGTTGGCGGTGGTGCGTACGACTATATCGGATACATCGGCATGCTACGAGAAAAGCGTTGGGGGCTCGCCGGTCGTAAGGTCGTCTCACTTTCACAGATGCAAGACGCCGTCAATGGCGACTCAAATGCGGCACGTCAAGCAATCGCTCGGGCCAAACAATGGACGCGTGCTCCGCTGTTCGATACCGGCGTGTCGTTCTTCTTCGTCGTGCTGATCACGCTCATGTTCGCCGTTTTGGCAACGCTCGTTCTCAATTCAGAACACGCCGTCCCCGCGGAGAAACAACTGCTGTCGGTGCAAGAGGCCTTCATGACGAAACTTCATCCGGAACTTCGTTGGGTGTACCGGACGGGCGTTTTTCTGGCGTTCATCGGCACACTCTACGGAGCGTTCGAGGTCTATCAGCACACGTTTGTCGAAACTGTCTCTGTTTTCGCCCCGAAAGCCGCTCGCGCGGGCCGGGCGCGTTTTCTGCGATCGGCGGTTGTCGCGTACTGTTTCTGCGGCGGCCTGATCATGGTTTGGTTGCCAGAGGGCATTGCGGGAAACATCGTCGGACGAATGACGTTCGGAAGCATCATCAGCGGGGCCGGGGCGTGCGGCTTATGGTGCTTCGCGATGTTGTGGGTCGATTCCACCCGGCTTCCCAAACCTTTACGCATGGGGCTCTTCATGCGCACAATGACCCTCGTCGCCGGAATCAGCATGACGTTTCTGGGTCTCATGACGATGACTGCCTATTTCTTTCCCAAGGAATGAATCCACCGATGACGATTGCCGACTACAAGCTGCACCGCCTGCATCTCGAGTTGCCGCTGCCGATCGGTGACTCTCAGGTGATCTTCTCCGATCATTGGATGACGATTCTCGAACTGACCGATGCTCTAGGTCGCACCGGCGTCGGTTTTGAATTGCAGCAAGGTAAGCCGACACCGGCGCTCGAACAGATCGATGCGCAGTTTCAGTACAACGTTTGGCCCACTCTCAAGGGCGACGATGCGTTTTCATCGGCGCTCAGAATCACCCGTCCGCGTGGTGGCAACGTCGGTGCCGCCACGCTGCCATTGGCTGTAGAAACCGCCGCGTGGGACTTGATGGGCAAGACACTCGACATGCCGCTCTACCGGCTGTTAGGCGGCACGAACGCTAAAGTTCGCGCCTACGGCAGCACGCTCGATTTTCACCTATCAGACGAACAGTATCGCAAACGGCTCCGCCAGTTCGCACAAATGGGTTTTCAAAGCATCAAGATCAAGGTGGGCCACCCCGACGTGAAGTGGGATCTCAACCGGATGGGCATCGCCCGCGAAGTGATGGGCGACGACGGCGACCTGATGATCGACGCCAACGAAGCCTGGTCGCCCAAGGAAGCCCTCGCGCGTATCAATCTGTACCGCGAACAGGGTTTCGACATCTTCTGGGTGGAAGACCCGATCACCCGCGAAGACTACGCTGGATATGCTCAGCTACGAGGCGAACTGCCGTTCACCCGAATCAACACCGGCGAGTACCTGGGCTTCTCGGGCAAGCGGAAACTGCTCGAATCGGGCGGCGTCGACGTGCTCAACGTGCATGGTTCGATCGGCATGTCGCGCGCGGCAGCCCATTTGGCCGGCGATTTTGGTATTTCGGTGAGTCTGGGGAATACGCTCATGGAAATCGGCGTACATCTGGCGGCCAGCTTGCCCGAGTGCGTTTATATGGAATTCTCCGATCTCTGTTGGAACGAGCTGGCGGTTGAGTCGATCCAGTTTGCCGACGGCTACGCCTGTGCGCCCGACCGGCCGGGACATGGTATCGAATTGAACCGAGAAACCCTGGAGCGTTGTTCCCAGCCGACGTAGAATGGAATGAAGCCTCGGTATTTTCTTTCTTCGTGCTCCACTTTCCATTCGGGTTCGTCAATGCCGTCAGATGACAAAATCGAAACGCTTACGGCTCTTGCCGAGCGTTCACGTTACGCCCGGGAAGATGGGGAAACCGTCGTGCATTGTCACGGCGTGTTCGATCTGCTGCACATCGGTCACATTCGGTATCTGCAAAAGGCGCGGGAACTTGGCGACCTTCTTATCGTGACCGTGACGCCCGACCGCTTCGTGAACAAAGGGCCGCATCGACCAGCGTTCCCCGAACAACTCCGGGCGACAGCCCTGGCGGCCCTCGATTGTGTTGACGCGATTGCAATCAACGATTCCCCCACGGCCACCGAGGCGATCGCCGCTCTCAATCCGTCGATCTACGCCAAGGGCGGCGAGTTCCGCAACCAGAAAACGCCCGAGCTGGTGCGGGAGGAAAAAGCGGTCCAAGCCGTCGGTGCAAGAATCGAATTCATCGACGACATCACGTCGAGTTCTTCGCACTTAATCAACAATTACCTCGGCTTGTTTCCCGAAGACGTCGAGCGCTTCCTCGACGAGTTCAAGAGTCGCTACACGGCTGATGAGATTTTCGACGTGCTCGAACGGGCGCGGGCACTCAAGGTTCTCATTGTAGGTGAGGCAATCATCGACGAGCACTACGCCTGCAACACTCTCGGGCGTTCGATGAAGGCGCCGATCATCGCGGCCCAGTACCAGTCGCACGCCAGGTACGCGGGCGGTGCACTTGCCGTCGCCAACCACGCGGCCGCATTCTGCGACAACGTGGGGCTGGTCGCGATGTTGGGAAGCGACGACTCACAGGAAGACTGGGTGCGGGGGCAAGTGAATGCCTCGGTTGAGCCGACATTTGCCTATAAGGCCGATTCGCCGACGATCGTCAAACGCCGCTATCGCGAGTCGTATTTCAGTATCCCGCTGTTCGAGGTGAACTTTCTCAACGAACAGCCGTTAAACGCCGATGACGACGAGTCGTTGTGCCACATTCTGGCAGAACGCGTTGGGAATTACGACGCCGTGGTCGTCGCCGATTACGGGCACTCGATGCTCAGCGACGCGGCTCGTGAGACGATCTGCGAGCGCGCGAAGTTCGTAGCCGTCAGCCCGCAAGTCAACGCCGCCAACGTCGGTTATCAAACGATTGGAAAATATTCCCGTGCCGACTTCGTCGTTTTGGCTCAACAGGAGCTGGAACTCGAATGCCGAAAGCGGGGTGGCAGCATTCAAGAAATGGTTCAGCACGTGGCGGAAACGAACGCGGTCGAGACGCTGGCAGTCACTCTCGGCAAGCGCGGCTGCCTGTGTTACAATCGGGAAAGTGGCTTTCAAGAATCTCCGGCTCTGGCAACCAAGGTCGTCGACCGCGCCGGTGCCGGCGATGCGTTTTTTGCCGTCACGTCCCTTTGCGCGGCGCTGGGCCTTCCCCTGGATTTGTTGGCATTTCTAGGCAACGTGGCCGGTGCGGAAGCGGTTTCGGTCGTCGGCAATTCCGAATACCTCGATCAGTTGCCTTTCAGCCGACATGTCCAGTCGCTGCTGAAATGACTCTACGGGAACCGATCGCGCGGCAGTTCTGAAGGGACTTCGAAAGATCCGCGAAGATTGTAGAGATTGTCGGACAAAATAGGTATTGATTGAATTCGAGTTGAGGAACATTGCGTGCAGGAGCTGACGACAATTCTGGTGACGGGCGGAGCCGGCTACGTCGGTTCGGTACTCGTTCCGAAGCTTATCGCCGCCGGGCATCGTGTGCGAGTGCTCGACCTATTTCTGTTCGGCGAAAATGTCTTGCCCCAAGCCAAAGACGGTTCGGCATTGGAGATCATCAAGGGCGACCTCCGCGATCAAGAGTTGCTCGCACGGATACTTCCTGGGTGCGACGCCGTCATTCATTTGGCTTGCATCTCGAACGATCCGAGCTTTGAGCTCAATCCCGAATTGGGCAAGTCGATCAATTACGACGCCTTTCGGCCACTTGTCAAGATTTCACGTGAGAGCGGCGTGCGGCGGTTCATTTACGCCTCTTCGTCGAGCGTATACGGCGTCAAGAAAGAGGAGAAAGTCACCGAGGAATTGTCGCTCGAGCCATTGACCGACTACTCGAAGTACAAGGCGGTCTGTGAGGATATTCTTCGCGCGTACCAGTCGCCTGACTTCACCACGGTCACGCTGCGCCCCGCCACGGTTTGCGGTTATTCGCCGCGATTACGACTCGACCTGACGGTGAACATCCTGACGAACCACGCCGTCAACAATGGCCGCATTCGCGTTTTCGGCGGTGCGCAATTCCGGCCGAACCTGCACATCGAGGACATGACCGACCTGTACGTCGAACTCTTGCGGCTGCCCGCCGAGCGCGTGGCGGGCAAGGTGTGGAACGCGGGTTATGACAACCTCTCGGTTCGCGCGATCGCTGATCTCGTTCACCAATCGGTCGGCGAGCAGGTGGAGATTGTGACCGAGCCAACGGACGACCTGCGTTCATACCGCGTGACTTCCGAAAAGATTCGTGAAGAGATCGGGTTTGTACCGAAGTACACGGTGAGCGACGCCGTTGACGATCTGCTCGCCGCGTTTCGGGCGGATCAAATTCCTGACGCGATGACCGACAAGCGGTATTACAACATCAAGACGATGCAAGCCGCCAACCTTGAATGAGCACGATCGTTTTCATGGCAAAACGCAGCACGACCGACGTGAAGACGCTCGAAGCGGCCGCACGCCGCATTCGCGGTCGGCTCGTGCGCATGTCGCACGAAGCAGGAGCACCGCATCTCGGCTCGGCGCTGTCCTGTGTGGATTTGCTCGTCGCCCTCTACTGGAACTTCCTCAAGATCGACGTCGAAAAGCCGATGGCTCTCGAACGGGACCGATTCATCTTGAGCAAGGGTCATGCAGCGGCGGCGCTCTATGCGACGCTCGCCGAACGAGGCGTAATTCGTGACGAATTGTTGCGGACGTACGGGCAAGACGGCAGTTCTCTGCCCGAACAGATGAGCCCCGGCTGCGCGCCCGGCGTCGAGGCGGCCACCGGGTCGCTCGGTCACGGCTTATCGTTGGGTCTCGGCATGGCACTGGCGGCTCGAATTGAGGGACGGCCGAGCCGAGTGGCCGTTGTCTTAAGTGACGGCGAATGCAACGAGGGCAGCGTCTGGGAGGCGGCCATGTTGGCTGCGGCGCAGAACGTCGAGCGTCTCGTGGCCATCGTCGACTACAACCGCTGGCAGGCCACAGGCAGAAGCAACGATGTATTGGCGCTGGCACCGCTGGCCGACAAATGGCGGGCGTTCGGCTGGGACGTACACGAAGTCAACGGACACGACATCTCAGCGGTCAGCGAAATTCTACGACGAGTTCCCACGTCGACCGGAAATCCGACCGCCGTCATTGCCGAGACCACCAAAGGGCGCGGCGTGTCGTTCATGGAAGACGACAACAATTGGCATTACCGTATTCCCAATGCCGAGGAAGTCGAAGCGGCGACGAGGGAGTTGGGTCTCGCATGAGAAACGCCTTCGCCCAGGAAATCTCGCGTCTGGCTGCCGGCGACCCGCGGGTCGTGCTGCTTTCGGGTGATATAGGAAATCGGCTGTTCGATCCTTTCAAGAACGATTTTGCCGACCGGTTTTTCAATTGTGGCGTGGCCGAGGCGAACATGATGAGCGTCGCGGCCGGCATGGCTTCATCGGGTCTGCGCCCCGTCGTGTATACGATCGTCCCGTTCGTGACGACGCGTTGCCTCGAGCAAATTCGCGTGGATGTCTGCTATCACAACGTTCCGGTGGTGATTGTCGGCGTCGGTGGCGGGCTTTCCTACGCGGGACTGGGGGCCACGCACCACTCCTGCGAAGACATTGCGCTATTGCGGATGCTGCCCGGCATGAACGTCGTTTGCCCGGGCGATGCCGTTGAAACGCGTCTCGCTCTACGCGAAGCACTCAGCCAATCTTCACCGACATATATTCGCATCGGTAAGAAAGGCGAACCGATCGTTCACGAGCACGACCCCGACTTTCGTATCGGTCGGGCAATTGTGGTCCGCGAGGGTGCTGACGTGGCGTTGGTGAGCACGGGCAACATGCTGCCCACCGCGCTCGACGTCGCCGAAGCGCTCGATGAGAAAAACGTCCACGCGCGTGTCGTCAGCATGCATACGGTCAAACCCATCGACGAACAAACGCTGGCGGAAGTCTTCACACAATCCGCGCTTGTCGTGTCGATAGAAGAACACAGCATCCTAGGAGGCCTAGGCGGTACGATCGCTGAGTGGTGCAGCGATCAAGCGGAGCCAACAGCGCAATTACTGCGCATCGGCACGCCCGATGAGTTTTTCCATCAGGGTGGGTCACAGGTGTACGCGCGGCAACAGCTTGGCCTCGATGCCGATTCCATTGCGACCCGCGTGCTCGAATCATTTCGTAGCGCCGGGTCAAAGAGGAACAATTCGTGAAGACGACCGCCGCCATTCTCGTCGAAACGGGCCGGTCGTTGGTGCTCGCCGATCTTGAGATTCCCGCGCTCCAACCGGGCCAAGTGCTCGTCGAAATCGCCTATAGCGGCGTCTGTCACACACAGTTGCTCGAAGCCCGCGGGCATCGTGGTCACGATCCCTATTTGCCGCATTGCCTGGGACACGAGGGCAGCGGTACCGTGCGCGAGGTCGGTACCGACGTCACAAAGTGCCGAGCCGGCGACCGCGTCATTCTTTCCTGGCTCAAGGGCAGCGGTGCTAATGTGCCCGGCACGGTTTACCAGTGGAGCGGCAAGAGCGTCAATGCCGGCGGCGTGACCACATTTTCTAGGCACGCCGTCGTCAGCGAGAATCGCGTGACCGTCGTTCCCAAATCGCTCGACGGCCGGGCCGCAGCGCTGTTGGGATGTGCCGTCCCGACGGGCGTCGGCAGTGTTTTGAACACCGCTGCCCCCCAGACCGGCCAAAGCCTGGCCGTATTTGGTACCGGTGGAATTGGCTTGTGTTCTGTCGCAGCCGCCGCGATTGCCGGCGCGACGCCGGTGATTGCCATTGACGTCAATCCCGAGCGGCTCGACGTCGCCGGCAAAATGGGCGCCTCTCATTGTATCGATGCTTCCGACGATGATCCCGTAGAGCAGATCGAAAAGATCTGCCCCGACGGCGTTGATTACGCCATCGAAGCCAGTGGCCGGCCCGACGTCATGCTGCAAGCCTTACAAGCCGTCCGCGCTCAAGGCGGCACGGCTGTCGTGGTTGGCAACGCGCATTATGGCGAGCGAATCGAACTGGACCCTGGGCTACTCAATCAGGGCAAGCGGCTCATGGGAACGTGGGGCGGCGACAGCCTGCCCGACCGCGATTTTCCAAAATACTGCGACTTGATCGAAGCCGGGCGTCTCGACATCAGCCCCCTGCTTTCGAAGCCCTATTCTCTCGCCGAGATCAACACGGCTCTCGACGATCTCGAAACGCGAAGCGTTGCGCGACCAATGATCGATATGGCGGCGACATAATGCTTCGACATGCGTCCGTTAAGGTTTCGCATTGCGCAGGCGAAATCACGTTCGATCGATAGAACGCCGAAGCCGGAATCACCGTCGAGGGCGTCGGCTGAGCATTTGCCTTAACGCAACGCCGGGCACGATTCCGGCACGGCGTCTGAGTCGAGGTACGTACGTTGCCACATCTCGAAGACCAACAGCGCCCAGAGCCGATAGCTGTGATCCCAGCGGCCGGTCGTGTGTTGCTCGACGAGTTCGCGAACGGATCCCGGCTCGAAGAACCCGCGCTCGAGGCTGCGCGTGCCTAGCAGCGTGTCGTGGAGCAGTTCCTTCAACTCGTGGCGAAACCAGTGATCGAGGGGAACGCCGAATCCCATTTTCGGTCGGCGCTGAATATCGCTCGGTAACAAATCAGAAAACGTATCGATCAAGATCTGTTTTCCAACCTTTCCGTTGCGTTTCAGTTCGATCGGCATCCGAGCCGCGAGTTCGACGACGTGATGATCGAGAAACGGGCTGCGACACTCGAGGCTGTAGGCCATGCTGGCGATGTCGACCTTGGTCAGAATATCGCAGGGAAGGTACGTCAGCATGTCGGTGCACGTCGTGCGGGTGACGAAATCCCGCCCGGGGCACTCGCCATACGCGTCAAGCAGAAAATCGGCCGCGTCATGACCGTCGAGTTCGTTCGCAAAGTCGTGTGTGTAGAGTTCGCGACGACGGTCGTCGTCAAAGATTCCGATCCACTTCAAATATCGTCGTTCCGGCGATTCGCCGAGTGCGGCCAGCAGCCGTTTGAGCCTTCGGCGTTTCGACTTCTGACGGACGGAGGCCGGGAGACGTTGCCAGACTCCGGCGGTGATGATTTTTTGCAGCGGCCGCGGCAAACGATCGAACCTTTCGCCGATTTGAACGGCCCGGTAGCGATCGTAGCCGGCGAACAATTCGTCGCCGGCGTCTCCCGATAGCGCGACGGTGACTTCGCGGCGCGTCATTTCCGAAAGATACATTGTTGGAATCGCCGAGCTGTCGGCGAACGGCTCATCGTAATGCCAAATCAGCCGAGGCAAAATCTCTAGTGCTTCCGGCGCGACGATCGCTTCGTGATGCTCGGTTCCTAAGTGGTGGGCGGCTTGCCGGGCGTACGACGTCTCATCGAATTGTTTGACGGGAAACCCAATGGAAAATGTATGTACTCGCGATTCGGAAACTTGCTGCATCAAGCCGGCGATGATTGTTGAGTCAATGCCGCCGGAGAGAAACGCACCGAGCGGAACGTCACTTCGCATCCGCAGACGGACGGCTTCGGTCAGCGTGTCGCGCAGAGCCGTCTTCCACTTGGCGTGCGACCAACCGCTCTGATCGGCTTTCTTGTCCGCCGTCGAATCGTTCCGAATGTCATCGGCAAACGGCGGCCGCCAATAACGTTCAACTTCAAGTCTGCCACCTGAATAGATCGCCCGATGGGCCGGCGGCAGCTTGTTGTAGCCGTTGAGAATACACTCTGGATGCGGCACGTACTGATAGGTGAGAAAATGATCGACGGCCCGGGCGTTGAGTTCTCGTGGGGCACCGGGGACCTGAAGAAGGGCTTTCAACTCGCTGCCGAACAGCAGCCGGCCTTGTTCAAGCCGATAAAACAACGGCTTCTGGCCCATTCGGTCACGAGCCAGCAACAATTGCTGCCGATTCGCGTCCCACAGGGCGAAGGCGAACATGCCGCGTAAATGCTTCACGCAATCAGTACCGTACTGCTCGTACAGATGCACGATCGATTCGGTGTCGCTCGAGGTCTTAAAGCGATGCCCCTGTGATTGGAGCTGCTGGCGGAGTTCGCGGTAATTGTAGATTTCGCCGTTGAACGCGATCCATACGGTTCCGTCCTCGTTCGAAAGCGGCTGCCGGCCACCGTCGAGATCGATGATCGACAACCTGCGATGCCCGAGTGCCGCACCGGCACGTCCGTTCGAATGTGACGCCGCTCGATTCGAAGACGCGTTGACCAACTCGGGATGAGGCTCGGACGAATGGAACAGGCCATCGGCGTCGGGGCCGCGATGAGCCAAGACGGCGATCATTCGTTGCAACTGAGCAACCGGAAGTGCTTTTGACTCGGCAGACCAGGCGGCGCCCGCTATTCCGCACATACTGTTGTTCGTCCGATGCTGTTTGATACACGATGAAAATATGTCCGTCACCGCGAGTCGAATCAATGCTTCATACGATTTGCGGGCCGCATTCGCTGGCAGAATTACATCTATTCCCCAGTTACTTCACGGTATAGCGCAGCATGTGAGTTGACCATATTTTCTACGCTGAACTCGTTCTTTGCTCGCTGGAGCGCGGCAGTACCAAGGCGTTGCTTGAGCTCGGAGTCAGCCAACAAACGATCGGTGAACTGGGCGAAACCTGCTGTATCGCCGACTTTGACGATGTAACCGGTCTCGCCGTCGACGACCAATTCGCGATTCGGCCCGATATCGCTGGCGACGACGGGAACGCCGGCGGCCATGGCTTCCATGATGCTGTTCGACATGCCCTCGAAGTCGCTGGCGAGCCAGAAGACGTCGAACGCGCGTGTGAAGCGAATCGTATCGTCGCGGTGTCCCATGAACCGAACCAGATGATCGCAGCCCATGTGTTTAGCCAACTGCTCGAGCCGCGACCGCTCAGGGCCGTCGCCGAACAATACAAAGTAGACGCGGTCCGTTAACTGCCTGAGCAACTGCATCGACCAGATGAGATCTTTACAGCGTTTTTGTTTGGCCAGTCGTCCCACGTATCCCACAAGCCGTGATCCGGCGGGAACATCAAGTTCCTCAAGCAGTGCATCGCGCTCGAAGGAATTCGCCTCGGGAATTTCGACGCCGTTGGGAATGACGACAGTTTTTTCCGCCGGATACCCCTGGTCACGGTAGAAGTCGGCAACGCCTTGCGAGTTGCCAATTAAGCGCGACGTGCGGGAGATTTGCCGCCGGTCGACAGCCAATTGCCAACTGGCTTTCCAGGTGTCGACGCAGCGTTCTGAAACAATGACCTTGGGGCGGCTCTTTTCGCCGGCCAGCATTCGCCCGTAGGAATTTGCCGCAAACAGCCAGGTGTGCAGGATGTCGGGCTTGATCTTGCCGAGCAGCCGACGTAAGCGGTAAAGTGCCAGCGGGTCGAACCGGAATCGCTTATTCAAAACGGTGAGCGGCAAGCCCGACGATCGTATGGCTTCGGCATATGGGCCTCCCCGGGTGAGCGCGACGACGTGTACGTCGAACTCATCGCGGGGCAACCTCGTCGCCAACAATGTGAATTGCTTCTCAGCGCCGGATCGGTCGAGAGTCGGAATTAGCAAGACGACCTTTGTCACAATCAAATTGCCTCGCGTATCGCTGGTGGTGTGACCACTTTGGTTTAAACATTCTTGCTCTAAGCCGTCCCGGCGGATAGGGCATTCATACTAGTCTTTGCGTGTTTTCGAACCCACGGGAAAAACGTTGACGGTGCTCCCGAATGCTCGGCTATGCGATCACCAACGCGAGATCGATCGGAGAGGATAACTTCGATGGTCGACCGACGGGTCACGCGTCGAATTTAAGCTTCGCCTTGTCGTTTTGCAACGACGCGTGCGCCGAAGTGGAGATGGTACTACATCGAAAGTGGTGAGTGGAACCGGAGCACGATAATCGTATTCCAGTTTCGATGTCGTCTTAGCCCAGTCGATGGCGTTCGAATGAAGGGATGCGATGATGTTAGTCAAATACGGTGACTGCGCGATCGAGTTGGCGCAGGGCGACATCACCCAACAGACGGTCGACGCCATCGTGAACGCGGCGAACGATCGCTTAGCCGGCGGCGGCGGCGTCGACGGGGCTATTCACCGATCCGCCGGATCGACGCTGATGGAAGAAACAAAGATGCGTTATCCCGATGGGTGTCCCACCGGTCACGCCGTCGCGTCGGGAGCCGGTGCCCTGAGCGCTAAGCACGTATTTCATGCCGTCGGGCCCGTTTGGAACGGAGGGCAGCACCAGGAGCCGGACTTACTCGAATCCGCCTTTCGCTGCTGTTTCGAATTGGCCATCGAGCACAATTGTGATTCAATCGCCTTGCCGGCGCTATCGACCGGCGCCTATGGTTACCCGATCGATCTTGCCGCTGAAGTCTCGCTCGGCTCGGCAAGCCGATTCCTCGTCGAAAACCGTAAGCCGCGTCTCGTTCGTTTCGTGCTGTTCGACTCGGGGGCCTACGGCGCGTTCGCCCGGGTTCTCGAATCAATGGCTGAGTAGTTTCGTCTTCTCGGGATGGCGACTCGGCCGCTCGAACGTCGCCTGTCTGTCTTGAAGACACATCCATCCGTCGTTACTACATGTTGTTTTGAGATGTCGACGCACGAAATCGGCCAATTCATAGCCTCCGACGGTTACGCGTTCCGGTACCGTCACTGGAAGCCGACAGCGCGCGTACCGTCCGGCTACGTCGTAGCGCTTCACGGTATTCAGAGTCACGCCGGCTGGTACGAGTCTTCGAGCAACCGCTTGGCTGAGCACGGGTATGACGTGCGGTTTCTCGACCGTCGAGGATCCGGTTTGAACGACGAACAACGAGGTCACGCAGCGCACGAAGATCGGTTGATCAACGACGTCGTGCAGTTCCTTTTGGACGTTTCGGCGGAGCGCGGCCGCTGCGCGCCGGACGCGCCGATCACGCTTTTGGCCGTCAGTTGGTCGGGAAAGTTGGCGGTCGCCGCCTGTGCCCGCCGGCCGGAATTGGTCGACGCACTGGCGCTGCTCTATCCCGGTATCTGTGCGAAGATTCGCGCCGGGTGGTGCGAACGAAAGTTGTTGCAGTTGGCAGATTTCTTGGGGGTGAAGCATCGCCCGGTTCGCCTGCCGCTGGACGACGCCACGCTATTTACCGACGTACCCAAGTGGCAAGATTACATTCGCGATGATCGGATGGCGCTGCATCAGGCGACGACCGGATTTCTCAACGCGAGCCGAAAGCTGGACGTGCTGGCTGCCCGAGCCCCCGAACGGATTGCGTGCCCAGTATTGTTGATGCTCGCGGGAAAGGACCGCATCATCGATAACAGGGCGACGCGGGCGTACTTTGAGCGGTTCGCGTCGAACGAACGTACGCTGATCGAATACCCCGACGCGGCGCATACTCTCGAATTTGAGCCGGACCGCGATACGTTCATTGCTGACCTGGTCGAATGGCTGAGAGCGGTGGATAAGGGCCAGGTCGAATGTGAATCAGCCTGACTGAAGCCGCCGGTGCCGCGAAAAATACGGCGACATGACGCGGCTACATCAATGGACCGCGCCACTTTCGCACTCGTCAGACGGCGATGAGGATGTAGCCAATCGCCAGGATTATCTGCACGAGTGCGAACGGCAGTGCGACGATCACGAAGCCGACAAACGAAAGCGGCAGCTTTTGTCGCTGGATGATCGTCATGGCTACCACGGTCGAGGCGGAACCGATGGGAGTAATGTTTCCTCCGAGATTCGCGCCGAAGATCACGCACCACCAGAACGGTGAACCGCTCTTGTCGGGTTCGGCAGCCAGCACCAGCGGGTTGGTGTTGAGAATCTTCGCCAGCATGGCAGCCAGCGGAATATTGTCAGTCACAGAACTGGCCACAGCAGAACTGGCCAGCAGACAAGCCGATGCCGCTTGAGTGGGCAGTTCGAGCATGGTCGTGATGCCCCGGCCAATGAGGTCGAGCACGAGGGCGTGTTCCATCACGTTGATGACGACAAACAGGGCTGCGAAGAATGCCAGAAGATCCCAGTCGACGGCGGAATAGAACTTGTCAACTTCGTGTTTGTAGGCAACCAACACCGCACCGGCGAAGAACAGGGCGACGAAACCCATGCCGAGTTTGTCGAGATTCCATGGTAGCGCCGATTGGCCGGCCAGGCTGACGATGAACAGCACCAACGCGCCGACGGAGAACCAAAAAAACTTGGGGCTGGATACGCTTTCGTTCTCGTCGAAGCCGGCCACGAGCTGTTTGGCAGTCGCCCGCTGTTCATCCGACTGCAATCCGCTGATCTTGAACTTCCACTTGCTCATCAACAACGTGACAACGGTCGCCAACACGACGTACGGCGACGCGACCAAAAAGAAGCGCACAAATGATATTCCTGCGACGTTGCCGACGATAATGTTCGGCACGCTGCTAATGAGCGTCAGCAACCCGCCAACGTTCGTTAGCAGGCCTTCGGTGAGCAGAAACCCCAACAGCAAATCATTGCGGTTCAGTTTTTTGAGCGAGACGGTGGTCAAGCTGCCAATGATAATCATCGCTGTGACGTTGTTGAGCACGGCTGAAAACACGACCGTCAGAATGCCGTAGTACCACAACAGCTTCGACGGGTCGCCGTTCGATTTTTTGGTGAGTTTGATCGCCATCCACGTAAAGACGCCCGAGCGGCTCGTGACTTCGACAAACAGGCTTGCTCCCAGAATGATCGTGATCACGCCCCAGTCGATCGCCGGAATGTAGACGGGCAACTCCAAGTGATGCCCACCGGGTAGCGTGATCTCTCCAAACGGCAACAGCGAGATGCCCACGAACGAGGCGACTATCGTTTCGAGAATCAGGCAGAAGCCCGCAAACGCGCCGACGATGAGTGACTTCTTCGCGTGCAGTTTTTCTTCAAAGGCCAATGCCGCAATCATTAGCGCCAACACGGCCGCGAACAGATACGTGATCCACGCCGGCACGGAGGGCGAATGAGGCGCCTCGGCAGCGCTTGCAGAAAAAAGCAGCCACGGCTCAGTCATTCAAGGCATCCTTTCCAACGGTACGGCGAACGTGATCCGACGCAATAAATCCATGGCGAGTTTTCAATCAATCTCTACCGGGCACGTTGTCGGCGATATCTGTCCAGTCAAACGCCATCACGGCCGATTTGTGAGAATACTCTCAAAGCAACAGCATGGCGACGTCTAAAAGTTGAACGCTCAATGAATACGTGATGCCGTGCATCGCCAATTGGTCTTCGTCTTTGGTGTTTGCGACAAGTAAGTCGATCTCATGGTCGTCAACAAGTTTGCGATACTCTTTCAGATGGTGCCCCCGCGACACACCGGAGTGGTATGAAATGTTCGGCCCCCGCGCGCGAAGCTCTTCGATGCAGGTCTGAATGAAGTCGGAGGCATCTTTCAACAATTGCTCGTCGATGAGACGGCGGGCCTGGTCCGATTCGATTTCGGGAATACGCTCGATTGCATTCATATACCGCTCGAACGCGAGGTCATCCTCAACGTGACACAGCCAAACCGTGCCGCCGGCAACGCACATTCGCACGCCATAATTGATCAGCCGGTTGTCACCCGAGATGTGGTCGGTCACCATCATGACGCGCTGGCAGTTTTTCCCGGTCAGCGAGATGGGATGCGCGGCCGTGCCTGGCAGCAACAGCACGGGAATGCTCGTGGCTTGCGTCAGCACGTCGACGTACACGCCCAGGCTGTGTTGAGGCACCAACGATTCTTCCTGCAAATGACGGTACGTCACAATCAGGTCGGTTTGTTGTTGATTGATCTGTTCGAGTAGCTGACCGACGTTGGCGTAGTCGTCCGCACAAATGAGCCGAGGGTCGTCGGTCAGCGGCAGGCTCGGCAGAAACGTCGCCAATGACTCACTCAGCGATTGAGCGTCGGCTCGGTTGCCGTCGGTCACCAGCGCGATCGAGTGGATTGGAACGTCGGCGTAGGTGAACGGCTCGCGCTGAGCCCGCTTGAACATCGATTCGAATTCATCGATATGGCTGCGATTGTCCATGGTGGCGGCACTATAACAGTTTGGTGCCGGCCTCTCCAACTCGCTCACTTCGGAATTCTCGGACATTCATCCCAAGCCCTTTCGATGCGCTCAGACGGGCGATACACTCATCGAAGACGATGAAACGAACGTCATTCGTGATGCGACGGTCGTTGTGACGTTTCGAAGCCCAGAGGAAGTCGACAACATGAGCATCCAACCTGTTCTGATTGATGGCGAGTGGACACAGTCGTCAGGCACGGGCACGTTTCACGCAGTGAACCCGGCCACGCGCGAGCCGCTACCTGACGCGTTCCCGGTGAGTCCGTGGGATGAGGTTGAACGGTTCATTCGGGCTGCGCACGCGGCTTCGCTTGAAATGGCGGGCTGGCCGGGCGACCGGTTCGCCGCCTTTTTGGATGCGTACGCGTCGGCCATCGAATCGCGTGCCGAGCAACTCGTCGAGACGGCGCATTTTGAAACGGCCTTACCCGTTTCGCCAAGGCTCAAGGACGTCGAATTGCCGAGGACGACGGGACAGTTGCGACAGGCCGCCTCGGCCGCCCGGGACGGCTCCTGGGCCGCGCCGACGATTGATACGGCCGCGAACATTCGTTCGGTCTATGGCCCCATCGGCCCGGTCGCCGTCTTCGGTCCGAACAACTTTCCATTTGCATTCAATGGAATCGCAGGGGGCGACTTTGCTGCTGCCATTGCCGCTGGGAACCCCGTCATTGCGAAAGGCCACTCGTCACATCCGGCGACCACGCGCCTGTTCGCAGAAGCAGTACAAGAGGCGATCGCCGCGACAGAAATGCCACCGGCGTTGGTTCAGCTGATCTATCGCACAAGCCATTCCGACGGCGAGAAGCTCGTTGGCCATCGGCTCATTGGCGCCACCGGCTACACCGGTGCGCGGAGCGCCGGTCTTGTCCTCAAGCAGGCGGCCGATCAAGTCGGCAAGCCGATCTATCTGGAATTGTCGAGCATCAACCCGGTATTTGTCCTTCCCGGTGCTCTGGATGAAAGACTCGAAGACCTGGCCGAGGAATACTCCGGCAGCTGCTTGATGGGCGCCGGGCAGTTCTGTACGAACCCCGGCCTGGTTGTACTTAGGGACGGCCCGAAGACTCAGCAGTTCGTCGATACTGTCGCGGCGAAATTCGAACAAGCGCCGGTCGGCACACTGTTGAGCGGTGGTGTCGAACAGAACTTCGCGACCGGAATTGGGGCGCTGGTCGAAGCGGGGGCTGAGGTTGTCGCCGGCGGGCAGACCGGTGGCGGCGCCGGCTTCTCCCACCAAAACACGCTGTTACGTGTGTCGGGCGAAACGTTCTTGAAGAACGCGGCAGCACTCCAGTCGGAAGCATTCGGCAACGGCTCGCTGTTTGTGACGGCCGGCAGCGATGACGAATTGATCGAAATCGCGGGTTGCCTGGACGGAAATCTGACGGGCACGGTGTACAGCGACACCACCGGGAAAGACGATGCACTTTACAGCCGGGTCGCTCCCCTTATTCGACGGGCCGTCGGCCGGCTGATCAATGACAAGATGCCCACCGGCGTCGCCGTTTCGCCGGCGATGAACCACGGTGGGCCCTTTCCATCGACGGGCCACCCGGCTTTCACGGCCGTGGGCATTCCTGCATCCATTCACCGCTACGCTATGTTGCAATGCTTTGACAACGTCCGGGCAGATCGACTGCCGCCGGCGCTACAGGATGCGAATCCGACCGGAACGATGTGGCGGTTCATCGACGGGAATTGGACACAAGGCAACGTCGGCTAAAGAAGGTCTCCGTGAGACCGTTGATTGTCGGGCTTGGCTCGACGAACTCTGGGAACACGACGCAGATTACGCGCGGGTTACACGTGCTCGTGCGGGCCTCTGCGAACCGTTCCTTGCCGTCCGGCTGCGCTCGCGACGTGTTCCGTTCGTCCCGTTGAGCCGCGTGTGGCGGATTGCGACGCTATGGCGTGCTCGAGACGGCTGAGCTTTTCGTTCAGCGAGCCGACGTTGCGTGAGACCTCTTCGGTCGTTCGTTCGAGTCCGTTTGAGACGAGCGTGATCACGCCCAGGAACAGCAGCATCTGACCGACGGTCGAGACCAGCCAGCCTGTCGGCGTGTAACTCTCCGGACCGCCGAAATAGCCCCAGAGAACGAGCGTCGTTCCCACGGTTAACAGTCCAACGCCGCCAAAGGCCAACAATTGGCCGACCAACGCGCCCCAGTGGGTACCGCGGTCTTTTTGCTCGACGATGGGTCGCGTGTCGGCGACGTTCCGCGTGTCGAAGTGCGGGGCCGGGATTTGCCCGTCGTGTGTCGCGTCGAACCGGACGTAGGGCTGCGGTTGGGTTTCGTCGAGCGGATGATAACCGGATGGATTCGCCGTCTGGGCAGGACGGCTGTCGCCGGCGTGCGAGGCGTCGAGTCGATACACGTGCGACGATTTCCGTTGCTCGGCGTGAGGGACCTCCGGATTGTCATCCTGAGCAAGCGAATCGTGAGTGCCGTGTCGCTCAAACGCGGCGGTCTCGTCACTGTCGGACGATTTGCTGAGAACGGGGCCGAATGGATCGAGAATACTGTTGCTCGACCAACGTTCGAGCAATTCACGGGCTTCTTTCGTTTTCGACGTTTTGTGCGTTGCGTCCGACGTACCGATCTGGTTGCCACAGGTGGCGCAAAGCACGTGGCTGTTGTCGGGCGTCACCTCAGCGGCGACGTCGGCTTCGCAATTCGGACACCACATCCGTGTATTCTCAATTGAAAAACGAGCGGTAGGACGGCTTGGATTTGTAGGTTCCGTCGTACTGAGTCGCACCGGCCGATGAGGCGCCGGCAATCAAACGACGGGCAGTGAAATGAGGGCCAAAGAATCCGCTAGATCAGTTTCGATCATCACCAGCGAGCTACTGAATTTGTAAGATGAGAGAGAGTTGAAGGCTGCCCGGAAACAGCCTGGGTGCGAAATCTACGTTGAAGCCCCAATCGACGCAAGGCCGGAATGTCTTCGCTGTTCGGACCGGCATGACGCTTCATCGGGCGCAGGCCCTGTCTGTCCAAATAGAAACTTGACACAAGATATGTAACACGCTGTCAAAACAGTGGTTATGGGATATCGGCATGCTTCGAGTCTCTAGGTGACGCGTATCGAACGAAGCAGGGAGAGTTGCCAGGCAGAGCATGCGAATTCGGCGGTGGAGAGCAAAAAAACCTGGTCACAGTGGCCGTTGCTTGTCAGTCGATGAGAATCCGGTTAACCTCCGACGTTTTCACCGTCTGTTTGGGCATACGCGCCGGTTTCGGCCGTGGACCACAACATCAGCCGATCTCGGTCGGGCTCAGACTGCGGGGCTGTAAAGTAACCAGTTGTCGACCGAGCCATCCAGCGGCATCCGATTCCCGCTCGATCGGTGAAAATCGGTAGCTCAACCGGTTTTTGACGCGATCCGCCTCGCAACGGGACCGCGCAACCTTCCCCACGAATACTGTTGACGCCTCTCAGACGGTCCATCGAAACGTAGCGGCCGGCTTGGAAACCAATGCGGAATCAATCGACGGCAATAGTTGATGCAGAGACCTCGTAACGACGACGAACGCATCGTCATCACCGGTATCGGACTGACGGCCCCAAATGGAAACAGCCTCGATGAATTTCGGGCCAGTTTGCTTGCCGGCCGGTCAGGCGTCGTGCGGCACGACATTCGCTACATGGGTAAGGTTCTCGCTGGCATCTGCGACTTTGACGAACTCCGCCACCAGAAGCGGAAGGAAGTTCGCCGTGGAACGCGTGCTGGCTCGATTTCCATCTATTGCGCCAACGAAGCGATCAAGAATTCGGGGCTCGACTGGGAAACCGTCCAAAAGGACCGCGTGGGCGTCTACATCGGCGTCACAGAGCACGGAAACGTCGAAACAGAGAACGAAATCTACGAGATTTCACAGTTCGAGTACGACACCAGTGTCTGGTCACATCACCACAACCCTCGCACCGTGGCCAATAATCCTGCCGGGGAAGTGACCCTTAATCTGGGGATCACCGGCCCGCACCTCACGATGGGGGCGGCCTGTGCCGCCGGAAACGCGGGTTTTATTCAAGGTGTGCAAATGCTTCGGCTTGGCGATGTCGATTTGGCGATCGCTGGTGGTGTCTCGGAGAGCATTCACACGTTCGGCATTTTTGCCAGTTTTCAAAGTCAAGGGGCTCTAGCCCAGCATGAGGACCCGGCCAAGGCGTCCCGTCCGTTCGACGTCGACCGAAACGGGATCGTTGTCGCCGAAGGCGGTGGTCTGTGCGTGCTCGAACGATTGCCATCAGCTTTGGCCCGCGGCGCGAAAATCTACGGTGAGATTGCCGGTTATGCGATGAATTCCGACGCATCCGATTTCGTGCTGCCCAACGCAAAACGGCAAGCGGAATGCATGCGTTTGGCCTTATCGCGGGCTGAAATGGAGTCATCTGACGTCGACATCGTCAGCAGTCACGCCACGGCGACTCATCAAGGTGATATCGAGGAGACGCGTGCCTTGCGAGAGGTTTTCGGAGACACTTCGAAGGTCGGTATTAACAATACCAAAAGTTTCATTGGTCATGCCATGGGCGCGGCGGGGGCGCTAGAACTTTTAGGAAACCTGCCTTCGTTTGACGACGGAATCGTACACGCTACAATCAATCTTGATCGGGTCGATCCGGAATGCGGTTTGGAGCAAATTGTGGCCAATGAGCCACGCGATGTCGGAGATGTCGGCTGCATTCTCAACAATTCGTTCGGAATGTTGGGGATCAATTCGGTCGTCATCGTCAAGAAGTTTTCCTTGGAGTGAAGTGAATGAATCCGGAAGAAATCAGGCAGGTGGTTCTCGAAATCCTTGCTAGAATTGCGCCTGACGAAGACCTGTCCGAGTTGAACGATGACGTGCCGTTCCGTGAACAAATGGAACTCGATAGCATGGATTTTCTCGACATCGTCATGGAACTCCGCAAAATGTACCGTGTGCAGATCCCCGAGGAAGACTACGAAAACCTCGTCACGATGGATCGTACGGTCGGTTACCTGACTCCCATGCTCAAGGACGTCACCAGTCCTGCCTAATTGCTCTCCCGGCGACATTGACATCGGCTGTTCCCCCGTCATGATGGGTCTTGTGCACGACGTGTTCCGCGCGTCATCGGCGAGCGAAGGGCTGGAGTTCACGAATCGCCACTGTACACCTGTCGCGCTCCGCTTAATGCCGCGTTAATGTGTCGTGTTCGGAGTGGGCGATCCCAGTCGAAGGCCGCCCCTGACAGGTTTTCATATGAAGTCTGCGCGTCGAACCTCGAATTGAAGTTCGGGACGGACCGGAGGCCAACGGCTCGCCGCGATGTGAATCATCGGATTCCGTGCGGAAGGCACATCAACCTCCGACACCGAGGAAGCGACCAGTTGTGGTTTACGATACGGTCATTATCGGCGCCGGACTCTCGGGTTTAGCCGCCGGAATTCGCCTCGCGTATTTCGAGCGCTCCGTCTGCATTCTGGAAAAGCACACAAAGGTCGGCGGGCTGAATTCGTTTTACCGGCTTCGAAAACGCGATCACGACGTCGGCTTACACGCCGTCACAAACTATGCGCCGCCCGGCACAAAAACTGGGCCGCTCAGTAAGCTGCTGCGACAACTAAGACTTAGCTGGGACGATTTCGGCCTCAAGCCTCAGAAGGCGTCGGCCATCAAGTTCGGTGACTGCACGCTCGAATTCAATAACGAATTTGAATTCCTTTTCCAGCAAATTGCGGATCGATTTCCCAAGGATGTCGACGGCTTTCGGAATCTGCTGAAGCGGATCGAAGGCTACGAGGAAGTGAGCTTGACGCGGAAGTTCTGTTCGGCCCGTCAAGTCGTCGGCGAGCACATCAGCGATCCCCTGCTGGCCCAGATGCTGTTTTGTCCGCTCTTGTTTTACGGCAGTGCGACACCGCGCGACATGGATTTCGGCCAATTCGTTATCTTGTTCAAGAGCATTTTCTACGAAGGCTTCGCGAGACCCAGCCACGGCGTGCGGCGGATACTGGACTCCCTTGTCGGAAAGTTCAAGTCGTTAGGGGGCGAACTTCGGCTGCGCCGCGGAGTCCGATCGATCAAGGTCGAGAACAATCGAGCCGTCGGTGTCGAACTGGCCAACGGCGAGATCATCGAAGCCAGAAACGTTTTGTCTTCGGCCGGAGCGGCTGAGACGATGCGATTGTGTCCGGAAGCCCCGGCCGACTCGCACCCTCGACCTGGGGAAATCTCCTTCGTCGAGACCATTTTCTCGTTGGACCGCCCGCCCGAAGAGTTCGGACACGACGATACGATCGTTTTTTACAACGATTCCGACGACTTCCGCTACGAACGCCCCGAAACGCCGGTTGACGTGAGAAGCGGGATTATCTGCTCTCCGAACAATTTTCAATTCGATGAGCCATCCGGCGATGGCCGCATCCGGATCACGGCGCTCGCGGACCCTGGGTATTGGATACAGCTCCCCCGCGACGAATACAAAGCCGAAAAACAGCGCTGGGCCGAACGCATCGTCGAATCGGCTCTGCGGTATGTCCCCGACTTCCGATCGTTCATCGTCGACACCGACATGTTCACTCCGCGTACGATCAAGAAGTACACGGGCCACCTCAACGGCTGCGTTTACGGGGCTCCCGACAAGGCACTCGACGGCAAAAGCCGCTACGAAAACCTGTATCTGTGTGGCACCGACCAAGGGTTTCTCGGCATTATCGGAGCGATGCTCTCGGGAATATCGATCGCCAACGCCTACCTGCTCAAGCACCGCTAAGCCTCACAGATCGCTGAACGCTGCTGGAAAGTACGGGGCTTCGTCCGCCAGCGGTCCATTGAAACCGCGATGTCGGACCAGTTGTATTCACCCCACCGAGTGGCTCGGAACGTCCCCAGCGACACAGCCATCGCTGTAGGCTGGAATTTTTCGTTCGGTGCAATACACTAAATCGTTCGAAGTTGGCCGAGGCCCGGGGTCTTCCCACGGAGGGTTTTGGTGTCGAGTTTCCTATTTTTCCGGCCCCACGGGCGTACTTGAAGCGATTCGAATGGCGAAGGATTTTCTCAGCGGTTGCGCCGATCATTACGACATCGTCGTCATCGGTAGTGGTTTGGCCGGTTTGACGTCGGCCAACGTCTTGGCCCGCGCCGGTTACTCCGTCTTACTGTTGGAGCATCACTACCAACTCGGTGGGATGGCGACATGGTTCAAACGCTCCAATGGCCACATCTTCGACATTTCCCTGCACGGCTTTCCGTACGGGATGATTAAAAGCTGCCGCAAGTACTGGTCGCAGAAAATTGCCGATTCCATTGTGCAGTTAAAAGGCATCCGCTTCGAGAACCCGCAGTTCTCGATCGAGACGACGTTCAATCGAACCGACTTCACAAAACTCCTGATCGAAAAGTTCGACGTTCAGCCCGAAGTTGTGCAGGCGTTTTTCGACGCGGCACGCAGCATGAACTTTTACGACGACCAGTCGAAGACGACGAGAGAGTTCTTCGACGAGTTCTTCCCCGGCAGGGACGACGTCGTTCGGTTGCTAATGGAGCCCATTTCGTACGCCAACGGCTCGTCGCTCGATGATCCCGCCATTACGTACGGCATCGTGTTTTCGAACTTCATGCACAAAGGGGTGTTCACGTTCGAAGGCGGCACAGACAAACTCATCGGGCAGATGAAACAAGAGCTCGACAAGAATGGCGTCGATGTCCGCATTCGCAGTCTTGTCGAGGGTCTCGAGATTTCGGCCGACCGCAAAATCACCGGCGTCGTCGTCAACGGGCGCCGGATCGGGTGTCGCGCTGTGGTTTCCAATGCCAATCTAATGTCGACGATATTTCGTTTGGCCGGTGAGGAACGGTTCGACCCGGAATTCATCGAAGAAGCCCGGGCCGTCCGGCTCAACAATAGCAGTTGCCAAGTTTATATCGGCCTGAAGCCGGGGGAGGGATTTGACTTCTGCGGCGACCTGTTGTTCCACTCTGAACATCGGGGCTTTGACGTCGACGCAATGATGAGCCGCAAGATTAGCAGTCGAACGTTTTCATTCTATTATCCGAAAACTCGCCCGGGCAGCGATCGCCATCTCGTCGTGTCGTCAACCAACGCGAATTATGACGACTGGGCGCACCTGTCGGAAGAAGGATACGAGGCGTCGAAAGCCGATCTGTGTGAAACGACGCTCGACTGCCTCGAAACGTACGTTCCGGATATCCGGGCGATCGCCGATCATGTCGAAGCCTCGACGCCATGCACGTTCAAACACTACACGCGTCACTTGCAGGGTGCCTCATTCGGAACGAAATTTGAAGGACTGAAGATCAGCAAAGAACTGCCCGAGCAGATCTCCGGTCTGTTCCACGCGGGCAGCGTGGGCATCATCATGTCGGGTTGGCTGGGTGCCATGAACTACGGAGTGATCGTCGCCAACGACGTCGACAAGCTGCTCACGCCGGCTGCCGCAAGCGTTTAGATCGCGCCCCAGACCGGGCCGTGCTTGATGACTCACCCTTCGAATCGTCGGGAATGCATCGCACGTCAGCCCGAATCGAAACGACTTCGCGAGGAAAATCGGTGAACCGTGAACAGATCGAAGCCTGCATACCGCATCGCCCACCGTTCTTGTGGCTCGACGAAGTCATCGAGCGAACCGATGAGCGAATTCACGCCCGGACGTTTCTCGATCCAGAGCGGGACGTCTTCCAGGGGCATTATCCCGGCCAGCCGCTTCTTCCCGGCGTTCTGCAATGCGAAATGGCCCTACAGGCCGGGGCAGTCCTTATCGCGGGCTTAGCAGATATGGGTGATGGGAGAGTTCCCGTTGTCACGCGCATGAACAACGTCAAGTTTCGGCGTATGGTGAGGCCCGGAGAAACAGTCGATATCGAAGTCGAACTCAACGAAACCATGGCGAACGCATTTTATCTGACCGGAAAGATCAGCGTCGACGGCCAGACGGCAACCAGGCTCGACTTCGCCTGCGCAGCCACCGACGCGTCGAGCTTATAGCAACCGCAGATTCTGCCAGTCTTCGTTCCCGATCAGTCGGCAGCCGCCCGCTTGTGCTCCACCATTTGGCGATTGTAGGCACCGATCGTTTCCTTGCGGCGGAGCATTCCGAGCAGCTTGCCCGGGTTGGCCGGATCGAGCACGGGCAACTCATCCAGGTTGAGCATTGTAAATCGCTGCATTGCCGTGTTGAGGTCGTCATCGGGCGTCACACTCAAAATATTTGTGACCATAATGTCTCGGGCGACCGCCAACTGCCAAATTGTCTCATCGTACAAGTAACTCCGCACGTCATCGGCTGAGAAGATTCCGACCATCTCGCCCTGTTCATCGACAACGGGAAAATAGTGCTGCTGGACCTTGGCCAGTGTGTGCACGATCTCGTCGAGAGACATTGACTCGGGGATGAACTTGATCTCTCTGCCGTGCCGATAGACGCTTTGGACCTTAATCCCCTGCAAGATGTCGACCAGAAAATCACCCCGATGCGCGGGCGATTCAAGCCGCGTCGGCACCTGCTTGTTGTACAGCGTCCAACGTCGGCTCAAAAGAAAGCAGAGCATCGAAACCCACATCGTGGGCAACAACAGTTTGTAGTCGCCCGTCATTTCTGAAACCATGATGATCGTCGAAAACGGAGCGTGCGCACATCCGGCAAAGAAACCAGCCATGCCGACAATTGCGTAGGCGGGAATCGTTTCGCTGCTCACCAGACCCGGCATGAGTTCGTGCAAGATCCGTCCGGCCGCCGCACCTACGCAACCGCCAATCACCATCGAAGGACCAAACACACCACCTGAACCGCCTGAACCAATCGTTAGCGCCGTCGTAGCAATTTTCATGAAGGCGACCGCCAACAGCAACTTGACGGTCAAGCCGTCGGCCGAAGTCGCCGAGTTCAAGGCTTCCTGCAACGTCCCGTAGCCGGTTGAGAACACGGCCAGCAAGCGCTGGTCATTTCCCATCGAGAAAAATAGGCTGAGCCCTGCTATTCCCGCCAAGCCGGCGCCAATCGCCGGTTTGATATGCGGGACAACGGGAATTTTCTTGAACAGCCAGTGCGTCCCGTCGAAAACTTTGATGTAGACAATTCCCACCAACACCAGCGCGACGGCCAGCAGCGAATAGGGGAACAGTTCCAACGGAGAACTGAGCGAATAGTGCAGCGATTCGCCAAACAGTGGCGTGAATTTCAGATGCGCGGGCTGCGCCAGGCTATACACGCTGTAGGCGATAATCGAGGAGATCGCCGACGGAACAATGACGTCCGATTCCATCTCGGCTTCCCTGTAGAGAATCTCACCGGCAAACAGCGCCCCAGCCAAAGGCGCCCGAAATATCGCCCCCACGCCGGCGCCCATGCCGGCCGCCAACAAAATCCGACGGTCGTGCGTGCTCAACTTGAGCCGCGTCCCCAGATACGAACCGAACCCGGCACCGATCTGCGCGATCGGTCCCTCACGGCCCCCTGAGCCACCGGTTCCGATCGTAATCGCCGATGCCAGCGTCTTGATCAGCGGAACCCGGGCACGGATGATGCCCCGGCCGTTGTGAAACGCGTCGATTGCAGCATCGGTCCCGTGCCCTTCCGCTTCGGGCGCGAACGTGTAGACCAGCCAACCCGAGACAAGCCCTCCGAGCGTCATGGTCAGAACGATCATCCAAGGCGCGAAGGCACCCGGTTCCGCATGAAAAAACGACT
>Ga0315336_1000494_pt1 | contig 108459 bp, 70 predicted proteins | sample ASW5metaG_FD_204512 | JGI IMG/M metagenome (GOLD analysis project Ga0315336, IMG submission 204512) | Ammonia-oxidizing marine archaeal communities from Monterey Bay, California, United States - ASW #5 | ecosystem: Environmental > Aquatic > Marine > Intertidal zone | place: USA: California...
TAAAGGGGCTTAACAAAAAAAAACACGACTGGGGCGACAACTCTTTCTCGAAAACAAGTGTCACAATTGTCATCCCAATCCTATCGCTGAACTACGGACGGAGGAATCTTTCGCCCCTGAATTGACGCGTGCGGGCTCTCGGTTCAAGGAAGCATGGTTGTCGAACTGGATTGCCGACCCTGAATCGATGCATCCTGATTCGACAATGCCACGGATTTTGAACGGGACGCCAGATAAGATTTCGCGCGATGCGGCTGACATTGCCGCCTATCTGGTCGATTTCAAAAAAGCTCCCGAAGCTCCTCGGCGTAAAACGCGGAAGAGCGACGTGAAAGCCGGAAAGGCGCTCTACAACGAATTGGGATGCGTGGCGTGTCATCGACTCCCATCGGAAAAACGGTTCCGAACGGGAGATTCCAGACGAATTTATCCTGATCTAAATCAAAAATGGCATGAGTCTGCATTGACCGCGTTCTTGCAGGCGCCCGAGCGAAATCATCCTGAGATTGCCATGCCGAATTTTCGCCTCACGGAAAACGAAGCTTCGGCGTTGACAGCGTATTTGCATGATGCAACAAAGACTAAGGCCAGAACGTCGAGTTGGTCGAAGGGCGATGCGACGCGCGGGAAAGAATTGCTTCACTCGTCCAAGTGTATGGATTGTCACAATTTCAACGACGGGCCGTTAGCAACTAAGACGGCCAAGTTTATGACAAAAATTGACGCGGGCTGTCTTGCCGATGACGCGAACAGACGTGGGAACGCCCCAGATTTCGGATTCAGCTCGGTCGAGCTCGATGCCCTTCGGACTTTTGACGTGGATGACCAGGAATCTCTGAGGCGCGTGGCGCGGGCCGAAGACGCGGAACTTCAAATCCAGCAGTTTAATTGTGCGGCATGTCATGCAATCGAAGGGGAGCGAGATTTCTGGTCGGAGTTGGTGCCGCCGGACGAGGCGTCGGGCGATGAAGATTCTATTCATGTTGGACGTCCGCATTTGAATTCGGTGGGTGAAAAACTGAACACGGATTATCTGGAGAAGCTATTAACGGGAACGCTGGAGTATAAGACACGGCCTGGCTTGAAGGAACGGATGCCGGGGTTTCCGAATCATGGCGAGAAGCTGGCTCGGGGTTTGAATGCGATGCATGGGTTCGGTCCATCCGAGCGTGACACTTCGGAGGCAGATGAAAAATTGGCGGCCATCGGGAAGAATCTGGCGACCAATGATGAGATGTTCCGGTGCAATACATGCCACGGTATTGGCGATGCGTTACCGTTGGCGGGAGCCGACACGGAAACGATCAATTTCAAACACATTCCCGAGCGGTTACGGAAACCGTTCTTTCATCGCTTCTTACTGGACCCGCAACGGACGCTGCCCGGCACACAAATGCCGGAGTTCGCGGATGACGACGGGGCGAGCACCATCAGCGGCATTCTCGACGGCGATGTCGAGAAGCAGTTCGATGCGATTTGGCAGCATATGCGTTCGCTTAATTGAACTCCGGTGCGTCGGGGTTGCCTCGTGACATGAGGTAGGCCAGCAGGTCGAGCAGTTCATCGTCGTTCATTAAAAGAGTCAATTCTTCAGGCATTTGAGAATACGGCGACGGCTCGATGGATTTCACGTCGGCGGTCTTCACGAGAATAGGTTCTTCTTTGGGGTCATGTGTGTAAACGAACATCTCCCCTTCTTCTTGACTCCCGGATTGGTTAACGACAATGCCTTCGATGAAAGAATCGTCGTTGAGGGTTACGATGGACGAGCCGTATTGATCCGAAATGGCGGCGTTGGGTTCAATGATGGCCTGCAACAGATCTTTCATGGAGAATTTATTACTCACGGTGGACAGATCGGGGCCAACCGCTCCCCCGCCTCCGTCGAATTGGTGGCAATCGGCACACCCGACAGCGTAATAGGCGTTGCGTCCCTTTTCAAAGTCGCGGCCTTTGAGGCCTCTGCGATTCACGAGATTGACGGCTCTTCTCAAATCCAGTTCTTTGTCCCGGCCTTCGGTGGGTGTTATTTCAAATGCAGGGACGGCTTCGAGGTTTTTACCGGTGATGTGGGCGAGTGCGGCTTTCTCGGCGTCGGAACAATTGGCGAGGGCTTCGTCGCGGATGTTACTGAGGAATCCGGAATAGCTGGAACCGCCGGGATAGGTCGCGGCATGATTGATGTATTCGAAGTATTCTTCGCGTTGAGGCATCGACCACCCGTAGCGAACGTTTCGAAGCATGAGGGCATAGTTTGTCTTTTGAGCGGGCGGATGGTTGTCGAGTACTTTTTGGATTGTGCCTCCGTATCCACGATTCCGTTTGAGCAGTTCGGCCCACTCGGGAATCGGGGTGGGCTTGGCATCAGACATGAGGGCCAATCCCTTTTCGATGACCCCTGGTCCATCGAGATACACCATGAGACGGAGGAGTTCGGCGTTGATATCGTCGCTGCTGGAAGGCAGATGGGGATTCAAACGTCTGATCACGGTGTCGATCAACTCCTGATCGGGACGGCCCATACGGGTGAAGGCCAGGGCGTGCGCACGGAGTAAGCCTAACGCAGGCGTTTCGTCCATTTTGGCGATATTGAATCTGTTCAAGGAAGCAATCAAATCGTCGCGATCATCCGGCGTGCCCATCCGTGCGAGCGCGATGAGGGCCACGGCAGCGGCTTGTGGGTCTTTTTCCTTGAGGGCTTTCTTCTTCCATTCGCTGACGGGTTGATTTTCGATGGCCACGCGAGCGGCGAAGCGAATGAAGCGATCATCGTCTCCCAGATACGGCCAGGCGGTTTCGACGGCGTCAGGATGGGCGCTTCCGTGAAAAGCTTCAAGGCTACGGCGTAATGCGCGTGCATCGATGGTGTCCTGAGATTCTTTACGGAGTGCGGGTTCGGTCGGGTCGATGCCGTCGTAGTAAACGCGGTAGAGATACGATTGGGAGCCACGACCACCGACGGTGAAGTAGAACGCGCCGTCGGAGCCGAATACGGTATCGGTTACCGCTAACGGCGAACCGGAAACGAATTCTTCTTTGGTGGCGGTATAGCTGGCGCCGTCGGGTTCCATGTGAATGGCGTAGATGGTCCCGAAAGTCCAATCGAGACCGTAGGCGGCCTGCTGATATTTGGCCGGGAATTTTGCGTCCGTTCCGAATACCAGACCGGTGGGTGAACCGGGCCCGATGTCGATGACTGGCGGAAGGCTGTCTTCATAATAGACGGGCCATTTTCCGGTCCCGCTGCGCCATCCGAATTCGCTGCCGCTGACGGCGTGACAGATACGGGTTGGGCGATACCACGGGCTTCCTACGTCCCATTCCATATCGGCGTCGTAGGCGAAGAGTTCGTTTTCGGTGTTCATGGCGATATCGTATTCATTGCGGTAGCCGTGACTGACGACTTCCCAGCTTTGGCCATCAGGCGTTACGCGACAGATCCATCCGCCGGGGGCCATGCGTCCTCGAGCGTGTCCTCGAGCATCCCATTGGCGAGGCAGTAGGTGGTCTTCCTGCCAAACGGCGGGTTGGCGGCTGCCGGTGATTTCGGGGAGGTCGGTGTGGTTACCGGCGTTGATGTAGAGGTTTTGTTTGTCCTCGGTGTAGATGATGGCGTGGGGTCCGTGTTCGCCGGAGCCGCTGACCTTCATGAGCGTTTCGAGGTTGTCGAGTTCACCGTCGCCGTCGGAATCGGTAATGCGATAGAGGCCGCTTCGGTCGCCGCCGTTGACATGGACGTAAAGGCTATCGAAGGCCCAGAACAATCCTTGGGCGGAGGAAATATCTACGGGGATTTTCGTAACGACGGTTTGAGATTCCGGTACGCCTAGGATAGCGGGTCGCACGTGGTAGATTCCGGCGTTGTCCTGATCGGAGACGAACAGCCCGCCGTCGGGGGCGTTGGTCATGGCGACCCAGGAACCCATGCTGGCTTTGGGTACGGTGAAGACGACTTCGGCTTTGAAGCCGGGAAGAAGGTTCAGGTTGTCGACCGCGATGGCCATGGGTTTGGGATTCAGGTCGGTGTTTTCAGCGAACTCCAGAGACGCCATGGTGACGCGGCTCGTCCACGTGACATCGCTGTCCCCCACTTCACCGATGACGTTTACTTTTTTCCAGGCGGAATCATCGTGCCCGGGACGGCTCCACCCGGCCTTGTCTTCGTCGATGTATTTCCAATCTTTGTTGGTGGTGATGATGGTCTCGGTGCCGTCGGTATGGGTGACGGTCAGCCGGAGAAAGAAGCCTGCGGCGCCGTCGTTGTTTTTGGCGCGTGCGGCGATGGTGTTTTGGCCTTTCTTGACGAATTGGGTCGCTTCCATGATACCGACGCTTCCCCAATCCCGCTGGCGAAAAAGGCGTTCGCCATTGGTGTAGGCGATTACTTCGTTATCGCCCGTACCGGCAGCGATAACGGATTCGACGTCTCTATCCAGGGTGAAGTCATAGCGGAAGATGGCCGACTGGTTGTCCGTTTCCTCCTGTGCCCAAATCCATTCCGGGGTTTGGGCTCCAGCCAGGGCGGTCATCATCATGATCGCCATTCCGAAAGTCATTGCCGTTTTCATCGTGTGCTGTATCTCCAGAGTCTGTGTATTCATCAAAAAGCGGAGTTCATATACTGCCACGTTGCCGGCGAATAAGCAAAAAGAAACCCTCCCGAAATGGATTCGGGAGGGTTTGTGATTCGACAGAATAAGGACCGTTGTTTAGTCGGTGCCTTTAACGCCTGTGAAGCTGTAGTACATCCAGCCGAGGGCCATTTCGTCTGTGGTTGGACCACCAAAACGAACTGAGCGAGTCGGGTCAGGATTACTTGGGTTCTCGGCGGAGTTATCAAAGGTCATGTCGACTTTGATCTTGGTTCCGGCCGGGAATTTTTTCGGTGTATCGTATTCGTAGCTCGTCTGCCATGCATAGTCATATGTCGGCACATCGAGAATTACCTCTTCTTTACCGTCAGGATAGAATGCGGTGTATTTTGCGGAAGCGCCACGGAAGTGCATGTGGGGCAGCATATTCAAGATTTCGAATTCTTCTTTGAACGTGTGGCTCATGGTTACGAGGTGAGATTTCGCATGCGGCGGAATTTCAAATCCCAAGTTACCGATGGGTTCAACGTTAATGGGACGTACATCGGCGTCGTCATCGTAGAAGAAGAATCCAAGACGGGATTGATCGAATCCACCGGTGCCTTCACCGGGTTCTTTATGGTAGTGCATGCTGATGCGGAGGGTCGATCCTTTTTTCAACAGGATTCCATATCCGTCCTGGAGCAAGCCAGGTTCTGCACCGGGAGCAAAGCCACCGATGTTTCCGTAGCCGAGGGATCCTGCGGCTTCGGTACGGCGTTTTTGGTGAGGATTCACACTGTATACCACGATGTGATGTACGAAGTCCGCATCGCCCTGCGCTTCAACCGCACGAATCCAGCGGTCTTCAGGAAGTTGTACTTCGGTCAACTTGACCGGAATATTCGGCTGCCAATCTTCTACGTCGTCGCTGACCCAAACTGGTTCAGGAAGGGAGACCACGAGATCGGGTTCGCCGATCCACCATTCTCTGTCTTCGAACACGAGTGCATCAGGGGCATCGCTCGGATTACCACGTTTTGCGCCCTGGTCTACCCAGCGCGCGATGGTGTCGATTTCGTCTTGCGTGAGCGAACGTTCGTTACGGAACGTACCCGCTTGGTGCGCTGCGGCATCCCACGGCGGCATCACTTTGTTGACAACGGCCTTCTTGATGGCAGCTGCCCAAGGACGAGTCTGCTCGTAGGACGTTAATGAAAACGGTGCAATCAAGCCAGACATCTTAACCGCTTTTTCGCGGTGACAGTTTTGACAGTTTTCCTGCACGATGGGCAGGACATCTTTAGTAAAGGTTGGTTTTGCGGGAACTTCCGCAAAGGCCTGGGACATGCCCATAGTCATGGCCAAGCCGGCCATCATCCAATAACGCGCTTTCATTTCTCTCTCCTTGGTTGAATCACCCTTCAACGTATAAGAATCAATAAACACAGGGTATTTCTATAGTTGGTTAGTATAACACCATTCGGCAGGGTTGGTTCAAAGTCTGAGCGATCGCTCAAAAGTCGACCCCATGGTGGAAAATCACCCGAAATCGGTCCTGAAGGTCTTGAATTCAGACAGAAGCTGTACTAGTATTAAAATTTCCTATTCAACCCACTCTGGAGTTCAATAAAATGGGGACAAATAAGACCACGGCGCAAAAATTGAAGACGCGCAAGAAGAATTTGAAAGAAAGAATAAGCGCCAAATCGGTGGGTGAATTCCACGATATGCAAAATTGGTTTCCCGAACGGACTACTATTCTGGCCGAGGGGGATTCGTGGTTCGCTTATCCTCCGGATTGGATTATTAAGGGGAAACCGTCGAACTTGGTTGCGCATCTGAGTCGTATGACGAAGGGCGGGGCGAATTTTTATTGCATGGCTTCGAACGGGGATGAAGCGGTTGACATGGTTTCCGGGAAGCAGAAACATGAGCTGGTAGATGAACTGCGCTGGCATGAGGATGATCCAAGTCGAACGCAGATTGATCTCCTGCTGTTCAGCGGCGGTGGGAATGATGTGGTGGGAAAGAATGATTTCGAGCGATTCATCAGACCCTTCCAAGCAGGGTTTACGGCCGAAAAATGTGTCCGGCTTGATCGGCTGAAACGGAAGACGAAACAGATTGCGTTGGCAGTGGAAGAGTTGCTGGATATACGCGACCATTATTCTCCTAAGACGATCGTGCTCACCCACACGTATGATTATCCGTACCCTTCCAATGTGGGTGGGGTATTTCTGGGAGGACTCATCAAGACGAAGGCGTGGATGAAACGCTTCATGGACGCCAAAGGGATTCCGGATAAGCTGCAGGCTGACATCATCAAAATCTTCATGGATCATATGGGTGACAATTTGGTGGCGTTGGCTCAGAAGCGCGCTGGCCTAATCGTTGTGGATACGCGCCAGACGCTGAAGGGGAAGAAAGCCTGGTTGAATGAAATCCATCCGACTTCGGAAGGGTTCGAAAAAATCGCGGCGAAAATGTACGGGGTTATGCAACAACACTTTCCAGTTTAGGTCCTCTGTTGATTCGTTTTGATTACTTTGGCATAGTGAACGTTCACTCATCATCTGGAGACCTTATTATGAACGCTTCACGTCCAATCCTACTTTTCTTTCTTACGATGGCATTTTCGTCTTCGTTGCTCGGTTTCAAATCTGCCTCTGCTACTGCCGTAACGGCGGGGCCTATGGTAGGACATGTGACGGAGACTACGGCGAAAGTCTGGATCAATTTTGGAAGTGTGGTCTCGCACGAAGCGATCGCGTACCAGAATGGGCGAAAAGTACGGGGGGAGTATCAAAAGGGATATGCGTATCAATTTGAAGGGTTGTTGCCGAACTCTCCGGTTCACGTGGTCATTCGTGCAAACCCAGGTGGTGATGCTTGGGAAACTCACGAAGTATTTTTCCGTACGGCGGCACCGCCGGAGCATACGGGTACTTTGCGGATCGCGTTTGGATCCTGTTCGAAAGATTCGCGGCATCCGTATGTACCGGTTTGGGAAGCGATGGCGGCGGAACAACCGGACATGTCGATTTGGGTGGGCGACAATAGTTACTTCATGATCGGTGAGGGGAACTACAGCACGACGGGTCCGGTGGGCGATTGGAATTCTATGGAGCAGATGATGTCGCGGCATATGGTGACGCGGACGAATCGATACCTACAAAATCTGTTGCGGACGACACCGATGTATGGGATTTGGGATGACCACGATTATGGTCCGAACAATGCGGATCGCGAATTTGAATTAAAGGAAGAAGCATTAAACGTGTTCAAACACGTGTGGGCGAATCCCTATTTTGGAATCCCGTCGACTCCAGGGATTTTTTCGAAGTTCCGCCGTGGACCTGCAGAGATTTTCCTGATGGATGACCGGTATCACAAATACGTGAAGACGAATGATCATCCCGATGTATCGGATGATGACGCGGAGATTTGGGGTCAGGGTCAACTGGAATGGCTGATGACGGAATTAAAACGGAGCAAGGCGGCGGTCAAGATTATTGCGAACGGGACGCAGATCATTTCGAAGGACGGTCGCGGCGAAGGTCACTTTAATGAGGCGCCGAAGGAAATACAGAAGCTTCTCGACTTTCTGAAGAAAAACAAGATTGGCGGGGTGGTGGTGTTGTCGGGTGATCGGCATATCACGGAAGTATTGCGGCTGGATCAGGACGGCGGACCGGACATCGTCGAGTTTACGAGTTCACCTTTCCAACAAAATCAGCCGGTGGCGTTTCTAGAACGTGACCATCCGACGCACGAATGGGCGATGCGCGGCAACAGTTACGGTCTGGTAACCATCAATGTGACCGGCGAAAACGAAGGCACGGTCAAATTCGAAATGCGGGACGCGAACAACTTCGTACCCAAGCGCAATGCAGATGGGGACCGGGCGATTGCCGAGTATTCGTTGAGTTCGTTGAGTTACCCGAAATAGTTGAGACTGCATGGCCAACTCACTGCGTGGGCGCCCGAATTTAATTTTGGTTCCTCGCTGCGCACGGTCGATTTCATGGATCTCCGAAGAAGGAGGTTCTCATGACGACGTTTACGGCAAGAACTTCAAGTCGGCTCTTCCTTCGAACTATCCGTTGGGAAACATGTTGATCATGGGTTCGCCATCATTGAAATCAATTGTGGTCGTTTTCGTAGTTTCATCGACGACAAAATCTTTTACGAGGACGACCGAATTTTTCAGATAATTCTCTGTATTTTTGGGGTCGGTTCCATACACTCCTACATATCCATCGACCGGAAGCGAAATGGCCTCTATACGATAATTTCCGGGCTCCAAGCCCCAGATGTCGCATCGACTGTTACTTCCCCCGTACCGATATACGCGGCTACGAGCGACCCATTCGACTTTCCAATATCTAACCCATTCGGAGAAAACCTCGCCGTTCGATTCAGGTGCATCCGCCCGCGTTATGGAGACGTAGGCACTCTTCATGTTTTCCGGAATATTATTCACGTTGATGCGAATGGTCTTTTCGGGGATATCTACATTCAATTCTGAAATCCCCCCCTCTTCAAGATATACGGTTCGTGTGACGCATTCGAATTTTCGTGGTAAATAGATGCTTACGCTCGATCTGCCGGCTGATAGTCCTTCCAAGTAGAAACGGCCATCTTCGTCAGTCTGTGAATTAATGATTCCATCGACGAGGTCATTTCCATACCAATTTATCAATGCCTTGTGTACTGGTTTTCCAGCCATCGTAAATCTACCTTGCAATACGGATGTTCCGATGTCGAATTTCAAATCAATTGTTTGAGAATCCCCGTCGAAAATATTCAGGCCCCGAACCCATTTGGTTTTTCGGACATTATTGTTGGTCAAACGGACGGCTCCATAGACGATACCGTTGAGGTCCCGAATTCCGGAGGCGAAATATCGCCCATTTTGATCGGTGCGAATCGCATTCTTGAGGAGTTTCCCCGAGAACCCCGTGGATTTAGATATTTCTTTGTCTACGTGCGCAAAATGTAAATCAAATTCGGTATCGGCTAACGGCTCTTCTCCCCAATACACGGTTCCCTGAACGGAGGCGCCCGTACTCACAGGAAAGTCGAATCCGTCGTGTTGGGCACCATCTTTGATGGTAAGAGTACGCACCGGTTCACCGTGAAGACCATCCACTTTTTGTCTTACAATTTCGTAGTCGCCGGGTTGCAATCCATCAAAGGCAAACACTCCTTCGTCGTTCGTCTTGAATTGTGCTTCTTTTGTCCTCACGTAGCTGCTGTCGGTCCATCGGTACGCGGTTACCGTCTGGTTTGGGATAGGCGTGTTGGTAAAAGCGTCGTAAATCCTGCCTTTTACCGTTCCATTTCTCCCACATTCGATCGTAAATTCCTGGGGTTGATCGCTGCCGAGCACGTGAATGACGGACGCACTACTTATTTGCACTTCGCCGACATTTTCTAAATGATGTGCCAAGCTATCACTGTTCGTGAATTTTTCCGAGGCGACTACGGCTACATAGGCGCCTGGTTTCAATTCATCCGCTTCGAATCTTCCATTTTCGTCCGTTTCGAACTGAAAGACGGTAGTCCCGGTCAGATTTAATTTTAAAGTAGTCGAGTAGACACTCCACGGGACGAAGTCTCCCTCCCCTCTGGCTTCCATTTGGTCTTGTATTATTTTCAATTCGTCTTTACCAAATCGCGATACATTTGGGATTCCTCTCTCGGGCTCAATTTTGAATTCAACCGCTTCTTCTGGATAGATCATTATTGTTGTGCCTGAGATTGGAAGTCGGTTTCTGGCGGCTACGACGAGGCCGGAGATAAGACTCGTTTCGCTGTCTTCTTTTTCCGACTTCGATGCTTGCGCATGATTCGAGATTGATGCATTTCGATCGACCGGGGCCGCTTGTGTTTCTGGTTCATTGGTTTCCGTTTCCAGCGGCTGTCGCAGAATCTCCTCGATCACCGGTTTTTCTTCGGCGACATCAATGGATGTTGTTTGATCATCGGGACGAATGTCGGTCCCGAATATCCCGAGGGCCCACGCGAGGGCAAGCAATAGTCCTGCGAGCCCCATACCGGCTTTGGCACCAAAGGAATTGAGCCATGCCCACCAGCTGGATCCGGCGACGGAGACTCCCGAGAGGGCGAGTTTGGATAGGGATGCGCTGAGGCTGGCGGGAACGGCTTCGGCGACGATGGCTTCGAGCATGGTGACGAGTGTGGCCGCGCCGACGGTGTAGCCTTTTTCCTGGAGGGATTTTCGAATCTGGTCGATGCCTTTTTCGACGCGGTAGGTGATGGTTTGTCGGGATACGCCAATGCGGTGGGCCGCCTGGGATTGGGTCATGCCATTGAGGAAGTGTTCGACAACGGCGTCTTTGTATTTCTCAGGGAGGGCGTTGATGGCTTCGTCGATGTCGTGCTGGATGTCGTCCCAGATGATTTCGGATGTTTCGTCTTTCAGAGTCTCTTTGTCGTACCTGTCTTCGCGGGCAAGGCGTCGGTTTGTTTTCTTCAGGGAGTTGAGCGACGTATTGGTGGCGACGCGGTGGAGCCAGCTGCCGAGGGAGGAATGGATGGTTGGGGGTTCCTGAGCGAGTTTAAGGAAACATTCCTGGGCAACGTCTTCGGCGTCTTCGTTGCTACCGGTGATTCGACGGCTGGTTCCGAAGACCATGCCGGCGTATTCGTCGATAATCCATTGGAATGCATGGGCGTCGCGGCTTTTTTTCCATTGTTTAAGGTGTTCGATGTCGGTGGTGCTCATTTCGAATCCTTCATTGTCTATTGGTTTTACTATACAGACAACGCCATTTCCAGTTTGGCCAAGGACTGCCGTCCGGGCTGGATGGGCATAGCCTCGGAAACTGATTCAACCTATTTAGGTCTGTAGGCGTCCAATCGGGGTATCTTAGAAAATGCAAGCACGGAGAAGGTTTATGAAAGTTAAAATACTTTTAGCGTTGATTGGTCTATTCTTAAATAGCGGCGTTGGAACGCAAGCTAGTGCTGCCGATAAACCTTTGTATGACGAATCGGGCAATGGGCAGGCAATAATTGCCGCTGCGGTGAAGCAAGCGGCCGACGAGGAAAAGAAAGTTCTCATCATGTGGGGCGGCAATACGTGTAGATGGTGTCACCTATTGCATCGACTTTTCGAATCGGAAGAGGACATCAATGCCTATTTGGAATCGAATTATGTTTCTATTACCATCGACGCCCAATCCAATATGGATTTGATGAAGGAAATGAAGATTAAAAATCGACGGACCACTCCTTTTTTGACGGTGTTGGATAAAACGGGTCTAAAAATACGGGACGAAAACCCCGAGTCAATGGAGAATGGGACGGGTCACGACCCGAAACTGGTGTTGGCTTTCCTAAAAAAGTATTCGGCGAAATCTGGGCAGGGCGAGTCTTCGAAAAAGGAGAAACGCCCACGTCGAAGCGGACGCAAAACGCGCTAATTCCCCAGCGGCGGGCACCAAATTTCAACTGGCGGTTACGTATAGGTAGAATCAACGTTACGGAGCCGCCGAATGAACCTAACTGATCAGCAACTACTTCACGACTGGTGCGTGCGCCGGGATGCGGAAGCCTTTCAAGCGATCGTTCAACGTCATGCAGCGATGGTGTATCACACGGCGTTACGGGTGTTGCGGAACGCGAGCGATGCGGAGGATACGGCCCAGGCGTGTTTCGAAACGCTAGCCGAGGCGAAGGAACCGGCGAAAATCCAATCATTGGGTGCATGGCTCCACGGGATGGCGACGAATCAGTCGCTGAATCTGATTCGGACGGACAACCGTCGGATACAGCGTGAGCGACGGTATTCTGAAGAGACTCCCCCATTTTCTGAGCCTGCCAATTGGGACGACATCTATCCGTTGGTGGATGAAGCTGTCTTATCATTGGATGAATCTTTGCGTGTTCCAATAGTCACGCATTTTCTCGAAGGTAAATCCCATGGTGAAATCGCGGATGAACTGAACGTCGGACGCAGCGCGATTACGAAACGGATTGGAAAGGGTGTCGATCAGATTGAATCTTTTCTGAAGAAAAAAGGCGTGACGCCGGGGGCGGGGTTCGCGGCTGCGTTTGCATCGAATCTGTCGTCCACGGGTGCGGCACATGCTTCCCTTCTATCTACGCTCGGAAAAATCGCGATCGCACAGGGCGGTGGAACGGCGGGTACCGCAGCGATGGGTGCGACCGCGTCGTGGCTGTTTTTCGGAAAAGTCATCGCCGTCGGCCTCGTCGCAATACTAGGCGGTGGGTTGGTGATACAACAGTTTTCGGAAAACCCGATTTCGGTCGCTCCGGTCGCTCAGATCGATGCACCCGTCGATGCGCGGGACTCAACAGAAATTGATTCAGCCACACGATTCGGCCAGACCTCTAACGTAGCTGTCGATTCCGGAAGCAGCTCCTCAGTCGGTAACTTTTTTAGTATCGCAGAAGATCGAAAACTCGAAAACTGGGTCACTGTTTCGGGTTCTGTGTCGCGTCCAGACGGCACGGGCGTGGCGGACGCGCCGGTCTCGGCGGGGTGGCACGGTGTCAGCCTCGCCACTAACACGAATGCAGACGGATTTTTCAGCTTGGATTTGCCAAAAAACAACTACGGTGACGGTCCGCTCTGGTTTTCACGCAAGGTCGACCACGCCAGACATCTGGAGGAAGCTGCGTTCGTCGGGAAAGTCCAGGGCAATTCTTTGAGCGGGGTTCTGGATTTATATTTCGGTGAATTCAGTGTCGAAGGAAAACGTAATGGCTCCGGCGAAGGTGCGTTGGGAAGTTGGACAACGAAAACTAATTTCAAGGATGATGAACGTGAAGGCACGTATGAAGGTGTACTCACCCTGGAACGAACCCAAAACGGAAGTATAACCGGGAGCTGGAAAGACGGTTTGGGACCGGCTGATGATCTGTCGTTTTATACACTGCCCAAGCACGCGACAATCCAATCCCAATTTGAAACCTTTACAACCGGAACTTACCATATGGAAGTCCCGCCCGAAGGTCGGGACGATATGCATCTTACGCTCATGACGATGGGGACGATTTCCGGAAAAATCGTCGACGCTAATGGGAAACCTCTCAAACAATGGCAGGTAAGCGCCCACCATGAATCGACCGCGTCGTTTCATATGGAAAGCTTGGATAAAAACGGCGAATTCGCGATGGAAGACCTTGTACCCGGGTTTTGGAATTTGTTTGCCCAAGACAGTCGCGGAAGCAACATACAAAAGCGGGTGTATTTACCTGATGACGGGCGTCAGGTTAGTACGACAATAACCTACGGTGCTGATTTCAGCGGAACGCTATCGGGGCGCGTGATCGATGTGAACGGAGCGGGCATAGCGGACGCAACCATCGTCTCTCAAGCGTTGAATCCCGCCCTTCAGGCGAAGACGGATACGGCGGGTAGTTTTACGATGAGCGGTTTCGAGCCAGGCATCGGCGCGCCGTTGAGTGTCGAAGTTCGGGCCGATGGGTTTGTCGTAAATCACGTTTCGATTCATTTGCAGGACAACTCAACGACGGATATCGTGTTGGAGCGAAGACCAGAACTAACGGGGTTCGTCATAGATGCTGCCAGACGCGAACCGATCGTACACTATAGAATCGTCGCCTGGAGCGATCGTGGAACGAACGGCAATAAACGTTCGTTGTCGCACAATCACCAGATCCCGATGAGCGAATCCGAAGACGGCTCATTCGAATTGAAACCCAATATACTGGGCGATTTTATCGTCTGCGTTTCAGCACCCGGATTTCTATCGAACTTCGTAACGCTGAGTGATGTCGGCGGTGGAACGCTTCGCCGGGGAATCGAGATCGAGTTAACGCCCGCACAACCCATCCGTGGCAGGGTGGTCGATCCAGAAGGCGACCCGATACGTGATGTGGGCATTTATCCCGGGCCCCCGCCATTTATCAGTTCAATGGTTTACAGAGACGAAGACCATGTTTTCGCGCGTACGGACGCTGACGGCTTCTTCGAAGTCGTGGAATACAGTCCACATTTGGAGACATTGTCGGCGTATCGATTGGGTTATGCGCCTGTTTCTGTAAAACGAGAGATCGATGGGCAACCCGTTAATTTTGTTATGGACAAGGGGGTCAGGGTTTCGGGAATCATCCATCGTAATGGAGAACGAATCAGTTCACCGAAAGCGCGGGTGTTTTTTTTCATGGCAGGTAGCAGGATATCCTACGAATTCAGCAAGAAAAACGGCACTTACTCACTGAATGGCGTGCCGCGTTCGGGGGCCACCCTTGGCGTCGAGTTTAATTCGAATCCAAAAATAACCATCACTCGTGAAGTCGACAATCTGACAAAGGAGTCGATGCCTATCAATTTCGATTATGTTCAACACGAAGACACTGTTATCGAAGGAAAAATAGTTTCCCCATTCGAAGATCTTGAAGTTCGTAGGGTAAAGGCAGTTCCCCGCCACATGACGGGAGACCAGATTGAGTTCTCGGTTCGTCCACGAAAAGATGGTTCCTACCGCTTCCGCCGCATACCGGAAGATGAATACGTGGTAAGTGTCAGATGGTACGACGAGCGCCTCGGCGACGTTGTCGATTCCGAACCATTCTTCATTCGTACTGATATCGATCGACCGGTGCAGCACGACATTCAAATCATCGTTGATTGACGCTTCGCCCATTTTTGGGCCCAGAAATGGAGGGGCGTCATGGCTTCCATGAGGTCGAGGCCGTGTTTGGTGAGGGCGTAGCCTTCGTCGGTGTTTTGGACGACGCCGGCGTCGCGGAGTTCGGCGATGCGGGCGTTGAGGACGCTGGGGGACATGTTGTCGCAGGCTTCCCGGAGTTCTCTGGAGGTGAGGGCTTCGTCCCGTAATTCCCAAAGCATTCGCAATGCCCAACGTCTTCCCAGGAGGTCCAAAAGCGCCATAATGGGGCGTCCGGTGGTGGATCCGCGTACGGGCGAACCGGGTTCGGGCGTGGGCATGAACATTTCTCCTTGCGCTACGGTTTTCGTAGCACGTATACTATCGCTACGTTTTTAGTAGCACTCAGTATGCGGTATTTCGATGCCGCGACGCAACCCTAAGGAGAAATGATATGTCTACCCCCCGTATGAAACCGTTGGAAGCTCCCTACGATGACGACACCCAGAAGATTTTCCGGAAACTGATGCCGGAAGGAATGGAACCGTTGAACATCTTCAAGACGAAGGCGAAACATCCGAAGCTGTTTGGTCCGCAGATGACGGTGGGCGGTATCCTGCTGTACGGCGGCGAATTGGATCGTGTGGAACGGGAACTGCTCCTGCACCGGACATGTGCACGGTGCGGGTCCAAATATGAATGGGGCGTGCATGTGAATGCGTTTGCCCGGCGTCTGGCGATTCCGGAGGAGAAAATCGCGGGTACCATCAGCGCGGCGTGGGATGACCCGATGTGGTCGGACCGGGAATCGGTGGTGATTCGAGTGGCGGATGAGCTGCATGACACGGCGACGTTGTCGGATGAGTGTTGGGCGGCGTTGTCGGAGGGCTGGTCGGAACAGCAGATCATCGAGATGATCGCTATCGCGGGGAATTATCACGGGATTTCTTTTTTGACGAACGCGTTGAGGATCGAGTTGGAGCCGAACGCGGAATCGGAACTTTGGGATTCGCTTTTTCTTTCGGGAAAGAAAAAGTGAAATAAAAAGAAACCGACGGATACTTACGTATCCTCAGTTGAAGAGTATCATTTAAAAAAAAGTCCAACACACTAAGTAGTTGAAGTCAAACGTGAAATTCACGGACTATATCATTGCGAGCGAAGCGCGGCAATCTCTTACACCGGCGATCTTCCATTCGCTCGATCTGCCTTGTTAGAAGATTGCCACGTCGACCTTACGGTCTTCTCGCAATGACGTGCAATTTCGGTTTGAAATTGCTTTACGAGTTTCAGGGAAACTCGACATGGTCAGGTGGACGCGGGTTACTTCTTCGAGCATAGCCATGGTATGGTGGGTAGCTATGAACCACCGGTTGGCCAAATTCATTATCGACCTCCTCTACTGTTCCGCATTCCCCCTTTTCGTGTTGGGAACCATCGCCGTATCAAATTTCGTATCCATCCCGAATGTCCCGCGGTACGAGTTCATTTTCTTTTCGTGCCTGGCGTATCAAGTATTTATGTTGGCTACAAAAATCGAAATGCCGAAGGAATTCGGAACGGTGTTTCTGTTTCATGGGCTGGGCGTGGGGCTGGAGATGTTTAAGGTGAACCACGGGGGGTGGTCGTATCCAGAGGAGGCGTGGTGGAAGCTGCTGGGGGTGCCACTGTATTCGGGGTTTATGTATGCATCGGTGGGGAGTTTTATTCTGGCGTGTTGGAAACGGTTTGAGATTGAGCTCGTCGAGTTCCGGTCGCAACGTGCTATGACGATTTTAATGGTTTTGATTTATGCCAACTTTTTTACAAATTATTGGATCTTGGATATGAAGCCGACGTTGTTGGCGGTGGCGTTGTGGCTGTTTTGGAAGACGAAGTTGGTGGTACGGAATCCTCTGTCGGATGGTGACGAGAAAGCCCGGGTGCCCCTGTTCGCCCTCTTCCCCACTTTGGGTCTCGCGTTGTGGTTGGCGGAGAATGTGGGGACTCTGTTCGGGAGTTGGCAGTATCCGAGACAAACGCATGGGTGGACGTTTGTGCCACCAGATAAATTGCTGTCGTGGACGGTGTTGGTGATGGTGAGCTTTTTGTTGGTGGCGTCCTTGTTTCGGGATGAGGGGGCGCGGGACGTTGATCGAGATTTGGCTTGAATAAATTTGACAGATTTTTTGTAGATTATTTGACAGTCATCACAGAACAGGAAAATTTATGTCGTTGTCGCAATTGGGATGGGTATTCGGATTAATCACGTTTGTTTATGTTTTGATTGTCTTTTATTTCACGGGAATCCGGCCGAGGTTGCCCATTAAGGATGAAGAAGAAAGGTCTCCTCTATTTTTGGAGATAGGTTGTCCCAACTTCGGATATTCGGCATCGCGCTTTGCAATCTATCCCGATTTCATCGCGATAGATGCAAAGAGATTGGATTCCAGTAACATCATTTCGATCGATAAAAAAAGAAACATGAAACGGGAATTTTTCTTCCTTAAGTTTGAGAAGAAGGATAGCCTGCCCGGATTGTCTGCTTTCGTGCGGGATCCAAGAACAATGCCCGATCCGACTCCGTTTCTCGAAGAACATTTCGCTGGTCATCTGGCTTATTCGTTTCGGAAAAATGGGACGTAAACCTGTTTTGGGCTTTCGGCGAACGCCTTGTGGGCATGCGTTTAATCGTTTACCTTAGTTCCGGGTGCGAATAGATTGCTGCGTCACTTTGTTCCTCGCAATGACACAGTCAGATAAGCCTGCCCCTACTTGGTCAATTGTGGATTCTTCACCCAGAACGCTGCAATGAGAATTGAGATGGGAATCATAGCGGAGAGGGCAAGGCCGGGGCCGAAGCTTTGGGTTTGTTCCATGGAGGTGGCAAGGATGAGGGGTCCGATGGCGGAGGCGATGACCATGACGCTGCCGCTTTGTCCGCTGATGGCGCCGAGGTGGAGGGTGCCGTAGAAGCGGGGCCAGGTGACGTTGACGAGGCAGCCCCAGAGTCCGCCGGCGATACCGCAACCGATGATGGCGAATGTGCGCCACACGGGGTCACCGAAATTGATGAAGGCGAGGTTGCCCATGGCTTGCATGGCCATCATCACGATAAGAATATTTTTGAGGGGGGTTTTGTCGCTCATCCAGCCGCCGATGAAGTTGGAGCAGACGCTGAGGACGCTCATGGGCAGGAAGACGGCGACGCCTTGTTGTGCAGTGAGTCCGGCGACCTCAGACATCTGAACGATGTGGAAGGTGATGCCGGTGATGACGAGTCCGTTTCCGCCGAGGCCTAATACGAAGACCCAGAAGGGATAGCTGCGGCGGACTTCGTGGAGGTCGAAGTGGCGGAGTTCTTTTTCGGGTTCGTCGGTGTATTCCGCTTTGATGTAGTGGCCGTCGGGGACGAGGCCATAGTCCTGCGGGCGTTCACGGTAGATGAGCCAGCAGAGAAACGCGACGACGGTGCCGACAATGCCGCCCATGAAGTAGTAGGCGCCTTGCCATCCGAACCATGAGATGAAGAGGCTGAGGAAGAACGGTGCGCTGCCAAACGCGAATGCGGTGAAGATGCCCATGAAGCCGGAGACACGCCCGCGGCGTTTGTCCCACCACTTCCCCATCATCACGCGGGGCGACATGGTCATGAGGCCCTGGCCCGTGAACCGAAGCGCGAAAAAGCTGAGCATGGCGATGGCCATGGGGAGAATGACGGCTGACGATTCACCAAGGATGTCGACGCCTGCGGACACGACATTGCCAATGTTGGCGAAGAAACAGAGAACCAGTCCAAGTCCAATGCAGGCCATGGTCATCATGGTGCGTACGCCGATTTTGTCGATGAGCCGTCCGGCGCGTACGAGGAGAAGTCCGCTGGAGACGGTGCCAATACCGTAGGCCATGCTGAGTTGTTGCGCGGTGAGGCCGGTGGCTTCGATGAGTTTTGGGGTGAATACGCTGACGCCCATCGTCTGGCCGGGAATGCTGGCCATGACGCCCATCACTGCACCGCCAGCCACGCACCATCCGTAGTAGAAGGGCGTGCGTTTGGGCAGATCGTTGATGTTCTGGAGTAAAGACATAGCTGTGGCTTTCGCTTCCGAGGGGAAAGAGGTGATCATACAGGAAGGGTCGGTTGTGGCACAAGACAACTACATTTTTATCCGCAGATGACGCAGATTTCACAGATAGACGTTTTTCGATACGAATATAACAATTAGGACGAACGGCGTGGTCGAGCCCAGAGCCTCTATGATATATTTCCACTCAATGAAGATGCGGAATGCATCTGATAATTTCTTTTGGCTTACCTTTTCTTTTTAAAGAAAAGGTAAGAGGAAACTGAACATGAAGTTGAACCATCCAGAGTTGGTGAATTCGTTGCGGTTGGCGTATTCGGCGGAGAAGGCGGCGGCGTTTGCGTATGTGGGGCATGCGGGGTCGTTGAAGGATCCGGATGAGGTTTCGGCGGTTCAACAGATTGAACAGGACGAATGGGACCATCGCGCGCATGTACTGGCGCTCATGAAGCAGTACGACATTCCGATTTCGAGGTGGTATGAGATCAAGTATTGGTGGATTGGTAAAACCATTTCGGCGGCGTGTTATGTGATTGGACGGTTTATGCCGTACTTTTTTGCCGGGAAACTGGAAAGCGGGAATGTCTGCGAATATTTTGTGATGATTCATCACTTCCACTCTTTGGATATCACGGAGCATGACGAAATCCTGTATGAAATGGGCGTGAAGGAAAAGGAACATGAGGTTCGGTTTCTGGAGATGATCAAGGATGCACGATGGCTGCCGTTGTTTGAAAAGGTCTTTTCGTGGGGCGCGGATTCGTCACTGAACGATATCGATATGGATACACTCCAATCGGTTGAGAAGTCTGATTGGTATTGCAAAAATTACAGACGCTAACCTACCTTTTCTTTGAAAAAAGAAAAGGTAGGACCAAAATAAATTGATGGATACTCAGGTATCCTAATGCTAAACGATTATGTTTTTCGGGTTGTCTAAAGAGACAACGGAGGTGCAGAGAAAATGAAGTATTTGAGTTTATTGATTGCGACGGCTTTGGTTTTAACTCAACCGACCGTGGCCCACGCCTGTTCCATTTTTACCGTAGTCCGCGACGGACAAGTGTTGATGGGGAATAATGAGGATTATGTGTTGCCGGGGGTGGTGTGGTTTGTGCCGGCGAAGGATGGGAAGTTTGGGCGTGTGAATGTGGGGTTCGACACGGGGTTTGCTCAGGGGAGCATGAATGAGAAGGGGTTGAGTTTTGATGGGGCGGCGCTGCCAGAGATTGCGTGGGAACCGGACCCGTCGAAAGAGACGCCGAAAAATGTTGTCGATCTCATCATGAACGAGTGCGCAACCGTGTCGGAAGCAATCACTTATTTCGAGAAATACAATGCGCCGTTTATGAAAAATGCGCAGATTATGTTTGCGGATGCGACCGGTGATTCGGCGGTGATTACGTGGCTGCCGGAGACGGGGTTGTCGGTCGTGCGCATTGAGGGCGACCATCAGGTGGTGACGAATAATCGATTGGAGGCTTCGGGGTATCGGTGTCAACGGTTTGTGAAAGCGGAACAAACTCTGGCGGAGCGGACAGATGCATCGTTGGACACGATGGTGGCGGTGATGGATTCGGTCCACAACCGGGGGCCGGGAGCATTCACGAGTTATTCGACGGTCTATGATCTGAAGAAACGGAAGATGTTCATTTATAACCTGGCGAATTTTGAGGAAGTCGTAGAGTTTGATTTGGCGGCGGAACTCAAGAAGGGCCGGAAGAAGTACGGGATGCGGTCGTTGTTCAAGAACAGTCCGAAGCTGAAAGATATCAAAGGCGCCGAGCAGCGTTATTTTTGGGACACGCGCGTTACGCTGTCGGCGTCGACACTGGATAAATACGTGGGCACGTATGCGCCGAACGAAGCGCCGGACGTGAAGATTCGTGTGGAACGGGATGGCGAGGAATTGCGGGTCATCAATCCCGGTCAACCGGCCGCGATCTTGTATTCGGAGACCGAGAATGTGTTCCGCCTGAAGCCGGACCGTGGACAAGTGACGTTTAATGTGGACGCGGATGGCGCGGTGACAGGGATGACGCTTCACAAGCAAAGGGACATGCACGCAAAGCGGGTTGGGGGTTGAGCTATTCCGGACACCCATCCGTGCGAATTCGACGATTGAATTATGCGAGCCGCTTGACGTAAGACGCAGACGGATTCGGGATGAATAAAACGTCTCTGTAGGGGTATTGTTTAATGATGATACATTTCCTTGCACATAGTAATTCTGGTTGGGAAAGTTTTCTCGTTGTCCTAACCGCTTTGGCTTCGTCCAGGATAATCGTTATCCCAATCTCGATGATTACGGCCAAGATTCTCGTGGACTCTTTTTTCAAGGATTTGTAGTCCCGAACCTATCGTTTTTCTGCGCTGATCCACCGCTGCTAGCGATATTCGGAAGAAATTAATTTTCCCTCCCTATCGGCATCTCCGAATTTGAAAGACGCCACGTGAATGTTGACAACTCACGGCCCCATACACTGTTGGAGTTCTTGGTGTTAGAAGATTGCCACGTCGACCTATCGGTCTCCTCGCGAAATGACGGGAACTCTTACGAGTTCCTACGGAGTTTCAATCGAAACTCCACATAGTCCAGTGAACGAAGTATTGAGTCAATTCCAGTGAATCTGTTTGCGACCGGATATATCCCTGCAGACTGAGGATACGAATGTATCCGTCGGTTCTTTTTGGTCTTACCTTTTTCTATCAAGAAAAAGGTAAGTCACTTTCCCGGGCGGTGACGTTATAGGGTTATACTCTTGTAACGAATTGGAGAAGCGGGATGGGTGAGCACGACGGAATACTGCTGGATCGATGGGAAACGACGGGTGACAACCAGGCGTTTATGGAACTGGTGGCTCGGTATCAGGGGATGGTGTTTGGGGTCTGTGTCCGAATCGTAAAGGACCGAGCGAAGGCGGAAGACCTGGTCCAGGACTGTTTTCTGAAGCTGACGAAGAGTCGTCCGAAGGCGTCGAACACGTTGGGTCCGTGGCTGCATCGGGTGGCGACGCATGCTTCGATTAATCAGTTGCGGTCGGACTCACGGCGTGCCACCCGCGAAAAAACATTCATGGCCGAGAAGGCTTCTCATTCGGAGGCGGCCTGGGATGATATCGACGACATTCTGGACGAGGAACTGAACACGCTGCCGGATGAGAACCGTGACGTGATCGTGGCTCATTTTTTACAGGGGCACACGCAGGTTGAAGTCGCGGAACGATTGGGTATTCCACGCACGACGGTAAGTAGCCGGATTAAGGCGGGGTTGGACCGGCTGGAACGAAAGCTGAAGACACGAGGCGTAGTCGTTCCTTCGGCGGCGTTATCGGGAATGATGGTTACCGAAATGGCGCTGGCGGCTCCCCCGTCGTTGGCAGAGGCGATGGGCAAGGCGGTATTGAAGGGTGTGTTTGCACCACAGGCGGCAGGGAATTCCGTGGGCGTAAAAACGCTGGTGCCGATCGCTATGGCGCTACTGCTGTTGGCCGCGGCGTATCTATTTTGGCCGAATGAAACTTCTCAACCACCGCAATCGGGCATAACAACGACGACGCTAGCAACCGTCACTCCTCCGGCTGAAACGCCGGAAGCGGAACCCGTGATACTTGCGGCGGCGGAAAACGATGCAGCGCCGGAAACGGCAATCAACGAAGAACCTCTCGTGACGTCGGATACAAAACGACTGCAATGTCAGGATGTAGATGGCAATCCGGTCGTCGGAGTTTCGGTCACGGTGTATCAAGTTTCTATGGAAGGGCCTCCTCTCGCCCGTGGCTGGGATTTCGACCGAAATCCGTATCAGGCGAACGGACCGCTGATCAGCGATTCGGAGGGGTATATAGAGTTCCCGATTATGCAGGCAGCAGAAGATATTTCGCTCGTCACGATGGTGTACGCGGTGCTCCCGAATGAATTTGTTGGAGCTTGGAATCGCGTCACCAATTCTCCCCGGCCGGGTATCAAAGAAGACATCATTCGGATGGTGAAATCGCGGAACATCCCCGGGCATGTGGTGCTTCCGGCCGATGTGAAGTTGACGGAAATTCTCGTGGACACGATGACCGTTTCGGTCGAATCGCCCGATATGCCCTACGGCGTGGGCGCGGGTAGTTTTATGATGCCTGACGATCCGGTGTTGAATGGGTTGTACGTGACGAAAGTCGATACGAACGGCCGGTTTGAAGTGGCCAACCTCCCTGTGGACGGTGGTTTTAACATACGGGCGCGGGGTGCAGGATTGGCGGAGGTGCAGGTGCATGTACTGGATTCGGCCACCACGAAACACATTGAACTGAACCTGATTCCAGAGGGTGTGATTACGGGTACCGTTCGTTTTCAGGGTACGGGTACTCCGGTGGCGAACCGGAAAGTGATCGGGTTTACGTCGAGCAACCGGGGTATATCGAGTAATCAGATAGCGGTGACGGACGGGTTGGGTCAGTACCGTATGACGGGTCTGAAGGAAGGGCGGTATGAAATGCTGATCGGGATGGAGACCTTTCCCCCGCTTCATGTAGCCCACGCAAAAAACAATGTGACGGTGCGATCAGGCGAGGTCATGGAAAACGTCAACTTCACGCTGGAGGAAGGCGTGATGATTCACGGGACGATGACGAACGAAGATACCGGCGAACCGATTCCGGGCGTCCTGCTGGCGGCGATGAGTCCTTCGTGGACTTCGGGCGTATGTATCAATACGGTGTTCAGCGACGATAGCGGGCGCTATGAAATGCGGATGCCCGTGGGGAACACGTATATGTACGTTGGGCAAACACCGGAGGGAATCTATCCGCTGAAACAAGCGGGGAAAACCAGCGTGACCATTGCTTCGGTAAACGCGATCATGGAGCCTTTCGATTTCAATTTCAAGGCGGACACGAAGTCGATAGACGATATCGGTGAGGGCATCGTAACAGGGAGAGTATTGGATCCATCGAGTAATCCCATTGCAGGGGTATTAATTAGCGAATCACGCAAATACAAATACGGTGACGACAATCATTCGTACGGTTTTTCAAAAATCGGCACGACAGACGATGACGGACGATTCAGTCTGAAACTCGCAGCAACGGGGACGCACGAAATTATGGTAGGCGGGTATGAATGGAGCGCGTACCAGAGCGAATCGTTTGCAGTCGTAGAAGATGAAACGAAGGATTTGGGCGACGTTTATCTGGTCAGCTACACGCAGACGCTTTCGGCGCAGTTGATAGATGAGGAAGGCGAACCGGTTGCGGGGATTATGTACAGCGTCAATGCGGATGATTATTTCCTTCCCTACGGCACTCGTAGGAGTAATTCTGAGGGCATGATCTATGTGGAAAACCTGCCTAACACGGAAGTAAGGCTACAGTTGTTGAGCCCAGAATATGAACTCGAGTCCTTTGAAGGAATGCCGGGGCAACATATCGAAATGGTTGTGGAACGGAAATAGTTAACGTTTTTCGGTTCGGGAATGTCTTCTATATATACTGAGGACACGAATCGGAGAATGGCATGGGCGAGCACGACGGAATATTGCTGGAGCGTTGGAGTGCGACGGGCGACCAGCAGGCGTTTATGGAGCTGGTGACGCGGTATCAGGGCATGATGTTCGGTGTGTGTGTACGGATTCTCAAAGACCATGCCAAGGCCGAAGATATGGTTCAGGAATGTTTTCTGAAACTGACGCGTACGCAGCCGAAGAACGTGAATGTACTCGGGCCGTGGCTGCATCGGGTGGCGACGAATTCGGCACTCAACCAGCTGACGAGTGAACGGCGGCGTCAGACCCGGGAAAAGAAGTATTCCGAACATACAGACGCCGGTTATGAACATTCCTGGGACGACATCTACGACATTCTCGACGAGGAACTGAGTACGCTATCCATTGAACACCGGGAAGTAATCGTGGCTCATTTTCTGGAGGGGCTCAAACAATCCGAAGTCGCCGAACGTCTGGGTGTCACGCGCCAGACAGTGAGCAAACGAACGACTGTCGCGCTGGACGTGCTCCAACGAAACCTGAAATCGCGCGGTGTATTGGTTCCGGCGGCGGCGTTGTCGGGATTGATGACGTCCAACGCTTCGATGGCGGCACCTGCTTCTCTGGCGGAGGCGATGGGCAAGTTGGTACTAACCGGTACGTTTCGACCGGCTGTTGCGGCGACTGGGTTCTCGAAAGTTCTTCCTATTGCGTCGGTTCTGTTGTGCGTGGTCACGGGGCTCATCGTACTGTATTTCGGCGGCCAGGCTGATGATTCGGAAATTCTTCCCGTCACTGAAGAAGTCGAAACGGCGGTTGCTCGCATAGCGGCCGAAGAAATCCCACCGTTGGCGGATGAACAAACGATGGTCGAACACACTACTGGGGACGAGGCGTTGATCACGCGTGTTCAATGTGTGGATGAAGATGGAATCCCGGTAGCGGGCGCGTCGGTGTATGTGTACCAACGGAGCGGGTATCCCATACCGCTTGCGTGGGGCTGGGACAAGCGCACGCTTCCCCATCGTGCGGACGGTCCTCTTGTGACCGATGCAGGTGGATATTTCGAAATCCCATTCTACAAGCCGGAGGATTCCAAGGGCGGATACCGGTTTGCGTACGCTGTACTTTCGGGGAAGAAGGTAGGTATGTGGTCTGGGCGAGGCCTCGTGGGTACCCCGGAAGGCCAAACCGAGAAAACGTTGGTCATGGCGTCATCACGAACGGTGCGTGGAAACGTGTCGATACCCGACGAAGTGAATATGGCTCATGTCCGCCTGGAGGCCATAAGTATTTTACCAAAAAATCGAAATAAACTACGGTTCAAAAACCCCAACATTATCCTGAAAAATACGTTTCCGGGTATGTTCGAGACCGCATTGGACGCTCAGGGGAACTTCGAATTCACGGATGTTCCGGTGGGAGGCGGAATTAGTTTCCGCGGGTACGGACCGGGCCTGGGCGATGCCCACGGCGGCGGGTATAGTACCGAAGTCGACAATCCGATTGAGATGAAACTAACGGGCGAAGGCGTAATAGAAGGCACGGTTCGATATTTGACGACTAAAACGGCGGTGGCGGGTCGAATGGTTTTTTGTAGGAATAAAACGCCGGGTGCAGGGACGATTGCCCACAGGGCCCTCACAGACGCATTCGGCCGGTATCGCTTCGACGGACTCGGCCCGGGCTTGTACGATGTAGTTGTCGGGATGGAAACACATCCTCCGAAGGATATCGCGCGTTCGCGCAGCAAGGTGGAAGTTGAATCCGGTTTCGTAACGGAGAATATCGACCTGGTAGTAGAGAAAGGCGTCCTGATTCGTGGAACGACGACGTCGAAAGAAGATGGTGCGCCGCTGGAAGGTATCGGGGTGGCGGCCGTTATTCCCGACAAAACGGGATTCGCGATGAATTCGACTACCAGCGATGAGAATGGTCATTACGAATTGCGTCTGCCTCTCGGGAACACAAAATTGTATATCCCTAGTATGCCGTATGGAATCTCCCGACTCTCTTGGAGTGATGAAAGAACTTTTTTCCTGCAGAAGAATAGCCCCTCCCCTCCTTACTTTGATTTCCAATTTGATATGAAACCCGAAAGTGGAGAATTTCTTCGGACCATCCCGCAGCCGGACGAGAACAGCGATTACTCCACGGCAATTACGGGGCTTGTTTTCGACAAGAACCGCACTCCATTGGCAGGAGTTCTCATCACATTGTCGAAACGGGTTCCGATACCGGGTGGCAAAAACTGGGTTTCCAAAAGCATTACCGGGATTACCGATGCGGAAGGAAAATACCTGTTGCCTATGACGCCAGATGCTCCGTACGAAATCATTGTTGGTGGCAAGGGATGGAGTGCGTGGCGGGGCGAAGAATTCAATTCGAAACCAGGTGAGGTAAGGGAAATTGATGACGTAGTCCTGGAAAGATTCAGTGCAGAAGTCTCGTTTGAAGTGGTGAATGAAGACGGGCGACCCATCGCCCATACTCAGTACGCGGTGGTGAACAAAAATTATTATTGCCAAGACAGTTCACGTAAAGCCGATTCGAAGGGCTTTATTTTCCTTGAGGAACTCCCCAACGAGACGCTGAATGTCCGATTCTATCGCGACGGTTACGAACGTCAACGTTGGATTGGCGAACCGGGCCAGCATTTGAAAGTCGTGATGAAACGAAAATAGTGTAGTTTATCGGTACGGCGTTGTCTTTAGGGATATACTGCAAACGCGAATCGGAGACAGCGCATGGGCGAACACGACGGAATTTTGTTGAATCGATGGTCGGCGACGGGCGACCAGCAGGCGTTTATGGAACTGGTGAACCGGTACCAGGGCATGGTATTTGGGGTATGCGCGCGAATCCTGAAAGACCCGGCGAAGGCTGAGGATCTGGTTCAGGAGTGTTTTCTGAAACTGACCAGTACGCGTCCGAAAAAGATTCGCACGTTGGGGCCGTGGCTGCACCGGGTGGCGACGAACGCGGCGCTGAACCAGCTCACATCCGACCAACGGCGTCGAGCACGCGAACTGAATTATGCAACCGAATCCGATGGCGGCACCGTCCACGGGATTGATGACATCAATGAAATCCTGGATGAGGAGCTGAATGCCCTGGCTCCGAAAACTCGCGAAGTGATCATCGCTCATTTTCTCCAGGGACATACACAAGTCGAAGTTGCCGCCCGGCTGGGTATTACGCCACAAGCCGTACGCAATCGAATTCGCCGGGGGCTTGATGTGCTGCGAGGCAAAATGACGGCTCGGGGAGTCTCGGTTTCTGCGGCTACGTTCGCAAGTCTACTGACGTCGAGCATGGCGGGGGCCGTTCCGCCGCGAGTGGCCGAAGCGATGGGCAAAGCGGTGTTGCGGGGCGCGTTCGTACCCGAGGCGACGGGAACGGCTTTGATATCGAAGCTGATCTCGGCCGCGGTCGCTGGTATTTTTTTGGCTGGCGGGATTGCGATGTTCACTACGGGCGATTCGCCGGAACCGGTTGACGCGGAATCGATCATGGTTGTGCAACAGATGACGGTGGCGGATCCGGAATCCTCGCAGCCATTGCTTGTGGCGAGCCAACAATCTACGAGCGAGCGTGCGGATGATGCTTCGCCGGAGCTGGTGGAGCACAGTGTCGATGAAGGAATTATTCGGCTGCAATGCGTTTCGTATTCGGGTGACCCGATCGCTGGAGCGGAGGTGTATGTATTTCAAAAACGGACGGCCCCCACCGGGACGGGATGGGCATTGGATCCAGCCAAGCGTCCGTCGAGGACAGCGGGCCCGCTGATCAGTGACGCGGAGGGGTATGTTCAGTTCACCGCCTTTGGAGCCAGCGATGTCGCCGACGTACAGCGTTACGCGTATGCCTCGGGACCGGGCGAGTCGGTGGGTGGATGGTTCGAATCCACGAATGTAGAGCATCGCCGAAACAATCAGGCAAAACTGATATATATGTGCGAAACAGAATCTGTTTCGGGCCGGGTGACGATTCCGATGAATGTGGATATCGCGACTGTTCGGGTGGAAGTGATGACGGTGGAACTCCCCCGCCCCGACGAATCATTCGGCACCCTATTCGGACGATATTTGATCGGTGACCCGACCATCTTCCCCAAACTGCTCACACCCACGATTGACGGAATGGGGAACTTCGAGATTACGGGTATGCCGGCTGAATGTTCTTACACCGTTCGTGCGTACGCGCCCGGGTTGGGAGAACGTCAGAAACGTGTTCTCAATTCTCAGCAAGTCGATTTCGTTGAACTGGATTTGAAGCCCGAGGGCGTCATCGAGGGCACGGTGCTCTATGAGGGTTCCCGAAATCCGGTGGCTGGTCAACTCGTATTCGCGCGGACGCACAGCAATGGCGGTCTGGCGAACAACCATATGGCGACCACGGACGAAATGGGAACGTACCGCATCACGGGATTGGCCGCCGGCGAGTACACGGTGCTGCCGGGAAACAAAACCCATCCGCCGACATATTTGGCGCAACCGCAAACGTCCGTGAATGTTGAGACGGGATTCGTTACGGACAACGTAGATTTCGTTTTTGAGGAAGGGGTTTTGGTCCGGGGAACTATCCTGAGCAGTCAAACGGGAGAACCGATACCCAATACGTACATCTCGGCGTTGTCGCGGTTGGGATTAGGAGAAGTCATGAACTCGGCTGTGAGCGATTCGGAAGGGAATTATGAAATGCGTCTCCCTGCCGGAGGAAACATCCTGATGGTCACGCGGGTCCCTAACGAGTTTAATCATCCGAATAAGCAAGGTCGACGCGATATCACGATCAAATCCCATGTTCCCTATTTGAAATCGGAAGAGTTTTTATTGAATCCGAGACCGCAGGAACCGAAGCCGGTTGGAAATACCTACATCACCGGATATGTCGCTGACGCGAGCGGCCAGCCTGCTTCGGGTGTGATGATTAGTGGGGAACGGGATTACTACGAGGGCGACGACCGGCGGATGATTGGGCCGATTCGAATTGGTAAAACGGATCGCCATGGCCGGTTTGCGGTCAAAGTAGAAGGAAACGGCAAGCACCTGATTATCGTGGGCGGAAACGAATGGAGTGCGCATCGGGGTCAATGGGTTCACGTGAATGGGGGCATCACAGTGGCAATCCCGGATACGAAAGTCCGGCGATTCACCGGCGAATTAACACTCCGGGTATTGGACGAATCCGGCGACCCACTACCGGACATCAAGTATCACGTGAGTGCGGAGGAATTGTACAAGTCCTGGAATCCCCGAAGTACTGGAACTGAGGGGACCGCATTGATAGAACATCTCCCCCAGTCCGAAATCGTAGTCACGACGATTGACAGCCCGATATACGAAAACTATTCCTGGAGCGGTTTACCAGGCCAACACGTGGAGATTGTGCTTAAACAAAAATAGTTTTTAACCCTCTCTTAATTCGCGACCCGCATTGTTTGATTACCTCCCGGGTAATTGCTGAGCCTCCTCTCCCCTGTTAGGATTTTGTTGTGGCTTTGATTTTTGGAGGCCGAACGATTTGGGAGCAGGGATATGAATGATTTGATTATGTATGTGAACGCGGCAGGCTTTTTGGTGATGGGGCTGAGCGGGTTGGCGAAGCCGGGGCAGATTCCGAGTTTATTTGGCGTGGCGGAATTGCCTATCGATATGCGTAATGAAGTCCGGGCGGTTTATGGCGGGTTTGGTGTTGCGATGGCGATTTTGTTGGTCCTGGCTACGAGGAATGAGGCGTTGTATGGCGTGGTCGCTTTAACCGTGGGTGTGGCTCTGTTGGGCATGGCTGGGGGTCGGATCGTATCTTTGGCGATTGAACGATGTCCGGGGAAAATGCCTTATGTATCGATCGTGGGTGAATGTATCTTCGGCGGTGCACTCCTTTCCGTTTACCTCCAGTAACTCCTTCCAAAACGTTCTTGTTGGTCGATTTCTTACGCCGTCGCATTGATGGTGGATATGGTGCTACACTTTTCGAAATTGAATGTTTCTAATTTTCGAGAGGAATATCGTGCGATTTATTGTAGCTCCGTTGGAACGTTTTTTCTTGCGTTGGGTGCCGGATGCGTTTGTGGTGGCGATTCTGTTGTCGCTGGTCACGTTTGGTTTGGCGATGGGTGTTCAGGGGTATAGCGTCGGCGACACGATTACGTCGTGGGGCGATGGCTTCTGGAATCTGCTGACGTTTACCAATCAAATTACCCTGACGTTGTTGTTGGGTTTCGCTCTGGCCAACACTCCCGCGATGCGGGCAGGGTTCGCGAAGTGTGCGACGTTTGTGAATTCGCCGTTTGCGGCCTATGCATCGGCCTGTTTCATAACGGGAGTCTGCGCATTATTTTCGTGGGGCTTGAGTCTTATTGCGGCCGGGATTGTCCCCCGCTACATCGGTGACTCGTGTCGGGAACGTGGTATCAAGATTCATTATCCGATGCTGGTTGCGTCAGCCTTTTCCGGCTTTGCAGTTTGGCACCAGGGACTTTCCAGCTCCATCGGTTTGGCTATCGCGACGCCGGGTCATCCGTTGGAAGATACGATTGGGCTGATTCCCACATCTGAAACAATATTTACAACGTGGAACATCGCCAGCGCGCTCGCGGTGCTGTGTATCCTTCCGTTTGCGATGGCGTGGATCCGTCCGAAGGACGACGACGAGATTCATGAGCTTTCCCCCGATCATTTCCCCCCAGAAACGAAAGCCGCAGGCAAGCCCGATATTACGCCGGCGGATCGCCTGGAGAATTCGCGTATTGCGACGTTCACACTCATCGGCTGCGGACTGGTTTATATCTACGTACATTTCATTCAGCGCGGCGACGGGTTGACGCTCAATATTTTCAATTTCGCTTTTTTGATCGTCGGGTTGTTGATGGCCGGATCCATGAAAAAGTATATCGACATTATCCTGGAAGGCGGCCGGATTGCGGTCCCCTTTTTATTGCAATATCCGTTTTACGCCGGCATTGCGGCGGTGATGCAGGATTCTGGCTTGGCCAACCTGGTCATTGAAGGCTTCGTCAGCGTATCTTCGGCAGCCACCCTCCCACTCTTCGGATTTTTCAGTGGCGGACTGGTCAATTTGTTTATTCCTTCGGGCGGCGGTCAATGGGCGGTGCAAGGTCCTATCATGATGGGGGCCGCTCAGGAATTGGGCGCCGATATTCCCCGGGTGGCCATGGGGGTTGCGCTGGGCGACCAGTGGACGAACCTTGTGCATCCATTGACGCTGATTCCGGTTACTGCTCTGGCACGCATTCAGCCGAAGGAAATCATGAGTTTTTGCTTCATGGCCCTGATATTTACGGGGATTATGTTTACTATTGTGCTGATCCCCTTCTAAAATCGACTTTACTTTAGGATACGGCAGTATCCGTCCATTTCTCTTTGCTTACTTTCTCTTTTTGTAAAGAGAAAGTAAGTGGTCAAAAAACCTGTTGAACGTATCTATTAGATATACTGGGTTGAGTAGACTACGGAGTTGATGATGGGCGAACACGACGGGATATTACTGGACCGGTGGGAGACGACCGGGGACCAGGACGCGTTTATGGAGCTGGTGGTCCGTTATCAGGGGATGGTGTACGGCGCCTGCCTGCGTATCGTGAAGGATCCGGCCCGTGCAGAGGATCTGGTTCAGGAATGTTTTCTCAAGCTGACGAAGAAACGACCGCGGGACATCCAATCGTTGGGACCGTGGCTGCACCGAATTGCGACCAACTCTTCTCTTCGGGCGATAGAAACGGAACAACGCCGTGCGACTCGGGAGAAAAAGTACGCGTCTTCACTGCCGGAAATCGGCGAGACCGATTGGGGCGAGATTGGCGACATTCTGGATGAAGTGCTGGACAGTTTACCGGACAAGGAACGGGCCATCATTGTTGCACGTTTTCTGGAAGGGCGGACTCAGGCAGAAACGGCGGAGCATTTGGAGCTGTCGCGAACCACGGTCCAGATTCGCATTAAAAAAGGTTTGGAAACGCTTCGGCAGCATCTGAAATCCCGGGGCGTGGTGGTCGGTGCCACGGTGTTGAGTACGATGATGACTTCCGGGTTGGCCCACGCGGCTCCGCCGTCGCTGGTGACGGCGATGGGGAAAGCGGTGTTGAGCGGGATGTTCAGACCGGCTACGGTGGGTAACGTCACGATGACGAAAGTACTGCTGGCATGTGCGGCCGGGCTTGTTCTCGTCGCTGGAGTGTCGACTGCGGTACTGGATGCTTCCGGGACGGATGGCGAGTTGCGCGGAACGGTTATCGAGTTGCCTGTGCCTGAACCATTGGAAAACCCGATCGCACTCGCCGCCCAAGTCGTGATAGAAGAAGAACCTCAGTTTCAGAATAGACAAACCTTTGTGGACCATACCACGGGCGAGGAATCGGACCATTTCCGAATTCAGGTGGTCGATCCATCGGGACTTCCGGTTGCCGGCGCCAAGATATTTGTGTATCAGACTGAATACCATCGCCGGCAAACCACCTGGGGGTTCACGGCTCGATCGGATGCTCACCACCGAGATGTGGGCAACGAAACTGATTCCAATGGATTTTATGAATTCAGTGCCCTGAAGGGCCGTTCGGGCGGAACCATCGTACGAAAAGTAATGGCGACTTACGGAGATGAATTGTTTGGGTTGTGGTACCACACCTATGTCCCGGGCATTCCCACGTCGCAACCGGATTCCCTACTTGAACTCGTTGCGGGAAAAAGGGCGACGGGACGTGTTCTGGTGCCGGATGGATTGTTTCCTTCGACGGTAAAGATTTCCGTGACGGGCTTTGGTCGTCATCAAAACGACCGTACGTTTAGTGGTGGGTCGGGACGCAACCATGTGGATAACCCCTCGGCTTGGCCGGGGATGATGGAAGTCTCCGTAGACTCGGCAGGTCACTTTAAGCTACCGGTACTCCCGCTGAAGGGGCAAATTGACCTTCATGTGTCGGGGCCGGGAATGGCGGAACAAATTAAACCGGTGTATCACCCGGGAATCGAACAGAATTTATCGATCACGATGAAGCGAGAGAGTGTTATCGAGGGACAGCTATTGTTCGCTGGTTCCGCAGAACCCGCCGCGGGCATTAAGGTCTCTTCGCGTTACCCTTCGGAATGGTCGCCAGCCCTTGTTTTTTCAGATTACACGGATGCACAAGGACATTACCGTTTGACGGGATTAGGCGACGGTGGCTATGGGGTAGGAGTCGATATGCTCGAACGGCCCGCTGATTATATTTCGGTCGCCAGCGCCCGGGTTAGGGCCGTTTACGGAGAAGTCACGCGAGCCACGAACTTGTTTTTGGGCCCGGGAGTAATCATTCGTGGACGAGTGATTAACGACCATTCGGGCGAACCTATTTCCGGTGTAGCGATTACGGGGCGCCAAGTCCTTACGGGAATCAATGCGGTCTCAAATACGTCGACAACGGATGCTTTCGGGATGTTCGAAATCCGGTTGAACGAAGGCCTAACGGAGCTTACTGCTTCGATGCCGCTGGGGATGCTGCCTTCGGGAGAGGGTAGCGTTAAGAAGGTGATGATTCGAAAAGAAATGCCAAATACAGATGGCTACGATTTCGCATTTACGCCCGCTTCGGACGAAAACGAACCACGCGAGCTAATTACCGGACGCGTACTCACCCCGGAGGGCGATCCGTTCCAAGGAGCCTGGATCAAGGGTTATGGCACGGACGTTGCAGAAACCGATGCCGATGGTCGATATGTATTTCATGCTCGGCAAGAAAACACGGAAATAGAGATAGGCGCACCCGGTTGGAGCGTGGAAACGATTCATCGAATCGATATCATGCGTCAGGGATCGAACGAGATGCGCGACATCGTACTTGTCGAGTGCGATGAAAAGCTCACGGCCCGCATTGTGGATGAATCCGGGAACCCAATGGGTGGAGTCAAATATCAATTGGGGACGCGCTACCAAACCCGGGCTCACGGCACGGGCGTCACACTGGACGACGGTATTGTGCATCACGATAGCTTGGCCGATGCGGAAGTTCAGATTACGATTGAAAAAGAAGGCTACATCGACAAGCATTGGTGGGGTACTCCGCAAGAGGATGTCATCGAAATCGTTTTGAAACGATTGAGTTAGCGCCTGTATGCCCTCCATATTTTTTCTCTGTTTCTAATTTAGACATTTCGGCGCGCCAGCGTGTCTATCCGGTATACTTCAATCAATGAGTGGGAGCATACCAATGGGCGAGCAGGACGGCACATTACTGGAACGATGGGACGCGACGAGTGACCAGGATGCCTTTATGGAACTGGTTACGCGCTACCAGTCGATGGTGTATGGCGCGTGTTTTCGCATTGTTAAAGACCGGGCGCGCGCTGAAGACCTGGTTCAGGAATGCTTCCTGAAACTGACCCAAAAACGGCCCCGGGATATCCATTCGCTGGGTCCCTGGCTCCACCGAATGGCCACGAATGCTTCGCTTCGGGTAGTCGAGTCGGAGAAACGCAGAACCGTTCGGGAACAGAAATATGTGTCTGAACAATCTCCCGGCCGCGAGGCGACTTGGAACGATGTGGAATGGATTCTGGACGAGGCGTTGAACGCGTTGGTTGATAAGGAACGTGACGTCTTGGTGGCGCGGTTTCTGGAAGGGCGTACGCAGGCGGATGTCGCTGAACGACTGGGCATCACGCGGGCTACGGTTCACCATCGGATTCAGCGGGGTTTGGACTCCCTTCGAAAGAAGTTGAGTGCCCGGGGTGTTGTCATCGGTGGTACGGCGTTGTCGACGATGCTCACTTCCAATGCGGCGATGGCGGCTCCGGCCACGTTGACGACCATTATCGGGAAGGGCGTACTTGCCGGGGCGTTTCAGCCTGTGCGGATTGCGGCGCTCCCGAAGATTTTGGGTCTCGCGGCGGCGGTGCTTGTTGTGTTAACGTCCGGCTTCATGTTTTTTGGATCGACTTCCGGTGAATCTGCCGAAACGCTCGGGTTCGCAGAGGAGTCGACAATGGAAGTGGAACTACCCGAACCCCTTGTCGTCGCGGCGGCTGTAGAAGTGGTGGAACAACCGGATTCCCAGGAAGACATCACGCTGGTGAATCATCCTTCGGGGGATGAAGCGGAAATCATCCGACTGCAGTGCGTCGACAGGGATGGCAATCCGGTCGTCGGAGCGCGGGTGGTTATCAATCAGTGGGAACTTGGCCCGGACCCGACCCCGTGGAGCGGGTTTGTATCGCCGCGTGTCCAGGAAAACATCCCACGGCCGGTGAGCGATGTGGACGGCATCGTGGAATTTGGTGCGTTTCGGGGAGACCGCGGTGCATTGATCGTGCGCACGGCTTTGGCGCGACGGGGCGACGAACTGATCGGAATCTGGGAAGAGACGGAACGTATTGGATTTCCCATGCGGTATCAGGATCGAAAGGTAAAATTAGTCCCGACCAAAACGGTCACCGCGACCATCAAGATTGGGGAAAAATATCGAACTGGACGATCCCGAATCCAAGTCACACAACTGGGCACGAAGTCGGCCCTTCGACCCGGTGGCGAATTCTTTCTTACCTTCGACAACCTCCTAAACAAATCTGACTGGCCTGAAAGTTATGACATCGACCTCCGCGTTTCTACGCGCGAAGTGCAAATCAAAGGATTGCCTTCGGAGGGCTCCTTTGGACTAAAGTTCACCGCGCCGTGGCTTGCGACAGAACAGCGAGTCTTTCGCAATTTATCCCAAGTCGATACAATCGCGTTGGACACCGAAACGCACGGCATTATTAAAGGGCGTGCGCAGTTTCTACCGCTAGGCCCTGAACAGAAATCCAATTTTACGGTACGGGCTCGTCTGATAGACGATTTCTCCAACAATACATTCTTTGAAGCGAAACCGCGGGCGAGCGGGCGCTTCGAAATCCCACAATTGCCAGCTGGGACATATGAAGTTGCGCTCCGATGGGATGGCTTCCCTGAAGATTACGTTGCCATGCCATTGCAAGACATACGCGTGCATTCAGGGCAGGACACGACTGGCGTCAATTTGACTCTTGGAAATGGTTCGCGGCTACGCGGACGCGTGTACAATCGTGATACGAACGAACCAATTCCAAACGCCGAGCTCCGTGCGCGGTATGCGTACGGCGCGCGCCACACAGTGATCAATGCTGCAAAAACAAATGGTTTAGGTCATTACAGGTTGCGCGTCCCGGGCGAGACAATCTATATCGAGGCGAATGCGCCAGGATTCAAACGATACCCATCCTCAACAGACGAGCATTTTACCGTTCCCCCTTCCGATACCAGCGGCCCGGTACTCGATATCGGATTGGAGCCGGTCCGGCGGGATCCGAAATGGGACAACCCGCCCGTCGTCAGCGGACGGGTAATCGATGAAAATGGCGCGCCCATACCGAATATTTCGCTCGTACATGGTGGCTGGCTTCCTGTTGCCGTGACGGATATTGGCGGAAGATTTCGATTTGAACTCACTCCAGACCAATATAGTGTAACCGTGGGCGGCAGTGGGTGGAGTCAACATTCCCTTGGCTTGGGCGAACTCGTTCCGGGAGAACGACGTACGTTGAATGACATTGTGTTGACACGGTATCCCGGAAAGTTGGCCATTCGCGTGGTTGATGAAAGCGGCGAACCACTAGACCACGTCAATGGCCATATCGGCGCCGATGGGTATGTTCATCGAAAAAAGCCCTACGAAGAATGGATAACAGAACGGGACGGCATGATCTTTTTCAGCGACCTTCCCAATCGCGAGCTGAACGTTGCCGTGGACAAAACCGGTTACATCGATAACACCTGGTCGGGGCTGCCCCGGGACGGCGTGGTCGAAATCGTATTGAAGCGATCGAATATTGCCCTTCCCGAAGACAACCGGAGATTTATTGAACAATGAGCCTGGTCGGCGTATCTATTCGGTATACTTCGTTTATTGAATTGGAGCGTTCGAATGGGTGAGCACGACGGGAATTTATTGGACCGGTGGGAATCTACTGGTGACCAGGACGCCTTTATGGAGCTCGTTGTGCGTTATCAGGGGATGGTGTATGGAACGTGCCTGCGGATTGTGAAAGACCCGGGACGGCGAGTGAGCCGGGAGAACGAAACGAACCGGTTGAAATTATTCTGAAACGGACCAGTCTTTAACCCCTCCCCCAGATTTCCAGTATATTTCAGTCAGTTTCCCATTTTAGGGATTGGTGGTGTCTCTTTGCTGAGATGTGTGTTTAACCACCAGGAGCAATTACCGATGACTGATTTGGCCCTTTGGAACCGATGGCGAGCTGACGGGGATGCGTTGGCGCTGCAGGAATTGTTTGAGCGGCACGGCGGAATGGTGTTTGCCACGTGTCGGCGCATTCTGAAAAATTCGAGCGACGCGGAAGATGTGGCGCAGGAATGTTTCGAGTTTTTGCTGAAGGAACCCAAGTCTGGTCCGAAATTGAATATGGGTGCTTGGCTTCATGCCGTAGCGGTCAATCGGTCGAAAAATAGAATACGGGCGGAACATCGGCAACGGGACCGGGACACGGAGTTCGGCGAACGGCTGGAACAATCAAAGAAAGAATCCCCGGTCGCCATTGAGATCGCACTGGACGAATCGATTCACGAACTTCCCGAATCACTTCGCGCGGTCATTGTCGGATGTTTTCTGGAAGGGAAGTCTCGGGCGGTAGTCGCGAAAGAGCAAGGCGTTTCACGGCGGACAATTACGACTCGTGTACAAGACGGCATCGGTCAATTGAGGGACAGTCTGGAACGACGGGGCGTATTGCTTGCGGTGGTGGCGTTGACGGCATTTCTTGAATCGGCGAAAGCGCAGGCGATGCCCACGGCACTGACGGCCTCCCTCGGTAGGTTGGCGTTGAATCATGCGATATCCATAGAAACTTCGGCGGTGGCCACTACGGGGACCCTTTTCAGCACGAAGGTAGCGGGCTCCCTTGCAGCGGCGGTTGTGGTGATTGGCGTAGTCACCGCAACCTATGTATTTTCGCCACCGGAGGATACGGAACAGAAATCGGTTGTGTTGGCCGCTCCGATTGATGATGGAGAAGTCGTATTGGCGGCCGCCGGCACGGTGACTCCGATTGAAGCCACCGTTGCCGACGAATTTCCGAGTAACCAGGATGCGACGTGGGTTCGGGGCACGGTGGTGGATTTGGACGGTGAGAGTGTGCCGAATGCTCGTGTCGATGCGGTGTGGTGGAACAAGCGTCATTCGTTTTTCGCCGATGCAGAAGGTCGTTTCGAAGTGGAGGTTCCGGTGGTCCGGTGGGACCAGAATCAGATTCGGTTCGCGTGGCGTATTTCGCATCGTGAGCATTATTTTTTTTCCGGTACGATGACAAACGACTCGCTCGTCGGCGATCTGGTGAATCAGCATGGCCAATCGAAACGTTCGAATGTCGAGATGGCCCATCGATACGACAAGGCAAATCCGACGGATTGGCATTTTTTCTGGTCGCCCGACCCTTCCGCACCAAACACCCGCCTCCGATTGGAGGTTGAGGATAACCAACTGACTCGAGGCACACTGGAAAGTGATGAAAAGAAATGGCCGCTTTTCGATGTCCAGCGGCCTGACGAGATTTTTCTTCGAGCGGAAGCGCCCGACGTGGAATCGGACCGAGTGGAAGTCGCGTTGCGAGATGGCCACGTTGACGATGTCATTATTACCGTTCACATTCCAGTTGGCAAAATCAGCGGCATCGTGGTCGACCAATACGGAAGTCCACTTGCAGAATGCAGAGTGCTAGCCCATATCAACACGCCTGAACAATCGGGAACGCTCACGGATAATGCCGGGCGGTTCGAAACGACGGGTCTAGTCAGCGGCGATTACACCATGTACATCCAACCGAACGGGCAACAGCGTTCGATAAAACACGAAGATACGATACCCGTTGGGGACGGTGAAACCGTGGAGGACGTGCGACTGGTCTGGAACCCGTCGCGTACGTTCAGGGGCTCGGTCGTCGATATTGCGGGGAATCCGATTGAAGGTGCGAACGTCCGGGCCATGACGAAAAAAAACCTTCCGATTCAAATCGTACGCAGCGAAAACGACGGCGTCCCCTTTTGGTCCGCGTGGTCCCGATCCAGTTTCCATTTTGTGGAAATAGGAACCATTCAAACGCGGGAAAATGGCACGTTCGAATTGGGAGGATTCCCGGGAGACGATGACGCGATCAAGCAATGGACAATCAGCCATGAAGACTATCTGGATGCGCGGCATGTCGGACCGACATCAGTCAATACCCCGCTAAACGTTACCTTGCGCCGACGCCCGACCTTGGAGGGTCAGTTGATTGATACGGTGACCGGATTGCCCGTCACGGCGTTCAAAATTCACGCATGGACATCCAGTATTTATGACGAGCAGCATTTGAAACGTCAATCGTCGGTTCAATTCTACGACCGAGACCCGAATGGCCGTTTTACACACAAGGCCTACGGTGAAGGAAAATTAACGATTGCGGCTGTGGCACCTGGCTATCGTAAAAGCTCGTTGAAGATCGATGGCATCGCGGAAGGACAACGTGTTGACGACTTGGTATTGCGTATGGAGCCAATCGAAACCGTTACCAAGGGCTTTGTGGTGGATGGGTCGGGTAAATCGATATCCGATGCGTTGATTTTTTCAGGTTTTCCAAACAGCTTGCGGTCGGGGAACGTTGCACAATCGGCAGCGGATGGGACATTTGAATTCGCTGGAGAAGTGTATGGGGATGGAATCGTGTCTGCGTACAAGAAAGGGTATGCCATCGGCTGGGGGAAGATTTCCGGTGATGTGCATCGGATCATTTTGAGTTCAGGTGGATGGCTGAAGGGCCAGGTGACGCTCGATGGAGAACCACTGGGACGTGAAACAGGTGGCGTAATTCCTCTCTTTCCCAGCGGGGCCAGCATTCCGGTCATGCAGGGTATATTCAAAGAAGATGGCCGCTACGAAATTCGTGACGCGCTTACGCCAGGTAAAGTCGACTTGGAAGTGATCGTTCCTCATTCCGATCCAACGGTCAGCCATTGGATCGAATGTACAGCCGCGATTCTTGATGGGCAAACAACGGTGTTCGATATCGACGATCATAGTCATACCGGGCATGTGGAAGGCACGATTACGGTCGACGGAGTTGGAGTGAATAAAGCCAGGATCTGGTTGTGGGTCGACGATGGCCATGGTATGCAGTCGAATTATCGGGTTAGGGCGACGACTGGAGGGCATTTTTCCCTGAACGGTGTTCCCACCGGTACCGTAAGCCTACGGGTCGAAAGCGTGTTGGATGCCGAGAACAAGTCGGTTGATGGCGTCGAGATGGAAGCTACGATTTCAGACGCCGACATTACCCACCTCGATTTCGTCCTTTAATTGGGTTACGGGGCACATTTCCGTCGAATTTCCTGTAAATCGAGTGTTTCAAAAAAAAATTGTCCCTTTTCGGTGTTTGGCGGTGTCTATATATATAGACGAGCGTTTGGAACCTTGGAGTATTCAGGATGATCGACCAGGCCCTTTGGAACAAATGGCGATATGACGGAAACGATTTAGCATTGCAACAACTGTTTGAACGACATGGTGCAATGGTATTTGAGACGTGCCATCGAATTTTGAACGATGCGAAAGAAGCCCGGGAAGTGGGTTTGAAATGTTTTGAGGTATTGATGCGGGACCACGGGGAGCAACCTGCCGCCAACATGGGGTTGTGGCTCCATTCGATCGCGGTGAATCAAAGCCGGCTTCAACTCCAGCAACCGTTGCGGAAACGGCGGAGTTTTTTCGGAAATTTTGTCATGGAAGTACAAGTGGTCGCACGACCGGATATCGATACGGTATTGGATGATGCCTTCGAAGATTTACCAGAGGAATTGCGGACCTTACTCATGAGTACTTACTTTATGACTTGCACCCGTCAGGAAGTAGCCCGGAGCGCGGGTATTTCGCGGCGCAAGCTGTTGGAGCGTGTCGACGAGGGTATCGATCGATGGCAAGAAACTCTCGAAATGCATGGAGTCATCGTTGCGATTCCAGTTCTTACCAGCCTGCTCGAACTGATTCGGGAACAGCGAGCACCTAAAGCTTTTTCTTCGGCGCTGGATGATATGGCTGCGAGCCACGGTCGGGCTTCTGGCCGTGAGAATGCGGACGAGCCGCGCCGGTTACTGACACCGACGAGTCTGAGTTTGTGTTCCATGGTATTGGTGATTCTGGGCGTGTTCGGCGCGTCGACTACGGGTCCACCCGAGCAGCGCACTGCGCCCGGAGAAATCAAATACATGTCGACACCCGGCGGCCCCGCAGTGGACTATCAATACTTGGAGGAAATGTCGCAACCGCTAAATATTACGCCGGAAAAATCTCAACATAAGGTTTTTTCGCCGCGGGACGTGTACGACCAGGTGAGTACGGTTGGGAAACAGCAACGAAATTCGTAACGTGTAAACGAATTGATAATCACCCTCTCCCCTGCTACCCTGCACGGAGTTCGTCTTGAGTTCCAAATCAGGGGAATTGCATTCTATGGACGTCGTCATCATTTACGCCAACGCCGCATTCTTTTTGCTTATGGGAATTGTGGCCCTTCTGAACCCGACCCGAGTGACCAGCACGTTCAAAGTTTCGTTGATTACGAGCGACATGAGAAACGAAGTACGAGCGGTCTATGGTGGGTTCGGTATCGCAATGGCGGTGCTCCTAAATTTAGCGGCTCGAATGGCCGCACATAACCAACCTATGAGCCATGGAATCGTGTTTGCCATCGCATTCGCAGCAATCGGGATGGCATTTGGCCGCATTCTATCCTATTGTTTTGAACGGGATTTGGGAAAATACCCCTATATCTTTTTTGGGGTGGAGATTTTGATCGGCAGTTCGCTCCTTTTTACCATTTACGGGTAAGGGGCGTTCCGGCAGAAGGTCCCGTAGCTGTTGCGGTGTAACGCGAATTTTGATTCGATTTTGTTATTGCGATTTCGTTCTGAATCAGACATCATAGTAGTGAACGAAGAGTGAGCAATGGAAACAGAAGAACCTCAAAAAAGCATCAGCCCCGTGAAACAAGCCGTGATTATTGTCGGAGTCGTCCTGATTTTGGGATCTGGAACGGTCCTGTTCGGTCTGGGCACTAATCATCCAGAAGCCGCCGACGCGCTGGTTATGTTGGGGAACTTTTCGGAGAACCGAGGGGCAGAAGGCCTGGCTGAGCCGATGCTGAAACGCTCGGTCGTTATTCGTGAAAAAGCGTTTGGTAGGGACCACGCTTTGGTGGGTACGGCTCAAAACGAGTTAGCAAAATTTTACGACCGGCAAGGGCGATTCGACGATGCGGAAAAGACGTATCGCAAGAGTATCGAAACCTACGAAAACAGCGAAGAGCGTTCCTGGCCCATGCAGGCGACAGGCTACAACCATCTTGCATTGTTGTACCACGCGGAAGGTATGTTTGAAGAAACTGAAGCGGCGTATGAAAATCGATTAGCCATTACTGAAAAGCATTGTGGGAAACGCGTTCATTTGGTCGCCAATTGCCTTGAAGAAATTGCCGATTGGTACTCGGCAGAGGGAAAATTCGATAAAGCTCGCTCGTTTCGGAGACGGGCTGTTCGGATTCGAAATCCGGGTCTTGCGAGCTTTGACAACCCTTTGCCTGAAGTACGACGTTCGATCGAAGAACAAATTATGCAGACCAAGGAAGCGGAATCGACAACGCCGGCTTCCGACGGCACGCCCTAAACCTATCTACCCGTTAAGGTTTTGGAAGCAACACCCTATTCGGAAACTTCTTCATTTCGGACAGATGATCGCGCATCAGCATGTTGGCCTGCACGGCAGCATACGTCTTCGTGAAAAGTAGGCTGTGGGTTTCGCCCGGATCGGTATAGAGATCGTACACGAGCGGCGCAGTCTGAATCTGGACAGGTCCGTCGGGCCAGTTATCGGAAGTGGCAAAGTGGGCTTTCCATCGGCCGCTGCGGATGGCCATCAACCGGTCGGCCTGATAGTAATAGACTTCGTTGGTCGCCGAATCCGAATCCCCTTTCATGAATGCCGTCTGATCGTTTCCGTCCATAGGCCGGTCGGTCGGTTCCGTTCCGCCACCCATGGCGGCAAAGGTGCTGAATAAATCCATGGTAGTCATGATTCCGTCGCGACTGACTCCGGCTGGAATGGTACCGAGCCACCGGGCGAGCAACGGCATGCGAACGCCCCCCTCCCACGTCTCACCTTTTTGCCCGCGGAACGGTGTGTACCCGCTGTCGGGGAATGTCTGGTAGGACGGACCATTGTCACTGAACCAGATAACCAAAGTATTCTCGGCGATACCGGCTTCATCGACGGCATCCAATATCATGCCGGCGTGATAGTCGAGCTCCATCATGGAATCGCCGAAGGTACCGCTTTTGGATTTTCCAACGAAATCGGGATGCACGAAATTTTCATAGTGGGCTTTGGCGAAACCGGTGAAGAGGAAAAAGGGTTCGTCATCGTTTGCGTGCGCTTTGATGTAATCGGCCGACCGTTGTGCGATATCTCGGTCGAGGGTTTCCAATCGTTTGGCGTCGATTTTTTCCACTTCCTTCGCGGCAGAACCTTTTTTTCCTTCCATCACGCCTTTGATTTTCATACGCTTGCCGATTAAGGAATCGGGATCCCATTCGGGGTGTTCCGGGTAGAGATAAGAATCGCAATGGTAAAGAAATCCCCAGAACTCGTCGAAGCCCTGTCTGTGAGGCAATGAGATTTCCATATCACCCAGATGCCATTTTCCGATGACGGCGGATTGATAGCCGGCGGGATCCAAGACCTCGGCGATGGTGATTTCCTGCGGGTGGAGTCCCATGGGCATCCCGGGAAACAACGGAAATTCGAATCCTGCGCGGATGGGCAAACGACCTGTCATGAGGGACGCGCGGGTGGGTGTACAGGTGGGTTGCGCGTAGAACGACGTGAAGATCGCACCTTCGCGGGCCATCTGGTCAAGGCGTGGTGTGGGTGCGCCTCGAAGTCCACCGCCGATGAAAGCGCCGACGTCACCATAACCGACGTCGTCGACCAACATGACAATGATGTTGGGTTTATCGGCGGCAAACGCGGATGGGATGATGGCGATCATGAAAAGTGAAAGTATGATGAATACGCGTTTGCGCATGACGTGCTCCTGAAGATGGCATTTTCGACTAAGGCTAATGGTGTTGGGGGTGATAATTTACCATTCGTCGAGACGGCAAACAATACAGAATATTATTTATGGCAGACATAACTATTGGTTATTGCGAACGGCGTCTATTTGAGGGGTTTGTGATCCGGGTAATGGACCTTCATGCAATCCGGACAAATCCCGTGCGAAAATTGCGTCTGCGAATGTTCGGTGATGTAATTTTCCACGGAAGACCAATACCCCTGGTCGTCGCGTACATTCTTACAGGATGCGCAGATCGGTAAGAGACTATCGAGCGTATCGATTTGGGAATAGGCTTGTTCCAGTTTACGAATATAGAGCCATTCTTTTTTCAGGTACTCTTCTGTCTTTATGGCGCTCCTCAATCTGAAGTTAAACACCAGAACGGCAAACATAACCGACGCGAGGAGAATCAAACCGTATTGAAGAGGATCATAGGCAATGTCCGCGACGTTTATTACAATCCCTGTGGAGGAAACCAGCCATGCCAAGGTGATTCCGGCCCAAATTCGGGAGCTGAAAAAACATCCGATGCCAATGACCATAATCGCGACGCCGAAGGACATCATGATGTCTTCCGTGAGGACGATAAACATGATTCCATCCACTTGTAATATGACATTGGTGGCGAACAACAACCAGTGAACGCGTTCGGACGGGATTATTTTTTTGCGGAACGAAACCGTGGCGACGAAAAAGATGATGGACGTAATCGTGGCAATCGCGGTCGTTTGAAGCTGAATGGCTTCCGGCATGGTGAAAAAATCGACGACCGCCAGAATGGCGTAGATACCGGCGAGGAAACCGGTGAGCAGATATAGGCTGTCGCCGACATTCGACGCGAGCTTCAAGCGGGCGAGTTTACGTAGTTCCTCTAATGAGATTTCGTCTGAATCTTTGGCGCCGCCATAATCTACAATCGTCTTATCGCGATTCTTTAAGGCGGTTATTTTTTCTGTTTGGGTTACTTCGGACAAATCCGGGGGAACTCCTGACACTTTTCGTAGAGGGTCGCACTGAGCGCGGCCCTCTCATCGCCGAATGAAATCTACCATCATGGCCGGCAATTCTCAACTTAATACTTTGATGCGGGAACGTTTTTATGGGTCTTCGTCTATGTATTCCGAGTAATCGCGCTGTAAACATTCGGGGCAGATTCCGTGGGTAAAGGTGGCGGTTGATCGCTGCGAGACATACTCCTCTACGGAAGACCAATAGCCACTATCGTCACGCACGTTCTTGCATGATGCGCAGATTGGAAGGAGACCGCCCAGCGTTTTGATTTTCGTATAGGCTTCTTCGAGTTGGTGCAAATGATGTTTGTCCTGTTGAATCAGGCGTTCCATTTTGACGGCGGTTTTGAGTCGAAAATGAAAAACGATCATTGCGAACGAAGAGGCTGTGACAACCATCAACGTGAACTTTGCGGGATCGTAGGTAATAGTGGCGACGTTGAGGAGCACCAGATCAGATGCTACGAAAAACAAGATGGTAAAAAACGCCCAGAGTATCGAACTGAAATAGCAGCCTACTCCAACGATGAGAATCGCGGCGGCCATTTCGAGCATCATCCCATCCGTCAACGCGACGAAGAACATGGCGTTGACGTGCATAATGATGACAACACCGGTTTGAAGCGAGTGGATCCGTTTTGTAGGCGGCGGGAATTTCATGACGACGTAGGAGAACGCGAAGAAAATGACGGCGGTGGCAAAGGCGGCAACGGTGGCGGAAACGGCGTAGTTGGGATCCAGCATGAAATAATTAACCACAGCGAATGCGAGGTAGACCAGCGCGCTGAAGCCGGTCGTATACGGGATGTAGTCTTTAATGTCGTCGGCGAGATTTAGCTGGGCCATACGCCGGAGCATGGATGGCTCAATGGCGAGTTCCGATATCCCCCCGTTTTCCAACACGCATTCATCAGCAGGCGCCATAAATCCATCCTCCCGGGTCGAAACTCGATATGTACTAGATCTGATTCGAAGGTAACACGGACCTCGTATTTAGTCAATGGGATTCGCGGGCTCGCTGATTATTGGAACTTCGCTGTCATATATGATTTACTCTGTATTCCAAATGTGTAGATTCAACGAGAGAAAACACCAAAATGAACTGTCCAAGTTGCGAATTCGAGAATCCCAAGGGAATGAAGTTTTGCGGAAAATGCGGGAATGCGCTTGCTCCTACCTGTCCAGATTGCGGCGCTGAAAATCCGGCAGAGTTTAGTTTCTGCGGACAATGCGGCGCATCGATGAAGGCGGAAGACACCCCTGATCGAGGAACGCCCAAGGTCTACACGCCGAAGCATTTGGCCGATAAAGTCCTTTCCCAACGGAGTGCTCTGGAAGGCGAGAAGAAACAAGTCACCATCATGTTCGCCGATGTGAAGGGCTCGATGGAGCTGGCAGATGAGGTGGGCCCCGAAGAATGGCATTCGATTCTGGATCGGTTCTTCGAGCTTCTTTCCGAAGGAGTGCACCGGTTTGAAGGCACCGTGAACCAATATACCGGCGACGGCATCATGGCGTTGTTTGGTGCACCGATCGCTCATGAGGACCACGCGCGCCGTGCTTGTTATGCGGCCCTCCATTTACAGAAGACTCTCAGCGAATACGCACGGGAACAACGACGGACCCGGGGTCTCAACTTTGCAGTGCGTATAGGCATCAATTCGGGCGAAGTCATTGTCGGAAAAATTGGCGATGACTTGCGTATGGACTACACCGCACAGGGACTAACGGTTGGACTTGCTCAACGCATGGAACAATTGGCTGAACCGGGTCGGGTATATCTCACAGATCACGCTGCGAAAAACGTCCAAGGCTTTTTTGAACTGGAAGACATGGGCGAGTTTAAGGTCAAGGGCGTAAGCGGCCCCATGCATGTGTTTGATCTGCAAGGGCTTGGTCGTCTTCGTACTCGCCTTGAACTTTCGCAGGCCAGAGGGTTCTCTACATTCGTTGGTCGTAAAGACGAAATGCGTTCACTGGAAGTGGCGCTGAAACATAGTCAAGACGGACGCGGTCAGGTCGCAGGTGTGGTAGGAGAAGCCGGCGTTGGTAAAAGCCGTCTGTGCTACGAATTCCTTCAGAAATGCCGCGAACAGGGTGTTCCGGTATATGAATCCCATTGTCCCGCCCACGGCCAGACGATCCCCTACCTCCCCATTCTAGAATTGTTCCGTAATTATTTTGGCGTGTTGGAGCGAGATACAGCGGAAGAAGCCCGTCGGAAAATTGCGGGAACGCTTGTCCTGCTGGATAGCTCGTTAAACGAAGCCCTGCCGCTGATGTTCGATTTTCTGGGCGTGGCCGACCCCAATCAACCTGAACTCGACCTGAGCCCGGACGCGCGTTCACGACAGCTCATTGATTTTACCCGCCGCATGACCAAACTTCGTGGGGAGCAAGAACCGGCTATTATTTATATTGACGATTTGCATTGGATTGATCCGGGTAGTGACGCGTTTCTTGGACAATTTATTGAAACTTTGGATCAGACCCACACGGTTTTGTTATTAAACTTTCGCCCCGAATATCAGCCTCAGTGGAATCACAAACCATACTATCAGCAATTGCCTATCGTACCCCTCAGCCCCGAAGCCATTTCGGAGCTGGTCCACGAATTGTTGGGTAACGATGATACGTTGGAAAACCTGTCGGAACTCGTCGAGAAACGTACCGGCGGAAATCCATTCTTTATTGAGGAAGTCATTCAAACGTTGGTGGAAGCCGGTAATCTGGAAGGGACGCGCGGAGGCTATAGGCTGACGATACCGGTGGAGTCGCTTCAGATTCCGAATACGGTGAAAGCGATTCTTGCGGCCCGTATCGATCGGCTCTCCCAGGATTCCAAACATGTATTGCAGACGGCGGCCGTAATCGGGAAGGAATTCATCGAGCCTGTGTTGCGGGAAGTGGTCGAAGTCGCCGTTGCTGAATTATCGACTGCGCTGAATTCCCTCCAGGCAGCAGAATTTATTTACGAGCAAGCCATCTACCCTGTCGAAGAATACACATTCAAGCATCCATTAACGCAAGAAGTCGCGTTGGATACCCAGCTTCAGGAGCGCAAGAAACACGTTCACGCTGCAGTCGCCCAGGCCATCATGGGTGCGGCACCAGAAAAACATGAAGAAAACGCAGCCCTCATCGCCTACCACCTGGAAGCCGCGGAACATTGGGCGGAAGCTATGGCGTGGCACGAGCGCGCCGCGGAATGGGTAGGCACGAGTGACCCCGTCGGCGCTGCGCGGCATTGGCGGAAAATCATTGATCTAGGTTCAATCGCCATCAAAAGTGAGACTACGAATCAGCTTTTGCTGAAAGGCTACTCAGTGGTTCAATCGATGGGTGCTTGGCGTATGGGTATGACGATTGAAGAACTCAGCGGGATTCACGATAAAGGCGTCCATCTGGCCAACCAGTTGGGCGACGATAGGGCCAGAATTATACTGGAAGTCCAATGGGCCGGGTATCAGAGCCTACTGGGTAAACCAGATTTGTTTCGTGAATTGGCGGCCAATCTACAGGATGAAGTTTTATCCTTAGATCCTGAAGAGGATGTAGAAACCTACGTAAACGTACCCCTCTATTTAGCCTTCGGTTTCTTTATAGCTGGAGATTTGGAAGAGGCAGAAAATTACTATGGCAAGGCGCTCACCGCTGCCAAAGGAGATGTAACGATCGGCCTAAAGACGATCGGTTACAGCGTTGTTTTACAAGCTCAAGGATTACTTGGTTGTATGTATGTGAAATATGGAAAAATTGCTCAAGGAAAGCGTGATATTCAAGCCTCCCATTCTATCATGATTGAAAAGGGCTACTCCGAAATGCAATGTTGGGCCCCCGGGTGGCTGATTGAAGCCGCCTTTATTCGGGGAGTAAAGAAGGATGAATTGGTGGAATTAGAACGGTTGGCTTTGGAATCTTCAGAGATTAGTGAGCAAATTGGCAGCCTCAACACCATCATGTATTGTCGGAACCAGATGGCCCAAGTTCACATCATGAACGAACGTTGGGAAGAAGCGAAGGTATGGGCAGAAAGAGCATTGGAAATCCATCAATACAACACCGGTTTTGAAGCGGAAGCTCAATGCCGAACCGTATTGGGTCTGGCACAAATTGGTTTAAGACAATTGGATGATGCAGAGGAAAACCTGAAAATCATTGTCGAAAAAGCCAAGGTAAACGGGAGTACTCCATTATCTGCCTTAGGATGTATCACATTGGCAAAAGCAATTTTGGCATCGCCCAAGGCTTCCGAACGTGTAGCTGAAATTGAAGACGCATTGGATGTGGCTGCATCGATTATCGAACAGCGAGGCGAGATATCATTTGCTCCTCAATTAACCGAATGCCGTGCACGAGTGGCAGGGTTGGTGGGCGACGATATCAAAGAAGTCGCTCTATTCAACGAAGCGATTCAAGGCTATCAATCCGTTGGAGCAACCGGACATCGGGATCGACTAGCCGCGGAGGTTGCTTTATCTTGATCTGTCCAAACTGTAATTTCGAAAATCCCGATAAGATGAAATTTTGTGGGGAGTGTGGAACTCCCATGAACCCGGCGTGCTCCGCGTGTGGGGCATCGAACCCCGACGGCTTTAAGTTTTGCGGTGAATGCGGCAACTCATTTAAAAAGGAAGATACACCCGATCGGGGTGCCCCGGAAGTCTATACGCCGAAACATTTGAAAGAGAAGGTGCTGTCCCAACGAAGCGCGCTGGAAGGTGAGAAGAAACAGGTCTCGATCATGTTCGCGGACGTGAAAGGCTCGATGGAGCTGGCAGATGAGGTGGGCCCCGAAGAATGGCATTCGATTCTGGATCGGTTCTTCGAACTTCTTTCCGAAGGGGTGCACCGGTTTGAAGGCACGGTGAACCAATACACCGGTGACGGTATCATGGCGCTTTTCGGTGCACCAATTGCCCATGAAGATCATGCACGTCGGGCATGCTACGCGGCATTGCATTTGCAGGAAACATTGAACGAGTATTCAATGGAATTGCTGCGTACGAAAAACGTGAATCTGGACACGCGCATCGGCATCAATTCGGGTGAAGTCATCGTCGGGAAAATCGGTGACGATTTACGAATGGATTATACCGCCCAGGGGCATACGGTCGGTCTGGCGCAGCGCATGGAACAGTTGGCAAAGCCGGGGACGACGTTTCTTACGGATACCGCGGCCCAGATTGTCGATGGTTTTTTTAAACTGGACGACAAAGGCGAGTTCAATGTGAAGGGTGTCGCCGAACCCATGCACGTCTTTTCGTTGGAAGGCACCGGACATCTCCGCACTCGGTTGGAACTATCGGAAGCCCGTGGGTTCTCGACGTTTGTCGGCCGGTCGGATGAAATGCGGACATTGGAAGTGGCGTTGAAAAATGCTATCGATGGACGGGGTCAAGTTGCGGGCGTTGTGGGTGACGCCGGGGTCGGGAAAAGCCGGTTATGTTTCGAGTTTCTGCGGAAGTGCCGAGAACAAGGCGTGTCGGTGTATGAATCGCATTGTCCCGCCCATGGGCAAACCATTCCGTACTTACCCGTTTTGGAATTGCTTCGAAATTATTATGGAATCACGGATCACGATTCGGATGAAGAAGCCCGTCGCAGAATCGCAGGTACGCTTGTGTTACTCGACCAATCGTTCAACGACGCTCTCCCCTTAATGTTTGAATTTCTGGGGGTGGCGGACCCAAGTCAACCAAAATTGGATTTGAATCCGGATGCCCGGATGCGCCAGCTCATGGATTACACGCGGCGAATTTCGAAGCTCCGTGGCGAAACGGATCCCGCAGTCATTTATATTGACGACATGCACTGGGTGGATCCGGGAAGTGATTTATTTGTCGAACAATTTATTGAGACCCTGGATCAAACCCGTACCTTGATGCTGTTGAATTTCCGTCCGGAATACCAACCGGCTTGGAATCATAAACCATATTATCAACAGCTTCCGATGGTGCCTTTAGGACCTGAAGCCATTTCCGAGATGATTCGTGAATTGTTGGGCAATCATGATTCCTTGGCAAATCTATCCGAGTTGGTTGAGGAACGCACCGGCGGCAACCCGTTCTTTATAGAAGAAGTGATTCAAACACTGGTGGAAGCCGGCAGTCTGGTCGGGTCGCGGGGCGACTATCAATTGACCGCGTCGGTCGATTCCCTCGAAGTACCGGGTACGGTGCGTGCCATATTGGCGGCTCGCATCGATCGATTAGATCAAGATGCCAAACATGTATTGCAAACCGCATCAGTCATTGGAAAAGAATTCAGCCGATCGATTTTGACGCAAGTCGCCGAGATTAACGAGGACGTATTGGCACAAGCACTAACCACACTCCAGTCATCAGAATTCGTGTACCCCCTAGCCATTTACCCTGTGGAAATTTATACCTTCAAACACCCATTGACGCAAGAAGTGGCGTTGGACACGCAGTTGCAGGAACGTAAACGTGGTATCCATGTATCGGTTGCGCAGGCTATTTTGAACGAAGCACCTGACAAACAAGACGAGCATGCAGCGGTGGTGGCCTATCACAGTGAAGCTGCGGAAGATTGGGATAATGCAGTAATCTGGAACGCACGGGCCGCGGAATGGATAGGGGTAAACGATCCGGTGGGTGGTGCCCGTCATTGGAAACGGATCGTCGATTTACACGATGTCATTTCCAACTCCGAGAAAATTGAACGCATTTTACTGCAAGCCTACCATATGGTCCAGGCAATGGGGACCTGGCGAACGGGTCTTTCGGACGAAGATGCAAATATCCTTCATGCGAATGGAACTGCATTGGCTGAGAAATACGGCGATCAACTCCTACGGCTTTCTATGGAGACCTATTACGCGGGCAATTATACCTTGACCGGTCGCTCCAATCTTTTTCGGGAATGGGCTTCAGAGCATGGAGACGAAATATTAGGTTTGGATCCCGAAGAAGATATTGAAATTGTTGAATCCATACTAAATTACACGGGATACGGATATTTCGTCGCGGGCATCGCCAATTCCTCCCTTAATGTCTACCAAAAAGCGATTGATGCCACGAAGGGCGATATTTCGATCGGTAATCGTGGTATGGGATACAGTGTTTTTCTTTTGACGCGAGGAATTCGAGAACGAATTCGTGGTCATATGGGATATTTATCGGAATCCTGCCAAGCAGTAAACACCGCACATACTGAAGCAATGAAAGCGGACCAAACCGATTTGATTATTATCTCGATGGACTGGATCGTGGAAAACATTTACCTTCGCGGCGAACCGGTATTGGACGCCGATCGAATGGTCATCGAGGTGATGGAGTTGACCGACCGTGCTGGCAGTTCTTACGCCGCACATATGGGGAAAACGGGTGTTGTATGGAATCACATTAACCAAGAACGTTGGACTGAAGCGATTGAGGCATCCGAATCACATCTTGCATTCCTCAATGAATATGAAGGGCTCGGCGGAGAAAATAGAACACTCATGCATGCTCTTCATGGAATAGCTTTAATTGGTGCCGGATTGCCTGAAAAAGCGGAAGAAGTTTTATCGGGTATCGAGAAAAAGACGGAGTTGGATGGCTCGACCGTTCTGAACTCTCTGGCCTTTGTCGTTTTGGCGAAAGCTATTTTGGCTCAATCAAACGCACTCGATCGAGTACACGAAATCGAATCCGCATTGGCCTTGGCGGATAGATATATTGAAGAACGTCAGGAGAAGTCCGTCCTACCCCATGCAACGGAAACAAGAGCACGGATGGCGCAGATGCAGGGGGATGATATGAAAGAAACGCAGTTGTTCCTGAAAGCAGTTCAAGAATATCAGTCAGTGGGTGCGACGGGACATGTGAGACGGTTAACTGAGGGGACGGCATTGTCGTGAATTGTCCAAATTGTAATTTTGAAAATCCCGATAAGATGAAGTTTTGCGGGGAGTGCGGTACGCCGTTGAATCCGGCGTGTAGTGCGTGCGGGGCGCCGAATCCGGATGGGTTTAAGTTTTGTGGCGAATGCGGCAACTCCTTTGCGAAGGAGGAAGAAACGCCGGACCGCGGTACACCGGAAGTCTATACACCAAAACATCTGGCGGATAAGGTGCTTTCCCAGCGCAGCGCACTGGAAGGCGAAAAGAAACTTGTAACGATTATGTTCGCGGACGTGAAGGGATCCATGGAGCTGGCGGACGAGTTGGGCCCCGAAGGCTGGCACAATTTGCTGGACCGATTTTTTGAGATTCTTTCGGAGGGTGTCCATCGGTTTGAAGGCACGGTCAACCAGTATACGGGCGACGGGATTATGGCCTTGTTCGGTGCCCCGATTGCTCATGAAGACCATGCACGCCGTGCATGTTACGCGGCGTTGCATTTACAAAAAACGTTGAATGAATTCGCCCAGGAGCAGCGACGGGAACGGGGCGTCAATTTTTCGGCGCGGATCGGTATCAACTCGGGCGATGTCATCGTGGGGAAAATCGGTGATGACCTCCGAATGGACTACACGGCACAAGGTCACACGGTGGGTTTGGCTCAGCGCATGGAGCAACTGGCTCAACCGGGCAGCATTTACATGACGGAACACACGGCGAAAATCGTGGATGGGTTCTTCGAGTTGGACGATCAGGGCGAGTTCAAGGTTAAAGGCGCGGAACAGCCCATGCCGGTGTTTGAACTGAGAGGTACGGGCTCATTGCGGACGCGGCTCGAGCTTTCGAAATCCAAAGGTTTTTCGACATTTGTTGGGCGCGCGAGTGAGATGAGTATTTTAGACACCGCTCTGGAACATGCGATCGGCGGGAACGGCCAAGTGGTGGGCGTGGTCGGGGAGGCCGGTGTTGGCAAGAGCCGGGTGTGTTTTGAATTTCTGGAGTCGTGTCGCGAGAAGAATATCCCCGTATATGAATCCCATTGCCCCGCCCACGGGCAGACCATTCCCTACCTCCCCACGTTGGAGTTTCTTCGAAACTTTTTCGGAATCAACGAGCAGGATTCGCCGGAGACTGCACGCCAGAAAATCGCCGGAACCGCGCTGCTGATCGACAATACGACGAACGAATTACTGCCGACCGTATTCGACTTCCTGGATATTACCGACCCGAACAACCCGGGGCCCGACATGGATCCGGAAGGCCGGGTACGTCAGGTGCTCGCGTTTTTGCGTCATGTGAACCGTCTTCGAAGTGAACAAACGCCGTGCGTACTCTACATTGACGATATGCACTGGGTGGATCCGGGCAGCGACCGTTTTTTTGAACAGCTGGTGGACACGATGGACCGGAACCGGACTCTGATGCTGCTCAACTTCCGTCCGGAATATGAACCCCGCTGGAGTCATAGACCCTTTTATCAGCAATTGCCGATGGTGCCCCTGAGTGCCGATGCGATTGCAGAAATGATTCTGGAATTCTTAGGAAACGATTCCAGCTTGAGTGGCCTTGGCCAACTCATTCAGGGACGCACGGCCGGAAATCCCTTCTTTATTGAAGAGGTCATTCAAATGCTCGTCGAAACAGAGAAGCTGACGGGTAGCAAGGGCGAATACTCCTTGACGGCTCCCATCGACTCGCTTGAGATTCCCGATTCGGTACGTGCGATTTTGTCAGCACGAATCGATCGCCTCGATCAGAATGCGAAACATGTATTGCAAGCGGCTGCGGTCGTTGGCAAAAACTTTAGCGAACCCATTTTAACGTCCATCGTGGCTATAGATGAATCAAGCATGACCGGCGGATTGGAAACACTTCAAAAAACGGAGTTCATCTATTCCCAATCCATTTATCCGGTGAACGAGTTTTCGTTTAAGCATCCGCTTACCCATGAAGTTGCTTTGGATACCCAGCTCAGCGATCGCAGGCAAGCAATGCATCGTGCGGTCGCCAGGGCCATTATCGCGGACAATCCGGTTCGGCTGGAAGAAAATGCGCCTTTGATCGCTTATCATTTTACCCAGGCGGAAGAATGGGAAGAAGCGATGGAATGGAATGTCCGTGCGGCGGATTGGGCGTCGACAAGAAATGTGGTTTCCACGGCACAATTTCGATGGGATGCCTATCATTGCGGTGCTCACGCGCCCCGGGTTCGGCGAGTGGACGAAATACGATTGGCACAAGGAGTGGCGGCGCAATCCATGGGGATGTGGGTCTTGGGATTTTCCATTGAGGAGTTGGCACGACGAGAAACGGAATTGCGAGAATTGGCTACCGACTTAGACAACGTTGGATTTTTACGAGAGTTGGTTCTGGGCGAGATTGGATCGCGGCCGTTTGTTGGATATCCCAAACGCTACATTGAAGGAATGACTGAAAACGAACTCGATATCGATCCTAACGAAAACCTACGAGGGTATCTGTCGTTGGCTGGTTACCACTCCTGGTCTTGTTATTCGTGTGGAATATTCGAACAAAGCCTGGCGATCGTCGACGAAATTGAAACGTTCATCGGGGGCGACATCGGAATGGGGGTCAAGGAGACTGGCAACAGCTCGGCGATGTGGATGAAAACCACCAAAGGACTCATTAAAGCGGCGACCGGAAAAATCCAAGATGCCCTCAAAGATTTTGCCGAAGCGGCTGAGATTGGCGAGAAAGTAAAGATTCCCCAAGTGATTTCCCAACTGGATGGGCGCTATTTTATGGTAAAGTTTCTTGCGGGCTTGAGCCCTGAGGAGGCCGAGAAAGAAGAACAATTCCTGGCGGGACAATTCGAAGTCGCCGAAAAAGGCGAAAGCCTCTATCTCGCCGAATTGTACCGGGCCCAATGGGCATTGGCATTATTTGTCACTGGTAAAATAGACGATGCCCTTGTCCATGCGACTCGAGCATTAGACGCGCTGGAAACGATTAAAGTAGGGCGCGACATTGTCCCCCAGGTTCGTACAATCATCGGATGGTGCTTAATCGAGCAAAATCGTTTGGACGAAGCAGAAAAAGAATTGCGGACGATTTTCAAGCACATTGAGTCCCGCGGACACTTACCATTCTCCACCTTTGGGTGTATCGCCATGGCAAATGCCATCATGGCGCGGGACGATTTCCGTGATCGATTGAACGATATCGAATCAGCGTTGGTTACGGCAGAAAATTTAATTGAAGACCGAAGCGAAATCACCACAACGCCCCACGTCCTTGAGTGCCGCGCACGGCTCGCGCAAAAGCTGGGCGATGACATCAAGGAAACGGAATTATTCATGAAGGCACTGCAGGGGTATCAGAAGACCGGTGCACTGGGGCATGTGAAACGGCTTACGGAAAAGACGGCGTTGAGCTAAAATGGCTGATCGCAAGACCATACGCCCGTATTTGCCAGGACATGAACCAGAGGTGATTCGCGTATGGGTGAGTTCTGGAAAAGCGACGTATGATTTCATTTCGTGGTGGGATACGTGCACCGAAGAAACGGCGTTACCATTTTTCAGGAGCGAAATCCTTCGGAAAAATCAACTGTGGGTGGGTGTTAGTGACCTTCGCATCGAAGCCTATATCGCGATGCAGGGGTCTTATATCGACCAACTGTTCGTCGAACCCGATTCGTTTCGGAAGGGATGGGGCACGGCTTTACTCGAACATGCAAAAGCGATGTCACCTCAGGGCTTGGAACTTCATACCCATCAGGCGAATGTCAGGGCGTGTGCGTTTTATGAGAAGCATGGGTTTGTGGCTGCGAAATTTGGCGTGAGTCCTCCGCCGGAGTCGTTGCCGGACGTGGAGTATCATTGGCGGCCGTCTAAGTAAATTGCGACGACTATTTCCCGATGTCATTGCGAGCGTAGCGCGGCAATCTCTTGAACGGATCGTTCGGATCAACAAAATTCTCCCATACACCACGTTTACCGAACGCGTCTCTACTTTTTACGGATTCATCTGGTGTAAGAGATTGCCGCGTCACTACGTTCCTCGCAATGACATAGTCAGGGGGTCTCGATCTCGAACTTCTAGATTAAGTGATCATTCGGTTACGGTTCTCGCCTTTTCAAAAACTCGATTAATTCCGCCGGATGATCGGTCTGTATCCCATCTGACCCCCAGGCTACGGCGTCTTCCCAGCAACTGGGGTCGCTTTCGTCGACGATGACGATGGCGTTGGCTTCGTGGCAGGTTTGGACAAATTCTTTCGAGTAGGCTTTCCAGGTGGCAGCGATGACGGTGGGCTTGAATCGCTCGATCATTTTCGGGAGATTCTTTTCAGTATAGGGATCGGGCATAGGGATGCATTCGGGGCACATCGCCCCCACTTTTTCGATGTTGCGGGGTGAGGCGTACCAAAGGACATGCTCCTGCATGTCGTACCGTCGGATGATGCGAACAAGTTTTTCAACGTCGCCATCTTTCAAGTCGAGGTAGATGCCGATACGACTTTTACACAAATCGAGGACCTCCTCGAGCGTGGGGATTTTTGTGCCTTCGTATTTCGGACCGACCCGGATGCCGATGTCGAGGGCACGTAATTGGGCTAGTGTCTTGTTCTTGACGGTTCCGGTCCTTCCTTCGACATAGGCGTCGATCGTGGCGTTGTGGATACTAACGAAATGGCCGTCTTTAGTGGTGCGAACATCAATCTCGACGAAATCTGCGCCGAGTTCGATAGCTTTTCTATAGGCGGCCAACGTGTTTTCGGGGATACCGTTATGTGCGCCTCGATGGGCGACGACGTATACGCCGCCGTGGTTGGGTGGCGGAAGTTCGGCGGACGTGGTTTGGACGAGGAGGATCGCGAGGAGGAACGTGGATTGTCTTTGGAAGTTTCGCATAGTCTCAATCACCACCAATTTATTGCTATGGCGATCATACCACTCTGGCGGCGGAATAGCATGTGGTAGCCCGACAGGCGACCACGTTTCAAAATTAAAGGCGTCCGTACTACGTTTGGTGGCCAACGAAAAGGTGGCCGGCCGCCTCAGACAATTTGGACGGCCGGTCGATTTTCGCTAAGCGATAAATTTTCTCTTGCGATATAAGAAAATTCCCATGAGGAGCAGGAGGATTACGAGCAAACTATTGAAAAACCTGTCGCTGGTTGAGAGTAATGGTGTAGGGGGAGAAAGTTTTACAACAAAAAGATCCTTGCTGGCGGTATTGGAAGTCAAATCGAAATCACCGGGCCCCGGGTCGAAATCGAACGTCTCGGCGAAACTACCCACCACGTAGACGGAACCAGAAGATCCCAATTCGATATCGTTTCCTATACTATCTCCCGTACCGATAAACCCCCTCGCAGACACGAAATCACCGGCGGAGTCGAGTTCGCTGATAAATACGTTTCGGGAGAATGCGGGTCCCGACAGAACAAACGTTCCCGCGCCTGGATCAAAATCAGCGGATTCATCAAAATAACCTGTTGTGAATATGTTTCCAGTATCATCAACCTTTACCCCCGATCCCAAATCGTACAATGTGCCACCGACCGTCTTCGTCCAAATCAGGTCACCGGAACTATTGGTTTTATGGATGAATAAATCCCCCTCTCCGACGCTACTGTGGTTTTCCACCCCCACGCCGGGATCGAAATCTACGGTTCCGTAGAACCCACCAGTGACTACCACGTTTCCAGATGCGTCTGATGTAATGGCTTCGCCGGAATCGGAGAATAATGCATGCGTGCCGCCCATTCCGTTTGCCCAGGTAAAATCTCCTGCAGCGTCGAGTTTCAAAACGAAGATATCCCCGTTGCTGACGCTACTCAGATTGACCGTCCCCGCGCCGGGATCGAAGTCCACGGTGGCTTCGAAACTTCCGGTGGAGTATACGTCTCCCATCAAATCCACGTGGATGGCATTACCGGAGTCTTCACCGGTTCCGCCAACGCCTTTTGCCCAAACCAAATCTCCGTCGGCATCCAACTTCAAAATAAAAATATCTCGGTTTCCAGAACTCGTGAGGTTTAACGTGCCAGCGCCAGGATCAAAATCCACGGTGTTCGAAAACTGGCCGGTTGTGTAAACATTTCCGTTGGTATCGAGACTTATACTGTGTGCCCGATCACTGCCGGTGTCTCCAATGGATCTAGCCCAAAGTAAATCTCCCGTAGAGTTAAGTTTCATGACGAATAGGTCTGAAGACCCCGCGCTCGCGATGTTGTTTGTGCCGGGCCCCGGATCGAAATCGGTTGTGTCCCAATGAACTCCGCAGACGTACACATTCCCAGCATCGTCAACGGCGATATCCCGACCGTTTTGCGTACCCGTTCCAGTGATGACCTGAACCCAAACCAGATTCCCTGAAGTGTCGAGCTTCATCACGTAGGCGTCGTCATCTCCCCCCTCGGTGATATCCATCGTGCCAGGCCCCGGATCGAAATCGACCGTATCGGCAAAAGTTCCCGTTACGTATGAATTGCCTGCGTCGTCAACCGCAATGGCATAAGCCCGGTCGGTATCTGTACCGCCGATACGCACTGCAAAATCAAGGTCCAAATCAGTGGCGAATGCTGAACCAGCGGCCAATACACTGGCGATTGTGAACGTCGTCGCCAGCATTGCGTTCAGTTTGGTTTCTCGTTTAAACACCCCTGCACAAAACTTTTTCTTCATTTTCCAACTCCTCACAAATCCGTCCAATACACTTCGAAAATTCCGGCAATACCGATTTTCGCGTATGGCTTTTTAACCCATTGAAGTTAGCATCGAACACGCCTATAATCAATGGGAACTTAATTCATAAAATACCAAACTTTAGTTCATTCGAGAGGTTTTGGGTTATGAAACGAAATGTGAACGATGAAGCCTATTTCATAGTAATCGTGGATGCTGGCTCGACGACTGGGGCAGCGACCCAATTAGGTCTAACCCAACCCGCACTATCGAAATGCTTGAAACGGCTCCGCTCCGAGTACTCGGATAGATTGGTTAAATTCCAGGATGGGAAAGCAGAGATGACTCTGGTCGGGCGCCTTTTGTATGAGTATGCCAACCGGGCCAAAATAGAAAAACGCCGCCATTGGAATCGGGTTCAACTGGCCTTGGACAACGCATTTGGTTTGGTGAACGTGGGGTTGGGTGGATACGCGGCTGAAGCATCCGCTGCGGAAGCATTCGCGCGCTGGATCGAAAAGTACCCTAAATTCCGAGCTCAATTCCATGTGATGGGCGGACAACATCTACATCGACTGTTGGAAGAAGATCGGCTCGATTTCTATTTTGCCAATTATATGCCCGAACAGATGGATCATACGCTTGAGGTATTGAAAGCGCCTACGTTCGAAATGACATTTTTTGTTCGCCCAGGCCATCCCCTTGCTAATCGAGATATGGTGATGCTTTCAGACGTCGTAAAGTATCCTACGTGCACTGTTCCGGGTCCTGATAAATTTACCAAAAAAATCACTCGCGAGATCGGTGAAATGGCTCTTTCAACCATTGATGATATCCACATTTCGGGTCTGCAGTGTTCTGACGTTTCCGTGTACAAATCGATTGTCCAAAAGACCGATTCCGTGGGATTCCTTCCAATCAATGGTCTTCGAGAGGAAATCTCTCGGGGTGCTGTTGTTTTGCTAAATACCAATTTCAAATGGCCGGATCCCGAATTGGCGGTAGTCTCTCTAAAAAAAAGAGCAATGCCTGAACCGGCGCGACATCTGGCGGATCTTTTGCTTGAAGAATTCAGTAAAGACTTGACACACACCTGATTGGGTCGACCGGCCACGTATTGGATTCAAGTCCCGAAAGTTTCCTGAATTCAGGTATCATTCGAGGCATGTATGCATTGCGGCGTGTATATTAAAAATGCAGGAGGAAGAACATGTCTGATCGTTCGGATTTAAGTGTTGGGGATTCGCAGGGGTATATCGATGCCTTGCTGGAGTATTTGGGTGACCGGGAACCGTTGGAGGTATTCGGGTCAACGGAAACGGCCTTGCAGGATGCAGTGGAGAATATCGACGACAGTGCGTTGCGTACACCGGAAGCGCCGGGTAAGTGGTGCATCATGGAAGTGGTGAAGCATTTGGTGGACGCAGAGATCACGTTGGGGTTTCGGTATCGGAAGGCGTTGGGTGAGGACGGCCCGGAGATTCCGGCTATTGAGCAGGACGGTTGGGTGACGAATATGAATCACCGGGACGCGGACCTGGCGGAGACGTTGGATGATTTCGGCGCGTTGCGGAATGTGAATTTACGACTGTTGCGTGTGCTCACGCCGGAACAGTTGCAACGGCACGGAATGCATAATCAACGGGGCAAGGAAACGGTGGCAGACATGATGCGGTTGTATGCGGCGCATGATTTGTATCATTTGTTTCAGATTGGGCGGATTCGGGCTGCGGTCGAAACATAAGGACTACGTGCACTGACTGCGGCAGAAACTCCAAACCATAACTAAAATTTCATTTGCTGGAGACCCCTTCGGGGTCCGGCTCAGCGCCTGGGTCGGGAGACTCCGGCGCAACAAGGGCGGAGCGCGGCAATCTCTTACACCAGAAAACCAGACGCTAAACGATTATGGTTAAAGTGGAATTGGTGTATTTAGGAATCCTGCAAACCATAACGATCCCTTCAAGAGATTGCCACGTCGACTTACGTCTCCTCGCAATGACACCGAAGGGAGGGCTCTTTTTTCGCAAACCCTTCTGCGGTTGAAAATCTCCCACGATATGGTAGTATGGACCAATCGAAACGCAAGGAACTCATTCATGAAAAATCGCTATCGTATTTTCGCAGTATTGGCCTTCGCAGTTGTCATCGGTCTCACGTCTACCCTTTCTCCTGTTGATGGGAACGAATTAGCCAAGCCTTACGATCTAAATATGGGCTTGACGCCGGATCCGCAGAAGGGTTTCGAAATATTGCTGAACACGCCGATGGCTTCACCGGTGATGAAGGAAAAAGACCTGCCGCGGTTATGGATGGTGTGGGACACGGATTCTAAGGCGGCTGCACTCGAAGCCACGCCGGAAGAACGCCATGACATGATTTTTGACCGCTATGGCTTTGCGAAACGGAATGACGGGTCAGGACTTCCTCTTGGGTATCTTCCGGATGGTAAAGGCGGACTGGCGACAAACTGTTTTGCGTGTCATGGTGGTGAAGTAGGTGGCGTAACGATTCCGGGTGCGGGGAATGTGCATTTGGATTTGACGACGTTGGCGACGGACATTCGTAAACTGACGGCGTTGGACGGCGGAAAACCCTATGAGAATATCCCGGACGCGCAGGCTCCGTTTAAGACACCGCTGAGTATTCATCGCGGTACGACGAATGCGGTGGTCTTCGCTTCGGTATTTGCCGGGTTACGTGATGCGAAACGTGGAAAGTTGTATACACAGAATCCGGAAGAATTACTGCATCACGATATGAATCCTCCCGCGTGGTGGAACTTCAAAAAGAAGGATATGATTTATGCGGATGCGTTTGCACCGAAGACGCCGCGTCAGTTGATGCCGTTTGCGTTTTCTCCGTTTCATACGCTGGAACAGTTTTATGGTTTCGAAGAAAACTTCGTACACATTTACGCTTACATCGACACGCTTGAACCGCCAAAGTATCCGTATGAAATCGATATGGCTCTTGCGAGAAAGGGCGAACCGTTGTTCGTGGAAAAATGTTCGGAGTGTCATGGCACGTATGGACCGAACGGTAAGTTTCCGAACAAGGTCGTGAAGCTGGATAAAGTGCAGACGGATTCTCGTCGTTTGGAATCGATTTATCTCAAGGATCGAATTGCTACGAATGAAGGCTGGCTTCAATACTTCGGAGAACATAAAGTTCTTTTGGAATCAAAAGGGTATCTGGCGCAACCGTTGGATGGTATTTGGGCATCGGCCCCATACTTTCATAACGGTTCCGTCCCCACGCTTCATCATGTGTTCAATATTGATGAACGCCCGGCGGTGTGGAAACGAACGGATCGCGGATACGACAAAGACATGGTGGGTCTGGAAATCGAATCGTTTGATGCAGTGCCGGAAACACCGACTGATCGGGAACGGCGTCTTTATTACGATACCTCGGTGGTCGGCAGCACGAACCAGGGACATACCTTTCCGGATGATGAATTGGAAGACGACGAGAAGATTGCGGTGCTCGAGTATTTGAAGACGCTCTAGCAACCGATCCAGTGGAATTTCTACCTAATTCCTGATGTGTCCTTCTTGGGGTGTTGATGCCGTATTTCCTTCTCCGGATGATTCCCGAAATGAAATCCGCGGGAAAGTACGGCTCGGAAGTGATGGAGTTGGGCGAAGGCCACCCCTGCGAGGATGGCCACACCGATACTCGTCGTTGTGATACTCATGACCCTTCCTTCTTTACGATTTCGGCGCCGTTGGGTCCACCGAAGCGAAGGTAGTATTGATTTTCGGGGACGACACCGTTGATGGGCGGTACCGTCTCCACGAAGAACTTCTGCGCTTTCCGGCAGTGTTCGCAGTGAATCCATTTGCGTTCTTTGGGCCAGCTTTTGCTTCGGTATTTGACGATGCCGTAGTGGGCGGCTTCATCGGCGAATCCGCAATCGGGGCAACGCACCTGCCAGGCGGGCTCGTAGTAAAGATTTTTGGTGCCGTCTCGCAGCAAGAATAAAAGAAAACAGAACCACCCGAAAAACACAAAGAGGAACATGAAGCCGATGACGGTAGTGGTGGTGCTCATGGCATGCCCTCCTCTCTTCTCCTTTTATTCTACGCCTAGTGTTGGAATTGGGCAAGGGTTTTCGATTTTCCGTGCGAAACTTTGATCGAGTAACCCCAGTCTAAAGCGTAACGAGAAATTTATCTTGACCCATTTGGACCTCCGGCTACATGCGTAAATCGCGTTCTATGAAGAGAAGTTTGATACCCGTTGGCTTGATGATGGCGTTGATGATCGGCGCAATTGTATATGTGGGGTTGCGGACGGATGAACAACCTCGGGTCGTCATTGATGATTTTGCGATATTTGAGACGCGGCCGACGGACAGTGGGAATGAGTCGGGGGTGTATCGGTTGACGGCTGATGGCGTGGAACCGGTTCCGGACCATCCGTTGACCGAAACGCTGAAGTCCGCGCGAAATGTTGCCTATGCACCGAAAAAGGGTTGGGTGTTTTTTGATTCGACACACGCCGAAGCGTTCGGCGATACGGAAAATGAGTGGGCCGAGTCACGTGTCGTGGGTGCGGCCCTCGACGGGAAGACCGACCCTGTAATCATTGGAGTAGGGGGACGTCCGGATGTCAGCCCGGATGAGAAGCGACTGATATTTGCCACGGAAGACCGTCGTATCTGGATTCACGAGCTGGAAACGGGCGAGACGATTGAAACGCCGTATTCCCGCGCGCGGTACACGAATCTTCTTTGGGTGACGAATTCGGACATCATTTTTCAACGGGTTGACGGGGATGACTATTGGTTGGTACGTGTCAATGTGGATACCGACGAAGTGACGGATCTGGGTGATCGCCGGATCATACCGAAGGCGATATCGCCGGACCGAAAGCACATCGCTTGCTGGAAATGGCGACAGAACGGCGTCTTCATTATCGACACGACGACCAATGACATCGAAACGATTTACCATGCGCGTTTTTTCGGGAATGGTTCAGATTTCGTTTGGGCGTCCAACAGCGAAGGATTTTACTTTCATCACGAATCTCTGTTTGAAGGGGGTGTCGGCAGTCGAAACCTGTATTACTGCGACCTTGACCGATTTGAACAAACCATCGATACCGGGTTTCGTTTCGACAGCGGTGTGGCTTTGGGGCCCTCGGCAAACTAATCCATTTCTCGGCCCGCATTATCCGGATTCCGGCACAAAAAGGAAATAAGCCGAGTTTATTCCTCGACGAGCGCGTCCTCGGTACGCCCCAACCATCGCAGGGCATCTTCGACGGTGCGGAATACGCGAACAGTTTCGTTGGCATGTTCGTTGTAAACGCCATACATGCGGGACAATCCGAAACTTAAATCTCCCGGGGCAACTATCGCTGTTTTCGCTACGGTGGAAAAATTTTTAAGGGAATTTTCAATAGTGTCAGATCCGGAATGAATTGCTCCCGATGACAAAGCTGAAAAATCGCACGTTGTCAAGTCGACGATTTCGTCAAAATCGGGAGGCCTGTCGGTTTGCACAAACAACTCGTCAACGTACTGGCCAAATTGCGTATCGTCAATGAGGCGGTCGAATATCGAAGTGATCAATCGATGTTTTCGATTGAAATGAAATGTGATCGACATCTGTTACGGGCGCCCCAACTACGTTTCGGTGAAACAAGGTTTCTATACTATCATTAGTCTCCGCGAATTGAATGCTATAATCCATTTCACTTCTTGTATTGTAAACCTTATACCCTGAATAACCTTGGAGCCCCGATGAAAGCAATCGTTTGTAAAGAGCCGAATCAATTTGAGATGCGGGAAGCGGCGATGCCGGAGCCGAAGGACGGCGAGGTGTTGTTGAAGATGAAGCGTATCGGGATTTGTGGGACGGACCTTCATGCGTATCATGGTGATCAACCGTATTTCACGTATCCTCGTCGGCTGGGCCATGAGGTTTCGGGCGAGATTGTGGAGATTGGAGCAAATGACGCGGGGCTGAAAAGCGGTGAGTCGGTGGTGATTATGCCCTACCTATCGTGCGGAACGTGTATCGCGTGTCGGAAGGGCCTGACGAATGCGTGTACTTCGCTGAGTATCATTGGCGTTCATCAGGACGGAGGGATGGCGGAGTATATTACGATGCCGGAGAGTCATCTGATTAAGGCTGAGGGACTCAAAGAAGAGCAGATGGCTATCGTAGAGTGTCTGGCCATCGGCGCTCATGCGACGCGACGTGCGAATGCGCAGCCCGGGCAGAAGGTGCTTGTCATTGGGGCGGGGCCCATTGGGATTGGGGCGATGCAGTTCATTCGTAATGCGGGCGCGGAAGTGATCGCCATGGATATCAATGAAGACCGGCTGGCGTATTGTCGTGATGTGATTGGGGTGAACCATATTGTCAATGGGTTGGAGAATCCGACGGAACAGTTGGGAGAAATCACGGGTGGGGATTTTCCGGATACGGTACTGGAAGCGACGGGGAGTCCGAAGTCGATGGAGACCGCTTTCCAATATGTGTCGCATGGGGGGACTTATGTATTGGTGAGTTTGGTGAAGGCCGATATCGCGTTCAGCGATCCGGAGTTTCACAAGCGTGAAATGAATTTGTTGAGTAGCCGGAATGCCACGAAGGAAGATTTGGAGCATGTGGTGAAGGCGATGCAGGCGGGTGAAGTGGAGACGGAACAGTTTATCACGCACCGTGCGGGATTCGACGAGATGATTGGGGTGTTCGATTCGTGGCTGGACCCGGCGAACGGGGTGATTAAGGCTGTGGTAGAACTCTAACCCAAAAGAAACCGACGGATGCTTTCGCATCCTGATGGAGTTTTGAAAAAGTCTGCTTAATCCAGATAGGTATCGAACCATTGGCCGACATCGACGTAGTGCTTTTCGATGCCTTTCCAGTAGGTGTGTCCCCCACCTTCCTGAATGATCAGTTTGACGGGTAAATTAGCGGATTCGTATTTTGCGTTCATCACTTCGGATTGTTGAAGGGGTACAGTCTTATCTTTCGTACCATGAATGAGTAGAAGCGGCGGGTCATCTTCGGTGACGTGATAGATGGGCGATACCGATTTTAGTTGTTCCGTCAAATTCGTGACTTTGCCAAACATCTCTTTAAACATTTGAGGGCGAGCCTGCTCAATCATTTTGTATCCGTTCGGCGCTCCCCAATTGATCATGTCGGTCGGCGGAAACCAGGATACGATGGCTTGCGTTCGGCAACTGGCTTGTTCGACCGGGTCTTTGGCTTTGGCATCTCCGTCGTCGCCGGTGAGGCCGACCATGAGGGCGAGATGTCCGCCGGAGGATCCGCTGGTAATGCCTATGTGGTCCGGATCAATATTGTAGTCTTTCGCGTGGAGTCGGATGAAACGAACGGAGCGACGAATATCTTCGACCATTTCGGGTACCTGAAAACGGGTGCCGCTGCCGTGACGCACGACAAACACGGTGTATCCATTGGACAATAGCCCCATGCCCCAGTGATCTTTACGACGATTGTCTACTTCTTCCTGAAGGTTTGATTTTTTTGAGTTCCACCCGCCGCTCGATACCAGAACTACGCCAATGCCTTTGCGTTTCTTTTTGGGTTCCAGCACGTCGAAGGTGAGGCCCATTCCTTCTTTATTGCCGTAGACCACGTCTTCCGTGGTTTTGTAGGGTACGATGAGTTCTTCAATGCCGGCAATTGCCGAGCCAGTGAAGGCGACACTTACAAGTGCAGCAATTAATATTCTTGCCATTTCAAATTCTCCGTGTTATTGAATCAGGAAATACAACAGGCACAAAATAGCGATGAGGGTTGCGCCGATAATGCGGGGGTCGGTGAGGCCGGGGACTTCGGTGCGGGTGAGGAAGTGATACGGTTTCTCCCACGTGATGCCTTCGATTTGTTCGGGGCGCGGGGGCGGCGTCGATAGACTGATGATGACATAGACGGCGCTGAGGATACAGAAGTAGAAGAAGGCTTGAAGCAGAAATCCTACACCTAAACCTTTTTCGGGGTCGGAAATGTATTGTACTCCGCCGAGAAATTCGAAGCCCATATCGAACATGAAGATGACGAGGCCGGCGAGGAAACCGAGGAGGAGCGTACCGATTCCGGCCTGCGTCGTGCCGCGACGCCAGAACACGCCCCAGAGCAATACGGTGGCGATGGGCGGCGCGATGAATTGGGCGGGCATTTTGTTGATGGCTTCGAAGATAGAACCGAAACGTCCGCCTTGAGTGGACCAGGCGATGGCCAGGATCATGACGATGACGGAACTGACGCGTCCGATGAGAACTTGCTGATCTTCGGTGAGGTCAGACTTGATGTGTTTGGCGATGTCGACGGCCACCAGTGTTCCCGTACTGTTGAGTGCCGCCGCGATGGTGCTCATCAATGCGGCGAGAAGGGCGGCCGCCATGAGACCGACGAGACCGGTCGGTAGGAGCTCCATGATGAGGGTAGGTAATGCAGCAGATGCGTCCTCCCCTATCTTGTCTTTGAAGAGGACGTAGGCGAGTACGCCGGGGAAAGCCATGAGGAACGGTGGGGAGATTTTCAGGAATCCGGCGAAGAGTGCGCCGTGCTGAGCGTCTTTCAATGTCTCAGCACCGAGCACGCGTTGTACGATCGTCTGGTCGGTACACCAGTACCACAATCCGAGGATGGGAAATCCGAGGAGAAACGCGTACCAGGAGAAGACGGGGTTGTAGCCTTCTTCGCCAGGGATGTTGATGATGCTCATTTGGTTCGGTTTGGCAGCGGCGACCAGATCGTCGTAGGTATGAATTCCGACGTCGGGCAGTTTGGTGACGGCGATGATGGTGATGATGGCCGCACCGGCAAGGAGGATGCAGGTCTGCAGCGTTTCGGTGACCACGACGGCGCGGAGTCCACCGACCACGGTGTAAAGCAGAGTGATACCGGAGATGGCGGCGATGGACGCCCACGCGGGAATGCCAAAGAAGTTTTCGAACACGGCCGCACCCGCGTAGAGACTGATTCCGATATGAATCAACATGGCGGACAATACGAACATCACGGCGAGAATGGTGCGTGCGATAGGGTGGTATCGTTTTTCCATGAATTCGGGCAGGGTCGTCAATCGTGCCTTAAAATAGATGGGTACGAAGATGAGCGATAACAAAACCAGAGTGAAGGCCGCCATCCACTCGAAATTTCCGACGGCGAGTCCACCGTTGTACCCATCTTGCGCGAGGCCGATCATGTGAATGGTGGAAATATTCGAGGCGAACAATGCGGCACCGACGACGGGCCATTTCAGATTACGGCCGGCCAGGAAATAGGATTCGCTGTCCTGATGTCGAACTTTGCGAACCGACCAAAGTCCAACGAAAAGGATACCTCCGAGATACGCGACGATGACGGCGAGGTCGATTCCCGATATTGTCATTGGATTGTCCTATTCATTGTGCAGATTTTTCGAAGGCTTAATATAGCAACATCTTCTAAGGATTGAAAAAACCTATTGAGATAGATCTGGAAAGGTCAACGAGGCATCGTATAGGTTGTCGACATCGATACTGAGGGTGGTGTAAGCGATCGGCGCGCCGTCGCCGGGACTGCCGGAATCTTCATGAAGCGCGACGATGGCCAGGATGTAGTCGCCGAAGGGGATGTTCTCAAGCGTGATGACGCCATTCATCGCATCGTCGACGGCATCGCAAATCAGGTGGAAATCATCAAGAACTTTTTTGTCCGCGGTAGTCGGAATCTCAGCGTCGTATGGCAGCAGAAATCCGATGGCCATGGTGCGTTCCGGCGAATTGGATACGGTACATCGAACGGTGGAACCGCCAAACAATAATGTATCCAACTTCAGATTCTCTCCCGCTGCCAGGGGGCTCCGTACGATTTTGTGGTTTTGAATATGGCGGCTATACACGTGCAAGATCGCATTCCCGCTTCTGAGATTTTTGAAGCGATAGAGGCCGTCCTCCCCCACACTCGCGTAATGGGATTCCTGCTGGTTCCCGGAAGTGACCGTTAACGTAATTTGTCCCGCCACGGGCTGGTCTTCACCGATGAGGATACGGCCTTCAATGGACGACGTAGCGGCATCGAACTGAAAGTTCAATGTGGCGGTAGTCTGGATCGGAACGTCGACCTGCTTTTTCAGATTCCGTTCTTCGCCGTCGAGAAAAAACTTCGCGCTAATGGTGCGTGGACCGGCGACCGGTATTTTAAATTTGTAATAGCCTTCTTCGTCGGTGCGAACAGTTCGGTTGTCGATGCCCACCCGGACATCGACGATGGGTTGGCCGTCCATTGTTACACGACCGGCGACGTACCCGCCGATGGGAATTGAAAATTCTTTTTGCAAATCCTCGTACAACACATCCACCGAGGCAAGCCGATAACTTCCATCGGGCGCTAAAATCGACAACGTTTTTCTTCCGGGTGGTAGACTCGATATTGCGAAACGTCCATGAATGTCGGAAGTCGCCACGGGAGTAATTCCCTCCTTCAGAAGATCGACATTACTATAGCCATCGAATACCATGATGCCGGAAACGGGCGTCCCAACTTCGTTTTTGATCGTTCCGGTAAGTGAAACCCCTTCGGAGATCCGGATCGTATAATTTTCCCAGATCTGATCCGCATTCTGTACCCTAACGGGGCCGTTCAAAGGCGGATAACCGGGGGCCTTTGCATAAATGTAGTATTCGACTCCTGGCCTTACACCGGGGATGAGGAATTTTCCTTCCGGATGGCGATACCATGTCCAGTCCCGATCGGGTATTGTGAAGTTATAATTCCTGGATAAGGCCATTTTGAAATCGGTAACGGGCTTGCCGTCTTGCGCGTAAATCACGTTTCCCGATACTGCTCCGTATCCCGCCGCGGTAAGTTTGATTCCGCTGGTGCCCGGAGCGACAACGATCTCTTCTCCCCGGACGTAGTCCCGGGGAATAACTTGTAGCGTATATTCAAATTTCTCGTCACTGGGTATGAAAAAAGTGCCGTCCTCTTTCGTCGCAATGCTTCGTGAACTTTCCACCATGTTATTTCCCGCATCAATTTCCTGGACGACGATGCGGGCATGGGGAATTCGGGTACCTTGGGTATCTTCGACCGTGCCGGTAATGGCCAACTGGTTTTCCGGCAACGCATCGACCTCGAGACGCTGTTTGTCGACGACCTGACCGGTGGATAGAGTGTACGTCGCCAACGGGCTTCCGCCCGATCCAACCATCATTCCGTCTCGCGCGTGGATGTAAAGGTCGTACGTCCCCGCGGGTAACCCGGTGATTTCCCATCCCCCGGGTGGGTCGGCGAGTTTTCTAGAATAGCGGGTGTCTTTCTTTCTCGAAATGGCATGCAGCTCAACCTCCGGAACGAGTTTTCCGTCGGTGTCGACGATGACGCCTGATATCGACGCCCCTCTAGTCATCATAAGTTGAATCCCGTCTAAATCGCGTCCGGACATTTTCAGTGTCTGCACGCCGCCGTAATAGTCACGGTGGCCCGGTGACAATCGGACATCCTTGGATATAGGAAGGCCATACAATTGGAAGGAGTGGGTGCCGGAGGCTTTACGGGCATCGTAGTTGACTGTCGAAATGCCAGAGATGTTGCCAGATAGGAAGACTTCTTCGCGAGTCGCCGACAGGAACACATCGTTGATGGGGGCTCCATCCTGGTCCACGACGGTCCCGCTGATGGAGAGGCCTCTGGATTTTGGGAAGTCGACACCGTCAAAGAGCACGTTTTCGGCTACCGCGATATTCAACATATCCTCCAGGAACCGCTGTTGTCCGTAGCCCTCCAATTCACGAAGCGAGACTTTGTACATCCCGGGGGAAACGTCAGGAAGGGAATATCGGCCTTCGTCATCGGTGGTTGTTTTTGTAACGAAGGTTCGAAAACGGTTTCCTTTCCGCAATTCGATGGTGGCGTTGGCGATTCCGTGGCCGTGAATTTCGTCGTAGACCTGGCCGGCGATGGCGCCGTTACCCGGAGTTCCTGCGTCGATTTCTTTGATTTCAGGAATTGGAGGGGTTGTAATCCTCGTCGCTGGCTGTGGTACTGGGGCAGGTGTTTTGGGCTCAGCTTGTGGCGCTTCGTTTTGAGAAGAAACTGCGACCGGTTTGGTTTCTTCGATGGGCTGGCTCTGCCACCATAACGCCAGGGTTCCGGCTGCGACAAAGAACAGAACTATTCCCGCCATCCGTAATTTTTCGGACATCGCACTGACCCTCATTCGCATTCGACCGTCGGTATGGAGTCATCATGAGGGAAAACACGGCCGAAAGCAAGGCATGGCAAAAAGGTTACCGAAAATCGCGACGCTTCTTGTTTTTTTCTTCTTCTTCGAACCAATCCAACATCATTTTACCGATATACACAAAAACAGTGGCAAGAATAATAAACAAGGCGATTTTTTCACCGAGGAGGGATAGAAACAGCTTAATCGCGACAAAATACCCACCGAATATCAATACGTTCTTAATCTTCATTTCTTGATCCATAATGGCCGCAAGCGCGATCAGGACCATGAGGATCATTCCGATGGTGCCGCCGAAAACAAACATGAAAACGGGAGAAAAAACAACCAGGCAAAACCCGGTAACAAAAAGTTTCGGTATACTCGGCATATGTTGAAGGCGCATTTGCGGGGCTCCCTGTTGAATCGAGACAACGGCGCTTTCCTAGACTACCGTTCAGCGCCGGATTTATTCAAACGGACGACTCATCAACTTCGGTTGCTGAAATCGTTCAGTTTCGACTTCTACTTATTGGACAGGTCGGACTCGAAGGGGTCGCCTTGTGGATTCTGTATTTCATCATTTCCCTTCACGGGCTCGTCGCTCCTGGATGCGTTTCCAGACCTGGTTGCCGTGGTCGGAGAGTTTTTCGGCGATGTGGGCGATGGCGTCTTTATCATTTTGCAAGACGCCTTCGGTGAATTCACGGAGGACTTCGGCGGAGGACTGGATGTAGGGATCGAGTTCTTCGGCGGTGACTGCCCCGGGTAGGCGTCCACCGTGGTCGATGTCGAGGGCTTTACAGATGGTGTCCAGCTCATGGGTGTGGCGGCTTTTGGGATCGAAGCGATAGGCCAGGGCGTATTCGCGCCTCTCTGCATCGTACGAGACTACGAGTTCGATGGTGCCCATGACATATTGGACGCTCCATTCGCTCAGGGTCGTTCGGGTACCGGTAAACTCGGACTCGAGGAAGGCGAAGGCGGTTGTCACGTGCTGTTCAAATTCGTCATTCGTCATTCAGGGATCTTTTGGAAATCTGTCTGTAATTTCAGGGTTCTTTCGGGTCTCCCGTTGTTTGGGTCGATGTGGGGTTTCATGTTGTAGGGCGGAATTATAGTGAATGGAAACAGGAGGCCGAGTTCAATGGCGTCGGTTCGGAAATGGGAAACGGCTTTGTACGCGTCACTGGCGATCATTCCTTCGAAACCTTTCGGGTCGGGATAATGCACGAGGATGAGGCGGTCGACAACTTCGGTTCCGATGACGGCAGCCTCCCCTTTCAGTGCGTACTTCATACCGCCGCCGAGTTTCGAAATCATGGGCGACACCTTTGGTCCGTATTTGGTGAAATACATTTGGCGTCCGCCGTCGGGTTTGAATCGAAGGAGGTTGAGCATGTAGACGGAATCTTCTGATTCTGGTTCGGGAAGCACGCCGAGGAAGCTTCGGCCGGCTTTTGCGTTGGGCGTGATTTTTGGCAGTTCACTGGAGAAGGCATACACCATGGAATCTTCCACGCTCTTCAGGCGATTGGGGAATGCTTTCTGGTATCCCTTGCTGGCGGCCATTGCCATGACGGCTTTGGCGGACGGATATTTTCGGAATGTGACTCGGTCCCATTTGAACGAGTCGGCGAGGCGCTCGTTGACTTCGAAACGGTTGCCGCGAAAAATAACGTCGCCGCCGAGGCGTTCGACTTCTATCTGGGCCGCGCGATCGTAGATCTCATAGAATTTGGATTGGCCGGGTTTGAACTTGACCAAGTCAACGACCACGATGGGGCCTTCCACTCCGCGTTTGACTATATCGCCGAGACCAGCTTGGCTCCACGCGGCGCTGGTCATTAACATCACCGCGCATATTACCGCTACTGTGTTTTTCATTGTTTTCTCCTGTCCCTTTTTCTTGACAGAAAAAGAGACGTAAAAAGAACCGTGGAAAATTTCATTTTCCTGATTGGCATAGCCCGCGTTGGCAAACACCGGATCTATTCAAGATACTCTAATCGATATCAAAATTAAACTAACGCATTTCCTCGAATAAATATCGTTCAATCTGTGTATACTGAGCAATAAATATGAGGTGAATGTAATGACGGATACCTTGGTTCTGAACGGGATTGAAAAGCGGTATGGAGACACTCAGGCGGTGGGGGGCCTTGATGTACAGGTTCCTCCGGGCTGCATTTACGGTTTTCTAGGGCCAAACGGATCGGGTAAGACGACCTCGATTCGGATGGTGATGGATATCATTCAGCCGGACAAGGGCAGCGTCAGCATCTTGGGGGCTTCGAGCGCACGGGAAGTGAAACACCGCATCGGGTACATGCCGGAAGAGCGTGGGCTGTATCGGAAGATGCGGGTAACGTCGATGCTGAATTACATCGGGTCGATTAAGGGAATTCCTCGCAAGAGACTGAAGACGTTGGTACCGGAATTATTGGAACGCGTCGAGCTGGACGGTTCGTCGAAGAAACGCGTGGAAGAACTTTCACGGGGCATGCACCAGAAACTTCAATTCCTGACGACCGTCATCAATAATCCGGACTTAATGATTTTGGATGAACCGTTTTCCGGTTTGGACCCCGTTAACCTCGACATGCTGAAGCAGATGATGATCGAGAAGCGGGACGAAGGAAAGACGGTTATTTTTTCAACGCATCTGATGGAGCAGGCGGAGCTGATCTGTGATTCCATTTTGCTGATCAATGGCGGGAAGAAAGTTCTGGATGGGCCGCTCAACGAGATCAAGGCGAACCATGAGACGGGCCTCATCGAGCTGGACGCAACGGGTGACTCGGCCTTCATCGATGAGATGGCGATGACGCAATCGGTGGCACACAACAACGGTACACTGGAAATTGTGCTCCGCCCGGATGAAGACCCGCAGAAATTTCTGAGTGCGATCGCAGGACAGATCGACATTCGCCGTTTCGAAATTAAAACGCCCACCCTCCGCGAGATATTTGTCGAGCATGTGGGAGATGGCCATGAATAGTATATTTGAGGTCGCACTTCGAGAATATCTGGAGATTGTCAAAACGAAATTTTTCATCATTAGTCTTTTGTTGACGCCCGTCATTATGGGGGTCATGATTGTCGTAATGGGTTATATGAGTGAATCTTCCATGAACAGCGAGGAGCCCACACAGCAGGTCGTCTTTCTGGATCGGACAGGAAATTTAGAGAGCCGCATTCAGACGGAAGTGGAGAAGCATAACGAGCGACGGCCCGCTCAACGCTTTGAAGCTACGATACGAACGGCCGACGAGGACGGAATAGACGATGTCGTTGATACACTTAAAGACGATGTGAAGAACGGCACGTACGCAGTATTCATCGACATTGGTGCGGAAGTCATTGAAGGTAAAGGTAAAAGTTACTACTACGCGGATGCGGACGGCATCGACGATTTGAAGAATTCGAGACGGACCCGTGGAATACTACAAAACGCCGTCAACGAGGTACGCCTGGAAAACCACGAGATTACGACTGAAGAATTCGAGAGCCTGACTCAATCGCTGGATTTTGTGACGATGGATGTGGAGGACGACGAGGAATTCGGTGGTGGACAGATCGCGCGCATGGTGACGCCGGGCTTTTTCGTCATGATGCTGTTCCTCGGAATTTTCATTTCGAGCCAGAGTATGTTGACGTCGGTGATTGAAGAAAAAAATACGCGCGTTATCGAAGTGCTGCTGTCAGCGATGACTCCCTTCCAGCTGATGGCGGGTAAAGTACTGGGTCTGGTGTCCCTCGGATTGACGGTCATTTTTGTTTGGTGCGGCGGGGCGTTTATTGCGGCAGTGATTGCCGGTCTGGGCAATTACGTCGACTTGAGCGACCTCCACATTTTCCTGCTTTATTTTCTGTTGGGCTTCTTTCTGATTTCGTCGATGTACGCGGCCATCGGTGCGGCGTGCAATACGATTCAGGAAGCGCAGTCGCTCATGACGCCGCTGATGCTCCTGGTGATGACGCCCATGTTTCTGGTCGCGCCCATCATCAATAGTCCGAACGGCACTATCGCAACCGTCGGGTCGATGTTCCCGTTGACGTCATTTCTTGTGATGCCTATCCGAATGGCGGCAGACCCTGACATTTCCCGATTGCAGATTTGGGGTTCGCTTGCCATTCTGACGGCGAGCGTTCCTGCGGTGATGTGGATTGCGTCGCGCATTTTCCGAATTGGTATCCTGATGTATGGAAAACCGCCCTCAATCCGAGAATTGGCCCGCTGGGTGCGGCAGACTTAGACTTCAATCCAGAACGTCGGCGACTTCGACGAGCTTAAATTCGGCGGAGCTATCGGCGAAATGGCGCAGTATGGGCAGATGGCCGGCACCGAAGATGGCAAGGACTTTGTCTTCTTTGGTGTTGGCGACGATACGGTGGATGTTTCCGAAGATACGAAGGTTGCGGTTGTACCATTTGGAGACGAACGCGTCGGCGCCGGGATATTCGCCGTCGAGACCGAGGGACATGCTGCGCTGGAGATAAATACCGTGGCTGGCTTTGAGCATTTCGGGGTCGTTCATCAGCAGGAGATGTTCACGAAGGCTATGCTTCGTCTTTTGCTCATCCATTGTGGTCGCCAGCTTTTGAAACGGCAGCGTGTACGGATCGGCGACCTGACGGGACAGCCGGTTCGCGCGGATGTAGTCCCGCTGATTCACTTGGGGGTCGTAGGAGCGGCCCGGCGCATCGACTGGATAGACCTGGGTGTGGCCCAGCTGTTTCGCGAGGCGAAAACCGATCTGATAGATTTCGTTGGCTGGAAGCTCGAACTTCCCTTTCAGGTAGGCATCGTATTGTTTCTGGAGGCCTTCACGATCGGCGTGTTTCCGCTCCACCGCAATTTTGGTGGGTTTGAATTTCGCTAACCGATCGACGATCTCCTGGATGTCTTTCTGCGTCTTTTCCGAGAACACATCGAGGTGATGCTGGGGCTTGAAGGTATCGAGGCCGGCATCTTTAAAGTGAAAGGTTCCCAGAAATAGAATTGGTACATCCAGCCGCTCCTTTTCGAACAGAGTTTCATTGAGGATTTCCTGAGCACGTTGTTGGGTGGGGGTGGTTTGAGCCTGGGCCAAGGTCATTGCTGGCACACACATCAGTAATACCCATAAACACGATAATCTCATTGATCCATTCTCCGTTGGTGATTGTTGACAATCAGACTCCTTCTGCAGCTGATTGGTTTAATGGTATCTTTCTGAAACCTACCGCGACAACTTAAAAACTGAAGCGGACGTGATTAGGCCCGTCTTCAGTGACGTTGACGACGGCGGACTGGGAAGGTTGTTGGATTGCGCGATTGACGTATTTGGGTTGTGCCACGAGGGTGTAGGTTCCTGCTTCCGGCAATTGAAACCGAAAATCGCCTACGGAGCCATAATAATTCCGCAGGGGTTCCACTGAGTTGAGGTTATTCATTGAAACGCGGCCGGGGTATACGGTGATCGCGATCGTGGAAAGATTGTCTGCACCGGAAAGTGCGGCGGTGAGTCGGTTTCCGGTTGCGGGCTGTAGCGGGACGACAAGCTCGTTGATGGTTCCTTCGTCGATGTGAATCGTTACTTTTTCAGACACCGAGAACCCATCCGTCGTTCGTACGCTGGCGTACAGGTCACGCTCACCGGGCGGGATGTGGCGTATTTCGAATGTCCCGTCTGAAAAGACTTCGGCGGTGCCGTTGCCCGGAGCCCATTCATCTTTTGGTCCTTCGGTAATGGCGACCTCCAAAGTGCCGGGAACGAACTCCACACCGGTAACTATTCCCTTGACGTGTGTATCAAAACGTTCGAACTCTACGTCGTACCTCCCGGTTTCGCCACCGAAGATGGTGATACGGCCGGCCTTCGAATTGCGGTACGAACTGACACCAGACCATTCGTCCCCCAACCGAAGTAATGCGAGCACGCGCCAGTTTCCGGGTACAAGGCCCGACATTTTGAATCGCCCATTTTTATCGGTGCGTGTGGTCTGATTTAACGTTCGCTTTCCTTGTCGGAGCGAAAACGACACTTGCTGGTTGGGTACCGGGTCGCTTCCCCAATAGACGCCCCCTTCGACGGTGGCGCCCTGTGCCAATTGGATGGTTACACGGGAAGTTTCACCGGCGGCGGGTTTGATTTTTTCAGATGCAAATGAATGGTCGGGATGAAACGCGGTGACTTGCGTGGTTTCAAGGGGCACCACCGACAATTGGAAGCGGCCATCGCTTTCGCTGTAGGTGAGAAATGGGTCGCCCTGAGTAGAGGCATAGTTGATCGAAACTTCCGGGAAGGGCCCCAGGTAGATTCGGGCGTTGGACACGGATTCACCGAAGGCGTCGACGACAATCCCTTCGACGACAGGACCCGGCTGGAGTTCAACGACTTGTTCGTCCCCTGCCCCGGTTGACGCGACGGCGTTGAAACTACCGGATAGATAACCGTCAGCTTGGATGGCGAAGTACGCGGGGAGCTGACGGGGACTCGCGAAAGAAAAACGGCCTTCACGGCTTCGGTAGGATACCACTTCGCCGTATCCACCCCCGGGCTCCATTGTGCGTCGGCTCTTTTTACTGATGATAAAACGTTCAATGGGCTCTTTGGTGACGGCATCGATTACGCGGCCCCGTGCAAAGGTTTGTGCTTTCAATACGTAGTCGACTGTAGATTCCGGCGTGCTGTGCAGATTCTTGAGTTGGGGGTGATATCCATCGGCCTTGGCTTCCAAGGGCATTCGGTCACTTTCGGGGAACGTTGCCGAATAGGACCCATCGGCCGCGGTGGTGGTCGGCTTCCCTCCTTGCCGAAGATGACGTTCCATGGTTGCGTTGGGGATTGGGGCGCCGGATTCATTGAGTACTTTTCCCGACACGGTTCGCATGTTCCCGGCCGGCGGCTTTCTGATGTTCAACGTAATCAGGTAGCCTTCCCTATTTTCGCCAAACCCCATGGAAACGACGGCATGGGGCTGCGCATTGCGTCGCGGTTTCCGGAGCCACGCCTGACTGGTGGGACGAGTATTCATCGGCCCAACGATCTGCGCGTGAAGACGATAGGTTCCCGTCGAGAGACTGGGGATTCGGAATGAACCCGTAGGTCCCGTGAGCGCATCGTAAGGGCTGACGAAATCACGTCGGTATTCCACTTCACGGTCGGCCTCGTCGATCACGACGAGGTACACGTTTTCTACGGGCTGGCCATCCTGGTCGATCACGGTTCCGGAAAGCGAGCTTCCGGTTTGGAGCATGAAATTAAACTCGCCGGTTTCCATTCGGAAGGGTTCGGAACGGTGGACAGCGTATCCCTCTTTCACCACGCGCAGAAATCCAAACGCGTCGGTTGATGTACCGACGATGACGAATCGGCCTTCGGCGTCGGTGGTTGTATAGGCCGCGTCGTCCGATTGATACGCGATGTCGGAATCGGAGTATCGCGGATCGTTCAGGGTCGTCGCATTGTGCAGGGTGACGAAGGCGTCGGCCACGGGTTCGCGCGCAAGGTCGATTACGGTGCCGGTGATGATGAGCCCAACATCGAGCTCGAGCGTGGGTCCATCCACGGCCCCCAGTTCGCGGATGATCACGGTCGAGGCATCGTAGAGAGCCAATTGACTGACCGCCGCTCCTCCGCTTCGCGCCCGGATGTGCCATTTGCCTGGGAATAGGTTTTCGAAAGTATACGTGCCCTCCGCATCGGTGGTGGTCGAAAACTTTCCGAGCCCGTCGGTTTTGACGGTGACGCCTGGGATTCCCTCGCTGGTGCCGGATCGCACGACCCGGCCCGTCACCACCGTTTGTTCGAGGTACGATTCCCCGGCTTGCGATTCGGCGGTGGCGTCACCCGTAGAAGCACCTTCGACGTTGTCCGCGTTTTGCGGCTGACTCGAAGAAGTTTCGTTCGAGCTTGGAGCACCATCGGGACCCGGAGCATTCGATTCCTTCCCCAATGAAAGCCATACGAGGATGGCGATGAGCACGACGCTGACGATTGCAAGTGTGCGGATGATCTTCATGGTGACGTCATCATACAAGTTAGGCGGGCATTTTCCAATAGGAGTCGCGTTCGCGTTTGAGGACGCCGATACCAATCATCTCGCGGCGCAGTGTGGCGGTGTCGGAGTGATGGTCCTTGATGATGGCGTTGACTTCTTTGTGGCCGTATTCGATGCCTTCTTCGAAGAACGCGCCGAGCCACCGGAGCAACACGTGACGCTTTTTCTGCATCATGGGGAGCTGCGTGATTTTTCCGTCGTCGTCCACGTAGGTACGGAACACTTTACGTTCGAATACGTCGGCGTTGACGTCGTCGACCAATCCGGACACGTGTTCTTTGGAGAAGAGGTCTTTCCGAAAACTGCGGAGTTCGCTCAGCTTGAGTTTGTAGTAGTGGGTGTTCCGGTCGGCGCGCATGGATACGAGGTCGTATTCGCCGAGTTTCGCGAGGTGGTGCGACACAGTGGGTTCCTTCAATCCGACCAGATCGGACAGTTCTTTCACGCTGTGTTCGCGTTGGGTCAGGAGCCCGAGTATCTTGAGGCGGCTTTCGTCGGCGAGCACTTTGAGCATACCGAGGAGTAAATCGTTTTGTTCGTTTGACATGATTTCATCCTATTTTGATGGTCATCTAATTAGAAGTCTATCTAATTAGCTACATATAAACAACCCCATGCATACTCCCACTTTCTTTTGGAAAAAAGAAAGTTCGCAAAGAAAATCGGGAAAAACTCCGTTTTTCTAATTGAGTTTTGTAGGCAATTGAATATGGCAATGTGTGGGGCCTAGTATGGTTTAGTTTGAATGGCATGATTGGGAGCGGATTGTGACGAGATTTTTCGGTGTTTTGTTGGCGATAGTGGGTGTTGCGGGGTGGTGTCAGGCGCAGGACGTTTTGGTTGAGGCGGAAAGCTTTGAGCAGCCGGGCGGCTGGAAGCTGGATACGCAGTCGATTGAGCATATGGGGTCGCCGTACTTGTTGGCCCATGGTCTGGGGACGCCGGTAGCGAACGCGTCGACGACGGTGTCGTTTCCGGAGACCGGCCCATATCGGGTGTTCGTGCGGACGAAAGATTGGGTCGCGCGGTGGGATGCGCCGGGACAACCGGGGCGGTTTCAGGTCAGCGTGAATGGAACGACGCTTTCGGAAACGTTTGGCACGAAAGGCAAAGATTGGTTCTGGCATGACGGCGGGACGGTCGAAATTGCGACGAAATCCGTGACGGTATCGCTGAACGACTTGACGGGTTTCGATGGGCGTTGTGACGCATTGTTTTTTACGAAAGGCGATACTCCCCCACCGAACGAAAGTGGAATCTTGTCGGATTGGCGGCGCACGCAGTTGGGTTTAAGTGCCGAACCGATGGACCAGGGAAACTACCATCTGGTCGTGATCGGAGGCGGTTACGCAGGCATGGGCGCGGCGTTGTCGGCGGCGCGTATGGGATGTAAAGTCGCGCTGATTCAGAATCGGCCTGTGTTGGGCGGCAATGGTTCGAGCGAAATTCGGGTTTGGGCGAACGGATTGGTACGACGTGGTAAATATCCCCGCCTCGGCGAAATCGTGGAGGAGTTTTCGGACCACGCCTCGAAATCGCCGGGCACGTATGAAGAATTTGAAGATGCAAAAAAAGAGGCGTTGGTGCGTGCCGACAAAAACATCGACCTTTTTTTGAACACGCACGCCTACAAGGTAGATATGAACGGCGACGAGATTGAAGCCGTATACACCTTCGACACGCGGACGAGTATTGAGCGACGTTTTTCGGGTGCTTTGTTCTCCGATTGCACGGGACACGGAACCATCGGGTATCTTGCTGGCGCGGATTGGGATATGACGGCCGAGAACCGCATGGGCATGAGCAATATGTGGGCCTGGGATGAAGCGGATTCGGAACGAACCTTTCCGGAGACGCCCTGGGCGTTGGACTTGAAGATGGAAGACTTCCCGTATCCGCGCAATCATCACGGCCAATGGTTCTGGGAAAGCGGATTCAATGCCGACCCTATTGGAGACGAAGAAGGCATTCGGGACGGAAATTTTCGAGCGGTGTTCGGAGCGTTCAGCGCGATGAAACACGGCAGTCAGGCGGAAAAACACAAAACGGCTTACCTGACGTGGATGGCCTACATTGGCGGGACGCGTGAATCGCGACGACTCCTGGGCGACGTACTGCTGACGCGGGACGACATTGTGAATCAACGGGAATTCCCGGACGGCTGCGTACCCACCACGTGGTCCATCGACCTGCATTATGCCAAGAAACAATACGCGAAAAAGTTTCCGGACAATCCATTCATTGCGGTAGCCGTACAAGATGAATTGGTGGATCGCGATTACGGATACCCTGTCCCCTACCGCACGTTTTATTCGCGCAACATCAATAATTTGTTCATGGCGGGACGCAACATCAGCGTAACGCATGAAGCGTTGGGCACGACGCGGGTGATGCGGACCTGCGGCATGATGGGCGAGGTCGTGGGCCGTGCGGCGAGTATCTGCATTAAAGAACAAGTTTCACCACGGGAAGTGTATACGAAGCATTGGGACCAGCTGGATGAACTGATGCGGTTGCCAGGCAAGGCCTATCGCGCGACGTTGGACGATGCAATCACGATTCCCGATGATGCGATGGAATTGGCCTCGCCGACGGGTCCGCCGACAGGAATTGCTTCTTCCACGTTACCGGGCATCGTGGTGGACAATCGCAATGCGGTGCGCCAAGGTGCGTGGACTTCGGGAACAGGGCTGCCTGGTTTCATTGATTATGAATACTTGTACGCAGCGTCGAATTCGAAAGCGGAAATTCGTTTCAATTTTGAGGCGCCGCAATCGGGCCGTTATGCGATTCGGATTGCCTACCTCCCGCATGAAAACCGCGGACCCTCCGTTCCGATCACATTTCTTACGACAGGCCAGGAGGAATCTTACGTTGTGGACATGCGGACCAGCGCGCCGTTGGAGCACGGTCTATATCAGTTGCTCGAGGTTCCGCTCACGAAGGGACAAACCGGCGCAGTAATCATCGGGACGGAAAACGCCGGGGGCTACGTTCATGCCGATGCGGTCAATATCGTCCGGCTTGATGAATGACATCCAACCGTACGAATAGGCTCCATGCGGCGCGGGTCTCAATGTTCGTAATATTCCTCGCATTGATTCATGTGCAATACGACCGGCTGAAAACCCCGTCCAACGTTTCTGAACAACCCCTCAACCCCGACGGTAATGAAAAGGAACGAACGCCGCTACGAGGCATGTCGAAAGGCGAAACGTTCCGGACGTCCTCCGACATCGTTGGATATTCAGGCCCGACCGACCTTCTCCTGCATTTCGACGAGGAAGAACGATTGGCGGACTTCACCATCGTAAGTAGTGGCGACACGCGGTCTCACGTAGACATGGTGAATTCGTCGCTCTCTTTTCGTAAATCACTCATCGGGAAATCAAAACGTGCGCTTTCACGCAATCCTTCAGTGGATGGTGTATCGGGTGCCACGTTGACCAGTTCGGCGATCGTTGAAACCATCGCCGCGAGCCTCGGGGGTAAAGTGCAATCGCTACGATTTCCGGATGCACCGGATTTGAAGTTGGTCAAGGAGTTATTCGAGGAGGCCCATGAGATTATTGAGGATGACGAGATCCCACGTCTGTCGAACGTGTTGAACGAAGGAAAATCCGTGATTGGGACGGTGTTGCGAACGTCACCGTCGGCGGATTCGGTGCGGGGGTATCAGGGCCCGACAGATTGCCTCATTGGATTTGATACGGCATGGAACGTGGTGGGGATTCGACCGGGACAAACTTTCGATAACGAAGAATACGTCTACTACGTGCGCGTTGAGGATTATTTTCTGAAATTATTCAACGGACTCACGCCTCAGGAACTCGCGAATTTAGATCTGAAAGAAGCGGAGGTAGAAGGCGTTTCGGGAGCGACGTATACGAGTATGGCGATTGCGCGAGGGCTCATCCTGGCGAGTCAGGATGCGGAAGACGATCGCTACGCGTTGATTGTGGGAAAAAAAAATAGACGCACGTTTGCGATTCACAATATCGGAACCGTTACGATCGCGCTGTTGGGGATGATTGTGGGGCTTACGCCCTTGCGCGGACATCGAGTGGTACGTTTCGCGTTTCCGATTGCGTTGATAGGATATTTCGGGTTGGTGAACGGAGACATGTTATCGCAGGCGCTGATCGTGGGTTGGACACGACACGGTGTTCCCTGGACGGTTGCGCCCGGGTTGTTGGTAATGAGCGCCATCGCATTCCTCATCCCCATCACGACTCGACACAATGTATATTGCCATCACTTATGTCCCCACGGAGCGGCCCAGCAACTGTTGCGGAAAGTTACGAAACGCCGCATCAAACTTCCGAAATCCTTGGTACGTATTCTGGTGGTCATTCCCGGTGCAACGGCCGCCACATGCGTCTTCATTTCGCTCAGGTCGCGGACCTTCAGTATCGTGGATCTGGAACCGTTCCATGCCTGGATTTTTCAGGCAGCCGGTTTGGCGACGATTGCGATCGCCGTGGTCGGGCTCGGTCTTTCGCTCTTCATTCCCATGGCGTATTGCCGGTTTGGATGTCCGACGGGTTTTGTGTTGAATTTTCTCCGGCGCAGCAGCGGTGATTCGTGGACGCGAACGGATTGGGCCGTATTGACCGCACTGGTCGTGTCCATCGTGTTGTGCATCCCCTCTATGGCAATGGGTTGACACGTCGCGCGGTTCTGCTCCATGATGATGGGGTTGCGAATCGCTTGTGAACACGAGGTGACGGGCCATGTCTGAAAATGTGCGGATGGTGTTGATCGTGTCGTGCCTCATCACGGGCGGTTTTTTACTGTGGTACTTGCCAAGTTTCCTTGGTTTTCGGGTGGACCTTGCGAACGACCTGGTCCGGGATACCACGTCTCTTCCGTCAGAAGTCGTCGTACAATCAGATCCTCAAATCGATGAGGCAGAGGTCGTTAACGAAACGCCATCCATCGAAAAAACACCCGCGTTAGGTGCTGAACCTGTGGTGATGGTGAGCGGCACGCTTTATGATTCAGCGACGAGAATCGGCATAGCTGATCAGACCATTGTAGTTGTACCGCAAGCCATCGATGGCGCATTGACGGCTAAAACGACGACCGATGAAAGAGGCCGGTTTCGCTTTAGCGATCTTCATGATGGGGGTTACGAAATATATTTCAAAAAAGTGGATGGCTATCCAGACAATCTGTGGTGGAAGAGTAAGAAACGTGTCACGTTAAATCGCCACGGGGCTACCCCCCGCGTTGATTTTGCCATAAGCAAGGGGATGACTATCGGAGGGAGAGTTGTGACCGGAACGGGCAAGCCGGTTGGTAATGTTCGAATTAATGGTGTGGACGACGAAACAACATTGCGGGATAACGAAATCAGTGATGATGATGGACGTTTTTTGCTTATGGGCTTCGAGACGAATTCGCGTGTGACGTTATCGGTTTCGGGACAGCGGTTTCATCAGAATGAGTTCGTTTTCACTATTAAAGATGAGTCTTTGAGCGACGTTGAATTGTTGATTAAGTTGAGCTCGGCGATTTCCGGGAGGCTCATGACATCTCAAGGAGTCCCTTACCCTAAACGGGAGATGTATCTGGTATCGCTTCAGAAGGACATGAATTATCGAGTCGCCACCAGTAAGGAGACTACGGGCAACTTTATCTTTGACAATCTTTCAGCCGGGACCTACTCGATTCACTTGGACCAATACCACGAGCGAGAACCGAACACGGATCCTCATTTGGGCACGTTTACATTGGGACCGGAGGAACAATTAGATGGGCTCAAATTGGTCGTCACGGATACCATGGAAAATGCGATGTCCATCACAGGTCGAATCGTGGACGATCTGGGCGATCCAATTCCTGATGCGAGCGTCCAAGCCTTCATGGATGACCGTTCACCGACGCGTTCCGGAATCACCTCGCGGTCGGACGGCACTTTTTCGCTCCCTATTCGTGAGGAAGGCATCTACACGATTACTGCTTCGGCGAAACGACATGCGAGTAATTATATAGAGAAATACCAAATTGGAAGCGAACCGGCGACGATCGTATTGAATCGAAAAACGTTTATCATCGGGACGGTGTTGGACGATGCGACGGGCCGGCCGGTCACTGAGTACACAGTGACGATGGGCAACGGTGGTGGTCCGATTTTAAGGGACGAGCAACGAACGGATAAGAAACTGGACGGGCGATTCAGAATTTCCAATGTCGACCCAGAGAGTAAATACTATTTGAGGGTACAGGCGGACGATTACGCGGATTTTGAAATAGAACTTCCCGAAATACCTGTCGGCGAATCACTCGAAGACCTTGTCATCAAATTGGGCATGGCATACCGGGTTCAAGGAACGGTGTTCGACCAAGACGGTAAACCGCTGAAAGGCGCAATGATTTCAAATGTGTCCCGGCGTTTCGGGAGCAGGCCGGATGCACTGACGGACGAGGACGGACGATTCGTTTTGAACAACGTTGCCCGAGGATTGTTGGAATTCAATGTTCAACAATACGGCTTCGCCGGAGTCGCAAAAAAACTGCAAGTCGTTCGAAACGTTTCGAATCTGCGATTCACCCTTGTACCTGAGGCGACCTTGGAAGTGCATATAACCATCGACGGCGAACCGGCGTATCAAGCGTATGCCATTGCGAAGATGGATGAGGTGGGAGACGGCCGAGCAAGAGTTTCCGGACAGACTGACTCATCGGGTATCGCCAAAATCGATGGGCTTCCGGAAGGGAGCGGGTATGTCTCGGCGGTGTCTCAATTGCACCAGGAAAGCCGACATTCGAGCAAACGATTCGAAACAGAAACGGGGAAAATCACAAAAGTCGAAATATCGTTCGTGACTGGTAACGCGGTGGTTGAAGGGTCCGTGACATTCGACAAGCAGGTTGAAGCCCATCGTATCGTCACGCTGCAATCGACCGGCGAATTCAATGATGAACCACGGGTCGTTTTCGTGGACCCGAACGGGCGGTACCGATTCGAGACTGTACCCGAAGGAACCTTCACGCTGACTGCGAAAGAGCAGGATCGCTCCGACCCAACGCGGGAAACCATCCTCCAGGAAAAAGTCTTCGAAGGCAGCGTGAAAGAGGGCGAGACATTGAGTATCGATTTCGTATTCGACTGATCAGGTTTCGTCACCTTCATTCGGTGGCGATACGTATGTCGTGCGTGGTCGTTTCTCCGGGGTGCGTCGTAATGGTTTCCGGATCGGGTCGTAGATAGGAACCATCGGGAAGGAGGATGAATATGGGAACGATCTCAACGGTGCCGGCTGGCAACGGGCCGAAGCGGTAGGCGCCGTCCTGGCCGGATTCGACCTGATACCTCTGTACATCGCCGTTTCCGGTGGAGATGGTGGCTCGCAAATAGGCCAGAGAATCGGTTGTTCCGTCGACCGTGAAGGTTCCCTCGATGAACGATTCGTATTCGTCTTGGAAATCAAACCGCTGTTCTGCGTTGTGTCCCGGCTGCACATTCACGGTCCGGCTCACGGATCGGGTTCGTCCATCTTGAAAGAATCCTGCAGTCATTGTAATTTGCCCATGTGGGACGTTCTCCATCGAAAAACGTCCGTTCCCGTCGACATAAATCTGCGCGAAAGGAGTTTCATCAATCATGAAATCGACGTTGGCCTGTCTCGTCTCCATCGGAACGCCGTCGCGGTAAATGATGCCTTCTACCGTGGCCCCTGAGTCGAGGATTAAATCTCCAGTGATCCGGCCGTTTTCAATGGTCGTCCATGCCGGTGCGAATCCCGGTTTGTGCGCAGAAATCACGGTTTGTGTTTTTGCGTATTCCGTGATGGTGAATCGTCCCTGGTCATCCGTTTGCGCGATGCCGGTTGATCCTCCGAATGAATTGGCCATAGCGCCCGCCACTTGCAGAGGGTATCCCAAATAGATTCGGGTGTCGTTGACCGGTTTTCCCGCGGAATCGACCACTCTCCCGTCTATCGGTACGGCTGCTTCCAGCGCAATTTCGATACCTTCGACCCGCGCTCCGGGGTCGATATCCGTGACGAAATGTTTGGTCGAAAAATATCCGGGCGCGGAAACCGCGATGCAGACGGTATTGAATCCGACGCCTGACAACGAAAAGGTTCCGTCATGCGATGCTGTAAGCGAACGGCGCGCGACCATTCTCAGGATTTGATCACTCGGCGACGGTCCGCCAGCGAAATTGCGGATTCGGAATCGGGTGATGGGTTGACCAGTTTTTGCGTCGACCACCCTCCCTTGGAGTTTCGGGTTTTTAATTAGTGTAAAGTCCTGGGAGGTGCCGTCGATTGCGACGCCGGCCCGGTTGGCCTGCATGTATTCCTGATGAGCCAGCTGCAATCGGACATTTACATCGATTCCATTCGGCAATCCCGCGACTTCATACCGTCCCTGGGAATTCGTTTCGGTCTGGACGGTTTTTCGAGGCGCTGTCTTTCCGTCAGATCGGATTGCGGCATATGCCATCACCCGAACACCGGGGATGGGTTCTCCGTCCTGGTCGGACACCAGACCAACCATCGTTTGACCTTCTTCATAGACGATCCGAATGCCCTTTTTATGGTCGCCGGCAAGAAGTGTCATGTTATCGGGGCCAGGAATATGGATCGATTCAGGTCGATGTTCGGCACTGATTCTATAATCGCCGGCCTGAATGCCAGCAAACTGGAACCCGCCGTTTTGGTCAGTACTCTGTCTTTCTGCCCATTCGGTGCCTTTCCGATGCAGTACCACGTCCCAGTTTTCTTTCGGCGTGCCTTCCGTATCGACGACTTGTCCACTGACCGCTGCACCGACGATCAGGTTCAGGGTGATGTCAACGCGGCCCTCAGGTTCGAAGGCGAACTCCGCTGGAAAGGCGTTGAGGGAATCATACGTCGCGCTCAATTCGATGGATTCCGGTACTTCGATATGTTTGAGCGCGGAGGGGCCTGCGGTGTCTATCCACTGACCGATAACTTTTCCGACTTCGTTTCGTTCGAGAATCAATTCACCGTTCGCCGGTTCATCTTGATACGTCAACGACGTCGACCACGTACCGAGGGCGCCGTCGCCGGTTCCAACGCGTCGACCGGTTACTGGCACTCGCCCCAACCGGGAATCCAGATATCCACTCAGCGTGTCACCGTGTACGTTCCCTCGAAATGGAACGTCGTAGGTCTGCTGTTGATAATTCACTTGACGAACCAGAATAAAATCGCCGGAGCCGAAGACGTTTTTCGGAATGGGGAATTCGAATTTTCCGTCGCCATCGGTGATGGCATTCGACGTACCGTCGAACCATTTGGCGATCACTTCTGCTCCAGACACGGTTGCGCGTGAAGCGTCCAGTACGTATCCGGAGATAACCGCCGTATCAGAGTTTTCCGCCGCGGCTGCCGGAGCCGAAGAGTTTGTGCGCAGCTCGGGAGTCTCGGAAACCGTATCGGTCGTTTCGTTAGCAGCAATTTGTGTTGGCTCGGCTGGGGATAACGGTTGATCGTTTTCTACCGGCGCAGTCTGAATTGAGGTCTCGCGGGGATCCTGATTCCAAACCACCACCGCGGCAATACCGATGGAAGCGACGACTAAAGCAACGGCGCTTTTTCCAAGCCAACCGAAACCACCGCCTGTCAGACCAACGCCTTCACCCTGACCGAGGGCCAGTTTTCCGAGAGAGGATATCAATGCGGCCGAAACGGGCGCGGCGTTGCTGAATTGGCTTGTCATCATGGCTGCCAGACCTGTGCTAGGAACAATGCCTTTCTTTTTCAATTCGGCTTCCAATTGTTCAACGCCGCGATGGATGCGTTTGGTGATGGCGCTTCGAGTCACGCCCAACTCTTCGGCGATAGCGGCGTGGGATTGACCTTTAAGGAAATGGGCAATGACAGGGGTTCGGTAGTTTTCCTCGAGAGATTGGACGGCCTCGTCGATGATGGGATAGATTTCTTTCCAATCGGTGTCTTCTTCGATCGACGCGGCTTCGTCTACATATCGATGTTCGCGGGCGTCGCGTCGGGTTTCGGTGCGGATCAATGAGATAGCGCGGTTGGTCACCATGCCGTGGAGCCAGGGGGCCAGTGCGTGGATTTTCCCGGGTTCTTTGGCGGCGACGAGGATTTCGAAACAGCTTTGGGCAGTATCTTCGGCGTCGGCCCGGTTTCTCAGGATGCGGAGGGCGGTATGAAAGACCATTCCCGCGTGACGTTGGACGATGGCCTGAAATGCGTGGGCGTCCCGTCGGGTACACCAGTTATCGAGTAGTTGTTGGTCGGTAAGTTCCATTGCGACGACTCCATTAGGTTGATTTTACTCATAAGTCGTCACGGATTACGAAATGGTTCCTCCACTTTCTTTTGATAAAGAAAGTTCGCAAAGAAAACCACGAAAAATTCCATTTTTCTTTATTGGGCACATCCCGAATAAGCACGGGTTTCATTTTGAGAATCTCGATCATCTCGAGAACCAGATTGCCGCGGCGCTACGCTTCTCGCAATGACACAGTCTGTCGGGTCAGGCGACAGATCAGAAAACGATCCCTTACTTTTTGAGTGCGTTTTTGCGTTTGCGGCTGGCTTCGATGTCTTTTTCGATCACTGCGAGGCATTTGTCGCAGGTGCCGTGGGTGAATTCGGCGGTGCTGCGGTTGGAAATGTAGTCTTCGACGCGCTGCCAGTAGCCTTCGTCATCGCGAATCGATTTACATCCGGCGCAGATAGGAATCAATCCATTCAAGGTTTGGTTTTCGGCGAGGGCGGTAGTCAATTTTTCGATGAGCTCGTCTTTTTCGCGGAGCCATTCGGCCCGGGCTTTCTTTTCTTTGACGTCGTGAATGGCAATCATGATGGTTTCAACAAGTTCGCCGGCAGACAACGTGTTTTTAGTGAGGAAATTTTGTGCGCCGCCCTGGATAGCGCGCACGGCAAGGTCGACGTTGTCCTGGCCCGTGAGCATGACGACGGGTATGTCTTGTTCGGTGAAGAAGTTTACCAAATCGATACCTTTGGCGTCGGGCAGATTTTGATCAAGTAAAACACAGGAAGGGTTTCCAGCTTCGCAGAAATGGCGTCCATCGCAAGCGGTTTCGGCTTCGTGAATGTCGAATTGATCGCCGAGGAGACGGCGGATTGCTTCGCGATCTATTGAATCATCATCGATAATCAGTAGAGTTCGCTCGTCTTGCCCAAGTATTTCTTGGGACAAGCTGGCATTGGTGAGATCTTTTGCCGCGTCCAGATTCGAGACAGCTGCTTCCATGAGTGCCGCAGATTCGTTGGTCATCGTGTTTTCCCGCAATCAATCGTCATAATTTAGTCCATTTTCGACGTAAGTCAGAGGTCATGACGTCCCTTGATACATCAAATATCCCGCAAAAAACGAAATTTGTCAAGTTTATGACAGTTTTTTCATTTTCTTTTGACACAAATCATCTTGTTTTGGTGATTTTGGCCTTTTTCGCTCGGAAATTGAAAATTTCGTGTATTATCGTGAAGTTGATCGAATACGAATCTTGGGAATCCACATGTCCGAACGAGTACGGCTGATTGTCATTGTCTTTTTGTTTGTTGGCTTGATTTATGGCGCGTGGCGTTTTCAAAACCAGTCGCCGGAGAATGAAGGGGTCGACGCTGAGCCGGTCACGCATGAGCGGTCTGAGTATCATCCGGAACCACCCCGTGAACCAGTCGCTATTGAGACTACTCGCCTACCCCTTCCTGAAGTTCAGAAACCTATCCCAAAAAAGAAATCGGATGTGGTTAGACGGCGAGGCGGAAAACAGATTTTTGGCGTGGTGGTCAACGATTTGGGCGAGCCCATTGAAAACGCCACCGTGGAAATGTCTCACCCCCAGGAACGAAAGACCATCGTCACGAAAGCAGATGGCGAATTCTCTTTCAAAATTAATAATGTGCGCCCACAACACTTCGTGGCTCGGGCGTCCGGGCATGCACCTGGGTCCGTGGATGGCTGGGGTGCCTCCAAGGACCCGTACGAATTCAGACTCTTACGCACGTCGAAACTGGAAGGATTCGTGGTGGCTATGCTGGGCCGGGAGCCGATTCAGGAGTTTAGCTTACTCTTAAAAAATAACGGGGGCGAATACTACCCCTATGATTTTCCAAATTTGAAAACGTATCAACACGAGACCGGTGCGTTCGAACTCGAGGGTGTTTATCCTACGGGTAAAGCCAAACTGTTTGTGCGAGCAAAGGGGTTCGCGGATACTCTGGTTCCGATCGGGGCCATCGAAAGCGGAGCGACACACCGGGATTTTGTTGTGGCCATGCCTCCCGGAAACTCGATTCGCGGGCAGGTGGTGAACGAGGGTGGTAGTCCGATAGAAGACGCATGGGTAATGGTCAACGGAGAATATGTAGGTTCAAGGCAATGGGAGATCAGCGAAAAGACCTTAACTGACGAAGAAGGTTTCTTTGAGGTCGGCGATCTGGCCGCTGGCATCACGTCCATTTACGCGAGCAAAGAAGGCTATCGCCACGATTATAAAGACATCATTGTAAAGCGGGGCGGCCCTCGGGTTACGTTGCGGCTGGTTGAGGGTGGTACATTGCGCGGTTTAGTGAGATTGGATGGAAAACCGGTCTCGGGTGCGGCCATGAAGTTTACTAGAGAAGGGATCGTTGAAGACCTTTGGGAACATAACGAACGGTCCTTTACCGATGAGGAAGGCATGTACAACGTGTCGGGCGTGCTGGAAGGATACGGCATGGTTTCGATTACGTTCGATCAGGATGGCGTTCAGCGGAACATGGAAAAATTCGCGCAGATTGCGGTGGGCAATACTACGGAAACAAATTTCGATTTCGAAACCTACAAATCTTCCGTCGAGGGTCGTATCCAATTAACAAAGACCAAGACCACTTCCGGGGAAGCCCATATGATTGTCAATGCGGACGGTATTCTGGAACGTCGTTCGATGAGGGTGAGCAGTAACGGGCGATACTCGTTCAAGAATGTGCCTCCAGGGAAGGTGACGATGAAAGTATACGGTCCGAAGATTAAGGGCGAACGAATGTTTACGGGCGAGCTTCTCGCGAATCAAAAATTGCGCCTGGATGCACCGCTTTATGGCGGACGTAGCGTGATGTGCAGCATTGTGAACGAGATTGATGACGCTTATCTGGTCGTGATGGTGTTTCCCGAGGATACGCCTGTCCCCTATTCGCTGAACGAAGAAACCTATGAAGTATTGAGTGCGAAGGCAGAATTTGTGGTGAATGCGAGCGGGAGTCAGGCGAAGATCGAGAACATCGAGCCGGGCGTCTATACCTTTACGGCCATCGCGGTCCCATCGAACAGCGGTTCCGATTTGTCGTATATCCCGACGGCGTCTTCGAAAATAACGGTGACGGATACGTCGGAACAGAACCTGACGTTGTCGTTCTAAAATAACGCATCGACCGATGCGTTAGAAACCGCCTCAATTCACAACCCAAGTTTTCAGTTCCGGGTCGCCGAGTTCGAGACGTACTGCTTCTGCCGGATCCGCGATTTCGATCGACTCCACAGCTACCGTATCGAGAATAGGCGATGACACGGAGTCTTCGGTTTCGGGTTGTGGTACAAAAGCGAAAACGGTGATAGCAATGTAGGTTGCCACGAATCCTGTCAGGGCCATATTGTTCACTGTACTCATCTTCAATCCTCCCTCCAGCTTTTCTATTTCCATCCTAGCCGTGTCTCGTCTTGAAGTTGTCAGAGATTTGTAAAATTCGAATAACGTGGGCCCGCCCGAGTATTGATTCTATTGCCTGTGCTGTACCATGATAGAAGCTCGGCTGTGTACGAAGACTCATGAGGTATGCGGGAATGTCCGAAAAAATGCGAATGGCCTTTATTGTGTTATGTCTGGCGTTGATCGCCGGAGGGCTGTGGTTTTTTCAACGGGGTGACGAACAGGAATCGGCAATTTCCGCGCCGGTCGAATCGATTGAGACATCTGTCAGGGAGACCGCACCTGCCGTTGCCGAGGTCGATGAGCCCACGGTCGTCGCTGAAGAATCCCCATCCCCGGAAGTTGACGCCGATTATTCAATCAACGGCCAGGTCTTTGAAGACAATGTATTAGTAGATGGCGTCGTTGTCGTCGCCTCCGTTCCCAATGGTCCACCGGTTAAAGCGACATCCGAGAACGGCGGGCAATTTTCTCTTCCGGGTCTTCGTATCGATTCCGACGTCAAATACACCGTGGAAGGCGACTACGTTCTAGTTCAGATGATGCAAATGGCTGTCGTGCATTTGGACGACAACAATCGTTCCGATCCTAAGGATACCAAGGTCATGATCCATGTGGCCCGAGGGGCACGTGTCAGCGGAACGGTCGTTGACTTGAACGGGCGCGGGATTGACCGGGGTGTGGTATACGCGATTCGCCGGAACGATATGGAAGCGGCGCTCGTTTCGAAGCCGGACAAGCTGGGCCAGTTTCAACTATCGCCGCTCCGTGCGGGCAAATACGATTTACGTTTTTCCTGGAGCGGCGCCATCCATCCCATCAAGGATTCGACCTTGGATACCGTGACGCTGGAACAAGGACAACAGATGAACGGGGTTCGATTGGTAAACGATCAATCAACGGAGCCGGGTCTGAAGATTTCCGGTCGGGTAATCGACGACTTGGGAGTGGCCATCCCGAACGTCACCGTCAATGCCGTGGAGTTAGCCAATGGCACGACAACTGAGGGAATGCCTTCGGATGAGAATGGTGTGTTCTTCATCCATCGGCTGAACGACGCAAAGCACCGTGTGCGCCTTAACTCCTTGACCCACGTTACGAAGAATGTCAATCAAGTCGCGGCTGGTACCACGGATTTGAATGTGACGATGGTACGAACGGCATCGGCGGAGGGCACAATCGTGGATGAGTCAACCGGAAGACCGGTGCAGGACTACGAGCTGACGGTGATGCATCGTGAATATGCGTATACTCCCTCTAATGATCGGTACGAGCAGTTCGAGGAAACCGATGGAGCCTTTACGGCGCCGAGAATCAACCCTGATTCCCGTGTCTTCATCTGGGTCAAAGCCGAGGGCTATGCGGAAGCCTCCCACGAGTTGAGTCGATTTCACGCGGCGGAACACCGAACCGGCATTCGAATTGCTCTGGCGAAGGAAAACGTGATTCGAGGAGTCGTTGTCAATTCGTCCGGCATGTCTGTCCCGAACGCCCAAATCTATCGCGGCAATCTCCACGCGAACCTGCGCAATGCAGACCGATTCGATTCCGTCGTTGCAGATTTCGAGGGTCGATTCGAATTGAAAGGCTATTCGCATGGCGAGTATTTCCTATCGGCGTACAAACCGACGTACTCGATCGCTATGGAGAAAGTAGTTGTTCGCTCGTCGATCACCGACGTGAAAATTGTGCTTCCGGAGGGTGCCTCAATCCGGGCACTGATCACTCTGGACGGTGAACCCGTCATGGCGCAAGCTGCGCTGGATGATTTCATTTTGGACGATGGCAGTGTGCAAGACGGGAGTCATTCGAGCGGTACGGACCCGTTTGGGCAAGTAGAATTCAAGGGGTTACCTCCGGGGATGGGACAACTCCGAGTAGCCTTTAAGGATGGCGAATTAGAGCGAGAGACGATCCGGCTGGTCCGCCTAGGCCCCGGCGAAACTTTGGAACTGAAGTTGGAGTTCAAATCGCCCAATTCTTCTATTGAGGGATATCTGATGGCCAACGATACGGAGGCCGTAACCGGACGTCTGGAACTGTTGCTGGAGTCCAGTGCAGGACTAGAATTCTCGAAGACAGAGACAGACGAGAACGGGTTCTATCGATTCGACGCACTGCCGGTAGGCACGTTCAAATTGGTCGCCGCCGAATCGGGGACCCAGAACACCAGAATCATTCAGGCCTCGCTCAATGCGAACGAGCACAAAGAATTGAACGTGGTACTGGACTCGGGCACGCAGTTGATATGTGTTGTGGAAAATGAGCCCCCGGATAGCGAGTCGACCGGATTTCTGTTGCCGCCGGACACTGTCATTTCGGGAGACTTCGAATTCGCCACCATTCTCGAACTGTTTCCCCAAATGCTCGGTCAGGCAGAATTCAAAGACGGGACCGCGACCTTTACGAACGTCGATGCAGGCGAATACATTGTCGTCATTGCAGCGATGTCCACGATAGGTGGCGACGGTACGCCCCGTCTCGCCGACATCATCGTAAGCACCGTAATTCTCGACAACGAGCCGGAACGGCGAATCACCGAGTCATATTAAGGAGTCTGGTGGATGTCTGAAAAAATTCGTCTAATAGCCATCATCATCATTCTCGGTGGAATCGGGTCGGGACTTTGGTTGTTGCAGGAGAAGGAAAACTCGAATCCGACGAACCTCCCGTCCCCCGCTTTCTTCGAGGACGCCACTGATAGGTCTGAACCTACTTCGACTGAGAATGATAATCTCGACAGTGTTGGCGGCAGGAGTGGCGGCCAGATGATTGACGGTGACACAGGATTGGACTCTCCTCTCTCGAAGGGGTTGTCCATTCGTGGAACCGTGGTGACCCTCCAGGAAAAACCGGCCGGGGTGGTTCGTGTGAATGCGTTTTTGGAGGCTACGAGGAAGAACGTTTCTCAAGTTACTGATAAAGCGGGGCGTTTTACTTTAGACGGTTTCGAGAAGAACTCTCTTCTGAGAGTGAGCGTCATTGGTCAAGGCTATTTGCACAATGAAGTTCTGGTGAGAATCAATGACGAATCATTGAACGATGTAAAGCTTGTCGTGGATGTTCCTGCCTCTCTTTCCGGAGTTTTATTGACCGTAGCGCGACGCCCTTTCTTGGGCCGTAGAGTGTACACGTTGCTCCCAAAAGAAAATAACCGGTTGAAGCGTTCAAGCATGGAATCTGATACTGGCGTATTCAAGTTCAATAATATTGGTGCGGGAACCTACTCTATTTATCTGGAGAAAAAACCGTACGAAGAATCCGCCGTGCACGACCACGCGTTGGGTACATTCACTGTGAAATCGGGCGAGCACCTGGAAGGAATTGAATTAGTGGTTCCTCAATCGATTGTGCCGCAGTATTACATTGAGGGCCGGGTAACCAATGATTTGAACGAGCCGCTCCAAGGCGCAAATATAATTGCGGATAGCCATGACCAGAACAATGGAAGCGGGTCCGTGGTCAAATCCGAAGCCGATGGTAGCTACGCCCTGCTTCTTAAAGACAGTGGGATGTACACCGTTGAGTTTTATGCCGGGAACCATGATTCGTCGAAAATCTCATCCTATGAAGTTGGGTCCGGTCCGGCGAACGCGAAACTAGATCGAAAAGGATCTGTCCGGGGCACGGTGATCGACGCGGTGACTCGACAGCCTATCACCGAATTCCTTTTTTCATTACTGAACAGCCCTGACCAGCACGGCCCGGAGGTCTTTCAATCCTTCGAAAATGACGCCGGCGAGTTCCATGCAGGAAACGTCCCGACAGATAGTTCTTCGGCGTTGTGGGTGCGTGTGAATGGGTATAGCGATCGAACGTTACCGGTGCGTCAATTGAGGATCGGTGAAGTGCTGGATGGGATCGTGGTTGAAATGAAGCCGGGAAATCCTGTTCGAGGGCAGGTCGTGGATGACGCAGGACAACCGCTGGAGTCGGTCTATATCCGGACGGGCGAAGTCGCCCGTGAAACGATGGAACGCGAACGACGAGAAGACGCGACCACCGACCGGGATGGGAAATTTATGGTGGATACGTTGACCCGCGGTCAACATCATCTTTCGGTCTACAAATACGGATATGAGCATCAAACTGTCCCAGTGGTCGTGGGCGGCGCCGGGTCCGATCTTCGAATCGTGTTACAAACCGCGGGTTCGTTGGAGATTCGGGTAACTTTGGATGGAACTCCGGTACACAAAGCTAGGATTTCTGGAGGTTTGGAAGGTCGTGGAGTTGGGCCCTTACGGCGGAACAAGATTAATGGCGAGACCGACAGATTAGGTTTTTTTGACGTGGTTACCCTTGGCAATGGAACCGGAAGCGTGCAGGTTACGGGCGGGGGCCTGTCACGGAGAGTAACCCAACCGTTCGAGGTCTTTACAGGGAAGGTGACCGAAATTAACTTCGATTTGAAATCATCGAACTCGGCGATCGAAGGATTCCTGATTGGGAACGACCAAATCCCGGTACGGGGTCGAGTCGAATTGTTGTCCATCGGCTCGAACCGCGAAGAAACAGGCTCGTATAACGTTCAAACGGATGGGCGTTTTCGTTTCGATGCGGTAGCTGCTGGGCCATTTGTACTACGAGCCGTGCACGGGGAACGGAGCGGTTCCCAGTCAGAGAGTATCGTTCAACGAAAAAACTTTGGGGGTACTTTGAAAGAAAACGAATTGCTGCGCAAGGACTTCCATTTCAGCGACGGTACGCGCTTGAACATTGAGGTTCGCAACACACCCGAGAACACGGACGCGTTTTTGTATTTGTTTCCAGGCGAGTTCGCGGTTCCGAGTCAATTGACCCGAGAAGAATTCGGATTTATCCATTCTGTCGCTTTGGTTGAACTTCAGAAAGTGAACGGGTCCACAGAGATAGCAGGGCTCGACCCCGGCCAGTACCATCTCCTTTGCGTGGCTATTCCAATTGCCAGCACAGAATTATTCAAACAGTACATTTTTCAATCGGTAACGATTCTGGACGCCCCTGAGCAGGAAATCGTATTGACCTTCTGAAACGTGAATTTCGCATGTATGATGAGACGTGGTTTTGAAATGCTTAACAGGAGTGAAGTGATAGCCAATGTCTGAAAAAACTCGCATAATGGGCGTCTTGGTAAGTGTCGCGCTGCTGATTGGATTCCTTGGGTATTTCAATAGAGATACCGATGAGACTATTTCCGGCGGTAATAAAGCGACTGGTGTGAATCAAACGAGTTCGACTCCAACCGACGCGGTCGATACGGAGCCCGAAAATACTTCTCCGAAAACAACCAACGGAGCTGGCGACGACATCGAGGTTGCTGTTTCGGGCCCTGAGCCGATTGCCGAAATTTCGGAAGAGACTCCGCAGGAAAACGAGATCCACCTTATGGGACGAGTGGTCGATTCAAAAGGTCAGCCGATGGATTGGGTCGAGATCAAGATGGAGCGGATGGATGCCGCTGGTGAGACCGTCACCGAAACGATGACGACGGATTCGGACGGACGATACGCTTTCGAAGGTACCGCTCTGGCCGAGTACACGGTGTCTGCTGCTAAACACGGATATGTCCCGATCAAGAAAATCGTCGCCGGTCAAACACTTCCAACAAATATCGACTTCGTTCTTGGATCGGACACGGTGATCGATATTCTGGTTACGTTGGACGGGTACGCCATGGCTTCCGATGTGCAATTGGTCGATACACGCCCATACGAGGGCGAAAGATTTCCCTATTACCGCGCATCTACCGATGACGATGGCCGGTTAGCCATACGAGGATGGCCTGCGGGGGCGACTATGGTCTCGATATTTTCGAAGGAAGGCCCTTCCAAATTCATGACCGATCGATTCTTGAGCTTGCCCAAAGGCGAAACCACGGAACTGGTGTTCGAGTTCACGACTCCCAGCGCGTCGATAGAAGGTTACCTGATGGCGAGTGAGACAGATGCCATGATCGGCTCAATCCTGTTGGAGTTTGAATCGAGTGCGGGCAGGGACAACCAGTCGACGGTTACCGACGGTACGGGTTTTTATCGATTTGGGCCATTGCCACCCGGCACGTTTAAGATGATGGCCACGGAGCGCGGGACAAAAATCACAAAAGTGGTTTCGGGCGAACTCGAAATGAATGAAGAGATACGAGTCGACATTTCGTTTTATGACGATTGCCAGGTCATTTGTACCGTGGAAAATATTCCCTCTGAAACAAGACTTTCGGGAGTCTTACTTCCGCCCGGTGTGGAGATTCCACCCGACGTCAATCGCGATGAACTCGTCGAGTTTTTCGTGAATTGGGTGGAGCGCGCCCATTCCAACGACGGTGTCGCAACATTTACGAACGTCGAACCGGGAAAATACACACTGGTGTTGGCTGCGATGCATACGATTGAGCCGGGCGAATATACCTTGGAAGGATTGGTTGTTGAACCCATCACGGTCGGTGACGAGTCGGAAATTCGTTTGGATTATTCGTTTTAGGAGTGTGAGTTGATGCGGGATAATGGAAGCGTTGGGCCTACGCGATTAGTGCCTAAAATCATCCACCCTTCGACCCGGAACATCGAATTGTCCTTTTGAACTGAAGGCTAACAGCGTACTATGAAGGCACGTTGGAGAATTTTCAATAATTTCGAGGTGTACGTGAATGTCCGACAAGTTTCGAATGGTGGTAATGATTGCATGTGTGGCGTTGGTCATTGGCGTCGTCTGGCAATTTCGGCAGGCACTCAACTCTGAACCGCCACCCACGCAGACACCGACGGAACGTGTAGTGTCGGAGACGACGCCGTCTCCCATTTCCGAGGAAATCCCTAAATCTGAAACGCCAGAAACGATCGAAGTCGAAGAACCCGACACGTCTCCCGTTGGTGTTCAGGAAACGGCAGCGGTCGAATCAAATCGAATGCCGGAAGAAGCGCGGTGGCCGATTCGGGGGAACGTGACGGATGACTTGGGTGTGCCTATTTCGGGGGCGAGGATACGGGCATTGCATTGGTCGAATTATTCTGCGCCGGCCGTTGACGCGGTGTCGGACGAGGACGGCACGTTTGTGTTACCCATTCAGGAGGCGGGACGGTACAACCTTCAGGTGAATGCCGCGAAGCATAGTAGGTGGTCAAATCAATTTCCCGCGGGTTCGGAGGGCGCCCATATTATTTTGAATCGCGAGGGCATCGTCAGCGGAACCGTGGTAGACGCGTATACCGACGAAGTCATTTCGAAGTTCATGGTTCAATTGGTCGTTGACACCGCCAGTCGAGCGCATACTCCAGCCATCCCCTTTAACAGTGCAGAAGGTCAATTTACCGTCGCCGGAATCGATCCGAATATGTCGATGTCGCTCGTGGTAAAAGCAGAGGGTCACGCCGAAACCCAGTATCCTCTTCCCCAAATGGCAGCCGGCGCGACGCTCGATGGGGTGGTCGTTCGGATGAATGCGCCGAATTCGCTCATCGTCGAAGTGGTCGATGAATTTGGCCAGGCGATTGAAGGCGCGAACGTTCAGACAGGGATCACGAATGTCGAGCATGAATTTACGACTACCGAGTGGGAGGCGACGTCGGACGAAAAAGGTCAGATCGAATTCAAGGATTTGGCGCTGGGAGAAGTGAGTTTTCTCGTAAAAAGAAGCGGTTATCAGCGGACGGTTCAGACGGTTTTAGTGAACGAAACGAACGTCCACCATCGCGTTGTCATGAAGAAGGGAGCGCATCTCGACGTACAGGTTACGTTGGATGGGGAACCGGTAAATGGAGCGGAGGTTTCAATCCAATCCAAAGGCATGAGGCGGGATGGCCGATCGGGTGGCGAGTTCCACGGTTACACCAAGGATGATGGAATTTTTTTGACGAATGACCTTTTCGAAGACACTTATCTCGTCGCCGTCATGTTTAATCGCCGAGAACCCGATCAACGCACGATGTTTCGGGAAGTGACCGTTTCAGCGAATTCGAGAAGCGAGATGAAATTTGAGTTTGAATCTGCCGAAACAAAGATTTTCGGGCAGTTGCTGACGAATGAACAGATACCAGTACGCGGCACGGCAACCCTTCGTGAAATCGCTGGGCTGACCAATGAGATTCGGGAACAGCAAACTGATTCAGAGGGTCGCTTTCAATTTGAGTCGGTACCTTCGGGGACGTATATGCTGTCCGGACGTGCGACGGACGATTATTTCATGTCTAAATCTGCGGTCCTCAATGTTGGCCACTCCGAAAGCCTGGAACAACGCATCGTGTTCAACGCCGGACTGGACGTATCGTGGACGGTATCTGGATTGCCGGACAACACGTATGCTGTGCTGTTGTTATACCCCGCCGAGATGGCATTCCCGTTCGAACTCGACGACGATGAATTGACGCGCGTTGCCGAGTACGCCATCGCGATGGAATCAATTCCATCTGGCACCGGACAAATGAACGATATCGAACCGGGGACGTATCAACTGCTGATGGTCGCGGTAAATACGGAAGACCCCGACCGTGAGTCCATCGAAGAGAGAAAAATCGTGCAGGTAACCATCGAAAACATCCCAGACCAGACCATCGAATTGTCCTTTTGATTCGGCCGCTATCAGTGTACTATGGAAGGCGCATTGGAAAATCCTGAATGAATATAAGGTGGTATTAAATGTCTGAAAAAGTGCGGATGGTAGTGATTGTTGGGGTGTTGGTAGCGATCGGTGCGGTGTTGTGGAATGTGCAGTTTTTTTCGCCGTCCGATGAGGGCGTTTCCAAAACGCTTACGAGTTCACCTCCGGTTCCTATGCCTCCCGACGTTGCCCGGGAATTGCGGCAGGATTCGCCAAGCGAGACAAACTCAGCGACATCTACCAAGAAAGCCGTGACACCAAAAGCATCGGCCAGTAAACGTTCAAAACGCGGCGGTCGCGGAATGTTATCGGGCGCCATCAAAACGACCGATGACTCCCCCATTCCTTCCGATCTGGTTGTCGAGCTGCATTACATTCCGGATGATGCGCGTTATGACCTGGACCGGGATACGATTCACTCTCGTTTCGACGCGAATGGAAAAACGGAGTACGAGTTTACCAATCTTCCGCTGGGTAGTTTTACCGTGTTTGGAACTTCGTCCACGCATTCGGCGACGTTTAACCGAACGCTCACGGCCCAAGAACGGGACCTGAAATTCGATTTGACGCTGTATCCGGCGACGTTTATTTCGGGCACGGTGGTGAATACGGAGGGAAATCCGCTCTCGGACGCCCATGTGTTTGTTGCGGGATGGGAGCTGAACGAACGCGATACGAAAGCGAATATCTATCGGTCCCGAGGATCTAAGGTGTCTACGGATGAAAACGGCGCGTTCCATATGAACAACCTTCAGCAGCGAACGCCGATGTATCGTTTAGTCGCGATGGCGCCGGGATACGCGCCCACGCCGACGGAGCAAATTCCGATCGGTTCAACAGGCGTTCAGATTGTCCTGGGCGAAGGTGGCGTAATATCGGGAAAAGTGATCGATCAGGATACAGGTGAACCCTCAGTCGGCGCGGGCGTTTCGGTAACGACGGATTATGCCCTGGCGGGTGGTGAACAAAAGACGACCGCGGACGGGAAGTTTTCTTTCGATGCGTTGGGCCCCGGTACCTTCGCCGTGGACGTGACGGACAAGGCGTTGGTTGTCATGTCTGATACGAACTCACTGGAACTTGCGTCCGGACAGACGATCAGCGATGTGGTTGTCGAAGTGCGTTCGGGAGCGGTCGTAGCCGGGCGTATATATGACGAAGATACGGGGCTCGGGATTGCGGGTGCGAAGATCATGGCCGAGTCCAACGAGCGCGGCCGACCAAGGCTCGAACCGGTCACCTCGAATGCGACCGGTCACTATGAAATCGCCGGCTTATCGGAAGGAAGCTATCGGGTGCGGTACGACGAAGTGCCCGGGTATTCCGACAACGAACAATGGAATGATCGTCAGGAAGTCGTGGCTTCCTTGGGTCAACGAATGGACGACGTCGATTTTACCCTCAGTAGAGGATTGAGCATCAGCGGCCGGGTGGTGGACGTCGACGGCACCCCAATCGAAAAAACGCGCGTAAACGGAAACCAGCCGCGCGGAGGCGGAGGTGACTCGACGTTGACCGATGCCGATGGCCGCTTCATCTTATACGGCTACGATAGCAATCATACGATCAATCTGAACGCCAGTAAGACCAAATTCGCCCGGACGGGAGTTTCCGTCGATTTGGTAGACGAGCCGGTTTCCGATGTGGAAATCGTACTCGGCGTTGAGGCGACCGCTTCGGGAACCGTCGTGGACCATGCGGGCAACCCCCTGACTGGAATCCGCCTGAATGCCGTAATGTCCCTGACGGACCAAAGAACAACCTCTACCTCAGCTCGGGTGCGCGACGATGGCACCTTTAATTTTACGCGAATGGCCGCTGGTGACTACCGGATTCAGCACCAACGATCCGATCATATGACTTCGGGTTCCGATCCGTTCGTTTCACGGTTTACGGTGGGCGACGGAGAACAACTTACCGGTTTGCATATTGTCATTGATGAAAGAGAGTCCGCCGGTTTATCCATTTCGGGCCGTGTGACGGACGATTTGGGGAATCCCATCGCGCGGGCGAATGTGTTTGCGTACTCGCCTCAAAACAACCACGCGCAAGGGATGTCGAAAGAAGATGGCACATATGTGGTCAACAATCTCAAGGAAGAACACTACACGGTGAGTTTCAGCTCGTCGAAGCATATTCCAGGGAGTCTTAAGTTGGATGCCGGTGCTACCAATGCGAATATCATTCTTGCTCGTCACGGTTCGATTTCCGGTCGCGTCGTCGATCCGAACAATCAACCCGTCAAAGATTTCAGCATTCTGGTTTTGAATCGCGAGTATCGCCCGGATATGGAAGATCAGTTCAAACGCTATCGCAATGAGCAAGGTGAATTCAGTGTTGATGGAGCATACCCGAATCACGAGGTCAACCTCATGTTCCGTGCGGCTGGATTTGGAGATACAACCATACCGGTCACCGGTGTATTGAGCGGGCAAACGGTTCAAAACGTAATCGCACGGATGACGCAGGAAGCCAAGTTGATGGGCTGGGTTACCGATGCCGACGGAGCACCGGTGGCGGGTGCCACCATCTTTAAGGATGAAGTTCCCCGAAGTGATTACCAACGCCGCGAACGAACATTGGCCACCAGCGACGCCGACGGTCGTTTCGTATTGGGGGGACTTTCCCAAGGGGAATCGCTGTATGCTGCGCACAAAGAAGGCTATATGGGCGATACCCAAAGCGTTCATCTCGGTTCGGGGGAAAACGAGGTGCGTTTCCGATTGGGAGACGGCGCAACCTTAACGGGAAGAGTTACCATCGGGAATGAACCGGTTGCCAATGCAAACATATCCGGCCATGTCCAGATTACCAAACCGACGGGAGAACCCGGCTACCACTCGAGTCAAACGCGAACTGACTCCGACGGCCGTTATACGCTTCGTGGCGTACCCGAAGGAACGGGGCAACTCGCCGCTTCGATCGAAAATAACGGCGTGAGTCGGAGCCGTGGCGCCCAATTTGAATCCAGCCCGGGAATGAATACCGAAATCAATATTAATTTTCCGCTGGGGAGAGCCTCGGTAGAAGGCTACATCATGATCGGGGAGGACGAAACGATGAGCGGACAGGTGACTGTGATGGTCAGGAGTGACGCGGCTTCAACGATGGAATTCGAAAATCAGACCAAACAGGTCGGTGACGATGGGCACTATCTGTTTCAATCCCTTCCCGGGGGGCAATACACATTACAAATGCACAATCGGGATACCAACCGTATGAAGATCGAATCGGGGGAATTGGGTCCGAACGAAAACCTTCGGTTGGATCTGATTCTGTACGGTGGAACATCGCTGGCGGTTCGGGTTGAAGGTTTGCCAGCTGAAGGGAGCGCCACGGCTGTCGCCATTGAGGGATCGCAGTCAATACCTGCTGAAATGGATATGACCACGCTCCAGCCGTTTTTTGTTCAGAACGCGGGTGTCGGCATCGTCCAAAACGGGGTCTGTACGTTCCACAATCTGAAAGCTGGCACATACACGGTCGCGATCCTGCATATGGGTAACACCACCCCGGGACCGGATATGGTATTCAAGATCGCCAGCGCGACGGTTACCGTTCAGGACGAACCGGAAATGGAAATAACGATTCAGTACTAATTGAAATTCAACGCTTCGGAGATGAATGTCTATGTCTGAAAAAGTGCGGATGCTTGTTATCGTCCTAGCGTTAGTCGTCGTCGGCGCGGCTTTGTGGTATTGGCAGAGTACACCGTTGCCGGATCCGACAACTCCAGAGGACTCGGCAGCAAACTCCGCACCGGTTGCGACGCCCGCTCCCTCACCTGCTCCCGCTGAACCTGCGGAGGATCCCGTCACCGAAACTCCCGTGGTACAAGCATCCAATCCCCCTTCTGCTCCGTCGCGCGGTGGCCGTGGAACGTTGGACGGAACGATTATGGTCAGCGGTGGTCTTGCGGTCCCGGCGGACCTTTCGTTGGTGCTGCATCACGTAACGGACGAGGCCCGATTCGATACAAATGTCGATACGGTATTTGCAATATTGGATCTGGGTGCGAAAAAGGAATTCGAGTTTTCTGGGTTGCCGCTCGGGTGGTTCGTTGTCTTCGCGTTTTCGGAAACCCATTCCGGTACGTTTTCCGGAAAGATCGAATCGAATCGGCTGGACCAGACGCGCCAATTGGTCTTGCGTCCCACTACTTCCATCGCAGGCACAGTCGTCAACGAGGCGGGAGAAGCGATTCCCCACGCAAGCGTGTTTGTCGCGGGATACCAGGACGATGGCGAGGAACGAACGTTTCATGCGTGGCGTTCGCGCGCTTCCATGGTTACGGCCGATGAACAGGGCGCCTTCCATATGATCCATATCGAATCACGATACAAAGAATACCGGTTATGTGCTTCGGCCCCCGGTTACGCTCCAACGGTGTCGGATGTGATACCCATCGGGACGAGAAACGCCCGCATCGTGTTGGGTAAGGGGGTTACTGTTGCCGGAAGACTGGTCAATCAGGATACGGGCGAGCCAGCGATTAACGCGACGATACATTTTACGACGAAGTACGACCGGACTGCGCGGGTACAGGAAACCAACGGGGATGGGGACTTTCATTTCGAAAAAGTATCGCCCGGCGAATACCGGTTTTCGCTGGCAGACGAAAAAATGATTGTTACTCCGGAGACGATCACGTTGGACGTTTTTCCGGAACGATCCATCGAGAATAAAATTGTCTTCATACGGACGGGCGGGAGTTTCACTGGCCGTATTTTTGATGCCGACACCAAACGGGGTATCGCCGGCGCAAAAATACATGCGTTCCCGCGAGGCATCGAAGACGGGGAATCCAAAGATGTGATAGCCAATGCTTCGGGCGAATACGAGATCGTTGGATTGTATGACGGCACGTATGAAGTGCGGTACGGCCAGGTGAAAGGGTATTCGACAGTTAATATGTGGGAAGACCGGAAACAGGTGGTGACCGCCATCGGGCAACGGATACCCAACATCGATTTTGCGCTCAGCAAAGGGCTTTCCATTAGTGGACGGGTGGTGGACGAATCGGGAACCCCTGTAGAGCGGGTCCGGGTTCAAGCCGGTGCACAAAAATCTTCGGGCGCCATGGATACAGCATCGACAACCTCCGATGGTCGCTTCGTGTTTTACGGGTTCGATGGCGACGATACGGTGCGACTATCGACCTCGAAAATTGGGCTAACTAAAACCAGTAGAACAGTCGAGTTAGCCGACCAGTCGATTTCCGATATTGAAATCACGTTAATAGCAGAGTCGACGATTTCGGGCGTAGTCGTCAATAACGTCGGTGAACTCATGGCAGGGATATATATGTATGCCCGGGGGAACGACCAGTATTTCCAGATCCAGAGGAGAGAAACCAGCGAGCAAGGTACATTCATCTTCAAGAGTTTGTCGGCGGGTACATACGACATCCGATGGCCCGAATCGCCCAATCAGTATTCAGGTAGCGACCCGATTCTGGAGACGGTCGAATTGGGCAGCGGAGAACACGTGAAGGATCTTCGACTGGTAGTGGATCGAAAGAAAGTGACTTCCATGATGCTGTCAGGTCGGGTTACAAA
>Ga0315336_1000496_pt1 | contig 108342 bp, 105 predicted proteins | sample ASW5metaG_FD_204512 | JGI IMG/M metagenome (GOLD analysis project Ga0315336, IMG submission 204512) | Ammonia-oxidizing marine archaeal communities from Monterey Bay, California, United States - ASW #5 | ecosystem: Environmental > Aquatic > Marine > Intertidal zone | place: USA: California...
CGCAACCGCGACCAGATACGTCTGGATCTACCGGTACATATACGCGGCGACCAGCGTGTAGCATTGCGGCGGCTGATCAATAGACACTACCGCATCAACCTTGATAACTATCGATTGCGCAAGGTTATCGTAGACAACCGTAGCCGCCGTCACTCAATGGCCCGCTTGCGGGTTGGGTATCAGGCAGGACCGCCGCGTCATTTGTACCGTGGTCGAAATGTACTGAGCGTGCCTAACGAGGGCTATGGCAAATGGGTGCTGGGCCTGGACAACGTCCGGGTCAACAACATCCGCGTCGTCCTGGAGCCCCGCCACCGCCTGGCCTACCGCCACGCACCGCGTTCGCCGCGATACTTGGGGTATAACTAGTCCCAGGGGCTACAGACTGATTTCTACTTGCCCGCCATGATGGCTGCGCATGTAAAAGCGGCCGGATTTCTCGAACAACAATAACCCATCGAGAAATTCGACCGCTGGGCCTGTCAGACTTTCCAACCCTACGCCATGTCGCACGGTATAGACGGTCATGTCATGGGACACGCACAAGTCCAGGTGGCGATCCACGCCGCTGCCTCCGACGTCATGCAACTTGCCCACGAGGACACGCAGAATCATCTGTACCGCCAGCTGCGCGGGCATCATCGCATCTTGAGGCACTTCATCGGCAAACCATTCGCCCACATAGTGCGGCAGACCCCCATCAGCCTGACTCATACCCTTCCACATCTTTTGCTGATCCAGCGCATAGAAAACACCCAGGGCTTCCACGGGCCGGGTGCGCAAGCCTTCTCCACCATGTTGCCGGTGCGTATCAATGACCAGTTGCGCGGTCTCCATACAGCGCTCCGGCGGGCTGGCATAACCGCGCAGCCGTATATCTTTGGACACCGTCTCACCAAACTGTCTGCACAAGGCGCGGCCATGGTCGGTGAGAGGATTGAGCAGGTCATGAATGTTGCGGTCGAAGGTTCGAGCCGAATGCCGCATGAGCAACACGCCACGATCGACACCGGAGTCATACACCTGGTTGACCATGGCCGCGGTATCGCGTCCGTAATGATCAGAGGTATCAGTATTTTCAGTTTCCGCCACGTATCTTTTCCACCGCGTCGTTAATCCATTAGTATCCTAGCGCAGCGGTCGTGTCGGTACACGATCGACATTTCGATCAGGGGGATCAGTCATGGGCAGATTGGATGACAGAGTAATCGTAGTAACCGGTGCAGGTCGCGGCATTGGTCGGGAAATCGCTTTGCTTAGCGCAAGCGAAGGCGCCAAAGTCGTGGTCAACGATCTCGGTGGCGCGACAGACGGCACCGGCACCACCAACATTGCCGACGAAGTAGTCGCTGAGATTCGCGCCCAGGGCGGCGAAGCGGTGTCCAACACCGAGTCTGTGGCAGACGTCAGCGGTGGCGAATCGATGGTGCAAACCGCGGTGGACGCCTTCGGCGGGATGGACGTACTCGTTAACAACGCGGGCATTCTGCGCGACAAAACCATCTTCAACATGGAAGAGGCGGATTGGGACGCGGTGCTCGCCGTGCATCTCAAGGGCCACTACTGCTGCTCGCGTCCTTTTGCCAAGTACATACGCGAAAACAATCGAACCGGTGCCCGCATCATCAATTTTTCGAGCGTGTCCGGATTGTATGGCAATTTCGGTCAAGCCAACTATGGCGCCGCCAAAGCGGGCATCGCCGGTTTCTCACGGGTGCTTGCCCTGGAGTTGGCGAAATACGGGTGCACTGTCAATACGATTTCTCCAGGCGCCCTAACCCGCATGACAATACCGCTGCGGGAAAACCGCGGCGAAACCGTTGAAGAGCAGGAAATCGAAGCCGGCGGCCCACAACATGTCGCGCCCATCGTGGCCTGGCTCGCTGGCGAAGAGTCTGGCGGGATTACTTCAGAGATCTTTCATACCGGTCGCGGTGGCGTTGCGATCATGCAACAACCGCGCGTAATCAAGCAGTTCAGAAAGTCCAGTGGAATATGGACCCTGGACGAGCTGGACCGCGTTGTGCCGCAACTGATTGAGGCCAAGAAAGCCAACGTCGAGACTGCTGACGCAGGCAGCGCAGCGACGGTGATCTAGCCCTTTGCGCATGCCGATCCCCAGACCGGCATGCATACTAGCCAAGTTTCTTGCCGACGCGCGTTCCGAGCGTTACAAGCGCGAATAAACATTGCACAAACCCGTCACAAGGCGCGCCTACTCTTCGGTGCTGCCTGCACCGATCATGTGTGCGTTACGAAGTTTTGAGGTTACCCATGCGCACGACAATCTCCGTGGAAGGAAATGACATCAAGGTTACGCTATCACCAGATACCGAAATCGAGAAGCTTGTCATCCAAGAGCTCAGCGACAACGTCGGTGTATCACGCAGCCATCAGACGCTTGTTCTCAAGCGCCGGGTGAGCCACGTGCGCACCATCGACGACGCAGACTTCCAGATCTCGGAATCAGGCTAACGCCTGCATCCGCAAGTCAGAGGAAGTACACCCAGCGCAGGTAGATCCTGCTGGCGCCGCCGGTTGTGACCAGCGGCTCGGTATCGAACAGCCCTACACCGCCAAATTCGTCGCCAGCCCGGCCCAGAGGCTCCAGCCAACCAAACTGCAGACTCTGGTGGTCGCTGGGGTCGAAAGCCACCTCCATCTGCAACAGATGACTGCTGTCGTGAAGGTTGGAAATGACAGTGACGGTGTGATTGACCAGCGGATGCCATTCAATGGACCCACCAACCGCGACGTAGTCTTTCATCAGGTTAAACAGTTCACCGCGTTCGAGCCTCACCTGCAGTGGCACCGGCAGCTCTACGATGCTGGCCGGTAGCTCGTCGACACCCCAGTCGTTGTGGAAGTATTCGCCGAAAGCATAGACATTGCGCCCGCCCAGCATGAAGGTCACGTCGACGTTGACCACCCCAGACACTTGCCACTCGCGACCACCATCTATCACTGATTCGTACTCGGTCGCGACCACATCCGTACGCAACAGGGCCTGACCGAGAGGCATGCGCAAGCTACCGCCGAACACCCGTTCCGAATAATGTTGCGCGCCGACCAGCTCAAACTCGAAGGCGCCGGCGTAGCCATGCCATTTGAACGCGGTGCTGCTTACTTCGTCGGTGACATGGCCCTGCAGGTCGCGGCGCACGACATGCAGAAGCTGTAGATCATGCCCGTTGCTCAACAACCGGTCGATCAGCAACAAGTCATCGCCGGCTTTGTAATCCCGATCCACCACAGTGGGAGAAAATGGGCTGAATAGATCCAGCGGCTGAAACACGATGCCGCCACCCCAGCTCACGGCCTGCCTGCCTACGGTAATGCTCCAATCCCCGGGCTGCCACTGCAGGGCGAGACGGTCGAGGCGGTGAAAGCTCTGGTGGCGGCTGCCGTCCTCGATATCCCAGGTCAAATCTACCCAGCGTCGCGCATCGTTGGTGACAGTCTGGTCGACCGCGCTGCTCGGGTCGCGGCCCAGTTCCACGCCGTCGCCACTGAGCAAGACCGTGGAGTGGTCAACAAGCAGACGCACGGGACCGAAATCCTGCTTGAACATCATGCGCAGATCTACCGTGTGATCATAAGCTGGCGTTCCGGCCACCTGGCGCTGCACATCATGTTTGGGCAGCGCACTGCCTGTGGTGAACCACTTCAAGCGAAAGTCCGCTTCGAGCGCCAATGCCTGCGCCGACAGTAGGACCGAGCTGAGGATGAGCAGATTAAGCGGTCTGAGTACCGTCATCGTGTTCGATCGCGCCGTCTCGAAGTCTCACCTGGCGCTCCGCGTAGCTCATGACCATCGGATCATGCGTTGCGGTTACGATGGTCATGCCGTCTTCACGGTTGAGCTTCTTCAGCAAGTCCAGCAACTCCTCGGTGGTACGAGAGTCCAGGTTGGCGCTGGGCTCATCCGCCAACAACAGTACCGGGCCGGAAACGATCGCTCGCGCCACCGCCACGCGTTGTTGTTGGCCACCAGACATCTCGCCCGGACGGCGATGAAGCATATCGCCAAGGCCCAATGTCTCGAGCACGTGTTCGGCACGCTCGCGGCGCTCCGCAGCAGCTACGCCTTGTAGCTGCATGATGAATTCCACATTTTCTACCGCGCTCAGCACGGGAATGAGGTTGTACGCCTGAAAGACGAAACCGAGCTTGCGCAGCCGCAGATCTGCCAATTCGCTTTCCGATAAATCACCATACTCCACGTCGTCAACCACAACGCTGCCACTGTCAGGCCGGTCGAGGCCCCCGATAATATTCAGCAAGGTAGATTTTCCGGAGCCCGATGGTCCCGACAGACTTATGAATTCTCCAGGGTACACTTCAAAGTCCACGCCACGCAGCGCATGCACCGGCACCGATTCCTGCTGATAAGTTTTGCTAACGCCCCGACAGACAACGACCGGCTCGCTCATAGTTTTCTCGCTTTGTTTTTCATCGTCACTCATACGCGCAACGCATCCAGCGGCCGGATGCGGACCACGCGCCAGGCAGGATAAAGGCTCGCGACCAGACCCAACACCATGCTCATCCAAGCGACCAGGGTCAGGTCAGAAACGAGCATGACCGGGGTCAACACATTGGACATGTTCATCAGCTCAGCACCAGCAGCGAACGCAGAAAGATCGATACCGTCCGCGATGGTCCAAAAGATCAGCCCACCCAGCAGGGTACCGACTATCACTCCTAATCCCATCATGACACTGGATTCGATCACGACCTGCAATACCACAGTGCGCTTACGCATACCCAACGCCCGCATCATACCGAGCTCCTTAACCCGCTCCATGACAGCCGCGGCCAGGGAATTCACCAGACCAAATGTCAACGCGCCCATCATCAGCATGAACCAGATGAAGACCATGCCATCGATGAATACAAACATCTCCGCCAACTGCGGCTCGAGGTCCTGCCAATCGTGGACTTCCAGCGCGCTGAAGCTCGCGGAAAGATCACTCTTTGCGCTCTCCCGGTAGCGCTCGTGGGTCAACCGCACCGACACTTCGGTGACCGCATCGCTGTCCAGCAAGCGCTGCAAAAGATTGAGGCCAACAAAGACATAGATCTTTTCCAACGCGGTGCCTTCGGCGTCAAAGGTACCGGCGATCCGATAACCCCGTTCGCGGTTCAAGCCATCAGCGCCCTGCGTGATGATAACCAGTCGCCGACCCACGCTGGTTTCCAATTGACGTGCCAGCTCCTTGCCAATCAGTACCCGCTTGTCATCTGCATCGGCGAGAAATTCACCGCCAATCCCAGCGTCGCTGATGAAGGAAATGCCTTCGGCAGCAGGATCGACTCCAACCAGTTGTATCCCGCGAGTCTCGCGTTCGCTCATGATGACCCCGGGCACGCGTACCCGCGGCGCCCAACCCAGCATCACGTCGGCCGCAAAGTCCGGTGTATAGTCGTCGTCTAGTTGAAACCCTTTCTGAATGTTAGGGTCGTCGCGATAGCCCGGCGCGAGCACCTTGACATGACCGGTTAGATTGCCCACTGCCGTGTTGAGCATGTCGTACTGATAGCCACGCAACAAAGCATTGGTGGCATCTACGCCTGCCACCGCCACGGCGATGGCCAGCAACAACATGCCATTGCGTCGTCTGTGGCGCAGAAGATTACGAACACTCAACTGGAATAACAACTTCATTGCTTGGCGCTAACGCTATTCCACACGTAGCGCCACAACCGGACGCAGCCTGCGTATGCGCAGAGTTACCAACGCCGCCGCCAGCTGGGTGCCTACGAGTAACACAAGAGGAGCAAGGGCCAGGCTCGCCACGGATATCGCCGGATAGAGGCGGGTAGGCATATAGAACTGCTGGCCCATTTCCTCCATAGCCCCTAATGGAATCCCGTACGCCGCCGCCAGGCCGACCACCACGTTGGAAACCATCAGTCCGATGACAACACCAACCCCCCACATCATCAGCGCCTCAGCCTGCACCTGGCGCATGATGATGCCAGGCTTGGTGCCCAGGGCGAGCAGCATGCCGAATTCCCGGGTGCGCTCAAATACGATCATGATGAAGGTGTTCACAACGGAGAACGTGACGAGGATCAATATCGCCCCATAAAACAACAGTCCACCCACCCGGTCCAGCTCAATGCCCTGTACCACCTCTGGCATCAGTTCCTGCCAGGAACGAACGAAAGAACTTTCAGGTAGTAGCGGTTGCAGCGCGCTGATGTCTTCGGCTGCGGTCTCCAGGTCATCAAACCGCAATACCAGCGCATGCACTTCATCACCCAGCGCAAACGCATTCTGCACGGTTGGTAGATGTGTAAAGACCAACAGTCGGTCAAGCTCTATCCGGCCGGAGCGATACAACCCGCTGATACGCAGTGACAACGCGCCAATGCCGCCTTCTTTGGCAGTGCCTAACAGCACCAGCTCATCACCTATGCCAGCACCAAGATTGCGCGCCATGGTCTCGCCAATTAGAACTTCATCGTCCGCGACCGGCAGCGCGCCGCTCTCCACTCGTTCGAAGAAGCTCACGACCCGTTGTTCCGCTGCAAAATCGACGCCCACTACCGCTGCACCAAACGAGCGTTCGCCAACAGATGCCAGAGCGAATGCCTGGGCGCGCGGCGCTACGCGGATGCCCCCGCGACGCAACTCGCGAATAAGCGCCGTTGCGCCTGGCACGGTTTGCTCTAACTTTTCTTCCTGCTCGTAATCCTGGTGATTGATTTGCGCCTGGCCCATGTAGAAGCTCGTGGCGGTGCCGATAATGGCGCTGTAAGACCCCGCCTGCATGGCCATAGCCATGGTCACTAACATAGAGGCAAACGCGATTCCGCCGGCAGTCAACCAGGTGCGGCGCGGATTGCGCCACAAGTTGCGCCACGCCAGCACCCAGGTGAGCCCTACCATCGTGCTGCGCGAAGTGTGTTCGATGCTTGCGACCGCTGTGGTCATGGTTAGCGGCCCACTAACGCGTGCGTCCCGATTGCAAGGCAAAGACGGTGAACAGCCTGTCTTCAAACTCGACGTCGAAATCCATGCTGTCGTAGCGTATTTCGGTGAAGCTGTCACTTTCCTCGAAGTTAACCATCCGCATGGAGGTGGCAATGGTGCGCCCGCCCATTTCACCAATAGTGAGGCTCGTCATCTGCTTCAGCGGTTCCAGATCCTGATCGAAGTAGGTCAGCTCGAGCATCACATAATCCTCGCGGATCACCATCCGCTCCTTGCCCCACACCACGGGCGCATCTTCCTTCGGTACAGCATCCACGGTGTGTATCCATAACCCATCCGCCTGCTCGCTCGAAACCATCGTGAGATCATAGTGCCGCAGATACTTGTCGCTTCTGGACAGGTCATTGTATGAGAAATCCGAACCCGCCCAGCTCTGAGACATCATGGAGTTGGGTAGGCGGATGTTGCGATTGAGCTTCGGATTGAAGGTCCACATCTTTTCACCCTGCTTCAACAGGGCGTTGCCTGCATCTTTGGCTGGGGCGGTAAAACGGATCAGCGCGTCGTCGCGGCCGCGGGTCCAAGCTATGAGGCTGGAGCTTCGTTGCCAGGAGGGACGCTTCACCAACATGGTCATTTCGGCGTAGGAAGACAGGCCCCGGGTCAGATCGATGGCGTTGGTGACCAGATCGAGGGCATCAACGGCGGGTACCGTGTCGGAGGTGGCTTGTGGTTCAGCCGCATCGCCCTCGGCCGCACCGAGTGTCAGAGCCAGGAATGTGAGCGTGCTGGCGGTAAGCAATCGTAGGATTTGTTTCAACATGCCTCTTGATCTATTCAATTTTTCCGGCAAACTTATACTCGCTCTATTTTTAGACTAAGTCAATTATTTTCATGTCTCTCAGGCAACAAAATAAGGCCCGTGCCCGCGCCAACATTCTCGAGGCCGCTGAGCTTCTGATAGCCACCGGCGGCGCCGCCAAAACCACCACCCGGGCAATCGCCCAGCAGGCCGGTGTCAGTTACCAGACCCTATACAACTACTTTCCCACTAAGGCGCATATTATCCAAGCGCTCATGGCCGAAGACCTGAAGGCGTGGGCCGACTCGATCGATACGATAATCAAGCAATACAGTGGCGATATCCTGTCTACCCTGCAACAAATAAACCGTGCCGGTCTGCAGCATTTTCAGGGCGAAAAAATGGATCTGTGGCGAGAAATAGGCGCGCAACTGTTTCAACATCAGGTTGGCGAACAGGAATTTGCGTCCCTGAACCAGGTCGCTCACGAACGCTACTACGCGTTGTTGAGCATGGCCCAGGGGATGGGCCAACTACGTGCCAACGTGGATCTGCACCTGCTCGCCCACACCCTGTTCTGCCTTTCTGACTACGCCTTTCTAATTGTGTTCCTGACCGACTCCGGCAATGACGGTACGTGGCTACAGACGCTGGACGAGCAGCTTGCGCTGGTAGTTGCGCCCTATCTCAATTAGGAGGCTGAACTAAAACCGTCGCGTCAGACGCAACCCGTCTTTGGAAAGACTGACCTGGTTGGTCTCTTGTTGCCACACCAGCGTCAGCCCGGAATCCATGCCGTCCTGGCGCCCGAAATACCAGGCGTTGTTCAGACGCCAGCCGAGAATCTCGGTCTGACTATCGAGGTCGAAGCGGTTGATGCCAAGTGCATACTTTTTGGACACTTCCAGCCCGTCCAGAGCGGCAGCGGCCTGCATCGACGCAACCGAGCGGTACGGACCGCTATCATCGGCCGCAACCATGGCACTCGAGCAGAATCCAAATCCAGCAACCAGCATAGCGGCCGTTGCTGCAATTCGACGATGTACATTTTTCTGTTTCCCGCGGCGCATAACTACTCTCGCCACCTCTTGTTGTCTCTGCCTGATTAAAGTGTGCCTACAATTGCTGTAGCGTTACTTGAGCAACAAAGGAGAATGCTTGAGACATTCTTGAACAATGCGGTCCCTCGCATCGAAATTCCCTCATAACGGCCGTTTCAAGCTGTCCACCACACGTTGAGGTACACTCGAAAGCGCCAGATACTGTAACTTTCCTGCCATGGAGGGGCCGTGAGAAAGCTCACATTTGTTGTCATCTTAGTTGCTATTGTGCTGCTAATCACACCACCACTACTCGGCATGCGCGCGCATGACCAGCTACTGGAGAGCGTTGCGCGCGGCACACAGCAAGCGGGCGGCCGCGTGGAAATGGAGCTGCAGGACTATCAGCGCGGATGGTTTTCCAGCCACGGCAGGATTCACATCACGCCAGGCGAGGCGTATGTCAATTCAATCACCCAGGACATCCGCGTCGCCCACGGGCCGCTGATCACGGGCGATTCCATATCGCTGGGCCTGGCAGAGCTTGTGGCCACGCTGGACGCACACAGCCATCCGCAGATCGCGCAGTTGCTACAGGAGAACGGCAATCCTTACCTCGCCCGTGCCACTGTGAAACTGGGCTTTACCGGTCTGGGAGACATTCGGCTCGACGCACCACCGTTTCAGTACCGCGACGCAGTCAGTACAGCCACCAGCGTTGTGTTTGCGGGCGGCAGCGCACTTGGCGAGCTCGATGTGGATGATATGCGGATCGTTCTGCAAGGCGAGATAAACGGGTTCTCGGTTACCGCAGATGACGGTGAATTCGTGCTGGAAGAGCTGCTGTTCGACATGGATATGCACTATCCCGAGTCGGATCCGTATGGTCTCGGCTCGGGTCACATCGCTATTGCCAGCGCCGTTGCATTGAGCGAAACAAACGGCTCCGCAGAGATACGCGACGCGGCGATGGAGTTTTCTTCAAGCAAGGACAGCGCTGAAATGGTATCCGCCGACGTGACTTACTCTGCCGACACGCTGAGCGGCGGCGATGTAGAGCTGAGCGATCTGCAGCTTACGTTGAGCATGCGCAATCTGAACGGGCAAGCCCTCGCACAGCTGCAGGCACTGAACGTGAACCCATCTGACCCGGGCATGGATTCCACACAGCTCATCCCAAGCCTCGCTGAGCCCTTTTACGACCTGCTGGCCAGCGGACCGGAGTTGAGCATATCGCCTGCGCAATTCCGCTACGCAGGACAATCCGTCAAAGCGTCGTTGCACGTCACCACCGCTGTGCAAAAGCTGCCCGCCAGGAACGCTTTCGATATCACGAACCCATTGTTGTATGCGAGCCTGTTCGACATCGAAGCGGACTTAGCATTACACAAGGAACTCGCCATGCAAGCCGCAATTCCTACGCTCAAAGCACAACTGGCTGCCGGCGTCCCCGCCGGCGCCGAAGTGGACCAGGCACAACTCGAAAACATGGCCCAAGCCCAGGCGCCTATGCTGCTTGGCACCCTGCTCGGCCAGGGGATGATCACCGAAGAAGGCGACAACTACCGGGTAAGAGCGACCTATAGCGGCGGCGAACTTCGAGTGAACGACATTCCATTGCCGCTCGGCGCGCTGCTGGGCGCGGGTTTGACCGGCCCGGAGCCTCAGCATGGCCAATAACCTCCGCTGGGGCATACTCACTACAGGCACCATTGCCAGAGTGTTCGCGCAAGCGCTCGGCGCATCGACGCACAATCGCCTGGTGGCGGTAGCCAGCCGCAGCGCGGCCACGGCGCAAGTTTTCGCCGACGACTTTTCACTGGATGCGCAGCATTGCCACTCCACGTACGAAAGCTTGTTAGGCGACCCGGAAGTGGATGCCATCTACATCGCGACTCCGCACCCCGGACATGCCGCATGGACCATCCGCGCGCTGCAGGCCGGCAAAGCTGTGCTGTGCGAAAAACCGCTCGGCATCAATCACGCCGAGTGCATGGCTATGGTCGAAGCGGCGCATCGCAACAACGCCTTTCTGATGGAAGCATTCATGTATCGCCTGCATCCGCAGACACGCAGAATCCAGACCCTGGTGGCCGATGGCGCCATCGGCGAGGTGCGCCACATACAAGCAAGTTTTGGTTTTCACGCGCCGTTTGATGCGCAATCCCGGTTATTTGCCGCAGACCTCGCGGGCGGCGGTATTCTGGATGTCGGGTGTTATCCGATGTCCTTCGCGCGTATGGTCGTCGGCGCCGAGCCCCTCGACATCTGTGCCCATGGGCACCTCGGTCAGACCGGCGTGGACGAATGGTCGTCGGCGCTGTTGAAATTCGACAATGGGGTGTCCGCGCAAATTGCGACCTCGGTGTCACTCGAACTGGACAACACCGCCGTGATATACGGCAGCGTGGGGCAGATTCGCATCAATCATCCGTGGCACCCAAACCCGCGCACGGATCACTGGTCTTTTGAGCTGGCGAGAGATGGCGCGGTGGAAAATATAAGCGGCGACAGCGCCGCTGCCTATGTGCTCGAAGCGGACCATGTCGCCGAGCAGGTCGCTGCCAAGCGCACGCAATCGCCTCTGGTCCCCTGGCAGGACACGCTCAGTAATGCGCTCGCGCTTGACCGCTGGCGCAGCGAAATCGGCCTGAGCTACCCTGCCGAGCGCCCGGAAACTCACCCGGGCCCTATCCTGGGCAATCTACGACCCGCTTCTACACGTATAGAACGCGCAAGCGTCGAACACCTGCAAACCCCCGTAGCCCGCCTTGTCATGGGTTGCGACAATCAACCGTCCATGAGCCACGCCAGCGTCATGTGGGATGACTACTTCGAAGCCGGCGGCAATTGTTTCGACACCGCGCACATCTACGGCGACGGCCTGATGGAAACGCTCCTCGGACACTGGCACTCTCGCCGGGGCGTACGCGATGACATGGTGATTATCGGTAAAGGCGCCCACACACCCAACAATTTCCCTCACTACATCGGCGCTGAACTGGATGTATCAACCGAAAGATTGCGCACCGACCACGTCGACATCTATTTTCTGCACCGCGACAATCTCGAGGTGCCTGTGGGCGAATTCGTCGATGTACTGAACGAAGAAATTCGCAACGGCCGCATACGCACCCTTGGTGCATCAAACTGGACCCTGGAACGCCTGAAGGCAGCGAATGACTATGCGGCGGTGAACAATCTGCAAGGGTTTAGTGCAGTCTCCAACAACTTCAGCCTGGCGCGCATGGCAAAGCCGATCTGGCCTGGAACGCAAACCTGTGACACGCCCGAATTTCTGACCTACCTGCAGGAAACACAAATGGCGGTTATGCCCTGGTCGTCCCAGGCGCGCGGTTTCTTCACGACATGGGCGGCCAGCGTTATCGCAGACTCAAACAGAGAAAACCCACAAGTGACGACAATGCAACCAACGGTGGAGGAGTTGAAAAGGGTCTGGTTCAGCGAAGAGAACTTTCAGCGCCGCGAACGCGCCGAACAGATCGCTGCACGATACGGTGTGGAGCTGATCAACGTCGCTCTGGCCTACGTTCTGCGCCAGCCCTTCCCGACCTTTCCGCTTATCGGGCCGCGGCTTCTCGCGGAAACCGCGAGCTGCATCGCCAGCCTCGAGCTCGAGTTGTCCGAGAAGGACATCAGGTTCTTACAACATGGATAGGCGTCCACCGTAGCACTAGCGCCTACGACGCAACGAGACCACGTTGTCACCACCGACGACGTGCTGTTTCAGCTTTATCAGTATCTCCCACGTTCGGGTTCTACCGCCTTCGTGCCAGAATCCCCGGCAACCGATCCCGTTGCCAGTGTTAAACAAGGCGACGGACACACTTTGCGTCTGACCCTCATTCCACAACAGTCCCAGGTTCGGCTCGCTTTCCAGCTTGGCGACACCATCAAGCGCCACAGCGGCTACCCTGGCATCGATGACGTATGTGCCGACTTCATCCGGCGCCACGCGGACGGACACCTCGCCGGAAAAGTCGCCCAGCAGGCGGCCGCTCAATGTCATGCCACCCTCATCTTCGCTAATCGTCAAATCCAGCTCGATGGTTTCGCCCAGACTGGCGCCTTCCACCAGCAAACTGCCTTTGCCGAGCCACGCTCCCTTGGTTAATAACACCTTAGTTCTTCCTTGCGATTATGTGGTCTGATCAATTGGCACCGACGCACCTATCGGCTCCACACAACGCGAGTCTTTATGCCGCGCGTTGTTTACATGCGTAGATACTGGAATGGCATCCAACCCCATGGGAATGCGAGAGGCGAACAGGTACGCAAGCTCTGCTGTTGGCAGGTCTGTATCCAGCCACTTGCGCGCCTCGTCCATCGACAAGATTACCGGCTGGCGGTTGTGTACAAATGCCATTCCGGCGCTGGCCGCGGTGGTGAGTATCGTGAAGCTCAGTAGCTCCTCGTCGGCTTCTTTGTTATGCCACGCGTCCCACAAACCGGCGAGCAGCAAGCCGTCCTCGGCATGCGCTTTTATGAAGTACGGCAGCTTCTGATTGTTCTGACGACACCATTCATAAAACCCGGTGATCGGCACCACGCAGCGTCGTTTCTGGTACGGCGCCTTGAATGCCGGACTCTTAGCAGCGGTTTCCGACTTAGCATTGAACATGCTGTATTTCGTAGTCAGCTCTTTGGCCCAGAACGGTGTCAGCCACCAGCGCATGGGCACCAACTGCGGCTCACCCGCGGGACCAATGCGCAGCACTGGCACGGTTTCCGTCGGCGCCAGATTGAAGTTGTCCTGACCATCGTAGGTCAAACCAACCAGGTCCAGCATCAGCTGTCCCAGCGGTTCCGAGGTCACGTTGAATCTACCGCACACTAAATGCCGCCTTAAACGCCGTGTTTGTCTACTTGCCAGCCGCCTGCACCCAGGACTCTTTGCGCAAACTCCACTGGCGCATCCTCGAGTTGGGTAGCCATGGTGTCGTTCCAGCGATTGAGAAAACCAAACAACGAGATGACCGCAACAATCTGCACGATCTGACGCTCGGAAAAGTGTTCACGCAACGCCGCGAAATGCTCGCCAGTAGCACCGTTGGGCACCTCGCCGGCCGCCAGTGCCATAGCGATGAGGGCTTTCTCAGCATCGCTGTACAGATCTGACTGCTCGTAGCTGACGATGTTCGCCAGCTGCTCCTCATCGATACCTTGCTTGTGGCCGCTATGGGAGGTGTGCGCCTGACAATATCTACAACCCGCACTCAAGCTCACACAATAGGCAATGAGCTGCACGAGCTGAGGCGGCAAGGCCTCTTCCGCTTGAGGATCAGCCGTAACCACCCTGGCAAGGCCCTCGATCTGGGGTTGCAGATCACGCCCGAATACGACGCCCGCCAACATCGAAAAGGCAGCGGTCAACTGCGGCATGCGCGCCATCGTCAACATGCTGTTGGGCACAAATCCCATAGCCGCTTCCGCGCCAGCCAGCACTGGCTCCAACGCGGAAAGGTCTTCGCGCTTTAAAGGTGCAACATGAGCCATCATTCCCTCCATACCCATTGAACAGGTCCAAAAACACCTTAAGTGTAGTGGTTTGCGTTTTTACCTTCATTAAGGAATCCTCGTGCGCTTTCCAGTATTGGCCCCGATCGACCATGAACAACCGTGTCAGCCCGCCCAAACCACCCCAGGCGCCGCAGAAATCGCACTCCTTTACGCATCATGGCATCACCATTGACGATCCTTATGCGTGGTTGCGAGACGCAGATTACCCGGACGTTCAAAATGAGGAGATCCTGACCTATCTGGGCGCTGAGAATGATTATTTCGACTCCTATATGGAACCGCTGCAATCCCTGGTCGACGAGTTATTCGAGGAAATGAAAAAACGCCGTCCCGCGGAAGATCACAGCGTGCCTTACGAGAAGAACGGCTATCTGTACCAGTGGCGCTATGCCAAAGATGCGCAATACCGCACCTGGCACAGGACCCCGGTATCCGACCCACATGCCTGGCGCATGATTCTGGACGAACCCGCACTGGCGGAAGGCCAGAAATATTTCAGCCTGGGCGCCCTTGCTGTTTGCCCTCGGGGTGACAAGCTCGCATACAGTATCGATAACGACGGCAGCGAACGTTACACCATGCACGTGGTGGATATCACCGAAGCGCGCCCGCTTACGACCCCCATCACAGATACGATAGGTGCGCCGGCGTGGAACGCCGCGGGCGATGCGCTTCTGTATGTCGTGGTCAATGAGCAGTGGCAGCCGTTAAAGGTGTACCGCCGAACCCTGGATGGATCGGGTGACGATCCCTGCATTTTCGACGAACCTGACGACACATTTCGCGTAAGTCTGGGCGTGAGCCAATCCGAAGAAGTCGTATTCATAGACAGTGGCAGCCATACGTCTAACGAGACGTACACGTTGCGTCGAGATGATTTCGACACCCCACCTAAACTCATGGCCGCTCGCAGGCCGGGCGTTGAGTATCATGCCGACCATGGCAACGGGGAATTCGTCATCCGCAGTAATCAGCGCCAGCAGAATTTTGACGTCTATCGGGTACCCGAGCAGGATCCTGCCCACGAGACCTGGAAGATGTGGATTGAAGGCGACGCTACCCACTACCTTACCGGCCATCTGCTGCTTTCCGACCACCTGATAGTCGAAGAAAGAATTGATGGCCTCGATCAGCTTCGCGTGGTTCCGCGCAACGGCGAGCACTATTACGTTGAATTTCCGGAAGCAACCTACGCCGCGGGTCTTGGTATCAATCCGAACTTCGAAGCCTCGAGTCTGCGCCTGAGTTATACCTCGTTGACCACGCCTGCGACAGTGTATGAGTATGATCTGAGCGACCGCAGTCTGGCCACGTTGAAGGTGCAGCAGGTACCCAGTGGCTACGACCCCAGCGAATTCACCACCGAACGCATCATGGCCGCTGGACGCGACGGAGTGTCTATTCCCGTCAGCTTAGTGCGGCACAAGGCAACCGCGCTGGATGGGCAGGCGCCTTTGTACCTGTATGGATACGGGGCCTACGGCCTGGGCATGTCGCCGAGTTTTTCCTCATCGCGCATCTCGTTATTGGAGCGGGGTTTCGTTTACGCCATCGCCCACATCCGCGGTGGCGATGAGCTCGGCTACCATTGGTACACCGACGGCAAGCTCGACAAACGTACCAACACCTTCAATGACTTCGTCGACGCCGCCAGGCATCTCATCAGTGTTGGCGTTACGTCCTCAGAACGCATCGCTATCGCTGGCGGCAGTGCCGGAGGTGAACTGATGGGCGCCGTGGTTAATCAGGCGCCCCAGTTGTGGGGTGCGGTGGCCGCCCACGTGCCGTTCGTTGACGTGCTGAATACGATCCTGGACGCCAGCTTGCCGCTGACGCCACCGGAATGGGAAGAATGGGGAAACCCAATCGAAGACGCGGAAGCGTTTGCCAACATACGTTCGTATTCACCTTACGACCAGTTGCAGGGTGGCCGATACCCGCCAATGCTCGTCACCGCCGGGTTGAACGACCCCCGGGTGACTTATTGGGAGCCGGCCAAATACGTCGCCAAGCTACGTACCTTGAAAGAGGACGACAACCCTCTGCTGCTTAAAACGAACATGGGGGCTGGCCACGGGGGCAAATCCGGGCGCTTCGATGCCTTGCGCGAACTCGCTGAAGAGTACGCGTTCTTTCTCTCGGTACTGGGTTAGCAGCGCTAAGCGCTGGCAGCGCGTTTGGCTTTTTCTTCGTTCGCCTGACGCAAGCGCTTACGGATGATGCTTTGCACTACCGTGACGGTTGTCCAGTCATGCAACATAGAACGATCGCAGCCTTCGCAGTTGACGTGAATCTCGTCCATGACGCGGTTAAGCAGGGCGCTGTAGGGGAGACGCGAAATGTGTTTGCAGCTCGAACACTCGAGGCCCACCGCGGGGTCGATGCCAATATAATCCATGGCCGGATTCGTCCTTATCTTCGATCCATCGAGGGGACATTCTAATTAAGGGCGAAGCTTCCCGTCCGAACGGCAGTGTCAATTCGTGATTGAACGCACACAAATTCCGTGACGCGACGGGCACGACAGGCTACGGCGCGCGCAGTGCATCGCGAAACTGCGGCGCGGCGATGCCAATCAACGCCTCGGCTCTGGCCCGCACCGGAAGATTTTTGAGTTCGGCAACGCCAAACTCCGTCACTACGATGTCGACGTCCGTGCGCAGGGCAGTGACCAGTTCGACTTTCGCAACGATTCTCGACACGGACCCACCCCGCGCGGTGGCATTCATGGCGACTATCGAGCGTCCGCCCGGGGACGCTTTCGCCGCGCGCATAAAGTCCACCGAGCCACCCGTACCGGAGATCTGCCGGCCGCCCGCGTACTCCGCGTTGACCTGACCGAACAGGTCAATTTCTACGGCGGAGTTGACCGACACGAAGTTTGGCAGCTGCTTGATGGCAGCAACTTCATGGGTGTGGTCTGCACTGCGAAACATCACCTCGGGTGTGTGCGCCAGCCAATCGAGCATGCGCGCACTGCCAAGCGCCATACCGGTGACGTGCAGGCCAGTGTCCAGCGGCTTAGCCGCGCCGGTCACGTTACCGCGGCTTATCAACTCCATCCCGCCTTCATCGAGCAAGCCGCCGTGCATGCCCAGGTCGTTCTTGTTACGAAGCTTCTGCAGGATCGCAGCGGGTATCGCGCCTATGCCGGTTTGGATGCAGTCGCCATCGTTGATGAGCTCCGCCACCCGCGCGCCAATTTTGTCAGCTGCTTCATCGATGGTGGGCGCCGGCATTTCGAGCAGTGGGCGCTCGGATTCAAACATGAAGTCGATGCGTTCGGGATTTATACGCGGGCATCCCGCTGGCGCTACCAAGGTGTGGTTGAGTTCTGCTAACACCAACTTCGCATTGCGCAGAACAGCACCCACAAAATCAACATTTGGCCCCAATCGCAACACGCCTTCGCGGTCGCGTGCAACCTGCAACATGGCGACATCAACATCCCGCGCCAGGTAGTCGTACACCCAGCGCATCTGCATCGGCAGAAAATGTAATCGCTGCGGATCCGCCTCGCGCAGTGCCGGCGACATGAAGAAGGTGGTCATCTGCGCGCTGGGCGACAGCGCGGTAAAGTCCGTGCTGTTGTAGACGCCCAGGGGGAACTGCAGGAAGTGCAGATCACTAGGCAGCTCGGCCCCTTCTAACTGCGCGAGCAGCGCCGAGGGTTCATTGCAGCTGCCGCCCACGAAGATGCGCTGGCCAGCCTCGAGATAATCGCTCAAATCAGACATTGTTCTTGGCTCGATAGATCAAAAGACTCAGGTAACCATATGCGCCAACGTAGAACGCAGGCGGAAACCAGACGGGCCACAGACTGACAAACGTATTATCGCCCAGACCCATGTCCAGATATCCGTGCCGCACCCACATAAAACCCAGCGCCAGCAGCACGCCGCTGGTAAACGCCATATTTATCCCCTGCCGCGTGGAAAATACCACCGCCACTACACCGCCTATGAGTCCGCCCAGCCACACCGGAAACAACACGCCCACCAAGGTCGCGGGAGTTTTGACCATGACTACGAGGACATACCAGACCAGAAACGCCACACCCATGCAGATGATCGTGCGCAAGCTCATCAGCACCGCTTGCATAAGCACCGGTTGCATAAAATAACCCAGCCCCAAAAGCAGCATGATAAACCTAAATCTGCTGTAATCGGCGGAACATGAATGCGACACCCTTTCACCCGTCCATCAGCCAGTGGTTCGCTGACAACTACCCAGCGCCAACCCCGGTACAGACGCTGAGCTGGCCGGTGATCGCCGCAGGCAAGAACGCGCTGATCACCGCGCCCACCGGCAGCGGCAAAACCCTTACCGCGTTCCTGTGGTCGCTGAGTCAGTTCGCGGCCGGCGCCTACGAACCCGGCAAGACCCGAGTTCTTTATATCTCGCCCCTGAAAGCACTCAACAACGACATCCAGCGCAACCTGCTGGCGCCGTTGGCCACCTTGCGCGAGCACTATGATTTTCCACAGTTGCGGGTACAGACCCGTTCTGGTGATACCTCCCAGAGCGACCGCCAACGCATGCTGCGAACACCACCTGACATCTTAATCACCACGCCGGAAAGCTTGGGACTGTTGCTGACCACCAGCAAAGGGCGTCTGGCACTTGGTCATGTAGATACGCTGGTACTGGACGAGATTCACGCCATTGTGGACAACCGCCGCGGCGCGCAGTTGATGACCAACGTCGAGCGTCTGGCCGACATCAGCAGCGAGTTTCAACGCATCGCCCTGTCAGCGACGGTATCGCCACTAGAGGAAGTGGCGAGCTATGTAGCCGGTTTCGATGCGGCAGGACATCCTCGCAACATAGAGATCATCAATTCGCCAGGCGACAAGCGACTCGATTTTCGGGTGCGCTTTCCACCCGCCGCGCGAGAGGCAGCCGAGAACGGCAAGAAGATATGGGACCCATTGTCTGAGAGCTTCCGCGAGGTGATCGGTGACAACACGTCCACGCTGTTTTTCACCAACAGCCGGCGTCTGGCGGAGAAAATTACTCTCAAAATCAACGAGGACCACCTGGAACCGCTGGCGTATGCCCACCACGGCTCGTTGGCGCGAGACGTACGTACTGAGGTTGAGAGCCGGCTCAAGCGTGGCGAACTGAAAGCCATCGTCGCTACCAACTCGCTGGAAATGGGCATCGACATCGGTCACCTCGACGAAGTAGTCATGGTGCAATCACCGCCATCCGTCGCCGCGGCCCTGCAACGCATCGGTCGCGCCGGCCATCAGGTGGGCGAGGTTAGCGTAGGTACGCTATTTCCAACCCACGCCCACGATTTCCTGGAAGCCGCGGTGCTGGCCAGGGCCATCGCTGATCGTGATATCGAACCGCAGCACACCATGCACGCACCGCTGGACGTACTGGCGCAATTGATTATTTCGATGTGCGCAACAGATCCCTGGCCACTGGATGACCTCTTTCGCCTGATTATCCGCGCCGCCCCATACCGCACCCTGGCGCGAGAACACTTCGATCTGGTTGTAGATATGTTGGCCGGTCGCTACAGCGGCTCCCGGGTGCGCGAACTTAAACCGAGGATCGTGCACGATCGCATCAACCACACGATCAAGGCTACCCGTGGGGCGCTGCTCGCCTTGTACAGTTCCGGCGGCACCATTCCCGATCGTGGCTACTTCCAGTTGCGCCACGTCGACAGTGGCGCCGCCCTGGGAGAGCTGGACGAGGAGTTCGTGTGGGAGGCCACGGTCGGCCAGACCTTTACGCTCGGCACCCAGCACTGGCAGATACATCGCATCACCCACAACGACGTGATGGTACGGCCCGCGCCGCTGGATTCTTCGGCGCCGCCTTTCTGGCGCAGCGAGTTCTTTAATCGCTCGTTCCACTTTTCCAACCGCATAACTCAGTATCTGGAAATGGCGGAAGACAAGCTTGCGGCTGGCGCAGCAACTCAGGTACAGGCAGAGCTGCAGCAGGATTGCGGCTTTGACGACACCGCCGCGGAGGAGTTGGTGGGGTATCTGCAGCGCCAGCGCGAACATACCGCGTCGGCTCTGCCACATCGTCATCACCTCGTTCTGGAGCTGGTTAAGAGCGGGCCAGCCGGCTACCGAGGCCCGGATGATCCGCAACAACTGGTGATCCACACTTTCTGGGGTGGTCGGGTCAACCAACCGTTTGCCCTGGCATTACAGGCAGCCTGGCACCAGCAGCACGGCACCCGCTTGGAAATACACGCCGACAACGACGCAATCATCGCGCAGTACAAAGGCGAACTGGATCCACATGCGTTCTTCACGCTGGTCACGGAGCAGAACCTACCGGGGCTTCTGCGCGCGAGTCTGGAGCAATCGGGCTTTTTCGGTGCACGCTTTCGCGAGTGCGCGGGCCGCTCTCTGCTCCTGACCAAGCAGCGCTTCAACCAACGTCTGCCCCTGTGGATGAGCCGCCTGCAGGCAAAGAAACTCATGACCCAGGTAAAGAAACTCGAGCAGTTCCCCGTGCTGCTGGAAACCTGGCGCACCTGTCTGGACGATGAATTTGATCTGCCCGCGTTGAATTCGCGTTTGCAGGAACTCGGCGACGGCACCCTGGCCTGGACATACGTGCAGACCCAGTCGCCAAGCCCGTTTGCCAGCAACCTGACGTTCAATCAAGTCAGTCGCTACATGTACGCCGACGACACGCCTGAAGACGATGAGCTCAGCGTCCTGTCCGAGGATCTCATCAGTCACGCCCTGCATAACGAAGCCCTGCGACCGCGTATAGAGCGCCGCATTATCGAGCAATTCGAGGCCAAGCGTCAGCGCCGCCAGAGCGACTACGAGCCGAGCGATGCCGAAGACTGGGCCGAGTGGCTCAAGGAGCGCATCCTCATTCCCGCCAATGAGCTACCGCAGGATTTGTCACTGCCGGAAACCGCGCGCTGGATCGAGATTGACGATCGGCGCTGGCTCACCCATGTCGAGCTTCTCGCAGGGTTGCACGGGAGTCGCCTGGTCCCAGGCGAAATGCCTGCCGACGCGCCCGCAGTGGAAGAACTCCGCGACGCCACCTCCCTCGCGCGCGAGATACTGTCGTTTTACGGGCCGTTGATCGAAGCGCAAATACGCGAAATTCTGCCCAGCACGCCTACGTCCCTGCTGGCGGCCGATGAGAGCTTTATCCACGGTCAGCTGGTCGCTGAAAGTGACGAGGCTTATTGGTGCGATGCTGAAAACTTCGAAATTCTCATGCGCTTTCAACGTGCGGCGCGGCGCGCGCACATCGAACCGGAAACATTCGACAAACTTCCGGGATACTGGGCCGCCCTGCACCGTATGCAGGGCACAACCGGAGATGCTGCACTGCTGTACGCGTTGGAGAATCTGCGCGGCTACCCGGCCAATGTCAAAACCTGGTACTACGATCTGCTGGCACCGCGCGTGATCGGCTTCACCGACAACCAGTGGGAGGAAGCCTTCTCCAGCTATGGGTTCGCCTGGCAGGGAACGGGCAAGGAAACTATCACTGTGGCTTACCCGGAGGAGCTTGAACTGTTCACTCGCATCGCAGATCCGCCGGAATTGAGCGATGCATTCGCCGATCGCAACGCTCGTTACAGCTTCGGCCAGATCGCGCACGCATTGCAGACCACTAGCGCGGCACTCAACCAGCAGTGGTGGCCCGCGGTTTGGCAGGGACACCTGAGCTGCGACAATTTCGCGCCCTTACAACAAGGCATGCAACGCAAATTTGAGATAGGCGACGCCGACCAGAATGTTTCCAGCCGAAGACGGCTGCGCCGCGCGCCGTCCGGGTGGCGCGGCAACTGGTATCTGGTGCCTCAGGTGCAAGCCGAGGATGCGTTGACCCGCCTGGAAGAACACAAAGAACGCGTGCGCCTGATGCTCGACCGCTACGGCTTCGTGAACCGGGATATCGTCAATCGCGAGAACGCGCCCTCGCGCAACCCGGAAAAGTCGTGGCGCTGGCGCGATGCATTCAGGGCCCTGCGCATCATGGAACTGGCCGGCGAGGTGATTACGGGGCAATTCTTTACCGGCCTGGCTACCCCGCAATTCATAGCCCCTCGGGCGTTCAGTGCGCTGCAGAACAATCTTCCCGCCCCGAGCTGTTTCTGGATGGCCGCGGCTGACCCCATATCTCCCTGCGGTCTGGGATTGGACTGGCCGCAACTGCCCCAGCGCCGGCTGGGTAACTACCTGGCATTCATGAACTCCGAGCTGGCGCTGGTGGTAGAAAATTACGGCAAAGACCTGACCTACCAGCTCGATTGGGACAACCAGCACCTGCATCAAGTTAATGCGGTGCTGACCCATCTCGTGCAACACAGGCGCATGCGGCTAGAGATACAAACCATCAACGGCGAACCCGCCAGACACAGCGCCTACCTCGCCGCGCTGGAGAGCGAATTCAACGTCATGCGGGATCACAAACACGTCACACTGGAGCCAAGCTTCACCGATGCACATCTATAGCGACCCGATCTATATCGAGCACGAAGTACCCGACGGCCACCCGGAGCGCGCGGACCGGGTACGCGCACTGATCGATCATTTTGAGGTGAGCGGTATCAGTCAGGACTATCCGCTGCGCCGCGCCACCCCGGCAACAGATGAGGATCTATTGCGTGCCCACACTCAGCCTCACCTGGATTTCATCGCGTCTATGGCGCCCGCCGCAGGCAATCCGGCGGTGCCGCTGGACCCGGACACCTGGCTGGGATCACGCAGTTCCAGCGTGGCGCGATCTGCTGCCGGCGCGGTGTGTGACGGTGTCGAGGCGCTGCTGAGTGGCGCGACACAACGGGTATTTTGCGCTGTAAGACCGCCCGGGCATCACGCCGAGCACAGTAGTGCTATGGGTTTCTGCCTGTTCAACAGCGTCGCGGTCGGCGCGCTGAAAGCGCTCGCCCACGTGGATATCGAGCGGGTCGCGATCCTCGACTTCGACGTTCACCACGGCAACGGCACCGTGGACATTTTCCACGAGAATCCGGCTGTCCTGGTGTGCTCGAGTTTTCAGCACCCCTACTATCCCAATCGATTGTTCGACCTGGACGCCGAGAACATCGTCAATACGCCATTGGCTGCAGGCAGCGACGGCACAGCGTTTCGACATAGCATCGAGCGCGACTGGTTGCCCGCCTTGCAGCGCCACCAACCCCAGCTCATCCTGGTTTCTGCAGGATTCGACGCCCACCAGTCGGATCCATTGGCGAACATCAACCTGGTCGATGACGATTTCGCATGGGTAACGGCATTGATCGTTGACGCGGCCATGCAATACAGCGACGGCCGGGTGCTATCTACGTTAGAAGGCGGTTACGACCTCAACGCTCTGGTGAGCAGCGCGGCTGCCCACCTGGCCTGCCTTGCAGATTAGTCCAGGAAACCTTGAGTTAGCGGCGTTCCGGATCGCTCACTCGCCTTTGAACTCGGCATCTCTCTTATGCAGGAAGGCTTGCACGCCCTCAGCAAAGTCTTGTGAGCTGCCCGCTTCATTCTGCAGCTGAGCTTCCAGCTCCAGTTGTTGTTCGAACGAGTTCTGCCACGTCTGCCAGTAGGCCTTGCGTATCAACGCCAGCGAACGCGGCCCGTTCGCCAATCGCTGGGCAAGTTGCATCGCGCCTTCCAACAACGCTTCGTTGTCTTCGAATATGCGATTGACGATGCCCCAGTTATGCGCCTGTTCTGCAGGTAAGCGCTCCGCCAACATCGATAGTTCCATCGCCCGCCCCCAGCCCACCAGCCTGGGTAACATGAAGGTCGAGCCGCCATCGGGCACCAGGCCGATTTTGGCAAAGGCCTGTAGAAAATAGGCGCCCTTCGACGCACACACGAGATCACCCATCATGGCGAAGCTCATACCCACACCAGCGGCGACGCCGTTGACTGCTGTGACAATGGGCATTTCCAACCCACGCAGCTCAAACAGTATCGGATGATAGGTGTTGCGCAGGGAACCGCCGGCACCTCTGCGGCCATCACTCGGACGATCATCCTGCAAGTTGGCGCCCGCACTGAATGCACGGCCTTCGCCGGTCAACAGCAGACATCGAGCACCATTGTCTGGGTCTTTGATCTGCGTCAGTGCCTCGGCGATGTCCTCCAGCATGTGCGCACCCACGGCGTTCAGAACCTGAGGGTGGTTGAATTTCAACACGGCGACGCGGTCTACAAAATCAAGCTGCATGCGTTCCATGGATGCTCTCCTGAAAAAATTATTGCCAGGCAGGGTAGCGCAAATGTTATGCCCGAACCAAGCCGCCCGGGTGATATGCTGGTGGCCAAGTCCCATACTCAATAACTGCCAAGCTTTGCCTCTCATCTGCAAACTGACGATTGTGGCCACGCTCGGGTTTAACTCAGGCAGCGCGGCCGCGGGCGCGCCATTCACATCCGCACACTTTCCCCCAGCATTGAGATCGCAGATAGCCCAGGTGCGCGTCAGACACAACATTCCAGTCGTGGCGGTGAGTGTCGCCGCGGATAGCGGTCCGGCACTGACGCTGGTGTTGGGCGCAACCCAGGCGACACCCCTGCGCTGGGGGTCGATTACCAAGACCGTCACCGCACTCACCGTTTTGGACATGCATATGCGCGGCGATATCGACCTGTCCGCACCGCTGACGGAATACGTAGACGGGGCGCATTGGCAAAACTCCTGGCGCGCTACGCACCCCGTCTCGGTACTGCAGCTTCTGGAATTGCGCGCGGGATTTACCGATCTGTCCCGTCTCGAGTTCGATTACAACCAGCCGATCACGCTGCACGATGCGTTGCTATTGAACCCTGCACACCGCACGGCGCGCTGGCCACCGGGAATGCACCACAGCTACAGCAACCAGACGCCGGGATTAACTCAGCTACTGATAGAAACCGTCTCCGGCCAGCCCTATGCCGAGGCCGCCAGGCAGCACGTGTTTGATGCGATGGGCATGACTGACTCCGGATTCGCACCCCGAGTGGATCTTCCAGGCGGCTTTCGTGTCGATGGCGTTACGCCGATTCCCTACTGGCATATGACATTCCCGGCCTACGCAGCGCTCAACGCGCCATTGATGGACTTGAATCAGTTGCTCGATAGCTTACGCGGCACGAGGTCGCTGCCAGCGGTGGTGCGGCAACATCTATTTCGCCCCCACGCGCGAACGCACGCAACCGAATTCACGTTCGATTATGCAGCAGGCCTGTATCCACGCATTCGCGCCGGTCAGCAGTGGCACACCCACGGCGGCGACGCGGATGGCTATCGATCACGCATCGCCGTACTGCCTGGCACCCAGCGCGGCTACGTCGTAAACATCAACACCGACAACCCGCCCGCACTGCGCGAACTCGAAGCCTTGCTCGAAGCACACCTGACACAAGACCTGCCCGTACCCCGGAACCCGGCCAGGGCGAACATGGAATCAGCAGCCCTACAGGCGATCAGCGGTCGCTATTACCCCGCGTCGGTACGTTTCGGCTACGCGGCGTGGCGCGCTGGTAAGTCATCCATTGCGACTGTCACCCTGGACGATCAAGGCCTGACCTTCGCGCGTAACGGCCGCACGACCTTGCTGCGCCCGGCAGGAGGCCACCAGTTTCTACGTCCCGGAGACCCTGTGCCCACCGTGGTGTTCTTTCGCGTCGGCAACCGTATGTTCATACAAGGTGAACTGGGCAACTACCAGCGGCTATAATCCTCCGATTCGCCGGGCTCTGGAACGAATTGAACCACCAGCACCACCACCATCATCAAGATACGCGCATCCTGGGCCGCGCATTCTTCCTGATCGCGGCTTTTATGCTCGTGGAGCTGGTGGCGGGATTCCTGACCAACGCGCTGGTGCTGCTAGCGGATGCCGGCCACATGTTTCTCGACGCTACCGCGCTGGGCTTGTCATGGTGGGCAGCGCGCATTTCCGAGCGCGGCTATGATCACAACCTGAGCTACGGATATCACCGTTTTCAAGTCCTGGCGGCGTTCATTAACGGCCTGACCCTGGTGGCCCTGGTGATCTGGATCGCCATCGAAGCGCTGTCACGTCTGGCGCAACCTGAGCCCATATTGCCGCTATCCACCCTGGTCGTGGCAGCCGTAGGGTTTGCTATTAATGTGATCGCTTTTCGTTGGCTACACAGCGCGTCCGGCAACGCAAACGTGCGCAGTGCGGCCCTGCACGTGCTCGGTGACCTGCTCGGCAGCGCCGCCGCGATACTCGCCGCGCTGCTGGTGTATTACTTCAATTGGTTGTACGCGGACCCTGTGTTGGCACTGGCCATAGTCGCGATTCTGGGACGCGGGGCCTACCGAGTGCTGCAAGAGTCCGCCCACATTCTACTGGAGGGCGTTCCGCATAACGTCGACCTGGCAGAGATTAAAAGGGTCCTGTGCAACTCCATCCCCTCGGTGATGGAAGTACACCACGTTCACGCGTGGGCCCTCACAGAGGAGAAACCCTTGCTGACATTGCACGCCCTGGTCGCGGAAGACACCCAGGTACACCCCGTAGTGGCGGAAATTAAAGCTGTGTTGACCCAGGATTTTGGCATCGACCACTCCACGATACAGGTTGAAACCGGTCCGTGCCCTGACGATCACTAGCACTACGTGCACAGCTGATTCGAAGCGTTGCGCCCGCATGTTAATATCTTCATATGCAAGCTGCACTGAGCGCCCTGGCGCGGTTAAAAGAAGGCAATCAGCGTTTCGCCGCTGATCGGTTTACCAATCATGAGGTGATGAGCAGCCGCGAGCAGCTGCTTGCAGGACAACAGCCGTTTGCCATCGTGCTCGGTTGCTCAGACTCACGTGTGCCCGCAGAAATGATCTTCGACCAGGGCCTCGGCGACCTCTTCGTGATACGCGTCGCCGGCAACATCGTTGCACCGTCCCAGGTCGGCAGCGTTGAGTTCGCGGCAGACCAGTTCAACACGCCATTGGTGCTGGTACTCGGGCACACTCACTGCGGAGCGGTGCAGGCCACCCTGGACGAACTCAGGCAGGCGTCAGACAACCGCTCGCCAAATCTACGCTCAATTGTCGACCGGATCCGGCCGGCCGTGCAGCCGCTGCTCGCTGATACACCGCACGACGAGGTCCTCAATAGCGCGATACGCGCCAACGTACGCGCGTCGGCGGATCATCTGCGACATGGTTCAAGCATCATCGAAACTCTGATCGCCGACAACGGGCTCCTGGTGGTCGGCGCGGAGTATTCTCTAGAGACAGGCATCGTAGATTTTTTCGACGGATTGCCCGAGAGCTAACCCTCGCAACGCCGTCTCACTGTAAAGTGAACGTTTACAGGATCGCTGTAACTAATCGTAACAACTTTTCGCATTCTTCCCCTTGCAATGAACACGGATGTTCATAGAATGCGCGCTTCTTCCGTATCGCCTGTTTTTTTTGGCGCGCGGTAAGATCGGGCGTGGCACGGTGTTCTCTCCCCTTCCTCCCTATCCGTGACACGCCCTTCAATTTACCTCCTACTCGAATCTTAGACCTGGACAAAGCGGCAAACTCGGATATTATTGTCCAGTCTTTGTACGTGGACAGCCTTGCCGTGGAACCGAACACCGAACAAGACCTGTACCGGATCGGCACCGTCGCCTCCCTGACAGGCATCTCTGTGGAGCGCCTGCGCGCCTGGGAGAGGCGTTACGACGTCAGCCCTGCACATAAGGCAGGGAAAACCCGCTTCTACAGCAAACCTCAACTCGAGCGCCTCAAACTTATCAAGCATCTGATCGATCAAGGGCAGCCCATATCCAGCCTGGCGCCACTCAGCGCCGAACAGTTGGCAGAGCGCGCAGCCAGCCAGCCGCCGGAACCCATACTGTTCAGCATGCATGCGCCAAAAGTAGGCCTGGTTGGACCCAACCTGGTCATGCTGGAACAACAGGCGCAACAGAGCAGCCAGCGCCGACGCTTGGAAGTAGTGTCTCGCTGGGCCAACATGGAAGCCTTCGCAGCCGACGCGGGAGCCACTGACGACCCGCACATACTGATTCTGCAACTGCCGGTTTTATCCATTCAAGCCATTGATTTAGCTAAGGAAATATTTCCCGACGCTAAGATCATCACGGTCTACCAATTCGCCACCGCGGATCGCGTATCCCAGGTCCAACAGAGCGGAACGCCTACCATGAAGTGGCCAGTCAGCTGGGCTGAACTGGAACACACGGCAATCAGCACAGGCGGCACACCCATTCGCGCGGGTCGCACAGTGCCGCGGCGTTATTCTGATGAAGAACTCATTGCCATTGCCGCCTTGAGCGAAGACCCGACCCATTGCCCGGAGTATCTCATCGAGGCCATCAATCAATTGAACGCATTTGCTGCCTATGCCGAAGACTGCAGTCAAACGCTGACAGAACGCGGCCCGTATCTCAGCGCTCAGACCGATGCCAGCCATGCCAGAGCTCAATTGGAGCTCGCGCTGGAGACGCTGATAGCGCCGACAGAATGAATCTATACAAAATATGAACAAAAAGGGAAAAAAGTGTTGACAGAATATTTTTGTACTGTACACTGCCTCCCCAGTTACAAGTTAGATGGCGTGCAAGCAACTTCGTGCAGTCCTCCCTTTCAAGTGTCCTTCCCCCAGAAGAGAAGTTGCATTCAGGCGGTTACGCCGCCTGACACGCCCTTTTTATCCTAGCCCCGCTAACTAACCGTTCACAAACCTTCTCAGCACGACGCCATCGCGGCACGTAAGATACCGCGGATGTGCGTTATTTGTTTCCGCTTCCCTGTTCTGGTGCTTTATCTGGCGCTGCTTGCTGCCTGTGGTGGCGGCGGTGGCGGCAGCACAGCACCCCCGCCAACACCGGCGCCGGCTGCTAACACACCCCCGATTGCGGCCTTTACACTGGACGTAAGCAGTGGCGAGGCGCCACTGAAGGTGACCGTCGACGCAGCAAACTCCAGCGACAGCGATGGCAATATCGTGAGCTACGGTTGGGACTTCGCTGCCGACACGGCCATCGGCGAGTTGGCCCAGTACACGTTCGAAGAGGCCGGAACCCACACCATCACGCTAACAGTCACGGACGATGACAACAGCACCGACGCCACCTCCCGCACGGTCACCGTCAACGCTGGAGGCATTACCGCTACAGTATCCGGCACGGTCAGGATATTGAGTTCGACCGCGGTGGATGCCGACGTCAACGACCGCTTGACCCTAGCTGGCGCTAACAATTCGTTCGATGACGCCCAGGGCATCACCGCTCCGGTCACCGTGGGCGGTTTTGCCAACGAGCCCCAGGCCGGCGAGAGCACCGGCAACCTGTTCGACAGCGGCGATCCTGGCGATTTCTACTACGTCAGCCTGAACGGCGGCGAAGTGATCGGGCTGGCTATCGCCGAGCCCAGCGCCGACCTGGACCTGCGCCTATGGGATGAACAACGCAATCTGGTGGTGGCGTCGCTTGGTACGGGGCCAACCGAATCCCTCGAGGTCGTGTCGAAAGGCAACTACTTCATCGAAGTGATGCCCTATATCGAGCAAGGCAATCCAAATCCTGACAACGCCTCAAACTACGTTCTCTACGTCGGGCAGGACGCCTCGAGCACGTCGATGCCACGCACACCTTCCAGAACATCGGACCCCTTTATTGCCGGCCAATTGATCGTGAAGCATCTCGGCCGCAGCATCTCACCCGCGCATGGCCTGGATCCGCTGATTGAACAACGCAGCCTGGGCAGGCCCGGCGCGAACTCACCAGGTTTGTACGAATTGCTAAGCGCAGGCGCGCGTTCCATCGACCTGCCCGCTGGCGCCCGTCTCAGCATTGCGCAACGATTACGTATGCACACCCTGACAGCACTTAAAGCGTTGCATCGCGATCCTGACGTTGTGTATGCCGAACTGAATATGCTCGCGCAAGCCCACGCCGTGCCAGATGACACTTTCTACGGCTCGCAATGGCACTATCCCGCCATTAACCTGCCTTTCGCCTGGGACACCACCACCGGCAGCAACGACGTCATCGTCGCGGTGGTAGACACCGGCGTGTTGCTCGCCCACCCGGACCTGAATGATAACCTGGTGCCAGGCTACGACTTCATCTCCAGTACCGAGCGCTCCCTGGACGGCGACGGCCGTGATGCAAACCCCGACGATCCTGGTGACCTGGAGTTTGGTGGCTCCAGCAGCTTTCACGGCACCCATGTGGCCGGTACCGTGGCCGCCGAGAGTAACAACGCCAACGGAGTGGCTGGGGTTGCGTGGCAGGCTCGCATCATGCCGCTGCGCGCCCTGGGCAAAGGCGGAGGCTCCACCTTCGACATTGCCCAGGCTGTGTTGTATGCCGCCGGTTTACCCAACGCATCCGGAGAAGTACCAGCGCAACCCGCGGACATTATAAATCTGAGTCTCGGCACCAGTTTCTCTTCACAATCTGAGCAGGATGCGTATACCGACGCAGCTCAAGCAGGCGCCATTATTATCGCCAGCGCCGGCAATGAGTCCGGCTCCGCACCCTCCTACCCTGCGGCCTACAGCAATGTGATCGCGGTGAGCGCCACCACCATCACCAATGATCTCGCCAGCTATTCAAATTTCGGGAATTTTGTTGACGTCGCCGCACCTGGCGGATCCAACATAACGGACCTGAACGGTGATGGCATCGGTGACGGCGTGATCTCCACCAGCGGAGACGACAGCGGGCCGGGAATATCCTTCGGCTATTCAGCCCTGGCCGGAACCTCTATGGCCGCGCCTCATGTGGCAGGCGTGGCGGCGCTGATGAAAGCAGTCCACCCGGGTCTGACGCCGGCACAGTTCAGCGCCGCCTTGAGTGCGGGCGATCTGACTGACGACCTGGGCGCACCGGGTCGAGATGACAGCTACGGCCATGGCTTGATTAACGCGCAGAAATCAGTTTTCGCCGCGCAACAGATGGCCATGGGCACAGGTACCGACCCCGGCCCCTTGCTGAGCGCGTCCGCCAGTACTCTGAATTTTGGCAGCTTTCGCACCACCCTGAACCTGTCCCTGCAAAACGTCGGTACTGGCGACATCGCGGTGGCAACGCCCACTTCCACCGACCCCTGGGTAGGCTTTACTGTACCCACAAGCGCAGACGGCCTGGGCGAGTACGTGATATCCGTGGACCGCACCGGCCTAGCGGACGGCGCCTACCAGGCCACATTGACCTTCCCGTCCGATGCAAACGACATCGCAGTCAATATCATCATGCAGGTGTCGCAGATTAACATGAGTGCCGACGCCGGTCTGATGTACATCATTCTAGTCGACGACAACGGCGAAACTGTAGATCAGGCGATCGTATCCGCGAGCCAGGGTGAATACGACTATGTACTCACCAACGTCCCCGCCGGGCAGTACCGCCTGTTTGCCGGCACCGACGCCGACGACGATGCCATCCTGTGTGACGCCGGCGAAGCATGCGGTGCGTACCCGACTCTGGATTCACCAGATTTCGTTGCAGTGAACGGTGACCTGGACGGCCTGGACTTCGAATCCGGGTTCCGCGCAACGCTTACGGCGACGAACTTCTCCCGCCAGTCGGAGGGCCAGACTGCGGACCAATCCGCTAACATGCGCGTGGACAAATCCAACTAGAGGGTACGCGATCATGCCAAGACGCTTAGACCAACCCCGTCGAGGCCCGACTGCCATACTGGCAACGTTAATTTGCCTGTGTTTAAGCGCATGCGCGTCGAGCGACATCAGCGTTACCGAAGTGATGAATCACAGCTTGTGCAACAACCTCACCAGCGGCGTACAACGCATCGCCTTCGAGGACCTGGCTTCCGTGCGCGGTGCGCGCCTGCTGGCGCCGCCGTCTGAGCCGGTAGTGCCAGTGGAGTCGGCCCAGGATGTGTTGCTGGTCGCAGTATTCAATGGCGAGCAACCAACACCCGGGTACGGATTCGAGCTGCAGGAAGCTTTCGTCGAGGCAGACCACGTGGTGCTCAACTACCGCTGGCACGCGCCTTCTCCCGGCGCGGTGATGGCGCAGATGGTCACCTCGCCATGCTCGGTGATACAGATCAACGACGCCGAAGGGATAACCAGCGTATCCGCGCTGATCGATGGCGTGGAACTCGGTCGCCTGACGCTATCCGTTTAGCAATTCCAGAGCGGCTTCGGCACGCGTGCTGACGGTCTGTTTATACGTTTCGAGATCCATGCCTTTGTTTTCGCCCATCGCTCCCACCAGGTAGCGTTTGTAGACACCCTGGCCAATAGCAGCCAGCCGCCAGTGGGAAAACGCCCGGTAGTAGTCGAGCTGCGCAAGGTCTCGCCCCGTGGCATCGGCGTAACGATCCGCAAGCACGCTACGATGCGCGAATCCTCCCGCCGCAGTCGGTGTCACATCGTCCTCCGCCTCGCCGGGCAAGATCCACGAATTCATCAGGTAACCCACATCTGCTAACGGATCTCCCAAGGTGCACAACTCCCAGTCCAGCACCGCCTGGATTTTGCCGCCGCCGACAATCATGTTGCCCAGGCGATAGTCGCCGTGCACGATGGCGGCGCCTATCTGTTGCGGCATTCGATCCGCGAGCAAGGCACTCGTCTGATCCATAGCAGGGATCTCATGAGTTTTCGACGCTGCCCATTGTTTATTCCAACGCCGCAACTGCCGCTCCAGGTAAGCCTCCTTGCGGCCCAGATCACCGAGACCCACATCGTCCGGATCAATTTTGTGCAGTTCCGCCAGGACGTCGATCACATGCAAGCTCAACGCCTGGCGCTCGTCATCCGACAGGGCCCGGGCCGTGTCCGCATCATGCAGCACCGGCCCGGCAACGTAGTCCATCACATAGAACGGCGCATCGTTTACTGCCACGTCGCGACATAGGCCAATGGCATCCGCCACGGGCACATTGGACCCAGCCAAGGCAGAAATTATTTTGTGCTCACGCCCCATGTCATGCGCGCTCTCCAACACATGACCGAGCGGCGGGCGCCGCAGCACGTAGGTTAAACCCTTGGCATCGGTGACAGAAAAGGTCAGATTCGAGTGACCACCAGCGATGAGCGCGAAGGCCAATGGCGTCTCGACACCCTCTACGTGTTGCTCGAACCAGGCCGTGACCCGGTCCGCATGAATACCCTCTATGTCTTGCATTTAATCCCCCGCATAACGCCCAAATAATCTTATACTTCAACCGACGTTATTGAGCGTAACCCTAACAGCCTGTTGAACAAGTCTCAAAAGCTCAGAGGTTCTGGCGCGGGTGCTGGCAAGACGGGGCTCGCCGGCAATGCGCGCGCAACCACGCGTTCCTACTCATTCTCACTCTCTCGCAGCGCTATCGCCCGGATCTGGCATGACAGCTCGACGCTGATTTTTGCGGCACTGCTGACCGGGTGCGCCAGCCTGGACACCGTCTCGCCAGATGCCGACGTGCCGGATCCGGCAGCAGGCGTATTGACCGTGAGCGACGGCACAACCACGACGGTGGTGGCTGCAGAGCTGCGCTTCTCAGGCGAGGCTACTTTGGAGTACCCCAGGGGCACGCTGCGCACCGGTACCTGGGTCGATGGAGCGCTACACGGCTTGGGCACAGAAGCGACACCCACCGATCACTATACTGGCCAATGGCACGAAGGCGCACGCCAGGGGCACGGCGAACTCGAACAACTGGACGGCGCGCGCTACGTAGGAGAGTTTCATGCCGGGCTGCGCCAGGGCATTGGAACGCAAACCTCAACTGGTGGCGTCTATCGCGGCGCCTGGGCAGCAGGCCAGCGCGACGGACAGGGCCAGTTCAACGCGACTGACGGCACCATCTACCAGGGTCAGTGGGTCGCCGGGCGAAGACAAGGGTACGGCCAGGCAACCTTTGCCAGCGGTGGGTTTTATGACGGGCAATGGGTACAGGACAACCCGCACGGTTTCGGGCGTTTTGTGTTCCCGGCCAACGCGATGTACCAGGGCGAGTGGGTCGAGGGCGCGCGGCAGGGCTACGGCACCTGGCATAGCCCCGCGGGTCTGTCCTACGAAGGCACATGGCACGCGGACGAACGGCACGGATACGGCAAGGAGACACGGCCCGATGGCAGCCACTACGCTGGCGACTGGAACGACGGCAAAAAGCACGGCCAGGGACGCGAAGTAAGCCCGGACGGCAGCAGCCACGCAGGAACCTGGCACAATGACGAAATTCTAGGCGCCGGCAACCGCACAGATCGCACCGGTATCATCATAGCGGGAAGTTGGCAGAACGGCCGCGTCACCCAGGGCAGTGTCACCCTGCCCAGCCAGCAACGCTTCGAAGGAGAAATGTTCAGCACGGACGGCGCTCGCGCCACGGCGGCATTAACGGCCTGGCTGTTAGAGCTTGCGCAAGCATCGGACCCGCACGCGCAATACCTGCTGGCGACCGTGCAGCTTGATTTCACCGAGGACTCTCCCGAACAACCGGCTGCACAAGTGTGGATGCGTAAGGCCGCAACTGCGGGTATTGCACAAGCGCAATATCGGCTGGCGTTGTTGCTGTTGGAGGAAGACGTCGGGGCAAGCCTCGAGTGGCTAGCTCGTGCAGCCGATCAACACCACCCCAACGCCAACGAAATGCTTGGCGAGTACTTTCACACCGGTTTATATCTGCCCCAGGACTACCGCGCCGCCATCGGCCATTACGAGCGAGCGAGCGCTAACGGCAGCATCGCTGCGGCCAACAATCTCGCCTGGCTGCTGGCCACGACCGCGCGTGAGGAGATCGCCGATCCGCAACGTGCGTTAGAACTTATCCGTCCTTTCGTTCTTTATCTCGGAGGCTGGCAATACCTCGACACGCTGGCCGCGGCTCACGCCAGACTAGGGGAACGAGAAATTGCACAGCGGCTGCAGAGCCGCGCTGTGATCGAGGCCCGCAGCCTGGCTTCCGAGCGCACGTTGGATGAAATGTCAGCCCGTTTAGAGCTTTATCGCAAGGATCAGGCCTATGTGGAATAGCGCACAGCGACGCGAGCGTTACGCTAATCGCCGATGTTCTGCTGCAGGATGACACGCCCATAGGTCACGGTGGCCGACCATGCAATGAGCGACAATCCTACCAACGCTTCCGAGCCCGTTAGCAATTGTAGGCCGGCATCCGGCACGATGTCGCCAAAGCCCAACGTGGTGTACACCACGGCAGAGTAATACGCATAGTCCACAATCGTTTCCGCGCCTTTGAGCTCACCGATACCGACCCGGGCGCAAGCCAGATAGGCGAAAGCATAGATCCAGATTTCGAGGATGTGAGCGAAAAACAAAGCCGTCCAGGTGGCCAGCAACGACTTACGCACGCTGCGCACATGTCTGACCAGTTTTTCTATCAGCAAGACGGCTTCGAAGTGCACGAAAATGCAAATCAAGGCCATAACCAACGCCAGCCCCATGTCCAGCATAAATCACGTGTCTCCAGGTTCGTCTGCGCTACTTTAACAGCCCGGCCGGAGCTCTAAAACGCTAGCATTCCTACCCTTGCAGCGTAAGATCCGCGTATGCGGCTCTGCTTGAAAGCGATTTTCCTGGCCTGCCTGCTGGTGTGGGCAACGCCCCTCCTAACCGCCACCAGCGACGGTGACATTTACCTGGTCGATCTCAACGGGCCCGTAGGCCCAGCGAGTGTCGACCTGGTGATCCGTACCATCGCGGACGCCAATGACGCCGGCCGCACTGCGGTGATCCTGCGCATGAACACCCCTGGCGGCCTGGATAAAGCCATGCGCGATCTGGTGCAAGCCATCCTCGCAAGCAACATTCCTGTCATCACCTACGTTGCGCCAAATGGCGCCCGCGCGGCAAGCGCTGGCACCTATATCGCATACGCCAGTCATATCGCGGCAATGGCGCCAGCCACTAATATCGGCTCATCTACACCGGTCAGTCTCGCGCCCCAAGGCCTTCCCACCGCCACCCCTGCCGACGAAGATCAGCCTGCCAAAGATCAAGCTCAACCCCTAGACGCGATGGGGAAGAAGGTGATCAACGACGCCGTTGCATATCTGCAGGGTCTTGCGGAACTGCGCGGGCGCAATATCGAATGGGCCGAAAAGACTGTGCGTGAGGGCGCCAATTTACGGGCCTCGGAAGCGCTTGAGCAGAATGTCATCGACCTGATCGCGCCGAACCTTCCGGCTCTGCTCGAGGCCATTCATGGCCTCGAGGTAGAGACCGCAGCGGGCCCAATCACCCTCGAGACCGAAGCTGCCACCATAAAAGTGATCGAGTCAGATTGGCGCCACGACTTGCTGGCAACCATCACCGATCCAAGCATTGCCTATGGGCTGCTGATCGTCGGCATCTATGCCCTGATGCTCGAGTTCTACAATCCAGGGCTCATCATCCCTGCCGTGACGGGGATAATCCTGATTCTGCTCGGCGCGTACGGTCTGCAACTATTGCCGGTAAATTACGCCGGGGTTGGTCTGGTAATTGTCGGCGTGGTGCTCATGATCGCCGAAGTCATCACACCAACCCTGGGCGTGCTCGGTATTGGCGGCCTGCTCGCCTTCGTGCTTGGCTCCATGATCATGTTTGACAGCGAAGTACCCGGATACGGGTTGCCAATCAGCATTATTGCGGCATTCGCGGCAGCGACCGGAGCGACGGTGTTCTTCGTCGTCGGCATGGCAGTGCGCGCGCGCAGGCAGAAAGTAGTCAGCGGGGAAGAAGCGATGATCGGCGCCAGCGGTGTCGTGCTCGTTCCATTCATCGCCGAAGGCGAGCACTATCATGGTGACGTGCGCGCATTCGGCGAAATCTGGCAGGCGCGTAGCGAACACCCGTTGCTCGAAGGCACCGCCGTAACCGTAAATGCCCTCGACGGGCTCATTTTAGAAGTCAGCGAGGAGGAGTGAACATGGAAATCTTTACCGGCGTGATTCTGATGCTGTTGGTGGGGTTGCTGGCTTCGGCATTCCGCATCCTGCGCGAGTACGAACGCGGCGTCGTGTTCATGCTGGGCCGTTTCTACAAGGTCAAAGGTCCAGGCCTGGTCATCATCATCCCCATCCTACAACAGATGGTCCGGGTGGATTTACGCACGACCGTTACCGACATCCCTACCCAGGACCTGATTACCAAGGACAACGTGTCGGTGAAAGTGAATGCGGTACTGTATTACCGGGTGGTGGATGCCGAGCGCGCCATCATCAACGTCGAAGACTACATGGAGGCGACCGGCCAGCTGGCCCAGACCACCCTACGCTCGGTGCTGGGACAGCACGAGTTGGACGAGTTGCTGGCTGAACGTGAGCGCTTGAATCACGACATCCAGGGCATTTTAGACCAACAAACCGACCAGTGGGGCATCAAGGTGTCGAACGTGGAAATCAAACATGTCGACATCGACGAGAGCATGATTCGCGCAATTGCCAAGCAGGCCGAAGCGGAGCGCGAGCGCAGGGCAAAAGTCATCCACGCCGACGGCGAGGCGCAGGCCGCTGGCAAGCTGGTGGAAGCCGCAGCTCTTCTTGCGACCGAAGGCAGCGCGATGCAGCTGCGCTATCTACAGACCCTGACAGAAATTGCCGGCGAAAAGAGTTCCACCATCGTGTTTCCCCTGCCCGTTTCACTGTTGGAAGGCTTTGAACGCCTGATCAAAGACAATTCGTCCGCAGACGGTTAAGCCTTATTCGCGTATGCGCATCGCCGTTAGCGTTTTTCTGCTCATGGCAGCTCCATGGCTGGCTCCACATGCAATGGCGGCGAAGGCGCTGGTTGCCGTGGCGACAAATTTTAAGCCCGCCGCGCTTGAACTGGTGAGCGCGTTCCACGCGCGTACAAGTCACGAAATCCACCTGGTGGCTGGTTCAACCGGGATGCTGTACGCACAACTGGCCCAAGGTGCACCCTACGATGTCTACTTCGCTGCGGACCGCGCACGACCTGCGCGGCTGGTGGGCGAAGGTCTCGCCGTCGCCGCTACGCTGCAGACCTATGCAGTCGGACAACTCGTGCTGTTCGCCGCTGACCCGGAAGCAGATGCCCCCGTGGATGAAGCCACCCTCCTCGCCGGCAATTTTTCCAGACTCGCGCTGGCTAACCCGAAGCTCGCACCCTATGGAACCGCCGCCCTGCAAACCTTACGCTCCCTGGGCATTGAAGATGAGATGACCGACAAATTCGTGTATGGGGAAAACGTCGGCCAGGCCTATGCGTTGGTGGCCACAGGCAACGCCGAACTCGGCTTTGTGGCCCGATCCACTTTGCGAGAGCCCGACATTGACAATGCATGGCCCGTCCCCGCAGCACATCACGAGCCAGTGCGTCAGGATGTGGTGTTGTTGAACAAAGCCCGGGACAGCCAGGCAGCAAGGGCGTTTCTGGCGTTCGCGCTGGGCGAGGACGGCGCAGAAATCATTCGCGCGTTCGGCTACAGGCCCGCGCCGCGTTGATCGAGTGGTCTGCCATATGGCTCACCCTGCAGCTTGCGGCCGCCAGCACGGTAGTGCTGTTGCTGCTCGGTACGCCCCTGGCATGGTGGCTGGCGAGGGCACGGGGCAGGGCGAAAACAGTTGTCGAGGCGCTCACGGCGATGCCCCTGGTGCTACCGCCAACGGTGCTGGGGTTCTACCTGTTGATACTGTTCAGCCCGTCCGCGCCCATTGGCGGTTTCTGGGTCACACTGACCGGTAGCAGTCTAACGTTCAGTTTCAGCGGCCTTGTAATAGCGTCAGTAATATATTCATTGCCCTTCATGGTGCAGCCGCTACACGCTGCCTTCGAAAATCTGGGCAGAACGCCCCTGGAAGCCGCCGCCAGTCTCCGGGCGAGCCCGCTGGATGCATTTTTCAGGGTTGTGCTGCCTTTGAGCAAACGCGGTTTTCTCACCGCCGTGGTGCTCAGCTTTGCACACACCGTCGGCGAGTTTGGCGTGGTGCTGATGGTAGGCGGCAACATTCCCGAGCGCACGCGAGTAATCTCGATCGCTATCTATGAACATGTGGAAACCCTCGACTACGCCCAGGCGCATACCCTGGCCGGTGGGCTATTGATCTTTTCATTCGCAGTACTGCTCGCCGTATACGCAGGCAACAAACGCGCGCCAGTGGGCGTTATTAAATGAACCTCGAGGTCAGTATCAGTGCCGAGTTCGAGGCTTTCAGCCTGCAGCTTGAAGCAGGATTTTCAGCCAATGGCATCAGCGCGATTTTTGGTCCCAGCGGATGCGGAAAAACCACGCTATTGCGCTGTATCGCCGGATTTCAGTCGTGTACCGGCACCATCCGTTTCGGCGACTCAACCTGGTTGGACTCGCAACAGGGCATTAACGTCGCCCCGCACCGACGTCCCGTCGGCTATGTGTTTCAGGAAGCGCACCTGTTTCCGCACCTGGACGTTTCCGGAAATCTGGCCTTCGCGGAATCCAGGGCTGTATCCAGCGGCAAGTTCACCCGCTCCGAGATCGTTGATATTCTGGCACTGTCAATGTTGCTCGGGCGCCATGTCGATGAGTTGTCTGGCGGCGAGCGGCAGCGCGTGGCCCTGGCCCGCACTCTGCTGTCCCAGCCCGATCTGCTACTTCTCGATGAACCTATGTCCGCTTTGGACCATGCGCGTAAAGCTGAGCTGTTGCCGTACATTCGAACGGCATGCAGCGTCACCGGCATACCAGCCTTGTTCGTGAGTCACGCGATCGATGAGGTAGCGCAACTGGCGCAACACACGCTAGTGCTGGACGAGGGTCGTCTGCAAACTCAAGGCGCCACCTTCGACGTTCTGGAACACCCGGACCTGGAGCGCCTCACCGGCCGACTTGAAGCCGGCTCGGTCCTCGCCGCTACCGTCCAGGGCTACGATGAACAATTCCAGCTCGCGCAGCTGAGTTGCGAAAACTTCATGTTGGCTGTTCCGAGCCTGCATTCACCGCAAACAGGGAGTTCCGTCAACCTGTACGTCAGAGCCAGGGACGTCAGCATCGCGCTGTCCCGCCCTGCCGGCATGAGCGTGCGCAATGTCGTGCCAGGCGAGGTAAAGGACATCCGCATGACCCCGGACAGTCCATTTGCAGAAGTGATTATTCGTGTTGGCGAGCAATTGCTGCACGCCCGCATCACCCGCTCCGCAGTCGTGGAGCTGGACCTTGCGGTGAACAGCGCTGTATATGCATTAATTAAATCGGTAAGTTTCGACCAGTCCAGTTAGGAGATAGCGCATGCCACGTCCCATCGCAACGCCCGGATGCAAAATGATGTACCTCATCAAACGCAGGCCCGATACGTCCAGAGAAGAACTGGTGGTGCATTGGTTCGCCAACCATATGCCCGCCGTCATCGAATCACAGGCTGTGCTTGCGGAGCAGGACAAGCTGCACGCCACGCGCTACATCGCCACCCTGTTCGAAGCAGATCAGAGCGGCGACCATGCATGGGATGGCGTAGCCCAGCTTTGGTGGTCGCAAGTCCTGCCAAAACCCGCTCAACCACACGGCACCGAGCCCACCGACACGTTTCAACAAAAAGCCGAACCCTACGTTCCCTGGCCCACAACGGAGTACGTCATCATCGACGGGTCTGCGGATCTGCCAGTTACTCCGCTGACATTGAATGCACCGTTCCCCACCACGCGCAGCGGATTCTTCAAGGTTACTTTTCTGGTAGGGGCGAAGCCCAATACCGACTTCGACGCCTTCTTTGCGCACTGGCTGGACGTGCACGTACCAAACGTGCAATCGGTGATGGATGCGGTGGGAGGCTTACGCTACGTCGTCAGTCACAGCGTCGACCCCGGTGCGGAGCCCTACGCCGGCATGGCCGAGCTGTATTTTTCTAACCCAACGGGATGGAAGAAGTACCGACAAGCGATCCAGGCCGACGGCATGCAGGAGTGGGTCAATGACCAGGGAACCCTGGTGCTGCGCTCGAACACACAGATGATTGGTATAGCCTAGCAGTCTCAAAAGCTGCTAGTCGAAGTCTATGCCCACGGGACAATGATCGGACGCATTTATCTCGGGCCAGATAAACGCGTCGCTTACTCTTGCCGCGGCGCGGGCTGAGGCCAGCACGTAGTCGATTCGCCAGCCCACGTTGTTCTCACGCGCGCCGCCCCACTGGCGCCACCAGGTGTAGTGCCCCTCTTCCCCCGGGTGCTGCTTGCGAAACGTATCTACCCAGCCCGCATCCAGCCAGCGCGTCATTTCGTCGCGCTCCTCTGGTAAAAAGCCGCTGGATTTCTTGTTGGTTTTGGGGCGCGCCAGATCGATCTCGGCGTGGGCGGTATTGTAGTCGCCGGTGACAAACACTGGCCCGCGTTTCTTCAAGCGCTCAATCCGTTCATACACCGCGCGATAGAATCCCAATTTGTACGGCACGCGAGAGTTGTCCCGCTCCTTACCGCTGCCCTTAGGAAAATAAACCGAGGCCACCGCCAGCCGCCCGAAGTGTGCGATGACCAGACGACCCTCAATGTCATACTCGTCGATGCCAAGCTCGGTTTCGACGCGGGCTGGCTCAGCCCGACTGTAGATGGCCACGCCACTATAGCCTGGCCGCTGTGCAGGCGAAAAGGCGGCGTGCCAACCCTCCGGCTCACGCACCTCGCTCGTGAGCTGCTGCGGAAATGCCCGCACTTCCTGTAAACACATTATGTCGGCGCCACTGTCGTTCAGGACCTTGAGAAATCCTTTCTTAGCGCAGGCGCGCAGACCGTTAACATTCCAACTCACGATACGCATCTGTTATCCATCCATGTCCTGATTAGATTTTGACCGTATTGGCAGCACCAAGCTCACCGCCGCAACAACAAGGCCGCCCAACGAAACAGATTGAGCACATCGGCCAATGCGGCAGCAACATACGTGAGCGCGGCGGCGCGCAGGATTTTTCGCACTATCACTTCTTCGCCTGGCGCTATGTACTGCCCCTCGGTCAGTACCGGCAACGCCTTGCCAAAGCTTGCGTCCCACTCCGTGGGAAGCGTCACCACATGCACCAGCATGCGCGCCACCAGCCCGCTCATGCCAACCAGTACCAACACAGAGAACGGCACCGGATGCCGGGTGATCAGGCCAACCACCGGCGCCGCCCAGATTATGCCGCTACTCATACGGGCCACCCTGTCGGCCAGCGGCACCATGGCAGTACGCGCGGCGAGTCGCCTATCACCACGATGATGCTGCAGCGCATGCCCGACTTCGTGGGCGGCGATAGCGACCGCGGTCAACGACCTCCCCGCATAATTGTTCTGGGTCAGCCGCACCATGCGCTCGCTCGGATCGTAGTGATCGCCAGCCTCGCTGGTTTCCACCCCTACTCCACTCACGTCGAAGCGCTGCAACAGGTGCTCGGCCAACTCGCCGCCCGTGCCAGGCATCCCTTCGAGTTCGTCGCTGTGCGCACGCATCACCCAGTGAACCCACAAAGTGGGTCCGAACACTGCCATCAGCACGAGCCCGACCAGGACTAGCCACAACACAGGTTTTCTCCGCGGTGCGAGCTCAGTAGCCGGTGGACTCGCGTTTGGCTTCCTGTACGCCCCTTGCAGCCGACAACTCTCGAGCCGCATTCTTCATCATGTGACCGGATTCGCTGCCCAGCGTGACGAAGTTGAACCCAAGCTCCAAATACTTTTGCGCATATTCCAGGCTCGACGTATGAATCCCGATGGCGACCCCATGGGACTGACATACGCTATGAATGTGTTTGACCATTTCCAGGTGTTCCTCCTGAGGCTGGTCGCCGGACACCGGCAATCCCATGGCCAGGGCCAGATCTGCCGGACCGATGTATATGCCGTCGAGACCTTCAGTCGAAACAATCTCATCCACGTTATCGATACCTTCCTTAGTCTCGATCATGGCAATGCAGGCGAGCTGATCGTTGGCCTCCTGGGCGTAGCCGCGCCCACCGTACAGCGCACCACGTATAGGACCAAAGGATCGGTTTCCGGCCGGTGGATAGCGGCATGCGGCCACCGCCTGCGCAGCTTCGGCACGGTTGTTGACCATGGGCACAATCACCCCGTACGCCCCTGCATCCAGCACCTTCATAATTTCGTAGGGCTCATTCCACGGTACCCGCACGATCGGGGTAGCGTCGGAATTCGATATGGCCGGCAACATTTGCGCAAGATCTGGATAGTCGATCATGCCGTGTTGCAGATCGACACACACCCAGTCAAAGCCGAGCTTCGATATTGCCTCCGCGGAATACGTGTTCGCTAGCGACAGCCAACAACCTATGGTCTGCTCGCCCGCTCGCCAGGCGGCCAGTGATTTATTTTCTCGCATGATTTCTCCCTTTCTGTCTGCGATGCATGCATGGACACCAAATGTCAGAACAGTATTCTAGCGGGAACTCGATCAGGTACCTACACGTGTCAGAACAAGATATAGCCGGCGTCAGCGACAGCCTCGAGCGCTGTGCCGAGGCCGCCGGCGACATTACCGAAGAAGTCTATCAACGATTTTTCAAGGTCTGCGGCAACGCCGTAGATTTGATGGGTCACTCAGATCAATACATGAAAGGACGAATGCTGGCCCAGGTTGTGGAACTACTGCTCACCGACGAGCACATGGGTGAGGAAGGGTACCTGCGCTGGGAGGTAGACAACCACGTCCTGGCCTACGGTGTTGACGTTGGCATGTACAACGCCTTTCTGGATGCGCTACGCGATACTGTGCGCGACGCGGTTGGAGATGCCTGGGGCCCCGCCCACGCCAAAGCATGGGCCGGACGGGTGGACAGCCTGCTCGAAGAGATCTACGCCGAGGCGCAAGCCTAGCAGGCCGTTCGAGAAAGTCCGCTAGCGCGGATCCAGACCGCGGCGTTCGCGCTCCTTGGCCATACGAGCCACGTCGCTCTCCAGACGCTCGCCCAATTCGTCTTCCGATATGGTGCCAGCCATGTGGCGCTGAGCGTTCTTGCCGTTGTACATGATCTTCTTCACCGGCGTGATGGCCAGCACGGTTCGCAGCGGCGAATCAAGGAAGTTATAGAAGAACTCTTCGCCTTCCGGACTGCCCGGATTCAGCTTCTGTGACAGCGCACGATAAAACCAATCCTTGGTTTCGGCATCGTCAAAAAACTCACCGGTGCCTTTGAACGTGATGGCACCAGACGGCAGATCTTCTCTCTGTGCAGGGTAGCCTCGCGAACTCACGTTTACGGACACGCGGTTGTCGCGTTTGATCGCCACGGTACGGTGGCGGTGACTGGCAAAGGTCAGCCATATCGTACCTTCGTGCCACACATAGGCGTGAGTCACCCCTACCGGCCAGCCATCCTTGGTCGCCCACATCAGTACGCATTCCACGGAATTATTCATCAGGTCGTCGACTTCTTCATCCGTAAATGGATAGATCGATACGATTTCGTGGTCGAGAGTCTGCGCCATGTGCGTGCCTAAAAATTTCTTTGGACCAAGTAGCTTACTCGCTAAGATGGGCAATGCGCCAGCGCACCAGGAACAATGAACCCATATGAATCGCTTCACATCCTCCCAGGTAAATGCCTGGCGCAATCAAGGTGGCGTGCTGATCGAAGATTTCTTCACGCCAGCAGAAATCGCATCGGTGCAGTCTGACTTCCATACCGTATTCGGTCGCTCTAAGGGCCGCGATGAGCCTCTCGTGCGACCCCAGACGGCCTTGGGAGGATCATTTCACGAGTCCCAATTCAAGAGTTTTGACGCGGTTCCCTTCGATTGCTCGCCGGCGCTGAATCTCATCGGTGTGCACCCACAACTCATCGCCTTCGCCCAGGCTGCCCTGGCCACGGGTAGTGTGCACCTGTATCAATGCCAGGCTTGGGCCAAGTTTACCGGTGATGCCGACTACGAGCAGCCATTTCACTGCGATTACGTCAATCACACGCTGACCACACCGTCACCGAACGCGGCTGGAAATTCAGTCACCATCCTGTGCTATTTCACCGATGTGACAGAAGCCCACGGCCCTATGCACTACGTTCCCCGTCCCGATAGCGACAAGGTAGCAGGCCCGGAGGCGACATTGCGTAACGACGCGCATCTGCAAGACTCGTTGCGGGCCTATGAGCGTTCAAACGTCGCGCGTGCCGGCGCCATATTCCCGTACAGCATCGACGTCTATCATCGCGGCACCAACCTTACCGTCCCTGGCGGCGCACGCTTCGCGGTGATGGCCTGTTTCAAGCGCGCGGGCGATGAATCCGTGGGCTACCACGCCTGGCAATTCCACCATCTGAAACCCTGGCATCGAATCTTCGACCACGCGTCGGCCCAACAACTCGCATGCTTCGGCGTGCAATCCCCGGGAGACCCATTCTGGACCCAAACGACCATCGCGCGCGCTCAGGCACGATATCCAAACTGGGACATGACTCCCTATCGGGCAGCGCTGGACGACACTGCTAGTCAATAAGGGTTTGATACACCCGAGTGCGCAACTCGCGCCTGATGGGATAGGTGGACGACGGCATTAACTGGGTAAAGAAGACGCAAAACAGGTCCTCTACGGGATCCAGCCAGAAAAACGTGCTGGCCGCCCCGCCCCAGTGATGTTCGCCAGGCGAGGTAACTATATGTGCCTTTACCGGGTCGATGACCACGGCCCAGCCCAGGCCGAAACCAATGCCGTCGTAGCTGGTTTCACTCCACACGGGTTGACCCATGGCCGCCATGTCCCGATTTTCCGGCAGATGGTTGAGGCGCATATACTCCACCGTCTTGCGACCCAATAACCGCTCGCCATCCAGCGCGCCGCCATACAACAGCATCTGGCAGAACCGCGCATAGTCACCGATGCTACCCGTCAACCCGCCACCGCCTGAGTAGAGCGTGGTGGGCGCGAGAAACCTGCTATCCGTGCTGCCTTCGTGCAATTTTAATCCGCCGCGCCGCGCCACTTCCTCGGCAGTCGGGAGCGTGGCAATTGTGCTTAAGGACGCACCCGACAGAGGCGCATACAGGGCCGCGAACCGTGCGTGATTGGCCGCCGCGACATCAAAGCCCGTGTCCAACATCCCCAGCGGTTGCAATAACCGGGTTTGCAGAAATTCACTGAGATTCATCCCCGACCACACTTCGATCAAACGACCCAGGACATCCGTCGACACGCTGTAGTTCCAGCCGCTACCCGGCTGGCAGATGAGGGGCAGCGCTGCAACTCGAGCGGTGAGCTCTTCGAGACTGCCGGCAGTACCGGGAAATTCGATACCCGCTTCGCGATAAGCTTCGTCGACTACATTGGTTTGCATGAAGCCATAAGTCAGGCCGGAAGTATGGGTCATCAGATGCCGTACGGTCATCGGCTGAGATTGTGCCTCCACCTCATCGAGCGAGGCTTTACCGCCGCGCCAAACTGGAGTGTCCTGAAATTCAGGCAGGAAGCTGGCTACCGGGTCGTCGAGCTGGAAACAACCTTCTTCGTACAACATCATGGCCGCCACCGTGGTGATGGCCTTGCTCATGGAATAGATACGCACGATGGTATCGAGGCTGAACGGTTTGCCGAGCGTCTGGTCCGCAAGACCTGTCGCTTCGACGAACGCCACATGTCCCCGACGCCCGATCATTACGCTGCACCCAGCCACACGCTCGCTGTCGACCTGGTCCTGCAGCCAGCTTGAAACGCGTTGCAGCCGCTGGCTGCACATACCTACCGATTCCGGCGTTACCGCATCCAACATGTATGCCACTCCTCGCTTTCAGTTCGTCAACGCGCCGACTATAGCGCAATCAGCAATATGTGAAGTTTGAATTGTCAACTTGAGCCCGCCCCGGGCTATGGCACACTCGAGGTTCTTCGATTGGCATTGCACATTGAGTATGAACGAAAACCAAGCGGGCGCTTTCTCTCCCGCCTACCGCAACTATGCCCTGGGGTTGCTGGTGGTGGTGTACGTCTTCAACTTCATCGACCGATCAATTCTCGGCATCCTGGTGGAACCCATTAAACAGGACCTGGGCGTCAGCGATACCATGATGGGATTTCTCGGCGGCATCGCGTTCGCTACCTTCTACACATTTCTCGGCATTCCCATCGCGCGGATGGCAGACAAAGGTTCACGCCGCAACGTGCTGTCGGTTTGCCTGGCCTTGTGGAGCGCCGCCACGGCACTGTGCGGGTTGGCACAGAGTTTCATACACCTGCTGGCGGCGCGCATCGGGGTGGCCGTGGGCGAGGCTGGCGGTAGCCCGCCATCCCACTCAATGATCTCAGACATGTTTCCGCCAGAGCGCCGCGCCACAGCCCTTGCAATTTATGCGTTGGGCATTCCCATTGGCACCATGCTAGGCAATCTGGGCGGAGGTTGGATCAACGAGGCATTCGACTGGCGCTCGGCTTTTTTTGTGGTCGGCCTACCCGGCATCATGCTTGCGCTGATCGTCAGATTCACGCTGAAGGAACCTCCCCGTGGAGCCGCTGAAGGTGTTGAGATTGCCGGCGGCGATGCGCCTCCAGTCAGCGAGGTTTTCAAATATCTGTGGGCGCGCCGAAGTTTCCGCTACATGGCCATCGGCGGGAGCCTGCATGCCTTCGTAGGCTACGGCATCAGCTATTGGATACCCGCGATGTTCAACCGCAGCCATGGTCTTTCCACCGGCGAGATGGGAACCGCGCTGTTTTATCTGGGATTTGCCTCCGTCGCGGGAACGTTTCTCGGCGGCTATCTGGGCGACCGCCTCGGCAAGCGCGATACGCGTTGGTATCTATGGCTGCCAGGCCTGGCGACCCTGGTATCGGTTCCGTTCAGCGCTTTCGTGTACCTGAACCCAAGCCCGTATACCGCACTGTGGGTCCTGGCGATCCCGTACTTTTTTGGAGCCTACTACCTCGGCCCGACGTTTTCCCTGACCCAGGGTATGGTGGGCCTGCGCATGCGCGCACTGGCGTCCAGTATTCTGTTATTCATATTGAACATTATCGGCCTTGGGCTGGGACCTCAATTCACCGGCATCGCCTCGGACGTACTGCACGCCACCACCGATCTCGGCCCGGACGCGCTACGTTGGGCACTCGTGATCAGTCTAGTCTTCAATGTTGTGTCGGCAATTCTGTATCTAATGGCAGGCCGCACGGTGGAGGAAGACCTGGCTACCAGCAAGAGCATGACCTGACTAAGGCGCTCAAGAACCAAACCTGTAGCGAATCTTGAAAACCAGGATGTCCGCCAAGGGTTCCTGCCACGCTGTATTGAACAGATCATTGAACGACGCGTCGCCCAGCGCTGTACGCAGGTCGGCCTGCCGCGTGTAGACCAGAAAAATGTCCGACAGCGGCGCGATTTCCCATCGATAGCGGGCCTGAAAGCTATACTGCGACACAGAGAAGTCATAGCTGCTGCGCGCTCCAGGTCCAACCGGCTTAGTGGTCGGGATTAGATCGCCAGGCGTATCCGGGATCAGAAAGAACTCGTCCTCGCGTGCCTTGATGCCCACGTATTGAAACGACAAACGCAGCTGTTGCCGCGCGCTGAGGAAGTATTCTATTGACAGGCTGGGCAGCCATTGCTCAGCGGTAAAAGTGGCGAACAGGTCGTCTGCCTGGTGCAACAGCCAACCATCGCGGTCATCGTAGGCAACGTTTAATTCTACTGCGAAACGGTCATTGGGCCGCCAGATCAGCTTCGCAGCGGCTCCATAACTGCCGCCACCGAGATTCTCTTCGACGTACTCTGCGTCAAATCCATAACTCCATACGCGGGTGGAGTCGGACACCCAGCCGACGCTCGCCAGCACGTGCTCGTCGATCCGGTAGGTACCGTTACCGAAGCTGTTAAGATCGTCATACACCGAATCAAAGTAGCTCAAGCGCGCGGTCGCTTCGGATAAATCATTCAGGCGTATTCGATTGGACGTAAACACGCCGCCACCGGTCTGCAACGACTCAGTGACATTTTTCTGATAAAAGCCACGAACATCGAACTGGTTTTCCCGCGCCCACGCCATATCTGATCGCGTCCACTGCAAGGCCGATCGAATCTGGTAGTGATTGTTACGTTGAATGAACCCGAGGTCATTGATATCGAAGTTCTCATCGAAGTATTCGATGCCGATGCGCTGTTTCAGGCCCTGCCGGTAGGTCAGTTCAAAATCCAGAAAGCCGCCGTAGCCCTTTTCGTCTATCCCATCGATATCCGACATCATGTACTGGCCGTCCATTTTGAACGTCCCGCCTGAAGACAGGTAGTGCCAATCCATGCCGTGCGCAAGGGCATCGCGGGCCGGATTCAACACCGCCGTGGACAGCACCCCAACAGCACGATAAGCCCCCCCGGAGTTATCTTCGTACAACAATCGCGCAATCCCATAGTCATTGCCGTCCTGCGTGAGATTGCGTGGCGCTCCATTGTCGGTGACATCAAATTTCACGTCCTCTTCGGTAGCACCCAGCACCCCGTACCGCAGCCGTCCGATCTGCCCGGTAGTCTTGAACGCACCGGCAAGTTCCGTCTGCTGTACGAGCTCGCGCTGCGGCACATCGACCCCGGCGCCAACAACCGGCGCACGTGGTTTACCACCAATGCGGCGAGTATTCACCATGGTGTAGGGCGAGCCGGTACTTCCTACACCGTTGGTGCGCGTGTCTGCGCGCGGCGTCGCCACGAACACTTCCTGACCCTCCAGAAAGAACAAACGCTTTTCGGGAAAAAACGTTTCCGTTGCAGTCAGGTTGATCACGACTTCGTCAGACTCGACGTTGCCAAAGTCTGGATTCAGGGTAGCGTTGAGCTGGAAATTGCTCGACGGGCGCCAGAACACATCTACCCCGGCCCGATACAATTGCTGCGCGTCGACACCGTCATACGCTGTGGCCAGAAACGGGTATACGTTGTATTGCTGGCGCGGCTTGACGTCTCGCATCTCAACGGATTGCAGAGCCGACATGAACTTTGCTTGCGTGGGCGGCAGCGCCGGCCAGCCCCAGCGCTCATCCTTATAGGCGACTTTTCGGGACACGTACATGCCCATGTTGCGTATCTCTCCGGATGCCGGCATGGAGACAACCCCCCAGGGAATGAACATTTCAGCAGACCATCCGGTCGCGGTCTGTTGACTGCGACCGAGCCAGGGACCGTCCCAGTCGCTGGTAAACTGACGCTCCGGCAATACCGTGCCATCCATGAGCGCATCGCCCAGGTTCACGCCAAACCAGAATCCATAGCGGCCCTCACCCGAGGTGTCTACGGTCACACTGAGACTGTCGCGGTTGTCGCGCACATCTCGGCCCGACAACCTCTGCACCAGGGTCTCGACAGGCTGATGAAGATCCGCACCAACATACATACCCCGGTCGCTGTACGCGATCAGCAGGTAGGACGGATGCTCACCGGGCGCCAAGGTGTCGGGTTCCAACACCACAAAGTCATCGATCGCACCGATGGTGCGCCACACTGGCTCGTCGAGACGCCCGTCGATGGTTATCGGGGTACTGTCCGGATCTATACGGGTCAAGGGTATTGATTCGCCTGAAGCGATTTCGACGGAAACCTGCTGCGCGATTTCAATCGCGGCCCCGGTATTGGACGCTGGCAGTGACTGGGAATCTGCGCCCGAATGCTCCGATGGCGGTGCGGCGGGCACTGTCACAGAATTGGCGCTCGCCACTGGGGTCGGTTCGGGGATGGCTTGCGCCGCCGCGGGATCTTCGGGGACTTCTGGCCGATCCATGATCTGGCTATCTTCAACGAACACCAACCAGGCGGAATCGAAACCCGTGCGGCGTGCCTGAGCAACCGCCTGGCGCGCCTCTCCAATCGTACGGTAGGGGCCAGCGACAACTCGGAAAAAGTCTCCGTCGGCAGTGCTCACCTGCTCGATGGATAAGGGGGCGGTCACGTCACCCGCAACGCTACTGACGTATCTTTCCGCGTTAGCGAGCCCCCGAAAGCTTGCCAACCCGAGACCATAGCTCTGCGTAGCATGCACCCCGGGAGCGATGCACAGCAACACACCGACCGCCAGGGCTCTTGAAAAAAACACGCACTTCAACGGATAAATTCGGCTAACACAAACAGTCATTGTAAACAAAATGGCCGTTCCAAGCTGAAATGACCAGGACCGACTATTCGAGTATGCGGAATTCCGGACGCGGTGCCCTAAGTAATTTCCGCATCAACGACGACAATGGTCTTGCCGAAATTGCCACCCTGCAGCATCGCCGAGAACGCTTCTGGCGCTTCTTCCAGACCCTCCCAGCGGTCTTCGCGATAGACGACGTTACCGTCGGCCACGTGTGCGCCCATCTCAGACAGGAACTGTTTCTGATACTCGGCGACGTAGTTGCCGACGAATAGATCGTGAACCTGCACCGAGCGCTCATCAAAGATTCGCTGACCCGCCTGCTGCCATAGCTCGCGAGGATTTCCGGCTGCAGCGTACTGTGAGATCACACCGCACAGCGATATACGCGCGCGGCGATTGAGAACAGGTAGAACGGCATCAAAGACCTTGCCGCCCACGTTTTCGAAATACACATCGCACCCATCCGGGCACGCTTGCGCCAACCGCTCCGGCATGTCGTCATCGAGGTGCGAGACACACGCGTCGAACCCGAGAGTTTCAGTGACGAAAGCGCACTTATGCGTCGCTCCAGCAATCCCCACCACCCGGCATCCTTTGAGTTTGGCGAGCTGGCCAACTACCTGCCCGACGCCCCCCGACGCCGCGGATACCACCACCGTCTCACCAGGCTGGGGTGCGCACTGCACGATCAAACCGGAATATGCGGTCAACCCCAACATTCCGAGAACACCAATCGCAGTGGATATCGGAGCGATCGATGGGTCGAGCTTACGCGGGAACATATAGCCAAATTCAGATATGTCCGCGCCACTGCGCCCAAAGCGTTGCCAGCCATTGGTGCTGAATAGATAGTCTCCCTCGGCGTACTCCGCCATACGCGATTTCACCACCTGGGATACGGTGCGGCCATGACATACCGAACCCGGCTCTTCAGTGCCTGAGCGTCTGCGCACCCACTGATAGGGGTCCATCGACAAATAGATCGTGCGGCTCGACAGTTGACCGTCTAACGGATCATCAATGGGTACTTCACGCCACTGGTAATCGCCCTGGGTTGGCATTCCCGACGCGGGTTGACGAGCCAGTGTCCACTGCGCATTCATCCCGTTAGCGGTCGAATCAGACATAAGCCATCCCCAAATTGCGTATACAACGTTGAGACTTTACGTCAGTCGCGTAGGATCGAGGAAACACTATTTTTCAAAGGCAGAAGCGTATGGCATCGTTCGATGAGCGGCCGGTAGCTGCAGACGACTGCGGACTGCTCGAGGGCATTGCGTCTACCCGGGCTGTGCGCCGCTATACCAGCGATCCAATACCGGATCATGTGCTGCGAGACATACTGTTCAGCGCTACGCGAGCACCCAGCGGATCCAATAGGCAGCCGTTTCGCTTTCTCGTGCTTACCGATTCCGATAAAGCTACTCAGGCAAAGGCACTGATCGGTGAATCCGCAGGCCAGATATGGGAGGCGAAACGCCAGAAAGATCAGTACGACAAAGGCTCAGGCGCTGACCCCAATTCGCCCAAATCGCGCATGGCGCGGACTATGCAGCACTACGTCGACAACTTTCACCGTGTGCCTGCACTGATATTGCCCTGTCTCGTTCGCTACCGCGCGCCATCCCCTATGGAAGGCGCGTCGGTTTATCCTGCAGTGCAGAACCTGCTGTTGGCCTCCCGCGCGCTGGGCTATGGAGGCGTCATCACCGGTTTCCATGGTCCCGTGGAGCAACCACTCAAGGCGCTGCTGGGAGTTCCGCAGGAGATCTTCATCGCGTGCACGGTGACCCTCGGAAAACCCCAGGGCAGGCACGGGCCGGTGCGCCGCAGACCAATGTCGGAGCTGGTCTATGGCGACACGTGGGAGCAATCACCGAGCTGGGCTGCGGACCCACCCGGGACCCGCTACACCAGCGCGGGACCACCAAAGAAGGGCCTAGTGGCGCACTAGCATGAGCATGCGCACCATACGATGTCAGGAGTTCGGTCCACCACAAAGCCTGCAACGCGTCGAGGTCAATCTACCTGCCATCAAACCATCCACGGCGCTTGTGCGCGTCACCGCCGCGGGCGTTGGCTTTGTCGACGGCCTGATGATCCAAGGACGCTATCAGGTTAAGCCCGCGTTGCCCTATTTCCCGGGCAGCGAGTTCGCCGGCGTCGTCGAAACCGTGGGCAGTGACGTCTCACAACTGCAAAGCGGCGATCGCGTCATGGGCATGGCCAGCAGCGGAGCATTTTCGGATTACGTCGCCACTCCGGCAAAAGCTCTGATCAAGATTCCAGACCGCCTGGATGACGCTACCGCCGCTGGCCTGTACATCAACTACGCAACCGCACTGTACGGGCTGCGCGATTGTGGCGACCTGCAGCCCGGCGAGACCGTTCTCATTCTTGGCGCAGCCGGCGGCGTGGGCTCTGCTGCGATCTGCGTGGCAAAGGCCATGGGCGCGCATGTGATAGCCGCAGCATCCAGCGATGCCAAACGCAACGCGGCTCTGGCCTGGGGCGCGGACGCGGTCGTCGATTACAGCGCGCCGGGCTGGCGCGACGACCTTAGAGCGCAGATCGGTAGCGGCGGCCTGCAACTCGTCTATGACCCGGTCGGAGGCCATGTAGCCGAGCCTGCATTTCGCTCGCTGTCGCCAGGGGGACGCTTTCTCGTAGTGGGCTTCGCCAGCGGCGAGATACCCAGCATCGCTCTCAATCTCGCGCTATTGAAGCGGGCGTCGATTGTTGGCGTTGATTGGGGTGGAGAGAGCCGCGCGCATCCGGAAATCAATGCGCAGCTGCTGGCTACGCTTGCGGATTGGATCGATACCGGCAAGCTCATTCCGGCTCCAGTCCACTGTCGGCCCATGGCCGACTACGCACTCGCGTTGGAAGACCAGTTAGCCGGCAAGATCGTGGGCAAGCTGGTGCTCGAGAACTAGGGAGCCTCTTCCCTGAGCTGAGCCCATCAGACTTCGACCACGTCTTCTCCCAACGCTCGCGCGCGAGACAGGCGCGACGCCTCGTCTTTGGGCAAGTGCCGCCACGCCAGGGTGAGAAACACCAGGGTCACGCCAAATATCAAAAGGGAGCTTGCTATGGCCGTCTGCAACGCCTCGGCCGAGTCCATACCACCGGCACTGAATACGTCCGACAGCTGACCCATGAAAAAGGGCCCAAGTGCTAGACCGATCATGGTGTTAACCAGGATGTAGTAGGCGCCTGCAACCGCGCGCATGCGGGGCAGCACCAGGTCCGCCGCTGTACTCGGGGGTATGCCCGGCCAGCATGCGCTGAACAGGTGGTGCGCCATGTTCAGGATAAACGCGGTGGCCAGGCTTTCGGTATAAATCATCCAAAGCACCAGAGGTGCCGTACCGAACACCGCGATATATCCGATCACGAGCCGCCCTGAACCATGCCAGTGCTTGAGTCGGTCGCCCAACATGCCGCCCAGGGTAACGCCCAGCATTCCGCCAACAGCGCTACCTAAGCCGATGTACATACCGACTTCAGTGGCGGATGTATCGTGCAGGCGGAGTAGCAGCGGCGCTGTCCAATACCCGACCCCGTATGTGACAAACGAGATGGTCGGAAACGCGATCATCGTATAGACCATGGCCTTGGTCTTGAAAATCATGTTGTAGGTAGCCGCATCCCGCGCTTTCAGGGACTGCGCCCACGACACCACCACATAGACCCCGATGCCGAGGGCTATCCATTGCGGTAAGTTGCCAGTAACGATGACCAGCACCCACGCCACTAGCGTGATTCCAGCGGCGGCGGCGGCATTTACTTTCAGGCTCGCGCCCTGGCGCTTGAGGGAGACCAGATTGAAGATCGGCAGAACTGCCGACAACTCAGTGGCTAATACGGAAAACGGGGCGGGATGCTTTTCCACCACGAGGCCTTCGCTGATGCCTCGCTGTGGCTCACGTAATGTGCGCACCCACAACGCCATCAGGATTCCCGGTATACCCACAGCCAGGAATGCAGCTTGCCAACCTTTCAGTTGCATTGGTGCGTCTACCCCGCCGGGGAACGCGGTGTTCCACGTTTCCATCACGAAGCCGCCCAGGAACAGACCTATGCCACCGCCGATGTAGACACCGGAAGAATAAATCGCCAGCACCGTTGCGCGCAGGCGCGGCGAGTAGTAGTCCGACAGCATCGAATAAGCCGCTGGAGAGGCGCTGGCTTCGCCAATACCAACGCCTATGCGGAAAACGGCGAGAACCGGAAACGACCGCGCGAATCCCGACATTGCGGTCATCGCGCTCCAGAACAGGAGCCCCACCGAAATGAGACTGCGGCGAATCCATACGTCCGCGAATCGAGCCAGCGGTATGCCGAAGACTGCATAGAACACGGCAAACACGGTGCCGTAAAGAAACCCCATCTCCGCATCCGAGACACCGAGATCCGCTTGGATATCCTGGGACAGAATAGAAAGAATCTGGCGGTCTATGAAGTTGAACACATAGACAATGACCAGCACTACTAGGACATAGTGCGCATATTTTCCGCCTGGTTTTGTTTCGCGCGCAGGCGCCGTGCCCGCATCGGTATCAGCCGCCATAGTCTCCCCAGCCTATGGCCAAGGAGCATACAGCAACTACGGGGCCATGAAACCCGTTCGTTGGCGCCTAGCGCGCCGCGAGCGCCTGATCCAGATCCGCAAGATGAAGCTCCGCTTCACGTAGCGCATGTTGGGTGTTTGGCAGATCATTCTTGATGGCGGCACGTTCTTCCGCCAGATCTTCCAACGCGGCAAGCAAACGCACGCGCTCTTCAGCGCTCAGATCGGGTGTCAATTGGGCCGTGGTGACCCCGATGATTTCCTGCTTGATCTGGCGCAGTCGATCTTCCTGTTGCGATAGCGTCGCCGACCAATGCTGAACGTCGCGGCGGGCCTGATACAAACGGCGTCCATCCGCATGGGCAGCTGCAAACTGATCACGCAACGCACCGCTGCAAACCTGATTGAGCTGGCCGCCGCGTTGGCCGATGTGGAAGCCATTTCCGGCCGTGCAATAGGTGCGCAATCCATCCTGCCAACCTGCCAGATACTCTTCCCGCAATGGCACAATGCCGAACTCGCCGCAAGCGTCCTGATGCATAAGCAGGCGCGTACTGGCGCGACCCACCATGCCGTCTCCGTAGCCGATGGTCTGCCAATCGCCAGCGCGGCATTGATTCTCCGACACGGTGGGTGTCGACGCACATCCCGCGAGCATCAATGCACCGACAATCAGGCCAACTCTGTTCATCGCGAACCTCGTGTTCGATTTGAAATCACACGAGAGCATAAAGCCACCCGCCGACGAAGACGGTGAACCGGCTCGCATTACGACGGACTGTGCGCCAGGTCACACTTGCAGGTCTGCCTCAGCGCGGTCGACGCCTGCCAGCCGGACGAACGTGTTGAGTACGGAAGCGACGTGCACCAGCCGCGGTTGTCGCCCCAACATGCGAGGCTGGCACCAGGTGCCGCTTGCCGTTGCCAATGAGGTCTTCGCGCCCCATACGCTGCAACGCCTCGCGCAGCAAAGGCCAGTTGTCAGGGTCATGGTAGCGCAGAAAGGCTTTGTGTAGGCGCCTCTGCCTGGCGCCCTTGGGGACGTACACCCGTTCGGAATCACGGTGCACTTTGTGCAGCGGATTGGCGCCACTGTGATACATCGCCGTAGCAGTGGCCATGGGGCCTGGCAGAAACGCCTGCACCTGATCTGCGCGGTAGCCGTTAGATTTCAACCATACCGCAAGATCGAGCATATCTTCATCGGTGGTGCCTGGATGGGCGGCGATAAAGTAGGGAATGAGGTATTGCTCCTTACCTGCCTGTTTCGAGTATTGGTCAAACAGCGACTTGAACCGGTAGTACGTGTTCATACCAGGCTTCATCATCTTCGACAGCGGCCCTTCGCTGAGCGCCTCTGGGGCTATCTTCAAGTAGCCACCCGTATGATGTTTCGCCAACGTTTCTATGTATTCCGGGGATTCGTTAGCCAGGTCGTAGCGCACCCCTGAAGCAATCAGGACCTTCTTGACCCCGGGCAGCTCACGCGCTTTGCGGTAGAGGTTGATCAGCGGTCGGTGATCGGTGTTGAGGTTAGGACAGATACCTGGATACACACACGAAGGCCGCCGGCACGCCGCTTCCACCGACTTACTTTTACAGGCAAGGCGGTACATATTCGCGGTGGGACCGCCGAGGTCTGAGATCACCCCGGTGAAACCCGGCACCACGTCACGTATCTCCTCCACTTCGCGCAAGATCGACGCTTCGGAGCGGCTCTGGATGACGCGGCCTTCATGCTCGGTAATCGAGCAGAACGTACACCCGCCGAAACAACCACGCTGGATGGATACAGAGAAGCGGATCATTTCGTAAGCTGGTATCCGCGCCTCGCCATAGCGCGGATGCGGCTTCCGCGTGTAAGGCAGCTCGTACACCGCGTCCAGCTCCTTGGTGGACAAGGGGATCGGCGGCGGATTCAGCCACACCTGGGCCCCTCCATGCTGCTGCACCATGGGCCGCGCGTTGCCCGGATTGGATTCGACGTGCAGCACCCGGGAAGCATGGGCATAAAGTATCGGGTCCCGCGCCACCTGTTCGAAGCTGGGCAGACGGATCACGGACGTTGCGCGGGCGGCCCTGGGCACATCTCGCACAAAGCGCACCACCTGAACCTCGTCGTCGCCTGCTGCGGTCGGCTGCTGGGAATCCGGGCGCATGGCATAAGGGTCGTCGGCAGGATTCAAACGCCCCGGCATATCCAGATGAGTGGAATCTATCTCGGTCCAACCGGCCGGCGTACGCGAGCGTTTGAACGCCGTGCCGCGGACATCGGTGATTTCATTTATGTCTTCACCCGCAGCCACCCGGTGGGCGATCTCGGCCAATTGCCGTTCGGCGTTGCCAAACACCAACAGATCGGCCTTGGCATCCAGCAATACGCTGCGCCGCACTTTTTCCGACCAGTAGTCAAAGTGCGCTATGCGCCGCAAGCTGGCTTCGATACCGCCGATCACTATGGGGGTGCCCTTGAATGCTTCGCGCAAGCGATTGCTGTAAACAATCACGCTGCGATCCGGGCGCTTCCCGCCTGCGCCGCCAGGCGTATAGGCATCATCCGAGCGTACCTTTCGATCCGCGGTGTAGCGATTCACCATCGAATCCATATTCCCTGCGGCGACACCAAAAAACAGATTCGGCGCGCCTAACACTTCGAAATCCGCGACCGAACGCCAATCAGGCTGGGCGATTATCCCCACCCGGAAACCCTGGGCTTCGAGGAAGCGACCGACGATGGCCATGCCAAAACTGGGATGATCCACGTAGGCATCGCCGGTTACGATAATGACGTCGCAGCTGTCCCATCCCAGATCGTCCATTTCCGCGCGACTCATAGGCAACACCGGCGCCGGGGTCAGCCGATGAGCCCAATACTTGCGGTAGCTCATCAACGCTCGCGGCGCGTCGGTAGACGGTTTTTGGTCGGAATCTGCCATGGCGGCACATTCTACCTGTCTCTATACTTGACCGTAGATTAATTCGCGGGACCCGCCATGAGCAGAATGACCATAGATCACAACTATTTCGCAAATCAGGCTGACGTGATGGCGGACATCGCCAACACTGGATTCTGGCCCACAACTTACGTATCCGACAAATCCCCGGAATTACCCGTGCACTACCATGATCACGACCTCATCGGCTACGTGATGTCCGGCTCAACCTATCTGTTGGATGAAAACAAGGAACGGCTCGAAATCAGTGCCGGCGACCGTTTGAATATTCCCAAAGGTGCCTGGCACGCTGAAGGCGAGATCACCGAGACGGTGACGTACATTGTCACCGTACGGGATCCAATACCGTTCATGGAGGCGTTGATGCCCAAGGAACCCCAGGGGGCCTGGCCGGAAATGCCCGCATAGTTTTATTCAGTTCATTTCCGGGGCACAAGGGAGGGGTAGTGCCCACCCCTTCGAGCCCCGGGATCGCTCCAAACCACCATTTGATCTTGCAGATGACCACCTAATCGATCGCAATCGGATTGATGAACATCTGCACTGCACCTCGAACTTTTGCCTGGCCCAGCACGAACAGAAACTCATGTACGCCATCGCGTACCAGAGGCCCCGTGTTCATGGTCTCCAGAACGTATATGCCGTTTTCCTTGAGCAGAATCACATGTCCCTGGTAGGGACGGTCTGGATGCTGCGACGGTACCGGATCGAGTCCCCACGTATCGGCGCCAACCGCGACCACGTTTTTACCGGCCAGGTAGCTGGCCACCTCTTCCGCTATACCCGGCTCACCTGATACCCACGCTGCGGGGTCTGCCTCGAGTTTAGCGTCTGTCCATCCTGTGTGGAAAAGCACTACGTCGCCTTCGCGTACCGGCGTGTCCTGCTTTTTCTCGATGGCTTTCACATCTTCCACCGTGAAGATCTGGCCGGAATCCAGATGCTCTTTGTCATAGTGCCCGGCCACATCGAGAACGATGCCGCGCGCCACCATCGGTGGCACCTTGTCCGTACCAAGCTTGGTTAAACCGGAAATCTGAGCAAAGTCTTTGGCGTCATTGCAGTTGTAGTACATGCCGTCGTAACCCAGGTGACCTAACCCGTCCAGCTGCGACCCTATGCCGAACCAACCTTGAAACATGTCATCGTTGTAGGTCGCGCCACCAATCGGCCTTGCGCCTTCCTGTTGCCCCGGTTGCACCACCTGCAGCGACAAGCTACGCGGCGCGAAAGCGGGCGTGGAAGAATCGATGGTGATGCCCAAACTGTATGTTCGACCCGTGCTAATCAGTTGCGCGGCTTGCAGTACTGATTTCGCATCTATGAGATTGATGTTGCCAAGCTCATCATCAGCGCCCCATTTCGATGGCGCGCAATGATTGTCGGCGGCGGCAAGACCCGGCGCTAACAGGCAGATCAACGTCACTACAACTTTATTCATATCTCCTCCCCCAGTGAAAAAATCAACGCGATTTCCGATTATGCACCGCTGGGGGCAGGCGTCATAGCTCTCCACCACAGCAGAACGGCAAGCATTACTCCCAGCGCCGGCAGCGCGCTCATCAGCAATGTATTCCAACCGAACGTATACAGTACGGTGCCCGCACACAGCGAAGCCGTGGCAGAAGCGCCAAATACGCTGAAGTCATTCAATGCCTGCGCTTGAAAGCGTTCCTGCGGTTCGTACGTCTGAACCAGCAGCGAGGTGCCGGACACGAACAGGAAGTTCCATCCTACTCCGAGCAGGACCATGGCAAACCAGTAATGCATCAGATGATGCCCGGCCAGGCCCACCCCAACAGTAGTAGCCAGGGCAACCAGACCTATCAACATCATGCGCGGGATGCCAAGCCTGGAAATCAGCCAGGGAGTAACCAGTGACGGCAAATACATCGCAATAACATGTGCACGCACCACCTCCGAGGTCACCTGCAAAGAAAAATCCTGCGCGACATTCATACTGACCGGCGTTGCCGTCATGACGTAGGTCATCACGCCCTGCCCTACAACGCCGGCAAGCACGGCTGCCACAAACGCTGGCCGTTTGAGCAACGATCTCATGCCACCATCTGTTGCCCGGGCTGCGCCGCCTCGGCGGCTCGCCGGGGTCGGCCGATCGCTGTTTTCGCGCAACCCGCTTAACAACAGCGCGCTGAACAGATACAGACCAATCAGTGCCATGAAAGCCCAGGTGTAGGGTTGTTGTTCGTCCAATGCAGCCGAGTGAGCAACCAGCGCCGGTCCAAGAAATGCGCCCGCAATGGAGCCCAGCAATATGAATGACACTGCATGACTGACCTTTTCCAGGTCGACGCTCTCGGCGGCAGCGAATCGAAATTGTTGGCTGAAGCCGAGACTCATGCCGACGGTCGCAGTTGCCGCACAGAACATTTGGAAACTATCGACAGACAGCGCACGGGTAGCTAGAAACGCACCACTGGAGGCCATGATGGTAGCCAGGGTAAACCCCCAGCGCCGGCCTACCGCGCGCATGATGAACGCCGCTGGTACGGTGGCGGCGGTGGTACCCACCACCATCAAAGCTACCGGTAGGGTCGCCAGGCTGGGGTCGGGCGCCAATTGATAGCCGACAATGCCGCCGACGGTGACCAATACGATGGACCCCGAAACGAAGATCATCTGGCAGCCAAACAGAAGCAATAGATTGCGATTTAGAAAATCAATCACTCGTGCCATTCCCCCGTTGGCCAATTTCGATCACAATGAACAGTTCAACCAACGCAGGATACACCGATGGCCAAACAAGTGGATTGGTATTACTACCGAGGCGGCTGAACCAGTTGCAATCGAGCATCCAAGTTTCTGGAAGCCAGTTCTATAGAGGTCGCCGAGACCATACCGGCGAGTCGCAAACTACAGCGCGAAGACGCCGAGGCGCTATTGTTGAAAGCCGGCAACATGACCGTCGCTAGAGGCAAAAAGGTTCAAACTTTCAAAGGCGGAAAAAAAGCCAGCGAAGAAGCCGTGGACGCAATGCTGGGCTCAACCGGCAACCTGCGCGCACCGGCGATTGTGGTTGGAAAAACCCTCCTTGTCGGGTTCAACGAAGAGGTTTACACCAGCGTGTTCGCCTGAGTGTCAGTACGGCTCGATCGTGTTTTGAAACTCGAAACCGTCCCGAGCCATGACCAATCGGTGACGTTCGCCGCTTAGATCTGCGTCCCAAGCATCATAGCCCGCGTCGCCATGCCACATGGCAACCCGCTGGCCGGCGGCGTCCTTTGCTACCCGCGTCGAGTACATCTTCGGTTCGTTACCACGAAAGTGCTCAAGCATCGCGTGCGACGGTGCGTAGCGGGAAAGGTGGTACAACGTGACCCAGGTCGGCGGGACCAGGTCGATCTCCCCCGCACCGTGGCGCTGCAAGGCATCTGCTGGCCGGATCCAGGCATGCGCCTTGATTTCACCATCATCGATCACGACATCGTCATCACCCTGCACGCCGGCCGCAAAAAACCAGGTAGCAAATCGCTTCTGGGGCCCGGGCGGGGGCGTCCAGTGGGCGAACCATGCAAAAGCGTCGGACTGTACCGTGAGACCGGTCTCTTCCTGGGTTTCGCGAGCAGCGGCATTGCGCGCGGCGTGGGTGTCGTCGGATGCATCATCATGATCTTCAAGGTCGATCTTGCCGCCCGGGAAAACCCACATGCCGCCAAAGGAAATCTTCGAGTTCTTTTTCAGCATCAACACTTCTACATCATCATTGACATCCCGTAACAGAACCACGGTGGCAGCGGGGATCGGAGCCTGTACGCCTTGCTGAGCTTCTGAGCGCGCTTCGATGTCTCCATACATATCGTTTTTGTGCTGGTCGCCGGATCCGCGTTGAGCATCGTTTTCATTCGCCATGTATGTCGTTTAACCTACTGTTTGAATTGACTGGTTAGCGCGGGCGGCAGATTACCATAAGGCCGCAGAGCCCGCAGGAGGCACAATTTGAAACCATTCTACAGTCCCAGCCAGCGAGCGCTGCAAAACGAGTTTGCATCTACCCCCATGGCGGACAGGCTCGAAGAACTGATCGTGCGGCAGTCTTTCGACGAACCGTCGCAGAGCTTCGTAGAGGCTGCTGATTTCTTTTTTCTGTCCACTGTAGATGACGGCGGCTTTCCCACGGTGTCATACAAGGGCGGGGATCCAGGGTTCGTGAAGGTTACTTCCGCTACGACCCTGTTGTTTCCATGTTACGACGGCAACGGCATGTTCTTTTCGATGGGGAATCTCGATGCTCATCCACAGGTGGGTCTGTTATTCATTGATTTCGAATCGCCCCATCGCGTGCGCGTACAGGGTAAAGCCGAAATACTGCGCGACCCCGAGGTGCTGTCACTGTGGCCGGAAACTGCACTAGCCGTGCAGGTCGAGGTCACGAACCTATGGTTCAACTGCCCTAGATATGTACATCGCATGCAACGCACCGAGCCCTCGCCGTACGTACCGCGAGAAGGCGTGCAGACTCCTCAGCCAGATTGGAAATCTTCGGGCCCGGTTGCAGACGTGGTTCCACCCGCTCCACACACCCTTAAAAAACCCTAACCCTAACAACCAGGAAACTCAGTCTATGAACGTGACCGAAGCCGTCGCCACACGTAAGTCCGTCCGCGCCTTTACCAGCGAGCCGGTGGCCAACGAGCTGGTGGCCGACCTGCTCACAAGAGCCGCACGGGCGCCTTCGGGAGGCAACCTTCAGCCTTGGCGAATGTTCATAATCAGCGGAGAAACTATGCCTAAGTTTCAGAATTTTATAGAGAATTCTGATATCAACGACAGCCCTGCCTACGCCATATATCCCCAGGAGCTGAAATCGCCCTATCGCGACTCACGCTTCAAGGTCGGCGAAGACATGTATGCGCTGCTAGGAATACCGCGCGAAGACAAGCCGGCTCGTTTTGCGCATCTGGCGCGCAACTATGAGTTCTTCGACGCGCCCGTAGGTTTATTCTGCTTCGTCGACAAACAGATGGGGCCGCCGCAATGGTCGGATCTGGGCATGTTCCTGCAGACGTTCATGCTGCTCGCCAGGGAAGCAGGTCTGGATACCTGTGCCCAGGAAGCCTGGGCCATGCGGGCCAATACCGTCAGCGCTTTCGTCGGCGCGGATGAGGACTTGATGTTGTTCTGCGGCATGGCGCTGGGCTACCAGGATCAAGACAAACCGGTCAACACCCTGGCTTCAGACAGAGAGCCGCTAGACCTCTGGGCTAAATTCCTCTAGCCGGGCTGCTTCACAAACCTGGCGACGTACTTGTCTAAGGCATTAGCAAAGGCCTGCAGGTCCTTTTTACCATAGGCATCCGGGCCGCCGCCGATCATGCCAAGGTCGCGCAGCTCCTCACGCATGTCGCGCCCTTGCAGGTGGTCTTTGATATTTTCCGGCGTGTATTGTTTTCCACGCGGATTCAATGCACCGCAGCCCTTTGCCACCGCCGCGTCCGCCAGGGGAACATCTGCAGTAATCACCAGGTCCGGTGGCTCGCAGCGGTTCAGGATCTCATTGTCCGCAACGTCGAATCCGGACGGTACCTGTATCGCCTGTACGTAAGGAGACGGCGGCGTCGCGAGATACTGGTTTGCCACCAGGGTCACAGACGTTTTGGTGCGATCCGCGGCGCGATAAAGAACTTCCTTTACCCGTTTCGGACACGCATCGGCATCGACCCAGATCTGCATCCTGAGGCAGCTACGCCGCCGACCGAGTGCGCTCCAATGCTGCAGTTTCGCCGAACAGCAGCGCGCCGTCTTCGATCGGGGCATTTCGAATGAGCTTCTTATCCAGCATGAAATCCTGGGTGTTGCGCCAGGGGTCCTTTTTGCCCTGCTTCGGAAACAGATGCATGACGCGTCTCATGTAGCCAGCGGAAAAATCATCGATCCATGGGCCGAGTTCCATGTTCGCATCTTCCTCGCGCAGGCGTGGCGTGACCTGTCGCACACCCACTTCGCCCATGTGATTGATCACCCGACACGCGTACTCCGCCGTGAGGTCGGCCCGCAACGTCCACGACGCGTTCACATAGCCAAACGTCTGTATGAGATTCGGGATATCCGAATACATCATTCCCTTGTATGTGACGTGGTCCGGAAAATGTATTGGTTCTCCATCCATGCTGAACTGCGCGCCACCCAGCAGCAGCAAGTTCAATCCCGTCGCGGTGATGAGAATGTCCGCCTGCAGAACGTCGCCATTCTGCAACTGCACGCCGTTGGGCACGATGCGGTCAATCTGCTCAGTCACTACCGTGGTCTTACCGGAGTTGATCGAATCGAACAGGTCCGCGTTCGGTATCAGGCACAGGCGCTGATCCCAAGGGTTGTAACGCGGGGTGAAATGTTTCGCGACGTCATAATCCGGACCCAAAGCCTGCTTGACCAAACCGATCAGCTGGCGTTTCACTTTCTCCGGCTGGGTACGGGTGCGTTTGTAGATGACGTCCTGCATTTTGGTGTTTTTGAACCGGGTAATGGCGTATGCCCATTTCTCCGGCAATACCCTGCGTAACGCGTTTGCAATCCAGTCGTGATCGGGTCGCGAGACCACATAAGTCGGCGAGCGCTGCAGCATGGTAACGCTGGCCGCCTGATCCGCCATGGCCGGGACCAGGGTCATCGCTGTAGCGCCACTGCCGATCACCACAATCTTCTTGCCTGCATAATCCAGGTCTTCGGGCCAATGCTGCGGGTGCACCAGTGTGCCCTGATAGTCATCGAGGCCTTCGAACTCCGGCGTATAACCTTGCGCATAGTTGTAGTAACCACTGCACATCATCAGAAAGTTACATGTATACGTGCAAGGTTCACCTTCGCACACAGCTGTCACCGTCCATTGCGCGCGTTCGCTCGACCAATCGGCGGACTGCACCATGTGGTTGAATCGAATATGCGGAACAATGTCATTTTCGTTCGCTGTTTCATGCAGATACTTGCGTATGGCAGGCCCGTCAGCGATGGATTTCGCCTCGCGCCAGGGTTTGAAGTTGAATCCCAGCGTATGCATATCGCTGTCGGAGCGAATTCCAGGGTATCGAAACAGATCCCAGGTGCCACCGAGCGCGTGACGCCCTTCGAGGATGGCGTAGGATTTATCCGGACACTGGTCCATCAAATGATAAGCTGACCCGATCCCGGAAATACCGGCGCCCACAATGACGACGTCAAACTCTTGAACGTCCGCCGCACCTAATCTTTGATCTTGCAAAACCTGCTCCGCGCCAAAAATAGCCGCGCATTGTCTCAGCTTTACAGCCGATTCTCCAGATGAACACTAGCCTTCGCTCAGAAACCGAAGATTGTCCTTGGGGTTGCGGTCGATGAGTTTGTTGTAAGGGTCGATCCCGACCCGCGCGGGTTTCTGCGCTACCCGCACGACGACCTCGGCGCTACCGGTCTCGACAAAGCGACGCTCGAAATACAATGGCGTTGGCAGCTGGTGTTCCTTAAGTGTTCCATCATCGGCTGGAAACACCGCCACATCGGCCCAACCGCTCAGTGGGGCCTCGCTCTCTTCGCCCCGTCCGTCGGCGTACATTTTGCGCGCGTTGGTGGTGAAGCGAACTTCCCACTCGTCACCCACTTGCTCAAGCGAGGCTTCTTCGACAGCGAGATCGTACAGCGTGATGTGTTCAAACAAATCGGTAATCAACGCCTGGTGCTCGGGCTCGGCAACTGCGCGAAACTCCGCGACCAGGTCTTTGGCGGTCGGAAACGGGCCGTTGCCGTATGCATATTTGCCGAGAAAGTTGCGCAGCGCCAGGTTAACCCGCTCCTCTGATATTGCATCTTTCAGGGCATACATCACCAGACTGCCCTTCTGGTAGTGGATGTAGGGTTGATTCTCGGAACGCGTCAGCGGCAGCTCTTCAATCAGCTCGCCACCCCGGGATGTCAAATACCGATCCAGCTCATAGCGCAGAAAGCGTCGCATCTGGTCCGGCCCGTACTCGTTTTCCATCACCATCAGGGCGGAATATTGCGCCAGGGTTTCCACGATCACCGTCATGCCCTGCATCCGCGCACCAGCCACCTGGTGGGCCCACCATTGATGCGCCAGTTCGTGGGCAGTGACATAGAACACCAGGTCCAGAGCCTCCTCGTCACGCAGATCTGCTACGAAGCCGATGGCTTCGCTGAACGGTATCGTGTTGGGAAACGACTGCGCGAAGCTCGCATAGCGAGGAAATTCCAGGATTCGAAACTGCCGGTACTGATACGGCGAGAACGCAGCGTTGAAATAATCCAGTGACTTCTTTGTGCCGCGGATCATCGGTTCGATGTTGTATGGATGCTTGGCGTCGTAATAGACCTCGATATCCACGCCAGCATGGTGGTCTCGGGCCACTTCATAACGCGCCGACACAAAAGAAAAGAATGGCCATATCGGCTCATCCATCTCGTACGTGAAGTAACGCCGCCCGTCACGCTCCTCAACATCGCCCACCAGGTATCCTGGCGCCACCGCGACCTGGTCGGCGCTGGTGCTGAAGACCGTACGAAACGCGGTGCGCTCGGCAACCCCGAACTGGGAAATGCCCAGCCAGCGTGGATCGCCTAGCTCGGGCAAGCGTTGTACCGGAGCGAGGTCGTGCTCGCGCCGGGAATTGGGATCCGACAATTCCAAGCCTTTGTTGTATCCCAACAACGGCATGATCTCGGTGTTGTTCACGAACGTCCCGTTGGCCACCACCCGGTTGTTGGCGCCGCCGGTGACCGCAGCTTCATTGCCATTGGCAAATCCGTCGTGCCGCCAAGTCAGGTTCCAGGTCAGCTGGGCGTCCGCGCCCGGAGCAAGGGGCGGATCAAAGCGATACACGTGTGTGCCGAAATCGTCGTCATGTTGAACCAGTTCTGCACGCGGCAACGCCAACGCATTCACATCAGCCATCACGTGGGTGCTGACCAGCATTTGCTCTATGGGTACGTCCCACGTGTTCACCAGTTTGGCGCTGCCAACGCTTTCCATACGCCGCTCATCCGGATACAAGTCCACCGCGCTATCCACGGCAACCACCTGGGGCAGCAAGGCTTCCTCGTAACGTTTGAATTTCTGCTCGTAGGCCACGCGCAGGGCTTCACCATCGTCGGTGGTCAGATATACGTTCAACACATTGGTGTTGTAGAAGATCCAGCCACCCAGGCTGATAAAACCAAGCAACGCCACGACCCCAACCCCGGCTACGCCTGCGCGCAGGCGCACGATCGCTTGCCTCGCACGTTCGCCAAAGCCTTCTAAGTGTCCTCTGGGGAACAGTAGATGCGCGCCGAGGGCCAACAACACGCAGAACGCACTCCAGTAGAGCGTAAACATCGCCAATGGCTGCCAGTAGTGTCCGAAGTCGTTCATGTCCGAATGCGGCGCACTTGGCGTGTCGAGCAGATACAGGCCATGCTGGAAGTCCCAGCTCGGTAACGCCTGTACCAGGATAAACGTAGCCAGCACGGCCACCATGCCGATCCATTTGTTGCCGGCAATGACCTGCAGAAACACCGCCACCACCGCGAACAGAAAGAAAAAGCCGCCAGTAACGAAAAACAGCCAGGTCAGATAGAGACCGACCTCGAAGTTGCTATAGCCCTCAATGAGTTGGTTAACAACGCCCGCGGCCATGCCGAATAACAACAGGCAAGCGATGATGAACCACAGAGAAACGACTTTGCTGCCAACCATCACGACATTGGCAAATGGCATGCTGTCGACCACATCGGCAACACCCGACTGGCGCTCCCTGTGCACGACTTCGCCCGCGTAGTAGATGACGATCAACAAGACGAAAAAAGCATAGCTGCCGTCGATGGCGCGCAGTACCGAGCTCGTAGTGGGCAAGAGGTGCGTTCCAAACGATTGGGTGGTCATGCCGATGCCACCCCACACGTTCAACACCGCCAATCCAAGAATCGCGTAGAACGGCACGCTCTTGTATATCGCGGCAAGATCGATCCTTACTTGAGAAAGGAACTGGCGCCAGGTCGTGGCCAAGCCAAATTGGGGCTGCGTACGCGGCAACTGTGTTGCTGGCATTGCCGCTCGCTGCACGACGCGCTTGCGCCTGAACCAGTTTAAACGTGCAAACTGGCTTGGATTCAAGCTGAATCGGTAGCGCCATGCAGTCAGCAATAAGGCGCCTGTCCCGAGCGCCATCCACATAGCCCTGTTGATCAACAGGTTGCCAGTTATGGGCACAAGCTGGTCGTTGCGCTCAAACACTGTCCAATAGCGGGTTTCATTGCTGAATGCCGCCTGGCCAAACGGTTCCACTATCGCCAGCAAATCTATTTGTTCCGGATCCACCAGGTTCCCCCCGACGATGTACAACACGAGGAAGGCCACTGCGCCGGTAAACGCTGCGAGCATGGAGCGGCTCAGCGCCGCCAGGCCGAAGAACATCGCACTGGTAAAGTACAGGTTGGGAACGATCACGACACACAGCGCATACAAGTAGGGCCGTATGCTGAACGCGCCCAGGCGCTCCGGGTCCAGCCATGGCATCATTTCGCCGAGCATCGTTCCGAGCAGGGCCGCAACTCCTACCGCTACCCCAAACAACGCCGCCCCGAAGTACCTTCCCAATAGAAAACCACGTTCAGACACACCGGTGGCGAAAAAAAGTTCGGCAGTTTTCAACTCATAGTCGCGGGTAATGGCCTGCGAAACGATGGCGATGGCGGCCAACATGCCAATCAGCCCAAAGAAGAAATGGGTAAAAACTATGACCCACGCCGCATTGTGATCGAGGTTGCTGCCGACACCACCAAAACTGATTCGCTCTGAGGCCATGAGGAAGAACGCGAACAGAAAAAACACGCCCGCCAACACAAGAAACAGAGGCGAACGAAGCTGGTAACGGCACTCGAATTTGAATACTTCCCACATACCGGGCCCTTACTCTACGTCTACGCTGAAGCCCGCACCCTGCAAGGTAGCGAAATACACATCTTCCAGCGATGCCTCCGCTGGCTCGAAACCGGCAGGCGCTGCGTCCCCGAACACCTTCACTTCCGTGCGTCCAGCCACTCGTCGCGTCGACAACACGTCCGCGACCTGCCGCAGGTCGTCGACTTCACCATGCGCTACCACGGTTTTCCACAGTCGGGATTCCAGACCCGCGATGAGATCGGCAGGACTGCCTTGCCGCAGTATGCGGCCGCCAGCCATAATCGCCATGAGCGGGCACAGGTCCGCCACGTCCTCCACGATGTGCGTGGAAAGAATGACCACGACCTCTTCACCGATGTCTGCCAGGAGATTATGGAAACGGCGGCGCTCAACCGGGTCTAAACCCGCCGTGGGTTCATCCACGATTACGATCTCGGGGTCGCCAATCAACGCCTGAGCAATGCCGATACGCTGTTTCATACCTCCGGAAAACGTCGTCATGTTTTTCTTGCGCACGTCCCAAAGGTTAGTTTGAACGAGCAGATGTTCTACCAGATGCCTGCGTTGCTTGGCATCCACAACACCTTTCATGACTGCGATGTGATCTAGAAACGTCAGCGGGCTGGTGCGTGGATACACCCCGAACTCCTGTGGAAGATAGCCGAGTTTACGACGCAAGCCCTCGGCGTCTGCCGCTATATCCAGCCCGTCCAGATCGATGTTGCCGCTGTCCGGCGCCTGCAAGGTGGCTATGGTCCGCATCAAACTCGATTTGCCTGCGCCGTTCGGGCCAAGCAATCCATACATACCGGCAGGGATCTGCAAGCTGACGTCCTGCAGCGCTTGCACGCCATTCGGATAAGTTTTATTGAGTTCGCTTATGTTGAGCACGCCTACCTCTCGTTGTGATTGTGATTTATTTGAGGGCTTGATGCATATGTCGCGCTAAACCCCCATTTAGTTCGCGCGAGCTGTCGGTCCAGGCAATCACCCCGTGGCATCGGCTTCGGAACTGTTCAGGTATTCGTTATAGATGCTTCAGGCGAAAAAATGGTTGCACATACAGGCAACCTGTTTTTAGGTTAGCCATCCGATTAGGACCACAATCATGACACAAGCTTCAGACCTGCAGGAGTTGGCAGCTCGTATTACGCGTATAGAAGACATTGAAGCCATCAAACAGCTCAAAGCCCTGTATTGCGAAATCTGCGATGACAACCACGACCCCGATCGCATCGTGACAATCTTCAGTGAAGACGGCACCTGGGAGGGTCGTGGCATCGCCACCGCCAACGGGCATGACGAAATTCGCGCTCTGTTCACCGAATTTCAGCAAAGCATCAGCTTCTCACAACACATGACCATGAATCCCCGCATAGAAGTACGCGGAGACACCGCCACAGGAACCTGGTACTTCTTCGGACCTTTCACATTCCGCAAAGATAACCAGGCCAAATGGCAGGCTACGCGGTATCACGAAAAATACGTGAAGGTGGATGGCAGCTGGAAAATCCAACACCTGAAGCTGAAGGGGCCATCCATGAGTGTCGACTACGAGACCGGATGGGCGCGAACTAAAGCCTAGCAATGGACCCAATCAGCCAGGGCGCAGTCGGCGCCGCTTTTTCCCAGACCGCAGCGACCCGGGAATCGCTGCGCGCGTATGCCATTTTCGGCTGCCTGGCCGGCATGGCGCCGGACCTGGACGTGTTTATCCAGTCGTCCACCGATCCATTACTGTTTCTCGAGTATCACCGCCACTTCACTCACGCCCTGGTATTCATACCGGTTGGCTCACTGATCGTGACGTCGGTGTTGTTTCGCCTGTTCCGGCATCCGCTGAGCTGGCAGCAGGCGTACCTGGCAGCGTTCATTGGCTACGCAACGCATGGATTGCTCGATGCCTGTACGTCTTACGGTACGTTGTTGTTGTGGCCTTTTTCTGACGTGCGGATCGCATGGAACAACGTATCAGTGGTCGACCCGCTCCTCACGCTACCACTGTTGGTGTTAATCATCAGTTCCGCCACTACGCGCAAACGGCGCTATGCAGTGGCGGGCGTCGCCTGGCTGCTTGCCTACCTCGGGTTGGGCGTAGTGCAGCACGAGCGTGCGAGTGACGCGGCGCGCCAGATGGCGCTAGCCAAAGGACACCACCCTTACAAACTGTCCGTCAAGCCAGGTTTCGGCAACCTCATTCTGTGGAAGACCATTTACCAACATGACGGCGCATATTATGTTGACGCGGTGCGCGTCGCCGGCGATTCCCAAATCTGTCCCGGCGACTCTGCAGAGGTCTACCAGGCTGAAAGACATCTTCCCGAGCTAGCTGGCAACAGCCAGCAGGCGAAGGACATCGAGCGCTTTCGTTGGTTTTCCCAGGATTACCTGGCGGCATGGGGCGAGCCGGGCAATATCATCGATGTGCGCTATGCGGCCGTACCCAACGAAATAACTCCGCTGTGGGGAATACACGTAGACACCCAGGCGCCACCTACGGCCCATGTAAAATTCGTTCCAAACCGCCGTGCAACTACGGCACAATCCGAGGCACTGTGGAATTTAATTACCGGTTCCGGTTGCCACCCACTTGAAGGACCACCGCTATGACCCATGAATCGAATGCACCCAGCCTGGAACTGGCTGGCGCCTTTTCGGACCGCAGCGCGGCCCATGATGCGGCGCGACGCATTGGCGGCAACGTCTACGAAGATCAGCGCGAAGACCCATCAAAGCTGCCATTCGCCGCTCTGGTCACCGGCGTGACCGACGACCCCACCATATTGGCCGAGAGTGCCGATGTCGGCATGTACCTGGTCTGTCGCCGGGTGATCAAGCCCGGCGCGGCCGAAGTCTACGGCCTGTTTCCTATGCTACGCCACCCGCAGAAGACCCATGAACAAGCAGACGCACACTGGCGCGACGTTCACGGACCGCTTGCGTTGGAGCACCACGCGTTCATGTCGCACTATGTTCAGTTAAGCGTTTTACATACGCTTGCGGGAACGGCTTTCGACGGATTTGCTATGTGCGGGTTCAAAAGTATCTCCGACCTGAAGGAGCGCTTCTTTACCACCGAGGAAAGCGTTGCAGTGATCGCCGCTGACATACAGAACTTCGCCGACACGCCGCGCTCACCAAGGCGCCTGATCGCCACGCCAACAGATTACGCGGCGTAGCGGGCCATGACGACACCAGACACACTGGCTACCGCGACGGTCGAACGCGTCGCCGCTGCGATGAAACTGGCACAGCAGACTGTCGCCGTTGCCGAATCTTCCACCGCCGGATTGATATCAGCTTCCTTACTGGCCATGCCCGGCGCATCGGCATACTTCATGGGCGGCTCTGTCATTTATACCCTGGAGTCACGCAAACACATTCTCGGCATCAGCCGCGACGATGTGGAGGGCTTAGAACCGCTTACCGAGGCCATCGTTATGCGTTTTGCGGAAAAAGCGCGCGCCCAGTTGAACACCACATGGGCAGTGGCGGAGCTGGGAGTGGCGGGACCGACCGGTGCACGCTACGGGCACCCGCCAGGTATCAGCGTACTGGCGGTTGACGGACCCGTGAAACTCACCCAGACGGTCACCACCGGCAACAGCGATCGCGAACAAAATATGTGGGCGTTTACCGAGCAGGCGATCCAACTACTGGCGCGCGCGCTCGAGGAGAATGCCTAGCAGCCTGTTGCGCCCTATTCGGCCAGCGGATTCATGATCTTTCGTTCAACTGTGCCGGTCAGCCGCGCTCTCAGGAATTCACGCGCAAAGTCTACCTCTTCGGCAGGCACTTCGGGATGCAAGCCCGGATTCGCGTGCAAACGCTTATCATCGCTGGCCAGTGCATCAAAAAGCTCGAGATAGCCATCACGGGGAAACAACTCGTCCTCCATCTGCATTAGAAACGTCAATGGAATCGAGATGTCTGAAGCATCCTGCTGAAGTCGTTCAGCAAGGTTCTTGCCGGCACCCGTGGTACCGCACAAGCCAATCACAGCAACACGCATTTCTGCGCCCGTCACTCGAACGAGTGACGCCAGCAATGGTATGCCGAACAGCGTGCCCATGGAGAGGCCAAAGTAGCCCAGGGGACCACTACCCAGACCGGTATCCTGCGCCAGGCTGGCCAACGCCGATTGCCAGTCCAACACCATGTCGTCGACCGCATCGGCGCGCTTAATTTCCTCGAAAAACGCTTCACGACCACCCGGGCCGACCTGTCGCAAGCCATGCACGGGCCCATCAACAGCCAGCACGGCTATGCCTACTTGCGCGAAGCCTCGCGCCAGATATGGGATCGGCGCCTGGTATCGGTCGCCCGACGCTCCATGGCCGCACAGCACCAATGGGGTATGCGATGTGGCGCCCTGAGCACCCCACACCGCGCCTGTCACCGGACGCTTCGACCCATCCAGCGTAAAGTCCTGCGCACCATGTTGGCCGCTATTTAACCATTGAAGATCTGCCAAGTTGCCCCCGGTTGCCGTGATACCTGGGCCAACCATAGCAAAGCGAACCGCGCGCCGCGTACGCCTTCGTACACCGCCACCCCTGATCAGTTGCACGTATACTGCCCGGCGAACCACTGGAGCGGACCAAACCATGAAAATTGATGCGCCCATCATGGCGGATATGCACAAGGTCGGTGCGGCCGCGCAACGCCTCGAAGCGCAAGGCTACGACGGCCTGCGCCTGGCCGAACTCAATCATGACCCCTTCCTGCCGCTGGCGCTGGCAGCGGAGCACACGGAACGCATTGAACTGGTGACCTCGGTAGCGGTCGCCTTTGCACGCAACCCCATGTCAATGGCCGTTCTGGCACATGATCTCAACGCCTTCGCGAACGGCCGCCTGGTGCTTGGCCTGGGATCACAGGTCAAACCGCATATCGAACGGCGCTTCAGTATGCCCTGGCACAAGGCCGCAGCGCAGATGCGTGAGTTTATCAGCGCTATGAACGCCATTTTTGATTGTTGGTATGACGGCAAGCGTCTGGAGTTCACAGGCGAGTACTACCGTCACGACCTGATGCCGGCCACCTTCACGCCCGAAAACATCGACGCACCAAGGCCGCGCATCATTCTGTCCGCTACCGGTCCGCTTATGACCAAGGTAGCGGCCGAACTCGCAGATGGCATGATCATGCACCCGTTCTCGTCGGAAAAATATATGCGCGAGGTCACCCTGCCAGCGATACAGGCGGGCTTGGAAAAAAGCGGCCGAGCGTTACAGGACTACGCCCTGGACTACGCGCCAATGATCGCTACCGGTACGAACGAAGCGCAAATAGCAGCAGCCACTGACGTGCTACGTGAGCGCATCGCCTTCTATGGTTGTACCGTGGCGTACAAGCCGGTACTCGACATTCACGGCTGGGGCGACCTGCAGGCAGAGTTGATCAGACTCAACCGAGAACACCGAAGCGCGGATATGGCCGCGTTGATCGACGACGACATGCTGCAAACCATCGGCATCGTCGGCCCGCCCGAACACGTCATAGACACTATGAAAGCGCGTTTCGGTGGCCTTGTTTCTCGCACAGGATTCCACCCTGGCGGCATAGCGCCGGAACATCTGAGCGAGCTGTTACAGAGGCTGCGCGCCTAACCCTGCGCGAACGAGTTCTACTTGCCGCTTACAGCTCGATGTAGCGGCGCCGGCAGTACGCCGCGCCACTGAGCAGCAGCCCAGCGACCAACAGTCCGCCCCACATCCTTGGTTCAGCGAAAGCCGACAGGGGAGCCCACACACCCTCGTGACTGGGTTGAAATACCCGCAGCAGGTCGATATGCCCGCTGATCGCACGCCCCAGCCCGCTAGTGCCGAAAAAAATGCGTTCCACGACCACCAACGCCCAGGGAACTCCCAGTGCCCACAAAAAGGGTAATCGGCCAGCGCGAGAAGATACCAGCATGAGCCAGGCAGCGAACGGCAGCAGCAGAGCGCCGAGCACAAGATATCCCACCAGCAGTTCGAACGGACGCATCCAGAAACCACTCGCCGCCCACAGGCGTCCAGCCATGCCGTCTTCCACATACAACGAAGTCAACACCAGGGCCAGAAACTGCGCTATGAGGATGGCAGCTATGGTCACCAATGGCGCCAGCCACAGCACGAACACCACTTTGCTGGCGATACTTTGCACATCGCTTACCGGCATCGATTTCCAGAACAACACAGAATGATCTTTGCGTTCGTCGTATAAGCCACCCAACAACGCAACAGCGGCGATGACGAGAAAGACCAGGTGGAAGGGCTGCGCCAACCCAAACTGCAGGCCATGTATCTTCTGTCGCAATTCTTCGTCGGTGCTACCAGCTACGTCCAATGCCATGGCCGCGACCACTTCCATCGCGCCCATATCGCCGGTGACGGGGTTGGCTTCGATCACCTCTGACAGCTCTCGTTGTTGCGAGATACTCAGTTCGACGTCTGCGTGGTTGTTGGCGAATGCTGCCACCAGGCCCGCCAGCAGAACGATGATGAGCACCGCTCCGGGGCCCCAGAAGAATGCCATGCGATGTTCCAGCCACTCCCGCTTGAGCTGACCAACAATGCTATTCATGGTTGCCCTCCACCACCGCTACGAAGAGTTCGGCTAGATTCGGCGTGGACAGATCGCCCAATTCCTGGAGCACGTCGCGCTCTACGCCGTGGAAAATGGACTCGTTACCCGCCAGCGTGCGCCGAGTGAACAATGGTGCCGAAGGCAATTGCGTGTGCTCCGAGGTGACGAGCTTGACGAATTGCTCGGCGATCGCGTCCATCGCGAGGGTCAGGCGCGCTTTACCGCGATGAATGAAGACCACATCGGTAAGAATGTGTTCGATCTCGCGAACCTCATGGGTGGTCACCAGGATGCTGCGCTGCTCATTGAAAAAATCATTGAGCACCTGGTCGTAAAACTGTTGCCGATAGAGAATGTCCAGGCCCAGCGTCGGTTCATCCAACACCAGCAACTCCGCCCCGATAGCCAGCACAATCGCCAGATGAAGTTGCACGTGCATGCCCTTTGACAATACCCGTACCCGTTTGTGCAGGCTGATGTCGGTGGAAGCGAGCTGGGCCATGGCGACATCGCAATCGAAATTGGGATGTACGTCCGCCACATAGTTGAGCAAGTCGTTGACGCGCATCCATCCCGGCAAGATGCCGGTATCGGCGATGTAAGCAACGTTGCGCATGAGCGATGCACGTTGCGCAACCGGGTTTTTTTCCAGTACCGACAAGTCACCGCCATCGAGGTCCGATAAGCCAAGAATCGCTTTCATGGCGGTAGTCTTGCCGGACCCGTTCGGCCCGATCAAACCCACGATGCGGCCCCGTTGCACTTCCAGGTCGAAACCATCCAGCGCATGCACGTCACCAAACGTTTTTCTGAGGCCTTGCGCCGCTATGACACTCATGAGCGCACCTCCAGCAGTTGCTGTGCATCCAACCCCAGATCCTGGATGCGTTGATGCACACGCGGCCATTCGCGCTGCAGGAACGCCGCGCGCTCCTGCTGCAGGGCTTTGGCTCGAGCGCCGCTACACACATACATGCCCAGACCGCGACGCTTTTCCAACAATTCTTCTTCGACCAACATCTGATACGCCTTAGACACGGTTAGGGGATTGATTTTCTCTTCGCCGGCGACCTGCCGCACAGAAGGAACAGCCTCCCCCTCTGCCAGTGACCCACTCAGAATCCGCCGCAAAACCGTGCCGCGCAGCTGCAGATATATTGGCGTTGAGTCGTCCCAGTTGTTCATGATCGCCTTTCTGTTTCCGGCTATTCGTTGCCGGCTATTCGTTTCCGCGTACTTGTGCCTGGAGTAGTGTTGCACAGCTCTAGTGTTATAGTTTGGTATAACACTAGATCACAAAGTCGAAGTCAAGCAATTCGCAAGATCTGGTTTGGGACCACTTCATGCAATAACCACAATAACCCTTGCGCCATAGGCTTATCTGGCATATATTCCGTTTAGATATATTCTTATATCTTTTAGAGATAAACCCTTTAGAAATAGCAACATAAACCCTGTGATCAACATCACCCCATTCTTCGACCCTGCAACGTTCAGCTACAGTTACGTTGTCGCCGACGCGACTAACCGGGCGGCGATTATCGACCCGGTGCTGGACTTCGACCCCGTGGCGGTGCGAGCCACCACTTCCAGCGCGGAGCGCATCGCGGTTCATGTCGAGCAATCGGGCCTGACCGTGGACTGGATCCTCGAATCCCATGTGCACGCCGACCATTTGAGCGCCTCTCAACACCTCAGGTCCCGCGTTGGCGGCCGCATCGCTATCAGCGCCCACGTCGATCAGGTGCAGAACATATTCGCGGACGTCTTTCACGTCGAGGCAGAGTTCGCTCGCGACGGCAGTCAATTCGACCAGTTGTTGCGCGAGGGAGACGCGCTGCCACTCGGCGACGCCACCATCAATGTCATGGAAACGCCCGGCCATACCCCGGCCTGCGTTACGTTTCTTGTTAACGGCAGTGCTTTTGTTGGCGACACCTTGTTTATGCCTGACTATGGCTCTGCGCGAACCGACTTCCCCGGGGGCGACGCGCATCGGCTGTACCAATCGATACGCAGAATTCTGGCCCTGCCCGGTAGTACCAAGCTGTACATGTGTCACGACTACGGCACCGACGCGCGCTCAACGTTTGCTTGCGAAACAACCGTCGACGAACAGAACAATTGCAATGTGCACGTCAATCGCAACGTCAGCGAACCCGAATTTGTCACTTCGCGCGAGGCTCGCGACGCCGGCCTTGCAGCGCCACGCCTGTTGTACCCAGCGGTGCAGTTCAATATGCGCGCCGGCAGATTTCCACCGCCTGAATCCAACGGCAGAGTTTATTTGAAACTGCCTCTTCAATAATGACTGAGAAGGATCACTGACATGTTGGTATTGGCCTGGCCCGGCGCACTTGTCATCGGATTGAGCCTGGGAATGTTGGGCTCCGGGGGCTCCATTGTCACCGTGCCGGTGCTGGTTTATCTCATCGGCCAACCCGAAAAACTGGCCATCGCCGGCTCGCTGGCCATCGTCGGCATTATTGCCAGCGCCGCATCGCTTCCCTACGTCCGCGACAAGCTGGTGGATTGGCGCACGGTGCTGCTGTTTGGCGTGCCTGGCATGATCGGCACCTATTTCGGCGCATGGTCAGCCGCATTCGTCAGTGGCGCGGTACAGCTCACGGTGTTCGCAGTGGTCATGCTCGCCGCCTCCTACTTTATGTTGAACCCGAGAGACTTAAGCGATACACCAGGCGCGCCACGCTCGATCGGCAAGATAACCACCGACGGATTGCTGGTGGGCGCGCTCACGGGTTTCGTCGGAGTGGGTGGCGGGTTTCTGATCGTGCCCGCGTTGGTCTTGCTTGGCGGGCTGACGATGCATGCGGCCGTGGCGACAAGCCTGGTCATCATCACCCTGAAGTCCGCTGCCGGCTTCGTGAAGTACTTAGACGTCCTGGAAGCCGAGCAGCTGCAGCTGGATTGGTCGATCATTACCATGGTCGCAGGGATTGGCATTGCCGGTAGCCTCATCGGCAGCCGCTGGGGGTGTCGCATGCCACAGGACAAGCTGCAGACCTGGTTTGGCTATTTTCTCATCGCTATGGGGCTGTTCATTTTCTTCTCCACGGTGCCTGACGTTATCGCGTAGATCGTTGCACCGGCACTGTAAGCAGTGGTCGGGTTAGAGTAGGCTCAAACATTGAATCTAGAAATTGCCGGAGGACACTCTTGAGCCAGGCACAATTGAATCGACGTTCGGCATCATTTGCCCACAAAGCAGCAGCCGCTCTGGGCATCGCCGTATTGGCGTGTATGCCCATGATGGCCACAGCCAAGCGCGACGTCGAGCGTGGCGAATACCTCACCACAATTCTCGGCTGCGGAGGGTGCCACACTGAAGGCGCGCTGCTCGGCAATCCCACCGGCGATTGGCTAACCGGGTCTACAATCGGCGTTGCTTACACCAATGAAGGCGCCGACGAAACGCCAGGTATCATATTTCCGGCTAATCTCACACCAGATCGGGCCACCGGCATCGGTCGCTGGTCTAAGCGCGACCTGATCCGTTTTCTACGCACCGGCATGGATCACTACGGCGAGCAGGCGAATTCGGTTATGCCCTGGCCCAACTACGCGCTGCTCAAAGATCGCGATCTAGCCGCCGTGGCCGATTACCTGCTCAGCCTTACGCCTGTGCAAAACGAAATACCCAACGCAATCGAGGCAGGCCAACCCATCAACGAGTCTTTCGTGCGTATCGGTGTGTATCTGTTCGTTCCAGAATCTCAAACACAACTTCAGGAGCAATCCGATGAGTAACTACACCCACGTGCTGGCCGCTATCGACGTTACCGAAGAAGCGGAGGAGGTCCTCGCCAAGGCACAACAAGCTGCCCAGGATAGCGGCGCGACGCTGAGTGTAACCACCGTCATACGGCCTTTGACCCACGCGTACACAGGCATGGAGGTCGCCGGTCTTGCTGCCGCCGCGATTAATTTCGAAGAGGAAGCCAGAACAAGTGTGGCCTCATCCCTAGGCGAGCTGTGCGCCAAGCACGGGGTCGACGCAGCCAACAGGCACGTCACGTTCGGTGTGCCGGCCGTAGAGATCAGACATCTGGCGGAAAGCCTGGGTGCTGATCTGGTGGTGGTAGGATCCCACGGCCGCCATGGCCTCGGCTTATTGCTCGGCTCCACTGCCAACGCGGTACTTCATGGCGCAAGCTGCGATGTGCTTACGGTGCGCGTTCACGACAAAAAATGAGTGCGCCTGCAGAGCCAGACGCCGATAGCGACAGCTATCGGTTTCTCGCGCGGGTCGAGGAACTGGGTAACAGGCTGCCTGATCCGGCGCTGTTGTTTCTGTTCGCTATGCTCGGCGTTTGGGCGCTCTCGTGGTTTCTAGCAGGTCACGAGTTCAGCGTCCCCGGCATGGGTGGCGGGCGTGAACTGGCGGTGCAGAATCAGCTGAGCGGCCCGAGCCTGGCGACTTTTCTTGCGTCCATGGTCAACACCTTTACCGGATTCGCGCCTCTCGGCCTGGTACTCGTAGCTATGCTCGGCGTCGGGGTTGCGGAACACACGGGATTCATCAACGCCGGTCTGAAAACCCTGCTTGCCGTCACGCCCCAACAACTGCTCACCCCCATGCTGCTACTCGTGGCCATCGTCAGCCATAGCGCAGCGGACGCGGGTTATGTGCTGGTCATTCCTCTTGGCGGGGTAATCTTCTACGCCGCCGGGCGTCACCCCCTGGCCGGCATAGCCTGCGCTTTCGCCGGCGTCTCCGGCGGCTTCAGCGCCAACTTCATCCCGTCTGGACTAGATCCACTGCTGCAGGGGTTTACGCAACAGGCTGCGCAACTCATAGACCCCGCGCGGGAGGTCAATCCATTGAGCAACTGGCTTTTTACCAGCGTGTCCTGCATTTTTGTGGTCGGCGTAGGTTGGTATCTGACGGACAAAGTCATCGAGCCGAGATTGCGCAATACCGCCGTGGATGGTGATGACCTGAACTCCCACGCGATGACAGATCTGACGGCCAAGGAGCGGCGCGGTTTACGTGCAGCGATGCTGGCCATGGTCATAGGGATTGGCCTGCTGATCGCCGCGGTCTATCCGCAGGACTCTCCGCTACGCTCGGCACAGGGCGAGATCACCGCGTTCTCAGCTCCGATCATGCAATCAATCGTGCCGCTGATATTTCTGCTGTTCATCATACCCGGCACGATATACGGCTACGTCGCCGGTACCGTGACCAATCACCGCGACATCATCGCTGGTATGAGCAAAAGCATGGGCACGATGGCTTACTACCTGGTGATGATTTTCTTTTGCGCGCAATTTACCTACGCCTTCGCGCAATCGAATCTTGGAGCGCTGCTCGCAGTCGAAGGTGCGGACGTGCTGAAAGCGCTCGCGCTGCCTGGCTCGGTCACCCTGGTGGGCATCATCATGCTCACCGCCTTTGTGAACCTGCTCGTCGGTTCTGCTTCCGGTAAATGGGCTCTGCTTGCGCCAGTGTTTGTTCCGATTCTCATGCAGGTGGGGTTGTCGCCCGAACTTACCCAAGCGGCATACCGCGTGGGCGACTCGTCGACCAACATCATTACGCCACTGATGCCCTACTTCCCCCTCGTTGTGGCCTATTGCCAGCGTTGGGTCAAGAACACCGGCATCGGCACCGTGACTGCGCTCATGCTGCCGTTCTCGGTGACGTTGTTGGTGGGCTGGAGCTTATTCCTGGTGGCCTATTGGGCGCTGGGCATACCACTCGGCCTCGCTTCTACATACGTGTACCCATAGCTTAGCCCGCCGTCCGGCATAGACAACGCCCGGTTAAACCACGATAGTAGTTTTCACTTTCTGGAGCGAACTCTGATCTAAAAATTATGAGATGGTTTGAGCACTAATGCGCTTGACGACAAGCGACGCGTCTTTTTTGTATCTGGAAACCGCCAGCGGTCCAATGCATATTTCTTCGATCATGATTCTCGAAGGGGATATGGAGTTCGCCGACATATACGACCACTTCGAAGCGCGCATGCATCTATTGCCGGCGTACCGCCGCAAGCTCGCACAGATACCGTTTAACCTCGCCCATCCCAAGTGGGTGGACGACCCCGACTTCGATCTAGCCAATCATCTGATCCACCATCCCGTGCAAGCCGGCACATCACTTGATGAAGCGATTGATATGGCGGTGCGCATCAACGAACCCATGCTGGACCGTACCCGGCCGCTGTGGATGACGTATGTGATAACCGGCGTAGCTGACACCACCCTGGTGCTGCATGCCACCCATCACTGCATGATAGACGGTGCCTCCGGCGTCGAATTGATGGCCATCATTTACGATTTCGATCCCGCCGGCGACCCCGTTACGCCTCCAAGCGAGCCCTGGGAACCTGCGGCTCCGCCCGCACCCGCATCGCTTTTCACAGAGGCGCTCAGCGAGAACCTGCAGGAACTCGGAGAAACAAATTGGGGGGAACTGATCTCTACCAGTTCAGACCAGCAATCGCTCATGCGTCGGGCCACAAAAGTGGTTGCGGATTTCGTCGCCAAACCGGTGGTCACCGCCCCGTTCAATGCTGGCATGGTAGGGCCCCATCGGCGCCTTGCGTGGATGAAACAGCCGTTTGACGACATACGCGAAGTGCGCCGCGCTCTGGGCGGGACCATCAACGACATCGTGCTCACGCTGGTATCTGAAGCAGTTGCGCAATATCTTGAAGAGCACGGCGAACCCACCACCGACCAGTACATGCGCATCATGTGCCCGGTAAATGTCCGCACCGAAGACCAACAAGGCGCTTTAGGCAATCAGGTATCGGCCATTTTTCCCGTGCTACCTGCGTGGCCCATGGCCGCAACACAGCGGTTATCTGCAGTGTGCGCTGAAACCGAGAAGATCAAGCAGAACCAGGAAGCTCAAGCGTTGACCCTGCTGCAGGAGAGCGCCCCGGAACCATGGCCGGTGGCCTTGTGGCCTACTCAATTGATAGGTACGTCATACGATCCGACGCAGCTTGCCTCGAGATTTCCCATGCCTGTGCTGCCCCAGGGCATGCGTCCGCCGAATGTCGGCTACAATTTCACATGCACTAACGTGCCCGGCGCGCAGGTGCCTCAATACCTCTGCGGCCACCGTATTACCGACCAGGTGGGTTTACTCATCCTCACCGGAAACGTGGGATTCAGCACCACAATCCTAAGCTACAACAAAACCCTATTCTTCGGCTTTATCAGCGAACCCCGGCTGATGCCCGACGTCGAAAAGATCTCCATTGCCGCAGCGCGGACGTTCGATGATTTACTCGAACAAGCACGGCAACGGGCCGCTACCCTTGCCCAACAGGACTGATTCGAACATACCCAACGAGAGCGCGATGACCGACCAAGACCCACAGGACCCTTATCCTAAGCAACTCAAACTACCCGACGGCGCAAGCGTGGAACTGCGCCGCATGGCTACCGACGACCGCGACGCCGTACTCAAATTTGCCCGCGGCCTACCCCAGGAGGATTTACTCTTCCTTCGCGTGGACCTCACTGAGGAACACGTGGTAGACGATTGGATACGAAACCTGAGCACGGGCCACTCCCTTTCTTTAGTCGCGTACGACGACAACGGCTTGATTGGCTACGCCTCGATCCATCGCAATCCCGCGTCATGGACTCGGCACATGGGCGAGATACGCGTGAACGTCGATCCTGCCTACCGCAGTAGGGGCCTTGGCCGTGTGCTTACATCGCAAATATTCGATCTTGCGCAAGAGCTGGGACTGCAGAAACTCACCGCCAGCATGACGTCGGATCAGCGCGGCGCCCAGGCTGCATTTCGACGCCTCGGCTTCGTGCCGGAAGCCCACCTGGCGGACTATGTTCAGGACCGCTCCGGCACGACTCGCGACATGGTGATCATGTCATTCGACGTGATCGGCCACACCGACCAGACCCTCGGCACGGTGAAAGTTTAGAAACCAATGAGCACCGAACCTGTCGTTCACCAGAGCGATCTCATCAGTGACTTCGATTCAATGCCGTTTCACCAGGCATTGGGGATCACCCTGGTGGAAGCCAGCCCCGGCTACGGCAAGATCGTGTTGCGCAAGAACGAAAACACGCCCACAGGCATCGGCGGCAGCGTGCACGGAGGCGTATTAGCAACCATGGTCGACATTGCGATGTTAGTGGCCATGTTCGCCGAGATGCGCCCCGGCGAAGTACCGGCGGGCACCGCTGAACTCAGCATTACGTACCTTCGCCAGGCTCAAGGCGAGAAAATCTACGCGAGTGCCAGTGTCGTGAAACGAGGCCGTCAGCTTTCTTGTGTGGAAGTCGACATCATCGACGATGACGGCCGCCTGTGTGCCCGGGGTCGCACCTTGTACGCATTCCGTGCCGCTTAGTTACTTACCCGGTACCGGCCCCACATAGTCAACCACCAACGACACACGCCGATTCGCGGCGCCATCGTCGCCCCATGCCCCAGGCGTAATCTGACGGCGGGTATCTTCACCATAGCTCACGGCACGCACGCGCTCTGGGTGCAATCCACCTTCGGCCACTAGGTATCCGCGTACTGCTTTAGCGCGCCGTAGTCCAAGTTGTTGGTTATACGTCGGGTCGCCGGCGGCATCGGTAAAGCCCTCGACGGTCACAACGACATTGGGGTCGTACTGGCGCACAACTTCGGCAAACTCGCTCAGCGCGGGCTTGTCTTCTTCGCGCAACCCATCGTCGTCATAGCCGAAGTGAGCACTCATCTCAACGCGCAATCGCCCCTGCAGGTTGGCAATGGTTGCGTCATAGCCAGAAAATTTGCCGTGCAGATCCTGCGTCATCTCAGTGAACTGGCCGCGGAACCCTTGCAGATCAGAGGCCAGCTGCGCATCGCTTTCACGCAACTCGCCAACGGTCGCATTGAACTCGTCGCGCTGGACGTACTTGTCCGTCGCGCACCCGTATTGCGCGGTGAGAACAATTGCAATGACCGTCGCAGCGACGTATTGGTGTGACTGCATCTTGTGTTTTCCTTACGATTTGTCTAATTGGTCGGCCGACGACGATGGCGCGCCAGCTTCGATGGCGGCAGCATAATCGAGAACGCCACGAACAGCCATCCGCGCTAGACTTCGTTGATGCAAAACTTCACAACCCGCACCATGAGGGCCATGGTACTGCAACGTACCGTGGACCTTTCTACCCATGACAATCCATTAGTTTTGCAGGAGCTGCCGGTACCCTCGCCCAAGCCTGGCGAAGTTCTCGTGCAGGTCGCCGCCTGCGGAGTTTGCCACACCGAGCTCGACGAAATCGAGGGCCGGGCCGCGCCACCGGACTTCCCGATCATACCGGGACACGAAGTGGTAGGCACAGTGGTGGAAACCGGTGTCGGCGTCACAAACCTGGAGAAAGGCAACCGAGTTGGCGTGGGCTGGATTTACCACTCCAGCGGCGCTTTCGATGAAAACGTGAGCGACCAGTTCGTTGCTACCGGGCACGATAGAAACGGCGGCTACGCTGATTTTATGTGCGTGCCGGAAAACTACGCCTATCTCATTCCACAACAGTTCAGTGACACGCAAGCCGCGCCATTGCTGTGCGCCGGCGCCATCGGCTATCGATCCCTCAAACTGACCGAGATCAAGAACGGCCAGGCGCTGGGATTGACCGGATTCGGCGGCTCTGCGCATCTGGTGCTACAACTCGCTCAACACCTGTTTCCAGACTCACCGGTTTACGTGTTTGCGCGGGAGCAGAAATCACAAACTTTCGCGACCCAGCTTGGTGCGACCTGGGCCGGCCATACCGAGAACCCCGCGCCACAGCTCCTGCACGCGATCATCGACACTACCCCGGCGTGGACGCCAGTCGTGCATGCCTTGGCAAATCTCGTACCAGGCGGACGGTTGGTGATCAACGCGATCCGCAAAGAAGAACACGACAAGGACGCGCTACTTGAGTTGCGCTATCACGACCATCTGTGGATGGAGAAGGAGATCAAGTCAGTAGCCAACATAACTGCTGCAGACATCCGCGAGTTTCTCGCCATTGCTGCGGCGATCCCCATAGCGCCAGAGGTGGAGACCTATCCGCTTGATCAGGCAAATCGGGCTTTGCTGGATCTCAAGCATGGCACTGTGCGAGGCGCCAAAGTACTGGTCATGGGCGAGGAATCAGATACGCACGTGTAAGCTGAGGGTATCCAGGGTCTCGCGCTGAAGAACCTCGATCTGTTCGCGACCCGCGCGGATAACTTGCGCGGCATTTAGCTTTGACACAACCCGCGAAAGACTTTCCAGGGTCATGCCCAGGTAGCTCGCAAGATCCGTGCGGCTCATGGGCGTGGGCAAATACCTCGGATCGCGGCCCAGGCGCTCCAGCCGAACTGCCAATAGCGCACAAAATCCCGCGAAACGCGCCTGCGCGGAAGACTGCTTCAGATTGATCTGATTGCGCGACTCAAGGCTTGCGTTGGCCGCCATGTGGCGCAGTAGCGGCGCCGTCAGTCCCTTATGACCAGCAGCCTGGGTAGCCACCTCGTCGATTTCGCACACCGTTGTCGTTTGCAGCGCGACTGCCGACTCTACATGGCGTTGCTCAACATAGTGGTGTCCGACAATCTCGCCGGGAAGATAGAAACCTGTCACATACTCGTCGCCTTCGGCGTTGATGAGATAGGTTTTTACCATGCCTGAGCGAACGTGATATTGGCAAACGGCTTCGTCTTCTGCGTGATAGAGATGCTCGCCCGCCTCCAATGCCTCGCTGCATTGAAACAAACCCGGCAATTCATCCACCGCCTCGTCCGGGACGAAGGACGCCAGACAGACCGTGCGCGTCGGGCAGATTCGACACCTGTCTGTCTTCGACACCTGGGGTAAATGGAGCAGCTGTGCACACATAGGGTGCCACTTTGACGGCCCTGCGCGAATCGAGAAATCAGGGGTTATACGTAACCCTCGCGAGCGCGCTGCGCACCCGCAAGCCGTGCTAATACTGGCGTTCAGGAAGGCACAGACGCAATCCGGCAAGAGCTTCGCGCATGCGGATCTGGCAACTCAGGCGACTACGGTCGTCTACCGCAAAGGCAAACTCCAGAATGCCAGTCTCTAACTCGTCCGCCTCACCGCAGGCGCTCGACCACTGCTGCGGTACGTACACATGGCACGTTCCACACGCGCACAACCCGCCGCAATCACCCTCGATTCCCGGCACGAGTTCATTCACGGCCCCCTGCATGATCGATGCGCCTATGGGTACGTCCACGCGGTGCTCAGTCCCATCGCCTTCCACGAATGTCACTTCAGGCATTGGCTGGCTCGTCTACGCTCGCCACTTGGCGCGGCCGCAAGTGAGCACTGAAAACCAGTTTACCCTTGACGCTCATGCGCGCTATTGACGCCTCAACGGGCACCTCGCGGCCACGCGCGGTGAGCGCCACAATGGGAGCACGCTCGCCCATCAAACGCGCCGGAGTCGACTGGTGCGCGAACCGCGACATGAACTGTTCGTGCTGGCCGCGATACCGCTCGGGAATCAGATTCGCAAGTGGCGTACCGGACAGCTCGCCACTGGCATAGTCGAAAAGCTCGTAGGCACTCGCGTTCGCATAGGTAAGGTGTAGCGTTTCATCCACGACGATGACTGCATCGGCAGAGATGGCCAGCACGCGGGCCGCCAGCCGGTGCGCTTCCCGCTCATCGTGCAACCGCGACTCCCACAAACTCACATCGTGCATCGTCACCAGATAATGGGTCTGACCGGCCTGGTCCGCGGCCAAACGCGCCACCCGGACGCTCAACTGCTTTTCGGCTCCAGACGCGGTACGACAGATCAGGTAAACGTAGTCGAGTTCAGGGGCGTCAGGCGCTTCCGCCCAACGCTGCATCCACGTCAGCGGGTCCAGGCGCTGACGTTCCGGTTGGGCCAGAAGCTCGGTCACGGTCAACGCCGGGAATGGCATGTCGCGCTCGAACAGATCCGCGGCGCCCTGGTTGGCTGCAACTACAGTTCCATCGGCGGCAAACACCATCGATGGCGCTGGCAACGCAGCAAACAGCTGCGCACCTGTCAGCTCATCCCAAGCCATGCCGTCTCAGTACGCCGCCTCTTCAGCGTTAAGTACATTGAGTGTGGATTCACGATCCTCCATCGCTTCCAGCACGCTCAGATCGGCGTTCACCGGAACGCCAATGGATTCAAACATCTCCTTGGTTCGCGGCGTGATCAGCCCGGTTCGCACCAGCGAAGGCAACATCAGATCCTTGACCGAGTGAATCTGGCCAGGGGGTAACTCCTTCGTTATACCCATTTCCTCGGCTTCCTTGAGGCCCGCGGCAAAGTCCTCAGGGTCGATACCACTGGTCTTCAATACACTGATGAAACCCTCATCCCAGCCGCCGGTCTGACCCATCATCAGAATCTTGATCGCGTCAAACGCAAATTGCGCAAGCTCTTCGCGCTCGTCCTCATGCATGCCGGCGATGGTAGGGGTCAGGTAGATATGGCCGAACGAAACATGCCGCGATTCGTCGCGCATAACGTTGAATGTCACGGACTTCAGCAACGGTTCATTGGTCTGTCGATACATATTGTTGAATGCGCCGAGCGCTAAGCCCTCAACAATCATATTCATACCGATCATCACCTTACAGAAGTTGTTGGTCTTCAGAGTTACATCGATGAGCTCTTTTAGCCACGGAACCATGGGATAGTGAATTGCGATCTTGTTGACATATCTGTCATACGCTTCCACATGCCGTGCTTCGTCAACCGTCTGAGTCGCCGCGTAGTACTTCGCCTTCATGTCCGGTACGCCATGCGCCACCGTCGCCGCGGTAAGTAACGCGCCTTGCTCACCGTGCAGGAACTGAGAAAGTAGTTGAGCGGTGGAATGTGCGGTAAACGTCTCGCGCTGCCGGTCCGAAAGGCGCTTAAAAAAGGGCATGCGGGCATAGTCTGAATCGGTGGAAGCCACTATCGGATTGCTGGGATCGATCGGCGTATCCCAATCGAGGTCCGCAGCGTTCCACTGATTTTCCTTGGCGCGGTTGTACAGGTCGTCCAACTTCGCCACCGCACCTTGATAGTCGAAGTTCCACGCCACATTCATCAATGTGGAATAAGTCTCCGACACAGGAGATTCGGTTACAGCTTTCATGATCGACACCTTGTGTATGCACTATGAGAGGCGAAGCTCAACACACGCGTCCGCACGACACATTGATCGAAATCAAATCGGCTCCAACTCGACGCTCACTTGATTCAAATCAAATCGCCCCAGGCGCACCTTGCCTATATTTCTATCGGGTCTACATAACAAGGAACGCGAGTGAAGCAACTACTACTAGCAATACTGATACTCACCTGGAGCGCAAGCGCAGCCGCTGAAGCGGGCTCCTGGCTGGTGCGGGTCGGTGGGTCTATGGTCGCGCCGAAATCCAACAACCACGACGTCGTAGAGGTGGATGACGGCTACATGATGACCTTCAACGGCACCTATTTCTTTAGCGAGAACTGGGCCGTTGAAGTCCTGGCCGCCCTTCCGTTCAAGCACGACATTGACGCCGTGGGTGGCGGCAACATCGGCGAGGCAAAACATCTGCCCCCGACAGTCTCCGCGCAATATCACTTTCTACCTGGCCGTAACGTGCGCCCCTACGTTGGCGCCGGCGTAAACTATACTTTTATGTTCGAAGAAGATATCGATGGCCCAGCGCTGGGACTCGGAAACGGCGTTGACCTCGAATTGGACAATTCGCTTGGCTGGTCCGCGCAAATCGGCGTCGACTTCGATATCTCGAAAAACATATTTCTGAACGTTGAAGCTCGCTATATCGACATTGATACCGATGCTGAACTCAAAATCCCAGGCGTCGGCAAGGTCGATCTAGGCACCGTAGAGATCGACCCGATGGTATACGGCATCAATCTGGGCATTCGCTTCTAACTCAGCCATCCCCGTCATGCAGCACAGGGGCGTGCACCGTTCATCATGTATAGTGCACGCTCGGCACGAAGCGGGTTTCTCCATGGCGCAAGAGCATCACACCACCCACGCCATTGTCGGTACGTGCATTCTGGTGTGGTTGGCGTGCGCCTTAAGCCCCTGGGATTTCGAGGCATGGTTGCTCGAGCAACTTGCCACGGCAGTGGCACTGGCAGTACTTGCCTGGTGTGTTCACAACCATGTTCAATTTCCCACCAGTGGCAAAGTCACCATCGCGGTCTTGTTCATAGCTCACACCACGGGGACTCACTTCACATACTCCGAAACGCCGTATGACACATTTGTTGACACGATGTTCGGCTTCTCGATCAACGATATGCTTGGGTGGACACGCAACCACTACGATCGGTTCGTACACCTGTTGTACGGTGTCTGTCTTGCTCTGCCCACGGCTGATCTGTTGCAGCAACGCCTGGGCACGAGCATCTTTACCTCGCGCTTTCTTGCCTGGCACATCATCATCTCAACCTCCGCAATCTACGAGTTAGTGGAGTGGTTTGCTGCCGTCACGTTCGGTGGCGAGCTGGGTATGTTGTTTCTCGGCACTCAGGGAGACATCTGGGATGCCCAATGGGACATCGCGCTGGCAGCCGGCGGCCAGCTTGCTGTTTACGCCGCGGTTGAAGCGCGTACTGCGCCGCGTAAATTAGCCAGCTACCTACGCCGCAACCCAGACTGAATATAGTGACCTATCCCGCAACCCTATCCAGCGACATTCAACGGCTGGCGTCCTATCTGGAATCGAATGCATTGAAGATCGCCACGGCGGAATCCTGCACCGGTGGCATGCTGGCCAGTTCGCTCACCAGCATGCCCGGAAGCTCAATGTGGTATGAAGGTGGTTTCGTCACGTACCGTATATCCGCAAAGTCAAAGATGCTCGATATCGACCCCACGCTGATTCGCCAGCACGGGGCGGTAAGTGAAGTTGTCGCCCGGCATATGGCGCAGCACACGCTGACGCATTGCGAAGCGCAGCTGAGCATCGCGACCACCGGTCTGGCTGGACCTGCAGGCGATGGCACAGCCACAGCGATCGGCACTCTGTGGATCGCGTGGGCAAGTGCTGCCCGCGAGCCTCACAACGCCTGGGTAGACGCGGCCCAGTTTGAACTTCATATGGACCGCGAGCACTTTCGCGAAACAGCCGTAGCCTTTGCTATCCAGGGCTTGTTAGAGCGCGTAGAGACTAAGCAGGACACATGATCCGTGGCAGAAGTTCAGCCCGTAGATTTTCCAAACACTACGCATCCGCTTGCACCGAACATGCCGCCGACACCGAGACAAACGGACACCTCGGCACCGTCTACCTGGGCAGGCGCAGTGCCACGTATCTGTCGCACGCTTTCCTGCAACGCATACATTCCGTACATACCGGAATGCATATAGGATAATCCACCGCCATTGGTATTCATGGGCAGCGAGCCGCCGGGCGCCGTATTGCGTTCAAAAATGAAGTCGGGAGCCTCACCGCGGCCACAAAAACCAAGATCCTCCAGGCCGTATATCGGCAGATGAGCAAACGCGTCGTAAACCATCAGATGGTCAACATCAGCATGCGCCACGCCCGCTTCCTGCATCGCGGAAGGTCCCGCGACGCGAAACGCGCGGGAGCTCGTTAGATCATCCATCTGTGTGACCATAGGGGTTTCGACACTCTCACCGGTGCCCAAAATGTGTACCGGCGCCTGTGCGAAATTCTTCGCCCGCTCCTCAGTTGTGAGTATCAGAGCGCCACCACCGTCAGTGACAAGGCAGCATTCCAATCTGTGAAACGGGTAGGCGATCATGGGCGAATTCAACACATCGTCCACGCTGATGGGATCACGGAAACTCGCACGCGGATTCATACCTGCCCATTCGCGTTGCACCACCGCGACCATCGCCAGCTGTTCGTGGCTCATTCCATAGTCTTTCATGTAGCGCAGCACTGGCAGCGTAAACGTCGACGGCGGCCCCATGGTCCCGAAGGGCGCCTCAAACTGTCCCGCCAGCGATGCAGGCGCCTGGGAAAAGCCTTCGGCGCCAACCCGGGAGCGGCCGCTCTCGCCATGAGAAATGAGAACCGTCGTGCACATACCCGCCTGCAGCGCGGCAACAGCATGACGCACGTGAATCATGAATGAGCAACCGCCTACTGACGTGCCATCCACCCAGGTAGGGGTAGTAATGCCGAGGTAGTAGGCAAGGTCCGTGGGTCGCATACCCGCGGTTGCGATGCCATCAATGTCCTTCGCAGTGATGCCGGCGTCGGCAAACGCATTGAGGGCGCCGTCAGCCTGCAGCATCAGTTGGCTCATATCCGGAACCTTGCCAAGCTGGGTGGTTTCTGCCGCACCCACGACACATATTCCGGTCATCTACTGCGCCTCCACAGGCCGAAACAACGGCAGCGTAATGTCATCACTCATGACCTGAAAATCCACCTCGAGTGGCATATCTAACAGCAATGCCTCCGGCGTCTGCTGACAATGGGTAATGTTCGACGCCATGCGCGGACCCTCATCGAGTTCCACGATGGCTATAGCGTAGGGCTCCGACCAGGCCGGATGCGGCCGTTCATTAATGACATAACTAGCCAACGTTGCCCGGCCACTTGCAACCATCACGCGCACCTCTCGCGAGCTGCACGCGGGGCAGAAAGGGCGTGGCGGAAAATACACGTGCTCGCAGTCGTCACACGCTTGCAACCGCAACTCTCCTTGTTTGCAGCCGTCCCAGAAATGCTGGGTATCAGGGGTAGGTACTGGAAGGGGTCGGTTCGCCATGGTCGTATCGGGTTCCGCGTAAGTGATCTTCGAATCAAGATGCTAAAGGATAACGTCGTTAACGTCGCATCGCATTCAGCGGTTTGACCTTTACCGCCCTCCAAGCGGGGTAAAGGCTCGCCAAAATGCCTAGCGAGAGGCTGAGCACCGCAACCAGAACGAAATCATCCAGCAGAAACACCGGCACGAGCGTGCTTGAAGCCCCTACGCTCTCCATACCCTCGGCAAACGCGGCAAGATCGATTCCATCCGCAATACCCAGGAAAACAAGGTAGCCAACCCCGAGGCCCACGCCGGTGCCAATCGACATCAGGATCGCTGACTCGATCAGGACCTGGCAAATCACGATGCCATTGCGCATGCCCACTGCCCGCAGCAGCCCAAACTCTCTGACACGCTCCATGACTGTGGCCACCAGGGTGTTCACCAGGCCGAATATGAGAGCACTCATCAGCAAAGCGAACCAGATGAATACCGCGCTGTCGGCAAACATATCCATGGCGGCGGCCTGGGGTTCGAGCTCACGCCAATCCATGACTTCCAGTCCAATGAAGAAGTCGATTAGACGGTCCTTGATGGTCAGGCTTTGTGGCTCCGCGCGCAGGCGCACTGACACTTCGGTAACCCCAGTGCTATCCAGCAGGTTCTGCACCGTCACCAGCCCGGAGAACGCGAATATCTTCTCCAGCGAAGTACCATCGGCATCATAGATACCCACTATCTTAAAGCCACGCTCGCGGCTCAGGCCATCGGCGCCCTGGGTATTGATGACTAAGCGGCGTCCGATTCGGGTAGCGAGCTGTTTGGCAAGTTCCGCACCGATGAGAATCCCACCATCTTCCACGCCAGATAATCCATCGCCATCCATGGCGACATCTCCTAAGAATGAAATGTGCTCGGCTGCCGGGTCCACCCCAACAAGCTGCACACCACGGGTCTCCCGCTCGCTCATGATCACGGCAGGTACGCGTACCCGCGGCGCCCAGCCCAACAGCATCTGCGCCGGTACGTCAGGCTGAAAGTCCGCTGCCAACTGAAAACTCTTGTCGATATTCGGATCTTCGCGGTAGCCGGGAACGTGAATCTTGATGTGACCGGTCAGATTGGAAATAGCGGCGTCCAACAGCTCTGCTTGAAAGCCGCGAATCAAGGTATTGGAAGCAGACACGGCAGCCACCGCAACAGCAATGGCTGCGAACAACATGAGGTTGCGCCGCTTGTGACGCAGGATATTGCGCACACTGAGCTGAAGCACCAGTTTCAGCAATTTAAGCTTCCTGCCTTATGGCCTCGACGGGTCGCAACCGAAAAATACGCAGCCCTGGTACCAGCGCCGCGAATTGGGTACCGATGATCATGATCGCGCTCGCGATGTACAAAGGCCGGGGATCGAACACCGGATAGAGACGCTCAGGCATGTTCATGGTCTGCATCAGGCCGTCCAATCCCTCGACCGGGTACGGCAAGCCCGACTCACCTAACGGTATGATCAGGCCAACCGCGAGCATCGTGCCCACCGCTACCCCCACCAGCGCGACCAGTAGTGCTTCGAATTGCAGTTGCGCAAGCAGATAAGCCGGCTTCATGCCAATCGCCATCAGCACACCCATTTCAGACGTGCGTTCGAAAATAAGCATCATGAACGTGTTGACCACCGAGAATCCCACGATGACAGCGATGATGTAAAACATCCCTTCGGTGGAGACTATCTTCATATCCCACATCTGTTCCGCTTCCGGCATGAGCTCACGCCAGTCGAGATAGTTGTGACGCGGATCGCCTTGCGCTATTTTCTCGAGACCCTGCTCGCTGCGTTCAAGCGTCCTGCCGATGCCCACGACAGCATGAGATTCATCCGGCCCCATCGCCCAAGCCTCGCGGAAGTCGTCGATCTGCACCAATAATATGGCTCGATCCAGATCCGTGATCCCACTGGATACGATCCCCACGACGTTCAGAGCAAGCGCCGCAACGCCACCTTGTTTGGCGGTGCCAAGAACCACCAACTCGTCATCCAGACCGACCCCTATGTTGCGCGCTAACACGGCCCCGATGAACGCTTCACCGGAACCCTGCAGATAACGGCCTTCGACTCGACCGCTGGCAAGCGACGACCAGTTTGCTTCCACGCCAGCTTCAACGCCAACGACCTGCGCGCCAAAGCTCTTCTCACCTGCTGACACGAGCGCAAACCCTTGAGCACGTTCACTGACGAACTCAAAATCACCGGTAGCGATGAGCGCATCGACAATCCCACCACCGCGCAGCGTGAATTCCATTTGCGGCGCATCGTGATACTCGAGGTGTTGTACCTGAACGTGACCGGGCATCAGGCGCGCGCCATTGTCCACCATGGAGCCGAAGGTACCGTCTTGCATCGATCGGGCGAACACCAGTAGCCAAACCGCAAAGGCGATGCCACCTACAGTCAACCAGGTGCGCCGTTTGTTGCGCCACAGGTTGCGCCAGGCGATGGCGGCCAGGCGCAGCGGTAATGTCAAACGCGAGGTACTCGCACGCGCTGAATCAGGCCGCGAGGTTAACGCTGTTTCTGCCATGGTCAAATACCATAACCAACTACACGAGAGCGAAGTATACGCACAACCCCTGACCTGCATCGCACTATAGGTGGGCCAGATTTAGTTGCAGCAATATCTCCCGTTTCGGCGTATACTTGCACCTACTTAGGAACCCCGTTCCGATTTCTACCGAGCCTCATCTCTCGCCAGTTCATCGGCAATCGCTTCTATAACAACGAATCGCAAAAAGGGTTAAGCCAATCCAACAGTGGATTAATTCATGAAAAAGAAAGCACAATCTGAACCTTCTTCCCACGCCAGGCGCGCCGCGCTCGCCTCGGACGTAGAGCAGTTCCTGAAATCAGGGCACAAGATTCAGCAGATCCCCAGTGGCGTGTCTTCACACGACCCACAGGGCCGCGGCAAACCCCTGCATACGACCACCACAAAGACCAAAACCACCAGTTAGGTTCTACCCGGGTTCCGACACCGTAACCCCCCGCGCGAGTAACGACTCTACCTCAGCCTCCGAGAACCCAAGCTGCAACAGAAGCGCCTGGGTTTCGGTGGCAAATGGTGCGGTGGGTACCACCGGTGCAAAGCCATCACCGTCGATTCTAACCGGCGGCGCCACCACCCGAATGCCGCCCACGGTTGGGTGATCAAGCGTGTGTAGAAACCCGTTCTGCTCAACATGTTCATCGTCGAACAGTTCGATGGGAAACTTCACCTGGGAAACCGGTACGCCATAATCCGCCAGGCGTGCAACCCAGAACGCACTGGATTGCGAGCGCAGTTTATTCTCCACCTCCTCCTGCAGGGCCAGGTAGTGCTGCTCAAACTCAGCCTGACCTCGCGAGGAGATGCTATCTAACGCCGTATCTTCGAGTTCGAGCGCCTGCATGAAATTCTGGCGCAGGCGATGGCTTCCGCAAGCCACTGCGATATCCAGGTCGGTGGTCGCAAACGTACGAAAATACACCTTCAACATGGGTGACGAACGAGCGCTTGGCAGCGCCTCTGCCTGTTCTGCAAAGGACACATGCGCTTCCCGCTGTTGCGCAAGGGTCTGCAACGCCTTGTCATGCACTGGACCGTCGGTATCTTCTACACGTATCAACTGGTTGTTGGCTAACGTCATGGCGGCCTGCAGCAGCGACGTGTCGATGCTCCCGCCGCGACCAGTGCGCTCACGCCGTAGCAGCGCGGATGAAATACCGAAAGCCAGCGACATCGCGCACATGTAGTCCGCAACCAGGGGATCGCCGGACGCCGGTCGGCCATCGCGCATACGTCCATTTGCAGCCATCAATCCACTGCGCGCCTGCACCACAATATCCATGCCTGCAAGATCTGCGTCGGGCCCCTGGTCCCCGAAGGCGGTCACGGATCCTACGATCAAGCGCGGAAACCTGTCCGCCAGGCTCGGATAATCCAGGCCGAGTTGCTCGGCAAGGCCCGGGCGAAAATTTGTCAACGACACATCCGCCCAACCAAGAAGCGCATCGATCACAGGTCTGGCGCCAGGATCGCGCAAGTTCAGAGGCAGCGAATGTTTGCCCTGATTGCGCGAGATAAAAATTCGCGTCTCCATGGGCGCGACCTGGGCGATATGGCGAGTGGGATCGCCTTGTAGAGATTCAACCTTGATGACATTAGCGCCGCCCTCGGCCAGCAATTGGGCACAAAACGGAACCGCAATAAACTGACCGAATTCAACCACGTTGATGCCGGCGAAAGGCGCAGGGGATTCTGACTCGGGCATTTTAGTTGGATAGATCCACAAAAGGCCTGGATCATAACGCGCCGGCAGTCCGCCGGCGAACGGTCAGCTGTTGGGTGCTCTACAACAGATCGTGCAGTCCGCACTCCCGCTTCAGTCCAAAGAAACGGGTTTCCTCCTCGGACCCCACTTCAAGCAGCGAACGTGTGGTGTGGACATCGCCAATTGAAATGTAACCCTCTTCCCATAACGGGTGGTACGGTAGATCGTGGGCCTGCAGGTACTTGTATATGTCGCGATCGGTCCAGTCCGCTAACGGCGCCACCTTGTAATACTCGCCACTGCGCTGAACGAACGCGGTGTCCGCGCGCGAGTCCGACTGAGCACGGCGCAAGCCGGTAAACCAGGTGCCTACACCAAGTTCGCGCAACGCCCGCTGCATGGGCTCAACCTTGTTGTCCTGATTATATTCTTCGATGCCTTCGACCCCCTGCAACCACCTTTCCCCGTATTGGGCCTCCTGCCAGGCTGGGCTCTTGACGCTTCGATAGGTATGCAGATTCAGGTCGAGACGCTGGTACATCGTTTCAATGAAGGCATAGGTCTCGGGAAACAGATATCCGGTATCGATCAACACCACCGGGATATCAGGTTTCGCAAGCGTAAGCATGTGCAGACTGACGGCTGACTGTGCGCCAAACGACGAGGTCATGATCTGGGTTTGCGGGAACATCTGCATGGCGCACGCAATCCGCTCGGGCGCGGTCATCCGGTTGAAAACCCGGTTGACCGCCACAAGGTCATGCACGTCCGGGTTTTCTTCCCGGCGTGAGTCTACCGATGCACAGGCTGCGCCTAAATTCGCCACTTCTACCGTCAGTTGTTGCGTGAGGCGCTATTTAACGGGCATTACCTGGTTTTTCAAAATACTGATTGGCAATACGCAAACAAGCGTTGGTTATATGGCCTGATGCATCAGTTACCCATCAGGCGCTGCCGGAAGCGCCGCATGCCCAACAACCAACGATCATAATCGTTGGCTTTGCGCTGAAAGTAAGTTTCCACTTCCGCATGCGGCAGTACTAGAAACTGTTCATCACGCATGGCCCGGATGCAGGCATCAGCTACGAAATCCGGCTCTAAGATGCCATCGCCCGCCGCCTGGCGAGCGCTATCCGATGGCGGCCGACCGGCGTCGGGGCCCATGATGTTGGTGCGCACCGCCTGCGGACACAACACCGATACGCCAATCCCCTGATCCGCATAATTTATGAGCACCCACTCAGCGAACGCGACAGCGGCGTGCTTGGATACGGCATAGGGCCCCGAATCCATCTGCGTCAGCAGCCCAGCCGCCGACGCCGTATTCAACAGGTAGCCACCGCCCCGCTCGACCATGCCGGGAATCACCGCCCGCGCAGCCGCGAGATGCGACCAGGTATGCACGGTCATCATATCCCGCCACACGTTGGTGGCCAGATCCAGCCCGCCACCGCGTCCATACCCGGCGTTGGATACGAATACATCAATGCCGCCATGCTCACTTTCAACATCTTTAACAAGGCGTTCAATGGCTTGTTCGTCGGCTACATCCAGATGCGCAGACGACGCGGCATCGCCGATCATGGATGCGGTTGCTGCCGCGTTTTCGACGTCGCGATCGGTGCATACCACGTGGCGTGCACCACTAGCGACAAACCTGACCGCAAGTGATCGACCGATCCCCGAGCCCGCGCCTGTAATCACCGCCAACTTACCGTCGAGTTCCATAACCCCTCCCGTTCTTGTTGAATTTCGACACGCCCCATTATTACCCAGATCTACCGACGATGGTCCAGCGCGAAATCAATCGACACCGGATAATGATCCGATGCCGTGCGCGCCATCTGGCTGGCGTGTATCTGTGGACTATCGTCAACCACTGCCGGCAACCCGTTTGCCGATACCAGAATATGATCGATGCGCATACGACGCCTGGGCCAATAGGTAGAAGGGTTGCGCCCGGAGGATTTCAATTGTGAGCCCAACGGATCAGCGAAGCCAAGCGCAACTACCGGCGCCAGCGCGTCATTGACCATGCGATCGTTGAAGTCGCCGAGCAAACAAACAATATGACCCGGGTGTTTGCGCGTGTGCGCCAGTACCACGTCGTGCAGCGCCCGGCACTCTGCAGTCCGGATTTCATCTGCACTGCGTTTCTGCCACGGCTGGTTAGTGCGGGATTTCAGATGCACGCAGAACAACGCCACCTCGGCGCCAAGTTCGGTGCGCAGCCCAACACGCAGCAGATCCCGGCAAAATCCAAGCGGGGTCGCTTTGCTGGCGTTGGCCGCGCTGAGGTCGACAAAGTGATCGAGCATGCCACCCTCGACGCTGCGCAATACGGTGTCTTTGTGGGAAGCAAGCGTCACCGGAAGTCGCGACATCACCCCCAGGTGTATTGAGCGATTGCTGTTACCCGACACCACTTCGACGTGCGGATACCCTCGCTCCAGGCGGTCATTGAGAAGTTGTAGAGATGTCGCGGACCCAGCCTCCTGCACCACCAGGACGTCCGCTGCGACCTGATCGATCATGCGCGCGAGGGGCCGTACTTCTTTGTTGGGCTTTTCCGGGCCTTCGCCGTCCAGAAAAAGATTCTTCAGGTTGTAAGTTGCGATTCGCAATTGCAGGTACTCCACACTTCCACAAGAATGCGGTTATGATCTGGCATTGAATTAGAAATCTAATCGATGGGAGGGGAAATGTCAGACCTTGAAGCGGATTTATTCGAGCTGGCCATGTCCGATAAGTCACAACCTTTGATGGACGCGGTACAGAAGCACATCGCAGAAAACGTCGTACCGATCACCGACGAGTTTTTCGCGTTGGACAAAGAAAAGGAAGATCGCTGGAGCTGGCATCCAAAGCAGCTGGAACTGCTGGACGGCGCCAAGGCCAAAGCCAAAGAGTCTGGTCTGTGGAACTTTTTTCTGCCGGATGCGGACACCGGTGAGGGTCTGAACAATCTGGACTATGCCTACCTAGCGGCAGAACTAGGCAAGTATCCCCTGGCTTCGGAGACTCTCAATTGCAGCGCCCCGGACACCGGGAACATGGAAGTGCTGGAGCGCGTTGGCACACCTGAACAAAAAGAGCAGTGGCTTCAGCCGTTGCTGAATGGCGAGATTCGCTCGGCGTACGCCATGACCGAACCGGCCCTGCCATCATCCGACGCTAAAAACATAAGTACCAGCGCGGTCCTCGAAGGTGACGAGTGGGTCATCAATGGTGAGAAGTACTACATTTCCGGCGCCGGCGACCCTCGTTGCAAGATCATGATCACCATGGTCAAAACCAGCCCGGACGCGGCACCCAGTCGTCAGCAGTCGCAAATTCTGGTGCCTACCGACGCTCCCGGCGTAGAAATGCTGGGCGGTATGGAAGTGTTCGGTCAGGACCATGCGCCTCGAGGCCACATGCACCTCAAGTTCAACAACGTAAGAGTGCCCAAGGAAAATATGCTGCTCGGCGAAGGTCGTGGCTTCGAGATTTCACAGGTACGCCTCGGCCCGGGGCGCATCCACCATTGCATGCGCTCTATCGGTAAGGCTGAACTCGCCTTGGAACTCATGGTCAAGCGCGCGGGCAGCCGGGTTGCTTTCGGCAAGCCCATCGCCAAGTTGGGCAAGAATCTCGAGGTTATCTCCCGCTGTCGGCTCGAAATCAATGCCATGCGCCTTGCCGTCCTGCAGGCCGCCAAGGCCATGGACGTTCTGGGCAACAAGGAAGCGCGGGTCTACGTGAGCGGCGTCAAGGCGATGGTGCCCGAGAAGGTCTGCGAGATCATCGATGCGGCCATTCAAATGCATGGCGCAACCGGCGTTTCTCAATGGACACCGCTGGCGGGCCTGTACACCGACATGCGTCATCTGCGCTTCGCGGACGGACCGGATGAGGTTCATCACATGGTGGTAGGTCGCGCCGAGCTGCAGAAGTACGACCTCTGGTAGCCACGAAGGAGGATTCGCCATGACCGATCACGACGAAAGTCTGGGACCGGAGGGTTACGACGTATCCGCTGTAGAAGCCTGGGTTGCCGAAAACGTGACCGACCTGTCGCCGCCCTTCGAATGGACGCGCTTGCTGGGTGGGCACTCCAACCTCACCTATCGCCTGGACGATGCCCAGGGCCGCCAGGCAGTGATACGGCGCCCGCCCCAGGGCGAGCTGTTGCCCAAGGCACATGATATGAGCCGGGAGTGGGCCTTGATATCGGCGCTCGGACCTACGCCGGTACCCGTGCCCAGCGCGATTGGGTTTTGTGAGGATCCCGGCGTCACCGGCGCGTGGTTCTATATCATGGGCATGATCGATGGACACCCACTGTACAACTCTGACGATACCAATCAGTGGGTGCCGGAGTCTCAGCGCAGCATGATGGCCATGTCCTTCATAGATGCGCTGGCTGCGTTGCACGACGTCGATCCCGACGCGGTGGGGCTTGGTGATCTCGGCAAGAAAGACAGCTACGTCGCCCGTCAATTGAAGACCTGGTACCGTTCCTGGACATCATCCATTGAACCCGCCAACTATGACGATCCGCGCGCTCATGAGTTGCAGCAGTTCTTCTTAGACCATCTTCCCGAGCAGGAACCCGCCAAAGTCGTGCACGGCGACTATGGCGTACACAACGTTCTGATTGGACCTGACCATAGCGTCGCGGCAGTGGTCGATTGGGAAATATCGACTCTGGGCGATCCGTTGGCGGATCTCGCCTACGCACTGAACCCATGGTCCGATCCCACCGACGAAGAACCCCTGCCACCCGAGTCGGCCCTGGCGCCACCAGGTTTTCCACCGCGCACCGAATTGGCCGCGCGCTATGCTCAACGTACCGGGCGCGATCTATCTAAACTCGACTACTACGTCGGATTTAACCGCTGGAAGACTGCCGCCATCGTGCATGGCGTATATGCGCGCTACTGTGAAGGCAAAAAAAGTACCGACGGCATCGATCTCGACGAGATGCGCGAGCGAATCGCCCGCTCCCTGACCTTGGCCGAGCAGGCAGTAAACCGCCTATAGCCGTCGCGGTCACTTGCCAACCCTACGCTAGCGTGAGGCTTGGGTGTAGCATGGGTTCTCGACAACAAATCAAGGAATCCGCGCGTGGTAAATCCGCCCCGCTCGACTCGTTCGACGCGCTCAAGCTCACCCAGAACGGGACGCCACCGCGGCTGCAGTATCCGCAGCAAGGGCGTGCTGGCCCTCATGTCACTGATTTGGGTAGTGGCAACAGGGCCGTCGTGGGCAGACGGACACGAGCCTGGCAAGCCCGTCCAAAAGAGTGACAACGCACTGATCATCCAGGCGGATTTCGCCGGCCTTGTGATGACGGGCGTGGCCTACAGCGTCGACAAAGACCTCGACGTATTCAACGTCCGCCCGCTGATCCCTTTGTACGACATTCCCGCCGCGTCCGCGAGTCTCGCCTACAACGCTCAGACCTGGCCTGCTGGTACGGTGTTTGTCTCCGTCGTAGACCCTGGGGTGGGCACCGCGCGTAAGTCCGTTGTGCTTAAGACAAACAGTGGACAGTACTTCGTAAGCCCCGACAACGGCTCCCTGTCCGGCCCGGCTTCGGCCTATGGGATCGAAGCGGTGCGCGAAATAGACGAGACCGTCAACCGCATTCCCGGTTCGCAATGGTCACATACGTTTCATGGACGCGACGTTTACAGCTATACCGGGGCACGCCTGGCCGCGGGCGTGATCAGCTTTGAGCAGGTCGGTCCGCTACTACCGGCTGCAGTCATGCAACTGCAAACGGCTCCCGGGTCGTTTTCCGATGGGGTGTTCTCCGGTCACGTCGCCGGCGGTACCGGACGTCTGGGCAACGTCTATTTCAACATCGACAGGGACTTGTTCGCTACCGCCGGGGCTGAGTACGGCGACGTGTTTCACGTTGAAATAACGCACAACGAATCGGCGGTATTTTCCGCAGAGATGCCGTACGCGAAGTCGTTTGGCTCCGTGCCGGTGGGCAAGAATCTGATGTTCATCAATTCCAGCGGAGATTTGAGCCTCGCCATCAACCAGGGCAATTTTGCCGAGCGCTACGGTATCGGTTCAGGCACGGACTGGACGGTCAAGGTCACCCAGCGATGAAACACGCGCTGCGGCGTCAGCCGGCTCAGCCGCAAAGGATTGGCGCGTTGGCAATTCTTGCGCTGATGTCGGGATGGGCCTATGCGGCAGACATTGCCGACGTGACCAGCCGTGACGCCTGGATCGCGTCACGAGACGTGCAGATCCCGGTTACCCTGGTCACGCCCGCGGGAAATGGTGCACAGGCGATGCCGTTGGCGGTCCTGATACACGGACATGGCGGCACCCGACACGAGGCGGGCGGGTTCACACGGATTGCCGAAGGGCTCGCGCGGCACGGCATCGCCAGCGTCCGCATGGACTTTCCCGGCTGCGGCGACAGCACCGAGAGCTTTGCCAACAACAACCTCACGAACATGCTGGCGGATATCAAGGCTGGGCAAGCGTATGCGTTGCAGGAGTTAAACATCGATCCTGCGCGTATCGGCCTGCTGGGGTTCAGCATGGGTGGCAGGCTGGCTCTTTCCCTGGCGGCGGAAAACAACATCTACCGCGCCATGGGTTTGTGGGCGCCCTCGGCGCGCAATGGCGCAGACAATATGGCGAAGTATCTGGGCGGCGCTGATGTGTATGTACAGAAGCGCGCGCAGGCCAAAGAACAGGGCTGGGCACCATTCACCACGTTCTGGGGCCAGGACCAGCAGCTCGGCTTTCAGTGGTTTACAGATCTCGAAAAATCGACTCCGCGGGACGACGTCGTTTCATTCACCGGTGCTTTGTTTGTCCTATATGGCGATGAGGACGACGTGGTTACGCCCGATATTTCCGCCGCCGTTGCGCGCGACGCGGCCAATGCTTCCGCGGTGTTGGTGCACGTGGTGCGCGGCGCGGACCATGGTCTGGGACTGTTCAATGACGACTGGGCCCGCTCAGAAGAAGCTGTGACCAACACGGTGACCTTTTTCGCGGAGCAGTTATAACCGCCCACGGGGCGAGGTAAGGGTATCGATGGACCTTCTGCTTCTGGGTGCGCTGTTTCTGGTCGGGCTGGTCGCCGACCTCATTGGACGCTTTACATTTTTACCCAGGGTTAGCGTGCTGCTGCTGAGCGGCCTGCTCATCGGACCGAGCGTGCTCGCGCTCATCCCGGAAGACATCGCCAACACCTGGTTTCCAACGTTAACGCAAATGGCGTTAGCAATGATCGGCTTCCTTCTCGGACAGAAGTTAACGGTTAAACAGTTACGCCAGCACGGCGGCGCCGTGGTCTGGCTTTCCGTCGCAAAGGCGCTGGGGGCAGCTGTCTGTGTGTTTGTACTATGCATCGCCGTGGGCGTAGACCTGCCTGTCGCATTGGTCCTGGCAGGCATCGCGCCCGCTACGGCCCCGGCGGCAACCTACGACGTGGTGCATGAAACCGAAGCCAGCGGTATTTTTACAGACACACTACTCGGCGTTGTCGCCATGGATGATGCCTGGGGCCTGATTCTATTCGCCTTGTTGCTCGCCTTCGCCACCTCCAATGGGGATGCACTGGGCGGCGCGGCCGCGGGATTCATGGAGATTGGCGGCAGCGTGCTGCTGGGTTCTGTGCTGGGACTGCCCATGGCGTACGTCACGGGTCGGATCGTGTTCGGCTCACGCGGCGGGGAGCCGATTCTGGCTGAGTCGCTGGGATTCGTATTTATCGCTGCCGGCACTTCCGTGCTGTTCGATCTTTCGCCCATCATCACCGCACTAACCATGGGGGCGGTGGTTTCGTCGCTAGCACGCCATCACCGCAAACCCTTCGACGCCATAGAAGGTGTCGAGTGGCCGTTTATGATCCTGTTTTTCATTCTCGCAGGCGCCTCGCTACAGCTTGACTATCTCGCTGGCATTGGCTTTGTCGTTTTCGTCTACCTCATAGCTCGCGCTGCAGGCACCATCGCGGGCGTCTATGTCGGCGGAGCCACCGCCAGGATTGAATCGCGTATCACGCGCTGGCTTGGATTGGCGCTGCTACCCCAAGCCGGTGTCGCATTGGGGATGTCGCTTGTCGCGGCACACAAACTGCCTGAACATGCGCAAACCATACTGACCGTGGTGTTAGCATCAACGGTTATCCTGGAGCTGATCTCACCTGTGGTCACACGCTGGATATTGCGCAGAGACATGGCCAACTACCCCATCGACTAAGGAGGGACAATGCCTGAAGAGTTTCCGGGCCCGGATCATCGCTCCCCGGCACACCCCGCCTCAGCCAGCATCGCGCGAGTGCTGGGTATCGACATACGCGTGCACATATCGGTAGTCGTCATCTTCACGTTGATCGTTACCAGTCTTGCCGCTAACGTTTTTCCTCAGTGGCACCCGGAGTGGAGCGAAGTGCAAAATTGGATATCCGCTTTTGTAGCGGGAATTCTGTTTTTCATATCCCTGCTGACCCACGAAATGTCGCATTCCGTCGTCGCGCGCCGCTGCGGTATAGAAATTCACGCCATCACGCTGTTTCTGTTTGGAGGCGTCGCTGAAATGAAAGGCGAACCCGAGTCGCCCGGGGACGAGTTTCTCATTGCTGGCGCCGGGCCGTTAGCGAGCTTCATCCTCGCTTTCACATTTGGCATGCTCGCGTCGGCGCTTATCCCTGACGCGCAAGCCATCTTCAGCGAGCAGGAAACCTTAGACCTATCCCACCTTTCACCCACCGCAACGGTGTTGTTCTGGCTTGCCTCCATCAACTTCATGTTGGCGGTCTTCAATCTGCTGCCCGGCTTCCCCATGGACGGCGGCCGCTTGTTTCGGGCCGCGCTATGGTGGCGTACCGGCGACATGATGCGCGCCACCCAGATGGCAGCACGCGTAGGCAGCGGCTTCGGCTGGCTGTTTATTGGCCTCGGCGCCGTGCAGATATTCAACGGCTACACCATCAATGGTTTCTGGTTGGTGTTGATCGGCTGGTTCATACGCCGCCTGGCCCTCGCCAGCGTCACCAGCATGATGCTCGATCAGGCGCTACGCGGGTTCGACGTTCGCGCGATCATGCGGACGCGATTCGAAACCGTGCCCGCGGGAACTTCGCTGCGTCAGTTCATAGAAGCCTACCTGTTGCGCAGCGCGCAACAGCTCTGGCCGGTCACCCAGGGCGAGCGCGACATCGGCTATGTCACGCTGCGCGGATTCGACCTGCAAACCACCTCTCTGGACGAAATGCGCGATAGTGTCGACCAACACATGCAGATCCTGGACGCGCAACACTGCGTGTCACCACACATCAGCGCGAAACAAGCATTCGATCAGTTGGCGGACAGCCCATGGCCCCTTCCGGTGGTAGACAACGGCAAGGTGATAGGAATCATCCATCAGGCTGACATATTGCGCTGGTTCTCATTCCACCGCATCGCCAGCTGAGGACGTCACGGTCTGGCAGGCACCGGCCGGATGGAAACATCGGCGAAAGGAATGTCTGCCGCCAACTTTTCCGCCACGCGCTCAGAATTGCTATGAATGTCATGCAGAGTGCGCGAGCCCTCGAATACAACCTCGATATCGACAATGCGCTGTTGCCCCGAGCGCCAGGTACGCAAACGCTGCACCGCGAGCACGCCATCGATGCCGCGCACACTGTCCAAAATAGCGTTGCGTTCCTCGCGTGGCAGTTCCTCGTCCATCAGGATGCGCACCGCTGACCACCCCACTCGACCAGCGCTGACCAAGATATACACCCCGATGCACAAACCAAACACGCTGTCCGCGCGTAAGATGCCATTGGCCATCAACACCAGAGCAGCAAGGGTTGCGATATTCGTGACCAGATCCGTCAAGTAGTGCAATGAATCCGCGGCCACAGCCGTCGAGCCCGTTTGCTTGACTACATGCCGCTGAAACCGCACCAGTGCCAGGGTAAGCACCACAGCAAAAATGATAACGCCAATGGCGTCTCCCAGATTTTCCACCTGGCGCGGGTGCATAAATCTGTCAACAGCGTGAAACAGCAAGAATGCCGCCGACAAGGCGATGAACAATGATTGCCCGAGCCCAGCCAGGGCTTCTGCCTTACCATGCCCGAAGCGGTGTTCTTTATCCGCAGGCTTCAGCGAGTAGTTAACCGCAAACAAATTGATCAACGATGCAGCAGTGTCCATCAATGAATCCAGCAGCGAAGCAAACACGCTGACTGATCCCGTGGCGATCCAGGCAAAGAGTTTTACTGCGACCAACACCAACGACACCGACACCGCGGCGAAAGTCGCTCGCTTGAGTAGCTTTGTTGTGTGTTCGCCTGGGGACGGCGCCGCTACTGTCATGGGGCGCTACCAGACGCCTGGAATGAGTCGATATCTCACACGCTCAGTATAAGCCTCGTAGCCTGCAAGCTCCTCCCGCAAGGTTAAGTCTTCAAGCACAGTGCGCACGACAAGACCGAAAATTGACAGCGCCGCAGGAACAAGCGCCCACCAGGAGCCAAGGAAGAACGGCACAGAAAGTCCCCAGCCCACAAAGCCCACGTAACCCGGATGGCGCACAAACGCATACGGTCCGGTATCGATTACTCGATGCCCACGCTCAGTCTGTATACGCACGGTTTTTTCAAAGAAAGGATTAACGCCCATCGCCCAGGTGAAAAGCAATGCGCCCGGGACATGAATCGCGAGGCCAAGCCACCACCAGGCGAAGGACATTTCGCTCCACCCATAGCGCATCGCATCGAAGCCGGCAATCACATATATGCTCAGGAACAATGGCCCGAAACAGATCGCCCAGATAACGTCCCAGCGCTTAGTGCCGGCGCCCAGCATCATGCGTTGCTTGATAAGCGCTCTATTTACCCGCCACAAGCACGTAAAGTTGATGCAGAAATTGACGCCTACCATGGCGACATATAGCCAACCCTGTAGCCAGTGCCAGGTCCCAGCCGGCCAGAAGATCACCGGCAGGAACACGCCTACTCCAATAATCAGCGAAAATATCGAGATGACCAGCATGTGTCCTTGCCAGCGCGCAATCAGTAAAAGTACGCATGTTAGGTCGGCAAAACAACGGTAGCCAGCTCGCACAGGGTCAAACACTATAAC